>C688J18823_10000020_pt1 | contig 113139 bp, 103 predicted proteins | sample HopSoiMetagenom1_FD_18823 | JGI IMG/M metagenome (IMG submission 18823)
CCCAAATCATTCAACACTATGGCGGCTGCCCGCCAATAAGAGATGAATGTGAGCATGACCGAGGTCGCAACGACAATGCGGACCCGGTTCGAAAGTGGTGGGACAGCTCCTGAGCCTGCTGACATTTTGAAAGTAAACAACGGCCGCTGCCAACAAAAGCGCTTGCCAGCGCTCCATTCGCAAGGCCGATCTAAAAATCCTTAAGTCCGGATTCGACGCCTAATCTTTAATCTTCTTCCAGCATGCTCTGGGCCGTTTTCACGGCCGTTACAATAATTACCGGCACAGCGCCGATCAGCCCTATAAAAAACAGGTACTTGAAGACCGGCAAAAAGTAATGCACCAGGAAGTTCACTCAGGCAATTGTAATCCTCTGTGTTAGAGGAATCAAAGTTACGTCGCCCCCCAGTCCGTAGAACCAGGTTTGTTAAAATCGGTTCTCAGTGCGGAAAATTCCCTCCAGAGCATGGTTGCTAGCGCTGGTTTCAAGCGCGTTGCAGATCCTCGTTTTCCCCAACATAAATCTTTATTTCCTTTGCTGGATTGCAATGGCGCCATTGCTTTATGCGCTTCTGCGGGGGCGCGGTGGGGAAGGCGAGTTGTTCGATTCCGAGGGTAAATCGCTTCGTCCCTTCACTGTATGGCAGGGCTTTTTGATCGGATGGGCCAGCGGCATTGTCTGGTACCTGGGAACTTGCTACTGGGTTTATCCCGTAATGAACGTTTATGGCGGGCTGCCAGGCATTGCGGCCACGCTGATCACAATTGCGTTCTGTATTTACATGGGACTGCATCACGCAGCATTTGCCGCGCTGGTGGTGATGATGGCCAGACGATCGACGACAGGAAATCGCCGACCGCTGCTGCTGGCTCCCGTGTTCTGGACCGCCATTGAGCTTTTTCGCGATCGCGTAATCGGCGATCCGTGGAACCCACTGGGCGGCGCGCAGATCGACAATATTCCATTTGCGCGGATGGCCCAATTCGCGGGCGTTTACGGTCTCTCATTTGCGGTGATGCTGGTGAACTGCGCGTTTGTGGCCGCGATACTGCTTCGTGGGCAACGCCGCAAGAACCTAATGGCTGCTACCGTAGCGGCGACAATAGCCCTGCAAATAGGAGTCTTTGCCAAGCCGGATCCTTTCATCGCAACGCACCAGGCCGTTCTGATGCAGGAAAATGTTCCCCTTCTGGACCAGCGAGAGTGGACCCCAAAATACTTTGACCAGACAGTTTCCGAACTAGTGAAGCAAAGCGTGGAGGCTGTGCCCAAAGACGATAACCCACGGCTTATCATCTGGCCGGAATCGCCTGCGCCGTTCTTCATCGCAGACCCGCGGCTGCAACACTGGCTGGTGGCAATGGCGCAGGACAAGAATTCCTATCTTGTTGTGGGTACGGTGGGTGAAACGCCGGAAGTTAAGGGCAATCAGCAACTGCTTAACGCTGCCCTGGTAATGGACCCACACGGCAACGTCATCGGGCAATATGACAAGATCCATCTGGTGCCCTTTGGCGAATATGTTCCGTTCCAGAACCTGCTGTTTTTTGCCAAAAAGCTCACACGTGAGGTGGGCGATTTTGCCCGCGGCAACCAGCGCAAAGTGTTTGACCTGGGTGGAATCCATGCGGGAGTTTTTATCTGCTATGAATCGGTTTTCCCCGATGAGGTGCGCGAGTTCACCGCCAATGGCGCGCAGGTTTTGATCAATATTTCCGACGATCTCTGGTACGGGGAAACGGGCGCACCGGCACAGCATTTGCAAATGACAAGAATGCGCGCCGTGGAGAACCATCGCTGGATACTGCTGGCCACCAACAACGGCACCACGGCTTCCATTGATCCGCTGGGCCGGGTGGTGAAGCAGGCGCCGCGCAACTTGCGCACCGCGATGGTTGCGCCTTTTTCGCCGCAAACGGAAATGACTTTTTACAGCCGCTACGGCGACGTGTTTGCCTGGGCTTGTGTGGTAATCTCATTGCTGGCGGTGTTTGCGCGCTGGCGCTATCGCGCTGCCACCATGATTGAAGCCCGCTCCGCGTAAAAGTTATGGTCGAAGAATTAGAACGCGAATATACCGCCGTGCGCGATAAAGTGCGCGATCTGCGGAGCTATCTTTGACGCCCCTTCACTCCGCCAACAATTAGCTGAAATCGAAAAGAAGGTCGGCGATCCCAACGTATGGGCTGACCAGGAAAAATCGCAGGTGCTGATGCGCCAGCGCCGGCGTCTGGAAGAATCGCTGGCCATGGATGCCGATCTCGCTCGCCGCGTAGAGGACATTCAGGCTTACTTTGATCTGGCCCGCGAAGGCGAAGCCGTGGTGGAAGAGCTGCGCAAGGAAATCGACCAGCTGCGCGAAGTGGCCGACAAGCTGGAAACACAGACGCTGATGTCCGGCGAGCACGATATGCGCAACGCCATTGTCACGATTCATCCCGGGGCAGGGGGAACGGAGTCACAGGATTGGGCGGAGATGCTTTTGCGCCTTTACCTGCGCTGGGCAGAACGCCAGGGCTTTAGCACTGAGGTGAACGAATATCAGCCCGCGGAAGAAGCCGGCATCAAGTCCGCGACGTTTACCGTGACCGGCGACTACGCCTACGGGCAGCTGCTGAGCGAAATCGGCGTGCATCGGTTGGTGCGCATTTCGCCGTTCGATCAGGCCAAGCGCCGGCATACGTCATTCGCCAGCGTCTTTGTTTCGCCGGAAATTGACGACTCAATTCAGGTGGACATCAAGCCGGAAGATCTGCGGATCGATACTTATCGGTCTGGCGGCAAAGGCGGGCAGCACGTAAACACCACGGATTCCGCGGTTCGCATCACGCACATTCCGACGAACATTGTGGTGGCTTGCCAGAACGAACGCTCGCAGCATAAAAATCGTGAGCGCGCCATGAAGATGCTGCGATCCAAGCTTTACGAATATGAGCTGGAGAAAAAGCGCGCCATCAGCAAGAAGCTGGAAGACTCCAAGCTGGACATTGATTTTGGCTCTCAGATACGCTCGTATGTACTGCATCCGTACAGGCTGATCAAGGACCATCGCACCAAGCTGGAAGTGGGTGACGTGGACCGCGTGCTGGATGGAGACCTGAAACCGTTTATCCGGGCATTTCTTGTGGCGCGGCGAGATGGGAATTAGAACTTAGCAGTTGGTATTTAGTATTTGGCTTTGTCAGGATGATCCATGCTGCTCTGGATGACGAGAAAATTGCGAGCTTAAAGCTAAGTACTAAATCCAAGTACCAATTACCGATCTATGGCCCCAATTCTTGAACTGATAAAAAAGAATGCTGTGCCTGTGAACGTGATGCGCTCTGCCGCCCGGGGCGCTCTGCCACTCCCTGCCGACGAGACGCTGGAAGTGCTCGTCTACATGGCGCAGCACCCGCTGTTTGGCCAGGATGCACGCATGACGCTGGCCGGGTGGGACGCGCAAGCAGCGCTGGAAGTGCTGGGCAAAGATACCGCTACGCCAGAGGTGCTTCTCTATTATTGGCAGCCGGAAAACCGGCGTCCGGTGCTGATGCCGACGCTGATCGAGAATCCCGCAATTCCGGAAAATTTGCTGATGGAACTAGCCGATACCGCCTCACGGGAGACGGTGAAGATGCTGCTGGCCAGCGCTCGCGCGCGAAGCACCCCGGGCGTGGTGGAAGCGCTGCTGGGAAATTCAAATCTGACACCGGAAGAGGCACAGGAATTACAGGGCCGTGGCCATGCTGAGCCGGAAGCCGCTTCGCAGGGGCCGGAACAAACGCTGGAAGAATTTGAAGTTGTTCCTGACCCGGAATCCGCGGCGGCATTAGAAGCATTTCAACGGGAGCACGCCGCTGCCATCGCCGCGGAAGAAGGCAAGCCATTTGAACTAGTGAAGGACGAAGAACCTGCCGCGGAAGCTCAAAGGACAGAAGCGGCAGCAAGCGTTGCGGAAGAGAGGGACGGGCCAATGGCGGCCATTGCTTCGGCGAGCGATGAAGCGGCGGTGGCGGCACAAAGCGCTGCCACACGAAGCGTTCCGCTGGAGAATCCCGATGAGTTTGAAGCGGCGGAGCAGAAAAAGCTCACAGTGTTGCAGAGGGTTTCAAAGTTGAACGTAGGCCAGCGGATCAAGCTGGGATTTATTGGCGGAAAGGAAGAGCGGGCATTGTTGATCCGCGATACCGCGCGTCTGGTCCAGAATGCGGTGCTGGCATCACCCAAGCTGACGGATGCCGAAGCAGAATCGTTTGCGGCATCCAAAAATCTGCAGGAGAACGTTTTTCGCGAGATCGCGCGCCAGCGGCGTTTCCTCAAGCTTTATCCGGTGGTGCGCAATCTGGCCAATAATCCGCGCTGCCCATTGGATATATCACTGACCCTGGTCAAGACGCTGCACGTTTATGACTTGAAGAGCCTGCGCCATAACAAGAATGTCCCTGATACCATTCGCAAAGTGGCGTCCAAACTGTATACGGAGAAGGCGACGCGCGGCGGATCGAAAAAAGAGTAGCCATGCTTTGCCTATGTGATGGCCGTCAATGACAAACCTTTGAAGCGATGTCAGGCTTCTCAATAGAAAGATGTATATGCGGAGAATTTATCTGTGGAAACCATGAAGACAACCGCAACCGACGAAATTGGCGAGCTACTTAAGCGCACGAAGACCATTGCTGTGGTGGGACTATCCGACAGTCCGCTGCGCCCAAGCTATGGCGTTAGCGCCTACATGCAGAGTCACGGTTACAAGATTATCCCGGTCAATCCATTGATCAGAGGCTCTCTGGGCGAGAAAGCAGTTGCGTCGCTGGCCGAGATCGAAGAGAAGATCGATATGGTGGACGTGTTTCGGCGCTCTGAGTATGTGCCAGAACTGGTGGATGAAGCGATCCGGCTGAAAGTGCCCGCAATCTGGCTTCAAGAAGATGTGATTCACGAAGAGGCGGCGGAGAAAGCCCGGAAGGCGGGAATTTTTGTAGTGATGGACAAGTGCATTCTCAAGGAGCACAGGGCGCGCTTCCGCTGAACTCGGATTGGGCAAATCCCTTGCGGCGCTATCTCCGTTTCACCAGGGTGCCTGCGATGATGTCATGCAGCCCCTGCTTCTTCTCCGTAAATGCCACCATGATGTAGCCAATGGCCAGGATACTGGAGAGGACCCTGGAGAAGTGTCTTCCGGTAGCCTGCCCAAAGGAAATACGGCGGCCTTGCAGGTCAGTGACGTAGATGTTCATGGCACGTTTCCCGACCGTCGCCTGATGCGCGGAGCTCTCCTGCAGCGCGAAATACAGCCAAATTCCGACGATATTCAGGATGATACCCAAAATCGGAATCAGCGTTACCACAACGAGAGGCACGATCAAAACCAGTACATCGATCAGGTACGCTCCCACGCGCATCCAGAAACCGGCATAGGGCAGTGCGGCTGTCCCAACGTATCCGGGCTGAACATAACCAGGTTGAACATAGGGCTGAGGCACCGCGCCATACTGCGGCTGCATTGCCGGAGGAGCTGGGGACATTGCCGTTGGGAAAGGCGGAGGAGCTGTCACTGAAGCTGCCGCTGCCATCGCAGCCGGCTGAGAGGGCGCGGGAGCTGCTATGACGTTGCCGCAACTTGAACAGAACTGCGCTTGAGCATTCAGAGATGTTCCACATCGACTGCAGAAAATTGTATCGGCCATGGCGCGTTACTATAACCTCGCCTAGTTCCCTTGTAAAGATGGATTACACGGTTTAAATTTTCCGCCGTTCGCACAATTGGGATTGGATTATGGCCTAAAGACCTTAAGCCTTATTGCTTGCGGGTAATGATCTGGCTGGACTGAGGCGTTATTTCGAATCCTCCTCTTCCTCTTTCCCTCTACGTTTCACGGGTTTTAGTTTTTTGTCTGTTCTGCTTTCGTCCGCCTGGCGCAAATCTTCTTTTCTCTGTTTAATTTCCTCCATGCGCTGCGCCAGCGCCTTCTCGCGGCCTTCCTGGGTCGGACGGTAGTATTCCCGGCCGCGAAGATTATCAGGCATGCATTCCATGTCAGCAACTTTTTCATCGAGATCGTGGGCGTACTGGTAGCCTTTGCCGTAGCCGACCTGCTTCATCAACTTCGTTACCGCATTGCGGATGTGCAGCGGAACGGGTTCGGCGGCAGTCTTCTCCACATCTTCTTGCACGGTGCCGTAAGCGGTATAAAGCGCATTCGATTTAGGCGCCAGCGCCAGATAGACAACAGCCTGCGCCAGAGCCAGACCGCCCTCCGGCATGCCAAGGAAATCGATCGCGTCCTTGGCCGAGAGGCAAAGATTCAACGCTTCGGGGGCGGCCAGGCCGATATCCTCAGAAGCCATGCGCACCACGCGGCGGGCAATGTAAAGAGGATCCTCGCCGGATTCAAGCATGCGGACCAGCCAATAGAGTGAAGCGTCGGCGTCACTGTTGCGGACAGATTTGTGCAGCGCGGAAATCAGGTTGTAATGCTCTTCGCCGGACTTGTCATAGAGCAGAACGCGTTTCTGCAGCGTGTCTTTGATAATTTGCTCGGTGATCTCGCCGCCTTCTCCGGCGGTGGCGGCGGCAACTTCAAGCACGTTGTAAGCGGAGCGAGCGTCGCCGCTGGTGTAAGCGGCAATCTGTTGCAGGACTTCGTCGGCAACGCGCAGGTTCATTTTGCCCAGGCCGCGTTCCTGATCTTTCAATGCGCGGCGCAGCAGCACGACGATCTGCTCTTCAGTGAGTTGATTCAGGATGTAAACGCGGCAGCGTGAGAGCAAAGCGCCGTTGATCTCGAATGACGGATTCTCCGTCGTCGCGCCGATCAGGCGGATATTGCCGCGCTCAACGTGCGGCAGAAATGCGTCCTGCTGGGCGCGGTTGAAGCGGTGAATTTCGTCGATGAACAGGATGGTGCGCGTGCCATAAGCGCGAGCTTTTTCGGCGTCGGCCATCACCTGTTTGATCTCTTTGATCCCGGAAAGCACGGCGGAAAATTCTATGAACTCCGCCTTGGTCACATGCGCGATGATCTGCGCCAGCGTGGTTTTGCCCGTTCCGGGCGGTCCCCAGAAGATAATGGAGCCGGGATCATCGCGCTCAATCTGCAGCCGCAGCGGCTTGCCCGAACCAATGATGTGCTCCTGACCGACAAATTCGTCCAGCGTGCGTGGACGCATACGGTCGGCAAGAGGGCGCGCGCCTTTGCCTTGCTGGTCGGGGAGTGATTGAAACAAACTCACAACAAAACCTTACCACTGATGACACGGATAACACTGATTTTCGCTGATCAAAAACAAGAATAAAAATTTGACCGCGGATTAACGCGGATAATACGCGGATCAAACAAAGCCAGAATAGATTAGGCCAACACTGTAGCTCTTTTGAATCCATAAATCCATGTTATGCGTGTTCATCCGTGGTGAACTTTTTGCTCCGCTGCCGTGCCGCTTCATACAACAGGATAGATGCCGCAATTCCTGCATTGAGTGACTCCACGCGCGGGGAATGCGGAATTGTTACGAGTTCGTCGGCCAATGACAAAATTTCAGGCGGAACGCCTGCGCCTTCGTTCCCGACCACGATCATGGCCGCGCCGGTAAAGTCGGCTTCATGCAGCGGTTTGCCTTTGTGTGAAGACGTTGCCAGCACACGCATGCCCTGCTGCTTCAGGGACACCATGCTTTCAATGAGTCTTACGCGAAGAAGTGGTTGGCGAAATAACGATCCGGCGGAGCCGCGCACGGTCTTGGGATTAAAAGGGCTGACTGTTTTTTCGCCCAGCAGGACGGCGCGCACGCCAAAGGCCTCGGCGGAACGAATGATCGTGCCAAGATTTCCCGGATCCTGAATTCCCGCCACGCCGACGAGCAGGGAATCGGTCGCTGACTCCAGCAGGTCTTCAAATTTTTGCGGCCGCAGTTTGACCAGAGCAGCCACTCCCTGGGGCGATTCGGTGCTGACCGCGCTGGCAAAGACTTCGTCGGGCAGCAGCAGAACTTCAACCTGGCTACCGATCTGCGGCAGCAGACGAGTGGCATGCGTGCTTCCGGCGTCGCTAAAAAATATGGCCTGAAAGCGCAAGCCGCTGCGGATGGCTTCTTCGATGATCCGCACGCCTTCTATTGCGAGGAAGCCTTCGGCGGTCGGCTCACCCTGGCTGAGAGCTTTGCGCAGGTCCTTTACCAGCGCGTTTTGGCGGCTGGAAACGCGGCGTAGACGGCTCTCGATTTCTTTGGGAACATTCATGTGATGGGACAGCCTTTAGCTACTGGTCGTTGGGCTCTTAGCTTTGTATTTTAGCCGCATTCATTGCACCGATATCAAATGAAGTGGTAGTGGTGCAGTTCCTTAGGTCAGCCACACCTGATGTGGTTCATCGCTAGGCGAACGTCTGCCTAAAGGCACGCGATTAGCGAACGAATCGCTAGACGCTGACACACGGTAGTGGGTCAGTTTTTAGACTGGCCCACTACCGGGTCTAGGTTTTCTGTGCAAGCTGGTTTATTCTTAGTCGTTTGTCAGAGCGCTGGGCAGTTTTAGTGAACGCAATTCGCCAGTCGCCATGCATTTTGATCGAGCATTCTTAGTTGGGGGATTTGGTATTGCCTGCGGAAATTCTAAAAATCAATCCTGATACGCCGGACTCGCGTCTGGTTTCTTACGTGGCCGCCCGCATCAAGCAAGGGCAAGTGGTCGGCATGCCCACGGATACTTTTTATGGTCTCGCCGCTGATCCATTTAACCTGCGCGCCGTGGACCTGATCTATGACGTAAAGACGCGCAGCCGCCACAAGCCGCTTTCATTGCTGATTGAAAGCGTGGAGCAGGCGGAATATCTGGCGCGCCCGCTGCCCGACGTGTTCTATGAAATCACCCGCAAATACTGGCCTGGACCGCTGACGATCATTGTGAAAGCGTCATCGCGGCTGCCGTTAAAGGTCACGGCCAATACCGGCAACGTCGCGCTGCGCGTGCCGGCTTCACGCATTGCAGTGGAAGTGATCCGCGCGGCCGGCGTGCCCATCACCGCCACCTCGGCCAACATCAGCGGGGCCAGCGAGTGTACCACTGCGGAAGGAGTGCGGCAGCAACTGGGCAAGAGCATCAGCCTGATCGTGGATGGCGGCCCAAGCCCGCGTGAGGTGGCTTCTACGATTATCAATATGAGCGATCCCGGGCATATTAGTGTCCTGCGGCAGGGCGCAATTCCTGAAAGTGATCTGGCTGAGTTCCTCCGGTTTGGCTGAGGCTAATCCGCATGGCAACCAAGCGTTGGAAGAAATGGCTGTTGTGGTTTCTGGTGCTAACGCCTGTCTGCTACGCGGCGGCGATCTATTGGCGCATTGTGAACCAGTCGGGTCACGACGAATCGCGGGCGGCTGACGCCATCGTAGTTTTTGGTGCAGCTGAATATGACGGTCGTCCTTCTCCGGTATACAAAGCGCGTCTGGACCGAGCCGCACAGCTTTTCCATCGCGGGCTGGCCCCAATGGTGATCACCACAGGCGGCTCGGGCGGCGATCCACGCTTTAGTGAAGGCGTAGTTGGTCGCGAATACCTGAAAACCCTAGGCATTCCTGATAGCCAGCTCATTGCAGAAACCCAGAGTGACGATACCGCCGAATCCGCGCGCCGGGTCAGCACCATTATGTATGTCAACAGCATGCATTCGTGCCTGGCCGTGAGTGATGGCTACCACATTTTCCGCATAAAGCAGATGCTGGCGCGGGAAGGCGTAACCGCTTACGGGGCACCGCGACCTAATTCCAAGCCGCAGAGCTTCTGGAAGCGGCAGGAATCAGCCTGGCATGAGATTGGGAGTTATACGCTGTGGCTGTTTCATCTGACGTAATCGGTCTCTCATTTCGCTTCCAGACGGAATGTTGAACGTTCCCGGTCCACCGTGCAACCGGGCTTATTTTCCGCAGGCCGAGCCGCCAGCTGTGTGTCAAAATGACAACTGAATTGATAAAGGAAATCTGCAGGAGCACATGCATTTAAAACCAGATCCCGACGCTGTGGACTTCCTCCGGAAGTTCGGCTTGATGTTTCTCTGGGTTATATACGGTGCAATGTGGGTCATGAGTTATCGCTTCAGCTGGCCTTCCTCAAAACATAAGCGTTTCTCAAAACGTAAGCGTAATGACGAACCCAAGGGCGGCGAGTGAGCGCTGGCTCACCCACGTTTGAGATATTAATCGGCATGCGGACTGCTCTACACCCGCTACAGGCTAATTCCTCTAACCCATGGATTTGGGGCAAATTAGAATCAGGGCACGGCATCCGATAGCGAGAGGCTAACAACATGCGTTGGACACCAGGCGGCACCAGCGGGGACATTGAAGATCGCCGGGACGATGGCGGTGGGGGCGGCGGATTCGGTTTTGGCGGGATGCATATCGGCATCGGCGGCATGCTTATCCTGCTGATTCTTAGCTTTGTCTTTAAGCGGAATTTTTTCACGTTGCTGAGCGGTGGCGGTGGCGCAAACTCAGCCATTCACGAGCCTGACCGTGCACGTGATGCCCAGGAAGAGCCAACGGTAAAGTTTGTATCGTTTGTGCTGGATGACGCACAGCAAACGTGGGCCGGAATTCTTCAGCAACAGGGGATTCCTTATCGCCATGCCAAGCTGGTGCTGTTCCGCGACGCCACGGCTTCCGGCTGTGGATCGGCCCGCTCTGCCACCGGCCCGTTCTACTGTCCGGCGGACGAAAAGGTGTACATCGATCTTGGCTTTTATGACGAGCTGAAGCAGCGCTTTGGCGCGCCCGGAGAATTTGCCCAGGCTTACGTGCTGGCCCATGAATTGGGGCACCATGTGCAGAAACTGATCGGCGTTGAGCAGAAGGTGAGCGCTCTAATGCGCAGTGAACCCAATGAACGCAACGCATTGTCAGTCAAAATGGAACTGCAGGCGGACTGTCTGGCCGGAGTGTGGGCCCACTCCACGGATCAGCGCAAGCTTCTGGAAAAGGGTGATGCGGAAAGCGCCATGAACGCTGCCGCTGCCGTTGGGGATGACCGCTTGCAAAAGATGTCCACAGGCAGAGTGAGTCCGGAATCATTCACCCATGGCAGCTCGGCCCAGCGCACACAATGGTTTAGCCGCGGCATGGACCAGGGGACCATCGCAGCGTGTAACACGTTTCAGTAAGCAAAAAGCTGCACTTTTACCGACTCACGTTCAAGCATCGCTCCGCGCATTGACAACGCGCAACTGCTCCTAATGCAAATTTTGATGCACCTTAAGTGAAAAATCGGTGGAACCGGCCATACCTTCCATGAGACGCTAATCGCAACGGAACCGGCCAGCGGATATGTGACTCCGCTCACGGCGCCCCAACCAACGCTGCTTCACCATTGAACATTCAACTTTGAAGTTCAAGCTCCGGGATCTCTCATGACTTCAGGCAACTTAGCACGTGATATTGTGTCCAATCGCAATCGGCATTTTTCGCCGTGGAACGTCTTTTCTGCGTTGCTGCTGCTTCCGGACGAGGCGTCGCTCAACATGGCCAGAAGAGTCATGGAAAGCTTTGGCATCAGTGTTTTTGCGGCTTCCAGCGTGTTGGATGCGGAAAGAATATTGCGTAACACCAGGCTCGATCTTGCCATCTGCGATTTTGAAGTGCCTTGTGCTGCCGATCTCAGCGTACTTCAGGCTTCGTCGCGCTGGCGTGGCCTATCCATCGGCCTGATGCCCACGGCCCGGCTCGACAACTCCAGTCACAAGCGCATACAGATCCGGATTCCCAAACCGGTCAGCGTTGATATGCTGGTGCGGAGCCTTAAGGCTTCTTATACCAACATGGCGCAACGGAGAATCGCCGCTTACCGCCACACCATGCCTGTGAAATTAGTTTCGGGAACGCTCGCGCATCGTGGCTGGCAGCGCACGCTGCAGCAGGTGAACGTCCTCAATGTAAGCCAGACCGGCCTTTGCCTGAATGCCGCGGAGCCCCTGCCCCACGGGGCTTCCATCAGGATGAACCTGATGCTCCCTGAAACGCCATCCTCCCTGCACGCCAGCGGTCACGTGGTCTGGTCACACAGCAGTGGACGGGCCGGAGTTGCGTTTGATGGAGCAGCAGGCCCGGAAATGAGAAAGCTTCAGGAACAATTGAAGATGTGGCTTCCACGCGAGTTGGGAATAGTGGCGCAGAGCGCTTGAACCCGGTAAATCAAGCAACTGGCAATTAGCATTTGGCATTTAGCATTTAGCCAAACCAATCTATCAACGACTTGCACTGATAGCGGGTCGGGATAAAAGAATCAGCCGAGGCGAAAATGAACATGAATGATGCAAAGATTCGCGTTCGTTCGCGTAGATTCCCGGCTGATTTTTTGTAATGTTAATGTCGAAACAGTTTAGCGGGTTTGGCCAATTGCTAATTGCCAGTTGCTAATTGCCGGCTACACGCCCACCGGCTGCTTCGATCGATCACGCACTGGCACCGGCGTAAACCAGTCGTGGCGATCGGGAGCTGTTCCATTCACAATGCCAAAGAATTCGCGCTGTAACGCGAGCGTCACTGGCCCGGTGGTCCCATTGCTGATGTTGATTTTGTCAATGGAGCGAATCGGAGTGATTTCCGAGGCGGTGCCGCAGAAGAAGACTTCGTCGGCCAGGTAAAGCATTTCGCGGGGAATCATCTGCTCAACCACGGGCAGGCCAATATCCTCGCCCAGGGCAATAATGCTTTCACGCGTAATGCCGGGCAGCACGGAGTTGCCCAGCGGCGGCGTCAGAAGCTTGCCTTTGCGGACGATGAAAATATTTGCCCCTGATGCCTCGCTTACGTAGCCATTCACGTCCAGGGCAATGCCTTCCACATAGCCATTCACGATGGCTTCCATTTTGATGAGCTGCGAATTCATGTAATTCGCGCCGGCCTTGGACATGGCCGGCATCGTGTTCGGCGCAATGCGCGACCAGGAAGAGACACAGGCGTCTACGCCCTCGCTGACATCGCCATGCCCCAGATATTTTCCCCACGGATAATTGGTCATATAGACCTCAGTGGGTGAGTTGAAGGGATTGACCCCGGCTTCACCGTAGCCCCTCATCACGATGGGACGCAGATAGCATGGCCAAACACCATTCGCCGATATCAGTTCAAGAGAGGCGGCGCACAGCTGGTCGAGGTTGTAATCGATATCGATGCGGTAGATTTTTGCGGAGTCGATGAGCCTCTGCATGTGGTCGCGAAGCCGGAAGATAGCTGGCTTGCCCTGAGGTGCATAGCAACGGATACCTTCAAAAACGGACGAACCGTAGTTGACCACGTGGGCCATCACGTGAATCTGGGCATCCTTCCAGGGAATTAGTTTCCCGTTATGCCAGATCTTTTCCGTCGCTTGAATCGCCATGAGAGGGCTCCTTCAGATGGATTCCTGTTGCCTGAATGAACGCTATTCGGACTTCGCCGCCGACTCCAGCACGGTCCAAAACGCACTCTACCACTAATTAGATGAAAATTCGGGCGAACAGCACATTATATCTGACGGAAATTTCCCCGGCTAACATTAGATACGGCTGAATTCTTGAGCGTATCGATTACAAATGTTTGCCGGGGAAGCGATTCTACTGTTTCGGTTGCGTCGCGGCCTCAGTTTGGCCTGTCTTTTCCTCGGCAGCAGGAGCCGGAGTGCTCTGTGCCACTGCCGTTGGCGGCGTGTACAGATATGTTTTCGGGTTTGCCATCATTGTAGGCATCGCGGCGAAAGGCTTGGAATAATCATTGGCCGCGTTCCAAAACAGGAATCCGTCTCCGTGATGCGCGTGAGAAGAACTAACCTGCTTCAGGATGTATTCCGGCGAGTAAGTCTTGGTTCGCCAGCGGAAGGCCTGAAGCCATGGCCGCAACACCACGCCGGTGCCGGCCGTTACTTTTTCAAAGCGGTCCATAGAAACGCTGATGAAATGTTCAGGAGCGTCGCCCGGGGCCGCGTATCCATCCATCCCAAAGAAGTGCGAGGGATAGATCATGGGTGAAATCACGTCACAGTGTTTGGCCATTTTCGTGATGTCCTGGCCGGTATGGCTCAGGTCCACCTGCCGCTGCCATGCCATAATGCCAAAAACATCGAGCGAAACCAACACGCCCATGGGGTGCAACTGGGTATAAGCGCGATCCAGAAAATTGGCGATCACGTCATCACGGTGCAGCTTGGGGTCTTTTTGGAAGGCAAACTCTGCATCTGCCTGATTTCCCTCGGCAGGGAATCGAACATAGTCAAACTGGATTTCATCCACGCCTGATGTGGCCACATATTTGGCCAGCGCGATGTTGTAATCCTGGACTTCTTTATTGGAGCTGTCTGACCAGACCAGCTTGCCATTTTCCCGCCACGGCTGGTGCAGGCTTCTGGACTGGACCGCCAGTTGGCTATGGTTCTGGGCGATATTGTCATCCCGGAAGAGCGCTTGCCGCGCGATTACGTGCATATCCAGCGAGTGTAGGAAGCGAACATACTTCGGCAGGTTAGTGATCGGGTGATTCTTGACCTTTTTCGCCAGCGGATGATCAAAAGGGATGTTGATGCTGCCATCGCTGTCTTTAATATCAAACACCACGGCGTTTCCGCCCGCCTGCTTCCAGCGTCGGACCAAATCGATTCCATGGGCGCTGCCGGCCGTCCCGCCCGTCATGTAAATGGCGCGGACTTCCGTCTCTTTGGGGAAGGGCCGTGTTTTCTCCACAATAGGCTGCGGCTCAATGCCGGGAACCAGAATGTTGTCGCCCTTCTTAAATGTGGTCTTGCCGCCGTTCGCCTTGGCAATGGCATCCACGTATTCCGCCACTGTCATGTATTGAGACTCTGTCAGATGCTCGCGCGCCAGGAACTGGGCTGTCGTCACGGCTTTTGCCGTCACGGCAATTGTTCCCGGAGGCAGTTCCTGTGGCTGTGCAGCAGCGGCGGGCGCCGGGTTCTGCGCGGCGACAACCGGTTTCTCAGAAGCGGAAGCTTTGATCTGGCCGTGTCGCGTGAAGCTGACAGCCGCAATAATCAGCCCAAGTACAACCAGGGCCGCAGAGGAGATGAAACGAAACTTCTTGGGTAACATTTAAGGCTCTTTCCCGGGGTCGTTGCAGGCATCTTACCATGTGTCCGGGTACTCTGATCAAAATGGCGTGAGTGTCTGACCTTTTGTCACACACTCAGCATCTAAATGTTTGATGCATGTAGATGGGACTGTTGACGAATTAGTAATGACAACTCAGCACCTTACATCTCCATCTCACATTTACACCTCCGAAATTGGGAGGAGTCCTCGGCAAAAGAGGCGGGGAATTTTATGAGGACCGGCTTTAATACTGCACTTGATCCTTCCCGGCGCAGCTCAGATGCGCAGGACTTTGAAACTGCTTTGCGGCGGAAAATCGTCGGCCAGGACCCAGCCGTCGAAAAAGTGGTGGAAATTTATCAAATGTTTCTTGCGGGATTGAACGCTCCCGGGCGTCCTGTGGGAAACCTTCTCTTTCTTGGGCCTACCGGCTCAGGCAAGACGCGCGTGGTGGAAGCCGTTGCGGAATCGCTCTTCGGCGATCCCCGCGCGATCATCAAGATTGACTGCGCTGAATTTCAGCACAGCCATGAAATTGCCAAGTTGATCGGTTCACCACCCGGATACCTGGGCCATCGCGAGACACATCCCCTGCTTACGCAGGAGGCGCTCAACCAATGGCACACTGAAAAGCTCAAGCTCACGCTGCTGCTCTTCGACGAAATCGAAAAAGCCAGTGACGCACTGTGGCAGCTCCTGCTCGGCATTCTGGATAAAGCCACGCTTACCTTGGGCGACAATCGCCGCGTTGATCTTTCCCAGTGCCTGATTGTAATGACATCAAACCTGGGCGCTCATGAGATGGATGAACTCATGACCGGCGGCCTCGGCTTTGGCAATACCAAGCGCGCCAACCACATGGATGCCGCGTTGGACGATAAAATCACCCGCACGGCGCAGGATGCGGCACGCCGCAAGTTCTCGCCGGAGTTCATGAACAGGATCGACAAAGTGGTGGTGTTCAAGACCCTGAAGCCGGAACATCTTGAGCAGATCCTGGAAATTGAGCTGGGAATGGTGCAACAGCGAATCCTGCAAGCCACCGGCAACAGCCAGTTTGTGTTTTCCTGCACCGCTCCTGTCAAGGGTTTCCTGTTACAGGAAGGCACTGATCCCAAGTACGGCGCACGGCACTTGAAGCGGGCCATTGAAAAGAATGTGGTTTTCCCGCTGGCAAACCTGGTGGCCACTGGCCAGATCAAGCTGGGCGACTTCATCCGCATCGATCGCAAAGAAACGCAGATGACCTTTACTAAAGAAGCGGAAGGTGCCCTGGTACCGGTTCTCCTGGAAAAATATGGGGAACTAAATCCGGGATCGCCGCTCGCGGCCAAAGCGGGTCGGGGCAGTGGTAAATCTCCGCGAGATTTTGGCGGGATAGCTCCGCTATTGGATCACAAATGAGCAATTAGCATTGGCAGTTAGCAGTTAGCAAAAGCTGAGGACATCCCAGCTTTTTGTTTTGCGGAAGTTTAGGTGTTGAAAGCCGTCAGGAAGAGTGAACGGGGCAAGAGGTCTGGCTAATTGCTATTTGCCAATTGCTTCTCTCAGCCCTTCTTCAACTCAATCAGCACCAGCCGTGCCACTTCTTTTAGCGTCTCAAAAACGCCTTTCCCTTGGAAGGCCACGGCTTCAAATGTCGGCTCATCTTTCTTGGCCAATTCGCGTTTCAGTTCTTCCACGGCCATGGCGCTGGGCAGGTCGCGTTTATTGAATTGCAGGACGTAGGGGATCTTTTTGAAGTCGTACCCGTGCTCTTTTAGGTTTTCTTGCAGGTTTTCCAGTGCTTCAATATTGGCATCCATGCGCTCTTCCTGCGAATCGGCCACAAAAACCACGCCATCCACGCCGCGCAGAATCAGCTTTCGGCTGGCATCGTAAAAAACCTGTCCAGGGACAGTATAGAGATGGAATCGGGTACGGAAGCCGCGGACAGTCCCCAGATCAAGAGGCAGAAAGTCAAAGAACAGCGTCCGGTCCGTTTCCGTGGCCAGGGAGATCATCTTGCTTTTCTGTTTATCGACCGTCTTATCGAAAATATGCTGCAGGTTCGTGGTCTTACCGCCCAAACCGGCGCCGTAATAGACGATCTTGCAGTTAATTTCGCGTGCGGCAAAGTTAATAAAGCTCAAGACTCTCCTAGCAATCGGTAGGCGCAAACTCCCTTGCGATTCCGAACAGCCATGTTGCTGAAAGACTTTTTTATATCATAACGGACTTGCGAGGGGCGGCTTCTAAATTGTACGCTCCCTGCCGGAGTACCCAATCCTGTAACTCCGTCGGCAATAATCAAAAGTAACTATGGCTTTGGAGCCTGTTGCGGCTGCGGTGGCAGCGGATAATATCCCTCTTTGGCGACGACATTCAGGTTCGGGCGCAATACACGAACGTCAATGGTACGGAAAGCGCTCGATTTTGTGGCTTGGGTCGTATATCCCAGGGTGTATTGATTTCTCGCCGTATCGGCGATTTTGGCGTAAGCCTGTTCAATTCCCTGACGATCGAATTCCGCCATCATGTCGCCACCGGTATCGGAAACATAGCGGGGAAGTATGTTCCCGGTGCCAAAGCCCGGAATGCGTATGCGGTTGGCCTTATCATAGATCGGGATTGCGGCCGTATCCACGCCAACGCCATAAACGCTGATGCCATTGGCCAACAGGATTCTCTTCACTTCATCGTATCCGGCGTTGCTGCCTTGCTCGCGCCCGTCACTGATCACAAAGAGAATGCGTCGGCGGGTCTTATCGCGTTTGCTCAGATCCTGGGCCGCTCTTAAGATCGCGTCGTTCAGTACGTAAAATTCACGCGGAGGCGTTTGCACATCTCCAGCCTTGCCGCCATTCGCGTTGGGATCATTTACTGGATGACCATTAATCGACGGCCCGCCGCCGAAAGGCCCACCCGTCATAGGTGGACCGCCCTGGCGTCCGGGGCGCTTGATGCGATTCACACTGGCTGTAGAGATACTGCTGGCGCCGGAAAAGTTCGAAATCTGCTGCACCGTGTGGCCATATCGATAGAGCGCTACTTCATCGAACTCACCAAAGGCGCCGATCAGCGACGGTAGAGACTCGTTCACCTTCTTCATGGTTACGGAAGGCAAGTCGGTGTCCACCACAATGGCTGCCGAAAGAGGAAAGGGATCGGCAGTAAAAAACTTGAGCTGCTGCACAACGCCATCCTCATAAACTTTAAAGTCATTGGAAGTGAGCCCTGGAACCAGCTTGCCAGCGCGGTCCTTTACACGGACTGGAACCTGCACAAAATTTACGGCTACGCTCAGCTTGTAGAGGTCATCACGGGCATTTGCCACTCCGGCTTGTCCTGGCGCGGGACGCTGGGCCTGCGGCGTTGGACTGGGCGTGGCTTCTGGCTCGGCTGGATGTGTGTTAATCGGCGCTTGAGGAGCATTATCAGGGAACTGTGGCTTGGGCTGAGGCGCGTCTGGGATGTTCTGAGAAGACTGGCCGTCCTTCGGCTTGGGTCCATCGGGAATAGTCTGTTGACTCAGAACGGGCAAACTCACTACGGCGAGGGCGCAAATCAGCCCTTTCTTCCCAAGGGTCAACCTAAGCATCAGCTCCTCCTAGTACTTAGAATGTTTCCGGGGCCGGAATGTTGCGATTTTTCAGCAGGAATGCCTCTCACACCATTGTAAGGCTTCACAGGCTTTTCTGAGGCAACTCGGCTGCATCTAATACAATAGATCACAACACATTTCATTAGAAAGGCTATGTCCAAAGGCCTTTATGCGGACTCTACTTTTCGTTTTCGCTATTGCATTCATGCCCGTTTCTTTGTTCGCCCAGCAGGAAGCCGCTCCCCCGGCCGTGCAGAAAGATGCCGGCAAGAACCAGGTTCAAGATAAAGATCAGGTTCCCGATAAGGGCCAGGGAAAGGTGCCGGTCTTCCGCAAGAACGTAACGGTGGTCAATGTGCTCTTTACGGTAAAAGACAAGCACGGGGCCTTGATCCCGAACCTTACCAAAGACCATTTTGAGCTGCTGGAAGAAGGCAAACCACAGACAATTAAATATTTTTCCACGGAAAATGATCTCCCGATTACGTTGGGCCTTCTCATTGACAGCAGCAAGAGCATGGAGCGCACGCTGCCGGAGGAAAAGGTTGTGGCCGGCGGGTTTCTGCAAAAAGTGCTCACCAATAAAGATCTGGCTTTTGTAATCAGCTTCGATATCAGCGTTGATCTGCTCCAGGACCTTACCAGCGACATGCATTCTCTGCGCAGCGGGTTGGACAAAGCCCGAATCAACACCAACACCGCAGGCATCGCGCCGATGGGCAATCCTGGTCCGGTACCAACCGCGGGAGGATCGAATAAAGGCACGCTGCTGTTTGACGCTGTTTACCTTGCCGCCGACGAGGTTTTGAGCCGGCAGGTGGGACGCAAAGCCATGATCGTCCTGACCGATGGTGACGATGTTGGCAGCAAACTGCGGTTAAAGGATGCGATTGAAGCGGCGCTACGGGCTGACACGGTGGCTTATGTGCTGCTGATCACCGATCCCATGTACCCCTCGAATTATGGCGACATGAGCAAACTCGCGGAGCAGACCGGTGGGCGCATCATCACGGTGAGCCGTCCGGATAAATTGGACAAAGCGTTTTCAGAAATTGCCGCCGAACTCCGCAGCCAGTATCTGCTGGGTTTTAGTCCTACCAATGAAGTGAATGACGGCAAATTCCGGCGGATCGAGGTGAAATCCAAAGACGGATACAAGATCCAGGCACGGAAGGGCTACTATCCGCCTAACGACAGGGCGGCAAGTAAATAAATTTCGGTCAAAGCCGGCGCGGGATCATTGCCTGGGAACGTAGTACCCCTTCTTGGCCCTGACTTTATACTTCTTGCTGTTCGTAGTGATCTGGATCGGACGGAACTGACCGTTGGTCACAAATTGATCTGGCCGGTAGGAGATGGAATACTGGCTGCGCAATTCTTCCTGAATATCAGAAAATGCCGTGGCTACGTCATCCAGTTTTATGGGGAAGAATGCGCGGCCTCCCGTGGCTTCGGCCAGTGACTTCAAATCGTCATCGCCTTTGGTATGTCTTTCCACCAGCGAAGTGCTGATCGTATAAATGATCACCTCCGCGTGTTGCGCCATGTCGATGGCTTCATTCCGATACACCCGGCTCAGGTTATCTTCGCCGTCTGAAATCAGGATGATTGCCCGGCGTACCGCTCCGCTTGCCTGCTCTTTCATCAGTTTGTCGCGACAGGCGAAGTAGATTGAGTCCCACATTGCTGTGCCGCCGCCTGCCTTAATGACCCTTACGCCAGTACGCAGCTTGTCGATGTCCCCGGTAAAATCCTGCGTAACGTCCCATTGCTCATCAAAAGCCAGCACAAAAGCCCGGTCGGTCTTAGGGCGAATAATCTCGGACAGGAATTCTGATGCGGCATCCTTTTCAAACTGAAAACGGTCGCGAATGGAGTTGCTGGAGTCAATCAGCAGCCCCACCTGCAATGGCAGGTTGGTTTGCGCGGCAAAGTTCATCATTTGCTTCGGCGGCATCTTGTTGTCCAAAATTCTGAACTGGTCCTGGCTAAGATCGCGCACGAATTTACCGTCTTTATCCACGACGGTGAAAACGACGTTGACTTCATCCGTGCGTACGCGGACGGTGGGAATTTTTCCATTCCCTGAATCGCCATTTGTATTGTCTGGCTGCTGGCTGCCGGCCGATGGCTGTGGAGTGGAAGCAGGAACCGGCTGCTGCGCCGTGGCGATGCTCCAGGCAATTGCCATAGCAATGAAGAAGAACAAAGACTTTTTAAAAATCATAGGAGCTATTTGATTCTTATTATAGTTGCTTGGTCCGCGATTCTGCTGCGAATACCTTCGACTCACCCTCACACTCGCCTCGGATCGACCAGAATGATTGCGGAAAGAACACCTCATCCATATCGAATTGCCATCCCGAATCCGACGGCGAGCCTTGGTGAGCTGAGTGGTGAGGGAACGGCTCCGCTATTTTTCGCGGGAGCCCTGAAGACCAGCGGAGCAGATTCCTCGCTTGCCGCAAGATATTACAAATCAAGGCGCGGTATCGGCAGGGTTCGCTCGGAACGGCACGTCGTGGTGCTGAAGCGTAATCGAGAGAAAATGAAGATCTCAGGAGAGTGTTTTTCAATGGCCTGCAGACTAACCGAGCTTGCGCAATAAAAAAGCCCGGTCAGCGCCGGGCTTCTCTCGAAATATGATGTGCCGTTACTGGCGAGGAACGTAGTATCCCTTTTTCGCCCGCACCTTAAATTTCTTGTTTGCCGCGGAGATATGTATTGCCCGAAATTGTCCATTGGCCTCAAATCCCTCAGGCTTATAAAACACGGAATATTGGCTGCGCAGCTCTTCATGAATATCGTGGAACGCGTTTGCCACATCCTGCAGCTTGAAAGGGAAGAAAGCCTGGCCACCGGTAGTTTCCGCCAGCATCTTCAAGCTGCGGTCGCCTTCGTCAGGATTACTGCTCAGGTTGGTGCTGATGGTGTAAACGATCACGCCGGCACGCTGCGCCATCTCTATGGCTTCCTGCCGAAGAACGCGGCTCTGGTTGTCATCGCCGTCAGAGACCAGGATGATGGCCCTACGCACCGGGCCAGTCTCTTTTTCCTTCATCAGCTTGTCACGGCAGGCATAAAACACCGCGTCCCAAAGTGCGGTACCGCCCCCAGGACGGATCACTTTCACGCCTTTGGTCAGCTTCTCCAAATCATTAGTGAAATCCTGCGTTAGGTCCCAGACTTCGTCGAAGGCCAGTACAAAGGCTTTATCAGTTTTGGGGCGAATAATCTGGTGCAGAAACTCAATTGCCGCGTCCTGCTCAAAGAGGAAGCGGTCGCGGATGGAATTGCTGGCATCGATTAACAGCCCAACGCGCAGTGGCAGGTCCGTCTCGGCGGAAAAGTTCATGATCTGCTTGGGCGGCTTGTTGTTGTCCAGAAATTCAAATTGGTTTTCTTTCAGGTCCTTGATGAACTTGTTGTGCTTGTCCGTGACCGTGAAGATAACGTTCACTTCATCGGAGCGGCTGTGGAACGTTTGTACTGGCAGATCATCTGAAGCCGAGGTTGCCGATCCTGGCGCAACGGCATTTGCGCTGGGCGAAGGAGCCTGTGCCGTGGCCGATGACTGCGCGGCTGGCGTGGTTTGCGCCAAAGCACCGCAGCAAACCAGAGTGAGCACGAACAACAGCGCAAATGTCTTTTTTAGATACATATCAGGGCTTCTCTCGCACATTATAGTCTGTGACAAACAATCCTCACTCCCCGATTTGACGGAGAAAATCACTTAGCTCAGCCGGTAACGGCTGCTGGAACGAAAGCGGCCTCTCACTAATTGGATGCCGGAATTGTATCGCGAAAGCATGCAGAAAGTTCCTTTTCAGAGATGCAACCTCTGGCGCTGTACCTCCGTAACTCGCAGGCCTGGTTACGCGAGATGGCGCACCATACAAAGTGTCTCCCACAACAGGATGCCCAATCGACGAGAGATGTACCCGGATCTGGTGCGTGCGTCCCGTCTCAATCTTCACTTCCAGCAGCGCAAACTTGCCGTAAGCGCCTTCAATTTGTTGAGTCACTTGCCAGTGCGTGACTGCCTCACGCCCGGGCCTGCTTTCACTCGCGCGGCGTGTGGTCATGCGCGCGCGACGGACCATATCGCGGCTGATTGCGGCTGTGATCGTCCCTTTTGTCATTTTGGGCCAGCCATGGACCAGAGTGATATATGTCTTCTTGACCTCGCGACGTGCAAATTGCTCCGCCAGCTTTCGATGAGCCACATCGGATTTGGCCACCAGTACCAGGCCGCTGGTTTCTTTATCGAGTCGATGAACGATCCCCGGCCTTAGCTCACCTCCGATCTCTGAGAGCTGGTTAAAGCGGTGCAGCAGAGCATTGACCATGGTCCCGCGATTGCCGGCCTCTCCTTTGCCTGACCCGGCATGGACGCTCATTCCCGCCGGCTTATTGACTACGGCGATACTCTCATCTTCATAAACCACGTCAAGAGGAATGTCCTCTGCAAATGCTCGCAACGGCGGCAATTCAACTTCGCCGGTAATAACAATTTCTTCTCCTCCGTGCAGCTTCATGGATGCCTTAGGAGGCTTTCCATTAACCAGGATCTTTTTCTGCTCAATCAACTGCTGAATGCGGACGCGACTTACATCAGGAAGTCGGGAGACAAGCCATTGGTCAAGACGCGTGCCTTTGTCTACGAGCGGGACAGCCAGCGTCTGGATGGGAACGGAGTCGGGCACTGAAGGGATTGTAAGGAAGCACTCAGGAGTCAGCAATCAGCATTCAGCCAGTGACTTGAACGGAAAGCAGAAGCTGCCTTGTCGTTGAAGATCGTGGGCTGAATGCTGATGACTGATCGCTATTGGAGCGAAGCGACAAAAATGCGGAATTCTGCGCTGAGGCCGACTTGCGCGCCGAAACGCTTGCATCAGGAGCAGGATGATTGAAGCGTTCATCGCTGTCCTAGCGGTTTGGAGCGAAGCGACAAAAATTGAAACAACAACCGACCCACTTGGCCGTGCGACCGGGCCGTTCTGAACCCGTCCTAAGACGGTGGGAACCCGCCGCGGCTCTTTAGGCATTTCCGTACTGGCGGAACCTCGCACACCGAGCCGTTATTATACGAGTCAGGCCCCCTGTTCATTGAATGTTGGTTCATGAACGGTTACCGTTCTCACCTGCGTTGCAGGCCGGTTATCAGGACTGATGCTAAAGAAAACCAGAGTAGATGGCAAGTGGCCGGATGGCCATTGTCGGCGAAGCAGCCTTTGATTCTTAGCTAATGCGCCGAAGTATTAAAACGTGAACTCGAGAATGAGCGGCGGATTCTTGTCGAAGTCACTGTAGCGTATCCATTTGGGACGAACTACAAAATAGACAATCCCGGGCCAACTAAGCGCGTAGGGCCATCCGGCCAGAAGTGAAAGTAGACCTCCTGATAGTGCTTTAACCGCTCTCCAGTGAGTTCCTCCGCAGTGCCCTCATATTGGACGGTCTGTTCACCGGTCCAGCCGAATACGAAAGAGCAGTCCGGCTTGGCTATGAGGTTGGGATATTTTCGTGACGTTTTGACTGTGTCAAATACAATCTCAAGGTTTTCCGTGGTGGCAACGCCTACCAGCGCCGATTGAGGCGCGCCGCTATCGGCAATGCTGGAGAGAACCCCAGCTTGCACTGTGAAATGAAGCGATAGAGATCGCCTTCTTTCATTTGGCGGCCGCTTTCAGTGCAGCAAGCGCATTTACATTGCGCCGGTTTCTATCCCGCACGCCGTTCTTCTTGCAGAGCTTCATCGAGCGCGCCGGCCAACTGTCCGGCCCGGCGATTGAATTCGCCGGCCAGCAGGTCATATTTCTTTTTCAGGATGTGATATTCGTCCGCGATATTCAGCGCGGCCAGCACGGCCAGGCGCAGGGAATCGATGGTGCTGGTCTGCTCGCCCACGGTGCGCATTTTGCCATCAACAAATTGCGCCAGCTTCATGATGTACTCCGCATCCACGCCGCGGAGGTTATAAACCTGATCGTAAATTTCCACTCGGACGGGCGGCGCTGCTGTTGGTTGAGTCACCACGCTGATTCTCCCTTCAAAAAAACTTCTGTTGGATTGATTATCGTTCGAGTTTACGTACGGTCAAGGGAATAATTGCCGGTTCCTTAGTGTCAGGCGCGTTTTGGCTGCACTACGACCGCCGTTCCGTAGGCCAGAACTTCCGTGACGCCCTGCATGATCTCAGTGGCGTCATAGCGGACGCCGACGACTGCATTGGCGCCAACCTGTCCAGCATGTTGCAGCATCAGGTCAAGAGCTTCCTGGCGCGTCTTCTCGCAGAGGTTGGTTAGAAGCGTGATGTTGCCGCCCACCAATGTCTGTAAGCCGGCGCCAATGGTCCCGAAAATCGAACGGGAGCGCACAATAATCCCGCGTACCATGCCCAGCGTCTGCACCACTTCATAACCATGCAGCTCAAACTGCGTGGTAGTCATGTTATGAGGGACGAAGGGCATCAACCCTCCGCGACCAGGGCATCAATCTGCTTGAGCATCTTTTCCACGCGACCGCGGACTTCCTCGCGCTCTTTTTTAAGCGCGATCATTTCACCGCGCAGCACGTCGAGCTCTTCTTCGCGTGTTTCCAATTGCTCGCGCAGGCGGCCGGCATCGCGCTCCGCAGCGGCCTTGCCTTCACGCGCCGACTTCAGCAGCTCAATAGCTTTATAGATTTTTTCTTCCAGCGCGGGAAAATCGTCGTTGAAAGTCCTTGTTTCCGTCTCAGTTTCCATTTCATGAGCAAGTTTCAATGACATAGGTAAACGACACCTCGGGGGGATGATGTTCTTTGCGGAGTATAACGCACTGAGTTGTGGATAAGGAGGAAGAAAGAAAAGCTTCAGCGATCAGCATTCAGCCAAGGCTAATTTACCGCAAAGGCCGCAAAGAGCTCAAAGGAATTGGAGAAAGGTTTCATTGGATGTCGACGCTCCGCGCGTTGGCCACACTCAACAGCGGCTCCTCTTAGCGAACTTCGCGTCCTTTGCGGTAAATCTTTCTTTGGCTGAGTGCTGAAGACCGATTGCTGACTGCTATGTCAGGCCGACCGTCTGTCCAGCTCTTCTAATTGATTCCCTTCGCCGCTGCCGGTGAAGTCGGTAAGGCCGGTCACAGTGGCCAGGCCGAGGCCCTGCATTCTGAAGAAGCGGGACTCCGGCTCGTCGGCGAAGCGAAGCATATCGGGCAGGCTGGCGACCATGCCACTCAGGCCGAAATCGATTGTGCCGTGGGTTTCATAGCTGATCTCCTTGACCACGCCGCCGGGATAATCCGTGCAGAGTGCCGTGATGGTCTCTGCCGCGCCGCAAACCAATGCGCTTACCGCCGCTCGTTTATTCCGTCGCCAGAAAAATGCGGCCATGCCAAAGAAAGTGGCTGCCATCGCGTAGTCGATGATGGCATGGGCCTTCGGCGTAATTACCTTGGGCATTTTGTTGGTAGTCCATTTGGCGGCTTGATCGAGTAGCGGCATATTTTCTCTCCTCAGGGAATCCTTTAGAAAAGATGGAATGTGCCCTGCAGAAGTTGTCTCCTGCCGAGAAACAAACCGGTCGTTTCCGGAGGATCTCTGAATGATGCGCCTCTTGAAGGAGTTGCAGGAAAGACGTTCCCTGAACGACAGAGACGTAGCGTGCTACGTCTCTATGGCAGAAGTTTTGAGCTGCCGACAGCAACTCCGTAACGGTGCAGATCGCGATGCTCAGCTTATTTCGCAGCAGCCATCTTGTCCCAGACCTGCCAGAACGCTTTGTTCTCAGTCGGCTGGCCCAGCGAGACGCGGGCGTATGTGTCCATAGGCGGGAACGGGCGTCCAATGAGGATGTTGTTCTTCTTGAAATAATCGATCACCGTACGGATCGGCCGTTGCGTATTGAACATCACAAAATTTGTCCACGAGGGGATTACCTGGAGTTTGCGCGATGTTGCCTGCCGCTGAAACTCGTCGCGGTCAAAGCCGTTGCGCATGATCGCAGCCTTTCGATCATCCTCGTTTTCCAGTGAAGTCAATCCCGCGCGCAATGCCAATATATTTGTGCTGTCTTCCAATTTTTGACCGGCCATCATTTTTCTGTTCGCCGCGGAAGTTACCGCATATCCCAGCCTGAAGCCGGCCATGCCATAAATCTTGGAGAACGTGCGGGCCACGATCACGCGGTCGGGATCAATGGGAGTCGAGAGGAAGGAGATGTAGTCGGCGGCCACCGGGACGAAGTCATGATAAGCCTCGTCCATCAGTACGTAAGTATTTGGCGGCAAATTGCGTATAAAAATTTCCAGGCTGCGGCGTGGGGTGACGCTGGCTGTGGGATTATTGGGATTGCAGACGTAAATCAGCCCGCCATTTTTTCCAACGGCATCCGCCATCTGCACCAGTTGGTGCGAGAACGTAGCCGCCAGCGGGACCTTCACTACTTCGGCGTTCACGGCTTTGGCATAAAATTCAATCGCCTCAAAGGTCGGCGAGGCCATTACCAGCTTTTTACCGGGGCCGGTAAACGCGCTGGCAGCCATCTTGAGAATCTCGGTTGAGCCGCAGCCCAGGGTGACCTGATCCGCTTTCACGTTGTGCATGGCGGCAATGCGCTCGATCAGCTTGTCATAGCCGCGGTCAGGATAGCGGTTGGCATCCTGAAACGGATTTTTCATGGCCAGCACGCTGGGAAACGGCCCGTAAGCATTCTCATTGCTGTTGAGCAGGATAGGCCCGCCCGGCGTGGCTGCGCGTTGCGGCTCAGCCCAACTCAGCAGTTCGGTGGGAAGGCCTGCGGTGGCGGCAACAGCGGCGCCAACTCCGGCGGTTTTAAAAAAGGATCTGCGGGATAGCATGGCAGGGATTGTACTCTGGGGCGCAGAACCTTTTCTAGACAGATAAACCATAGAGGGCACAGAGGAACACGGAGATGAACTCCCTCTGTGCAGCTCTGTGCTCTCTGTGGTGAAGCTTTTCCTCGATCTATGCCGCTTTGGTGTTGGCGCGTTTGGCGGTTTCGCACAATGCCACAAAACCCGCGGAGTCATTAGTCGCGATGTCAGCCAGGATTTTGCGGTCCAATTCCACGCCGGCTTTCTTCAGGCCGCTGATGAACTGGTTGTAGCTGATGCCCTGAGCGCGCGATGCTGCGCCGATGCGGACGATCCATATCGACCGGTACTGACGCTTCTTCTGCTTGCGGCCGCTGTAGGCGAATTTGAGGCCGCGCTCCACCGATTCTTTGGCGGCGCGATAAAGTTTTGATTTTGTTAAAAAATATCCGCTGGCGCGCTCAAGTATCTTTTTGCGGCGCTGGCGGCGTTTAGTACCACGTTTTACGCGAGGCATGTGACACTCCCTTTTTTGTTGCCGGATTCCCGGCGGTTATCGCGGCTGCAGGGAAGGTTTTTAGGTCCCTATTCGCTCGCGTTGAGCGCCAATCTTGCAGTAGCGCCCACTTTTTCAGGTCCGGCCTCAGCGCTGATTTTTATCAGGCGGGCCGAACTCTGTCCCTTAGTAAGGGATCATCCTCTTGACTTTTGGCGCATCGGCCGCGCTCACCAATGTATCGGTATCGAGGTGGCGTTTGCGCTTAGTGTCCTTGGAGGTAAGAATGTGGCGTTTGAACGCTTTACCGCGCTTGATCTTGCCGGTCGCGGTCTTCTTAAAGCGTTTAGCTGCGCCTTTGTGGGTTTTTAGTTTAGGCATAAATTTGAGCAATTAGCAACTGGCAATTAGCAATTAGTAAATCAAAACCTCGAGCGGATGGCGATTAAGCAACTGGAAGCGGTTCGCTGCTTCCGCAACGAGCACTGGCTAATTGCCAATTGCTAGCTGCTATTTGCTACCTGCCGGCTTACGGTCTCTGGCCGCTTTGTGCTGGCGGCTGTTGCGGCGGCTTTTCCTGCTTCTTCCCAGCGCCGCCAGGCACTTGTTTTGGAGGAGCCAGGATCACGTGCACGGTATTGCCTTCCATGCGCGGCCTGAATTCTACAATCCCTTTATCGCCGACTTCAGTTACCAGGCGCTCCAGAACTTTTCTTCCCAGATTCTGGTGGGCCATTTCGCGTCCGCGGAAGCGCAGGCTGGCTTTTACCTTGTCGCCTTCCGAGAGAAACCGCAAAACATGGTTTCTTTTGGTCACGTAATCGTGCTCATCCACGTTGACGCTGAACTTTACTTCTTTCAGGACGATCTGTTTCTGGTTCTTTTTCGCCGCCCGTTCCTTTTTTTCCTGCTCGTAGAGGAACTTGCCGTAATCCATGATGCGGCAAACGGGGGGCTGCGCAGTGGCCGAAATCTCTACCAGATCAAGATTTTGTTCACGGGCCTTTCTTGTGGCATCCATGGGATTCATAATGCCCAGCTGTTCACCTTCTGGGCCAATCACGCGGACTTCCCGCGCGCGGATGCGCTCATTCATCTTAATAAAGCGTTTATCTATGCGATCCTCCTGAACCCTTCCGGCAAACTCACGCTTTTAGTGGAATTGCGGGGGGCGCCGCACACATGCGGCAAGACTTGAAAATTATAGCATGGGTGGATGGCCGGATGACCGCCACGACGGCGATCATCCGGCCCAAATCAGAACACGCCAGTGCAACTGGCCCTGAAGGCATGGCCGCGCACTCCATTGGTATCGGTATAAAAGCCGACAATGGTGTCAAACTTGTTGACGCCGAAAATATTCGTGGAAAAACCGGCATTGTCATCATGCGTCAGGAAGCGTCCTTTATCGAGGGTAAAGCCATGGACGTCGCCATGCATTTCATAAAGCCCGACAATGTCGCCCTCATTGTTATTGCGAAGCACGAGCGTACCGTCGGCGCCAGGGAAGTTGATGGCCGTGTAATGGCCATTTTTCAGCATGAAGCCATGTCTGGCGTCGGTGGCGTCACGATAAGTCCCAACGATCACACCGAAATCATTGATGCTGCTTGCTGAAGTGCGGATCGATCCAGGAAAGCGGACCGTGCTGAAGTGCCCACTGCTCAGGCGAAACCCGGAATCACCCGCTTCGCCCCACGATCACGCCAAAATTGTTGATCCCGAGCGCCCGTGTTTGCGTGTCGCCAGGAGGCTGGGGTGCGGTGATCGAATGAAAGACGCCGTTATGCACTACGAAGCCGGTCACGTTAGTGAAGGGTGCCAAGTAGCTGCCTACGATCTGGCCGTGGTTATTAATGTCCTCGGCAAAGGTCTGCTCCGCGCCGGGGAAGTTGAAATGAGTGAACTTACCCTGAAATAGCAGGAAACCGCGGAAGCTTGTGGTGCTGGTGTTGAACGTACCCACGATCGCGCCCCGATCATTGATCCCGAGAGCCTCGCTGGTATCGGCTCCGGGAATGTTTAAGGTTGTGTACTTGCACTGCGCAGATGCCCCTGCGCACAAGCCAAGAAGAACGCACAGAACGCTGGGCTTAAACAAACAACTGCTGAAATCTTTCATAGAACCCTCAAAGACGAAAGCGATCCGCTTTCGTCAGAAAGAAGCCATTCTTAAGAACCATCAGCGCCAGGGGGTGATGGGCTGAATTTCGGTGTAGGGACTCGTCTGCCCTAGATGTGTGCTGCTGGATGGAGGTTGGCCTGGGTACGCTTTTCGTCAGAACTTCATATTATGACGCCTTGCCCATCAGCCCTTCCGTCGTAAGCTCAGCCAACTGCACGGTGAAAACTCGATTGGCCTCATGGCGTCCGGCCAGCCGAACTTTAAGGAAATTGTCACTGAGCGCTTCCGTCCATTCGTCAGCGCCCGTCTGGAGCGTGATGACTTCCAGAGATCGCCCGATAAAGCTCTGCCTGAATTCCAGGTTCTTCTCCGCCGCCAACTCCCGCAGCACGCGATTCCGTTCGCGCGCGACATGCACTGGCACCTTATCAGGCATGGCCGCCGAGGGGGTCCCGGGTCGAGATGAATACGTGAACACGTGCAGATAGGTGAACGGCAGGTTTTCGATGAAGCTGCGGCTTTCTTCGAAAAGCTCGTCCGTTTCGCCGGGGAAGCCGACCATTACGTCGGCGCCTATGGCCGCATCCGGCATGGACTCACGAATCTTTCTGATCTTTTCCGCGTAGTGCCACGGACGGTACTTGCGATGCATGCGTCGCAGAATTCGGTCACTGCCGGATTGCAACGGAATGTGCGCATGCTTAGCGATGCGTGGCGAGCCGGCGACCAACGCGATCAATTCGTCGGTCCAATCCATGGGCTCGACGGAGCTGATGCGGATCTTTTCGATGCCTGTATATTCCAGCAGCGCTCGGACAAGTTGCTCGAACTTTTGTTGCGGCTGGAAGTCGCGGCCCCACCGGCCCAGGTTGATTCCGCTGAGCACAATCTCACGGTAGCCCGCCGCCTCCAATGCATTGGCTTCTACGATCACGCGGTCGAGCTGCATTGAGCGGCTTTGTCCGCGAACGCTGGGAATAATGCAGAACGAGCAGCGGTTGTTGCATCCATCCTGAACTTTTAGGTTAGGGCGCGTCTTTTCTGCGATGGAATCGCCGACGAAGACAGGCGCGGCGATCAGTTCAGTATGAGCAAAGATGTCGCCCACCAGAGTGAATGCGGGCGCGGAGAGAGCCACGCTTTCCAAAGACACAAAATTCCGAGGCCCGTTTTCATGCACTGCACGGTCGCGAAATCCATGTTCTTGGGAATCACTCTCAATGGCTTGGGCAGGGAGTGCCGCTTCAAGTCCGCTGGCTGCAACCTCAGCCACGCGATGCTTATGGGAATTGCCTACCACCCAGGTCACGCCCGGTAGAGCGGCAATCTCCTGCGGAGCGCGCTGGGCATAGCACCCAGTCACCATGATCTTTGCCGATGGATTCTCGCGATGGATACGGCGAATCGAGGCGCGCGCGTCCTGGTCTGCGGCGGCGGTGACAGTGCAGGTATTCAGTACCACCAAGTCGGCTTCGCGAGGGGAACCAGCGTCTGCCAGGCCCTGTGTCGCAAGTTGGCGTTCTAAGGCCGCTCCATCCGCCTGAGTGGCGCGGCATCCAAAACTTTGCACAAAAAATCTCGGCACGAAAAGTATTATAATTGGACTTTCCGACGCGGCACGCGAGCAGCAGCTCACAACCATTACAATCGGTGGCTGCATCTTATTAGCGCTATAAAGCGATTTCTAGAATCCCCCTGGAGTTCACATGAAACGCCGTATTCTTTTGGTAGATGACGAACTGGCAATCCTGCTGACCCTCAAGACCATCCTGGAAATACACCATTTTGAGGTGGAAACGGCAGTCTCCGCCAAGGAGGCCGTTGCCAAGCTAAAGGCCAATACGTACCACATGGTCATTACCGATATGAAAATGGAGCATGAAAAGGCCGGCTATGAGGTGATTCGCGCGGCCAAGAAGATGGATTACAATCCCGCGGTGGCGATTCTGACGGCCTATCCTTTGCTCGGCGGCGACTGGAAAACCCAAGGCGCAAACTCCATGCTGGTAAAGCCCATGAATACCGACGATCTGCTGCGCCGCATTGAAGTGCTGTTGATCCAGCATGAAGACCAGAAGCAGCTAAAAGCCACAAAAAACGGCGGCAAGGCAAAAGCCACACAGGCGGCCGCCAAGAAGCCCGCCTAAGAAAGCCTGTTTAGAACCACTGCAAGGACACACAACGGCCTTTAAGCTCAAAGGGCCTGATTTCCAGAGAAAGATTTAGGCTGTAGCAGCGGTTGTTTTGCGCTGCTGGAAGCATTCGCGGCAAAACACCGGACGGCCTTGCGTTGGCTTGAACGGGACAGTTGTTTCCCGTTGGCAGCCGGAGCAGACGGCCTTGGTTTCCACTCTTTGATAATTGCCGCCATTCTGCGGCAATCCCAGCGCCTGGGCGCGTTTACCCTTGCAGTTTTTGCAGCGTTTAGGTTCGTTTTTGAATTGTTTATCGTGGAAGAAAAGCTGTTCGCCAGCGGTAAAAACAAAGTCGGCGCCACAATCTACACACTTGAGAACTTTGTCCTGGAAGTCCATCTTGAGAGTGCCCCCTTTTCCTGCATTCACATCCAGGAATCCGGCCAGAGCACACACGTGACTCAATGGAAATCCCAGAAGTGAATCCCTACCCGTCGGGTTCGGCCCACGCGGCTCACGCCGTGTTTACAGCAAAAATCTAAGAGACTAATTCGTATAAATCCGCGGACTGCTGGAAACGCCAAATATTGAGGGAACGGTCGTATGAACATGCTGAGTTTTGCAGCGTCTTTTGTCCAAGTCAAGGGCTAAGTTGCCGAAAACACATTAAAATGTGCGATTTCAAATTGTCTTATTTTGAGACGGATAAGTATGCAAATTTTTTACCAAGCACGGCCGCCAACACGGCGTGAGGACCGGTATTAGCTTCGCTATTTCGCGCCTTTCGCCCATCCATACAGCTTGGTCGCATTGTCATGCAAGACCATATGAGCGAGTTCAAGTGCTCGTTCGCGGGAGATTTCGCCATCTTGCATCATTCCCGTAAGGGCAATGGCCAGCGCTTCGCGGGCGGATTGCGTGGTTTGCCAGCCGATTTCTTCCCAGTTGATTTCCGGTGTGTTCGGGTAGAGATCGGTCCCAAACATGGCTTTTTCCGGATACCACTCCAGCAGATCGCGAATCGTGTCACTGAGTCTGCGGGTGGAGATCAGCCAGGTCTGCTCGGAAAAATCGGCATACACATGCGGTTTCATCACCAGGTAGTTGACGTATTTGGTGAAGGGGCCCGCGCCTCCATGAAGCAGCACGAAGTTGGTTTTGCGCAGTGAAGGGTCATTGAGGACGGATTCGAGCAAAGCCGGATTTGATCCCATGAGCATGAAATATGTCCCACAGCCGCCGCCGGTATGGATGTGCACCGGCAGGCCCAGGCGACCGGCTTCACCGGCAATGTAGCGGAAAAGGAAGTTTTGCAGCCGGATGTAATCGCGCGTGACGGGAACGTCGCCTTTGATGAAGTGTGCATACACCTGCTGTACTAATTGAAGAGGCTCAGCCTGTCCAAAGTCGAGCGACCGCAAGTAGGCGGCTTCAAACTTGATGGCCACAGCGCCGTTCTTCTTCTGCATTTCAAGCACAGGCGTGATGACCTTTTCAATATATTCCTCGAGCGTAGGCGGCAGAGTGTCACGGTCAATGTCCTTGAGATAGCGGCGCAGCAGCATGGACTCCCGCTGAAAGAAAAATTTACGGTCCGGGGTTTCGCTGGCCAGGGCGGAATTTTTCAAGGGATACATCAGGGCGTCATCAAAGGGCACCCAGCGGAAGCGCGGCGGTTGCAGCCCGCGTCCCAGGGCAACGCGGTTGGCCAGTTCGGTTTCAATGCCAAGCTGGTCCAGGACCCAGTTGGAGTAATTATCCCCTTGTTCCTGCATGATCTTCTGCTTGGCCTGAAGCAGCTCCTTCACATGCTCCGGGCTGCGGTCGTTGTAGGGATAGTTGTAGAGCGCTTTCCAGGCTGCGATATATTGCGGATTTTCCGGCCGCGTGATGGTAGTGGGATCGCTCGGTTCCAGCGGATCGCAGGGCAGTGCGTCGAAGTCGTCATCTTTTTCGCTCGGAGAGACTAATTTCGGCGGATGGGAATGGTTATCAATGGCTTTGATCTTGTTGATTTCCGCCAGCAACTGGGGATCGGCCGTCTGCGCGTGAAGCATGATGCCGAAAAAGATGAAGGCAAGGGTAGCCGCGGTTCTCTTGACCATGGAAGAATGTCCTCGGGGCTTGCGCGAGAAAGGGTAAACCCCAAGCTGAAAGATTGCAAAATGCTTAATGATTGGAAAGTACCAAATCGCCAAAAATCGACGAAAATAGAAATTCTGAATGGCTGTTCCGGCAGGAGTGGAAACTCATGGGGCAGAACGTGTGGAAGTTCCTGAGACTTGAAGACGGCACTTATGCCGTGTATCACAGGGGGAAGCGCCTGGCTGAAGGGATTGCTGCGGAATGGCGGGAAAAGGAGTTCTGCGTGCGTTGGGGCTTCTGCGATGAGGAGTGCAGCGAAATCATACGCCAGCTTGATGCATCAGGCGAATGTACACTTGTTCTTTGATAAAAAGAAATCGCTTTCGAAAAAGCGGAACTGGACATAACTGAGACGGCCCAATACTCTAGAACTCACCCATGAGTTCACCGCCCGTTATTTTTGTCCATGCACTGGAAAAGCGTTACGACAAGGTCGAGGCCGTAAAGGGCATCGACTTTCAAGTTGCCGAAGGCGAAGTGTTTGGCCTGTTGGGCCCGAACGGCGCCGGCAAGACCAGCACTATTGAAATCCTTGAAGGGCTGCGCCCGCGCTCCGGCGGAGAAGCAACTGTGCTGGGGTTTGATCCTGACCGACAAAAGCAGCAGTTAAAAGACCGCATTGGAGTGTGCCTGCAAGCCACGAATTTGCCGGCAAAAATCCGCGTCCAGGAAGCCATAGAAGTATTTGGGTCACTTTATACGCGCAGCTTAAGCGCGGAGCAACTGCTGAAGCGGCTGCAGTTGTGGGAGAAGCGTGCGGCCTTCTATGACACACTTTCCGGCGGACAAAAGCAGCGGCTGGCGCTGGCTCTGGCCCTGGTGAATGATCCGCAACTGCTTTTCCTGGATGAGCCTACGACCGGACTTGATCCGCAGATCAGGCTGGAAATTCATGGGTTGATTGAGGAAATGAAGGCAGAGAAGCGCACCGTGGTGCTGACCACGCATTACATTGAAGAAGCGGAGCGCCTGTGCGATCGGGTAGCGATCATCGATGAGGGCAAGATCGTGGCCATGGGCACGCCGCGAGAATTACAGCAGAAAAGCCGGGAGCAGTCGCGGATCGATATTGTTACTGCCCAGCCTCTGAATGGCAACGCGCTGCCCCAGTGGCCGGAGGCAGTGAAAAGCAAATTGGGTGAAGACGGGCGCTCGCTAACGGTCTACTCGTCGCGGCCAGCGCGAACGCTCTTTGAAATTATGAAGTGGCTGGATCAAGAGGGACTGCAACTGGAAGACGTCCATTTGAAAAAACCAACGCTGGAAGATGTTTTTGTAGAGCTGACAGGAAAGAGGCTGAGGGATTGAAAGCCTATCTCACATTGATCGCGATTGATCTGAAGCTGGCGCTGCGGCTGCGCACGGTGATTTTCTTCAATTACCTCTTCCCCATCATCTTTTTCTTTACAGTTGGGACGTTCATGCGGGCAGGGCTAAGCGTGGAGAGCGCTACCACGGTCGTTACCATGTCCGTCACGCTCGGGATTTTGGGAAACGGGCTGTTCGGGGCAGGAATTCGCACCTTGCAGGAGCGTGAGCTGAACATCCTGCGGCGGTACAAGGTCACGCCGATTACGCCGGCGCCACTTCTGGTGGCGTCCATGGTGACTGGCTGGATGATTTTTTTGCCATACATCCTCTTGCTCCTTGCCATGACGCACTATTGGTATCACCTGCCCTGGCCCAACCACATGCTCGCACTGATAGCATTCATTTCTCTGGCGCTGATTACATTCCGTTCCATCGGACTGGTGATTGCGTCCGTCGCCAATAACATGCAGGAAGGCACGATCCTGGTGCAGTTGCTCTATTTCCCCATGCTGTTCCTGAGTGGCGCCACATTTCCTCTTCAGTTCGGGCCNCCCATCCTGAGAATTATCTCCGGCTTTATCCCGGCTACATATCTGGTGAGTGGGATGCGCCAAATTATGATCCAAGGCAAAGGCTTCCCCTGGGGGGCGGCCGGCGCACTGGCGATAACAATTGCTGTTGGTCTGACCGTGGGAGCCAAGCTCTTTCGCTGGGAGAAAGAAGAGAAGATCCGCGGTAGAGCCAAGCTGTGGGTATTGGCCGTGCTGGTGCCATTTGTAGCGATTGGTTTCTGGAAGATATTCCACCCCTGATCCAGAGACTCAGGAACTTTTGCTGTACTTGGGCCCGGTCGCGCCGCCGGGCGCAGACAAGCACTTTTATTCTCTTAATATTCATTCTTAGCGTCGTTCTTAGTACCCCAGGCATTGCTGGGCCGCGTTAAATGGATGTGACATGGCTCACAGACCGCCGTGATGTGAGGGAAATAAACTGTCGCAGCAAGGAAAAACGCATCGCCCGCTGCGCACTACTCGTCCGAAGTGTCAGGGTAACTTTCTGCGCGGTTGGCAACTCTAAAGCATTTGGAGTATAAAGAAATGTTGCGCACAGAGCCGCTTCCAACACTAGAGAAGCCAGAAACCAGCGACGGGAAAACAATGTCAACCAGCACAATCACAAAAGGTCTAGAAGGCGTAGTTGCGGCCAGTTCCGGGGTCTGCTACATCGATGGCGATGCCGGAGTGCTTGCTTACCGCGGCATTGATATCCACGAGCTCGCGGAAAAATCCACGTTTGAAGAAACATGCTATCTGCTGTGGTTTGGCCGGCTGCCCAAGGCGGCTGAACTGGCCGATTTAAAGCAGAAGCTGGCAGCAGAACGCAAAGTGGATCCCGCCATTTACGACATGATGCGGCGCGTTCCCAAGACGGGGACGCCCATGGAAGTGCTGCGCACCGCCGTTTCCGCACTGTCTTTTTACGACCCAGAAGCAGAGAAGATTGACCACGACGCGAATGTTCGCAAGTCCATCCGCCTGACGTCGCAGATTGCCATGATCGTGGCGGGCTATGATCGCATCCGCAAAGGCAAGAACATTGTCGATCCTGATCCAACACTCTCCCATGCGGCGAATTTCCTGCTGCAGCTAAATGGTGAAAAGCCGTCCGCGACTGCCGAAAAAGCTCTGGACGTTGCGCTGATTCTGCACGCTGATCACGAATTGAACGCGTCGACATTTGCCGCCCGCGTAACCGCGGCAACGCTTTCTGATATGCATTCCGCCATCGTCAGCGCAATTGGAGCGCTGAAAGGGCCGCTGCACGGCGGAGCGAATGAAGCCGTCATGCGCATGCTGTTTGAGATCGACAAAAAAGGCGAGGACCCGGTGGCGCATGTGAAGAACATGCTGGCCAACAAGAAGAAAATTTCCGGCTTTGGCCATCGCGTCTATCACACGGAAGACCCGCGGGCCACGCACCTGCGCGCTATGTCGCGCGACCTGGGCCGCTCAGCGAACCCCAAGTGGTATGAAATGTCGGCCAAGATCGAGAAGTACATCAAGGAAGATAAAGGCCTCAACGCCAACGTGGATTTCTACTCGGCTTCCACCTACACCACGCTTGGCCTCGACGTGGACCTGTTTACGCCGGTGTTTGCCGTGTCGCGCATCAGCGGCTGGGCTGCGCATGTGATTGAACAACTCGACGACAACCGGCTGATCCGTCCGCGCGCCGATTATATTGGCCCGGCGTATCCGAATAAGTACGTGGCGATAGAGAAGAGATAAAGCGCAAATAGCAATTGGCAAATAGCAATTAGTTTTTCTGAAACCCCGAAGCGCAGCGAGGGGGTTCCTACTATCTGTAATGATTTGCAAGGACCACAACCCACCGTGGTCCTTTTTCTTTCAAATTGTTTCTTACCGCTTCCGATCAGATGTCCATGAATCTTGAGCATGGGTGCTATAGGGTTCCCTCGCTGCGCTCGGGATTACAGAAAAAAGCAGTAGAATAGAGCCATGCGCCGCGTTTACCTCGATAACAATGCCACCACCCCGGTCCTGCCGGAGGTGTTTGAGGCGATGCGGCCGTTTTACCTGGAGCAGTTCGGCAATGCGTCGTCGATTCACCATTATGGCCAGCACGCGCGGGCGGCGGTGGAAAAGGCGCGAGCATCGGTAGCGGCGCTGGTGAATGCGCGTCCGGCGGAAATTGTTTTTACCAGCGGCGGCACTGAGGCCGACAACCTGGGCATCTTTGGGCTGGTGCAGCGCGGCGATCACGTTATCACTTCCTCCATTGAGCACAGCGCGGTCACTAATAGTTGCAAGCGGCTGGAACAGATGGGATGCGAAGTCACGTATGTTCCGGTCAACGCGCGAGGCGAAATCTACGTCGGCAACGTGGAAATGGCATTGCGGCCTAACACGCGGCTCATCACGATCATGATGGCGAACAATGAAACCGGAGTGATTCAGCCGGTGGAAGAGATTGGCAAGATTGCGCAGGAGGCAGACGTTTTCTTTCACACCGATGCGGTACAGGCCGCCGGGAAAGTGCCGATTGACGTGCAGAAGATTGCCTGCGACGCGCTATCCATCTCAGGGCACAAGATCCATGCGCCGCAGGGAACCGGCGCGCTTTACATCAAGAAGGGAACGCTGATCCAGCCGCAGATTTATGGCGGCAGCCACGAGCGCCAGCGCCGCGCGGGAACGGAGAATTTGCCGGGAATTGTTGGACTCGGGAAAGCCGCGGAAATTTCCAGGCAATGGTTGGAGAGTGGCGGGCCGGCAGAGATGGCCGCGCTGCGCGACCGCCTGCAGGATGCAGTTCTAGCGGCGATGGAAGATGTGGGCGTGAACGGACTGGGAGCGCCGCGCGTGCCGAACACGACGAATCTATGGTTCGATCACGTTGAAGGCGAGGCGCTGGTGATTGCGCTTGACCTGAAGGGGCTGGCGGTGTCGAGCGGAGCGGCGTGCTCTTCTGGCGCGATTGAGCCTTCACACGTGCTGCTGGCAATGGGATTGCCGCATCAGAGAGCGCGAGCCAGCATCCGCACCAGTCTGGGCAAGCAGACAACGAATGACGATATTGATTTCGCGATCAAAGTGATTCCGGAGACGGTTGCGCGCCTGCGCGAGATTTCTCCGGTCTTCAATCAGCAAAAGCAGAAGCAGCACGCCGGCTGAGCCGCTTCGATACAGCTATCCATTTTGCCGTTATTTCAGTGGCAAAACTCAGAAGTGCTACACCAAAGTAGGTTCTTCCGCCGATTGAAGCTGCTGCCAATTCAGCTACACTGATCTAAGCGATTCCGCACAATCCAATGAGCACCAAGTGGGTCCCAAAATCCGTACTGGCACTGAAGAACTACTCGCGGCGGGACTTCGTCGCTGACTTGATCGCGGGCGTGACGGTAGGTTTGGTGGCGCTGCCGCTGGCGATGGCGTTCGCGATTGCGTCCGGCATGCCGCCGCAGGCGGGATTGTATTGCGCCGTGATTGCCGGTTTCTTGATTTCCGCGCTTGGCGGATCGCGCGTACAGATTGGCGGGCCGACTGGCGCGTTCGTGGTGGTGGTGGCGGGAATTGTTGCGCGGTACGGCGTTGACGGCCTCTTCATGTGCACCGGTATAGCCGGCGTGTTCCTGATTTTTCTGGGAGTGACCGGGCTGGGCAGCGCAGTGAAATATATTCCGCGGCCTGTGGTGGTGGGTTTCACCAACGGAATTGCTGTGGTGATTGCCAGCACACAGCTCAAAGATTTCTTTGGGCTGCGCATTGAACAGATGCCCAGCAATTTTCTGGGCCGACTGGAAGCCGTGGCGGAAAACTTCCGCACCATTTCTTTTGAAGAAACAGGATTGGCAGTGCTGGCGCTGGCGTTGATCCTGGTGTGCAGAAAATATTTTCCGAAAATTCCCGGCTATATTGTGGCGCTGTTTGTCGGGACGGCGCTGGTCTATTTCCTTCGACTGCCGGTGCAGACCATCGGCACACGCTTTGGCGGAATTCCTTCCGGCCTACCTGCACTGAAGGTGCCGCACTTTCATCTGGACCTGATACGTCCGCTGATTGCGCCGGCAATTACGGTGGCGATGCTCGGCGCGATTGAGTCACTCATGTCGGCGGTGGTGGCTGATAAATTGTTTGGTCACGGCGAAAAACATAAACCCAACGTGGAGCTGATCGCGCAGGGCGTAGCGAATTTTATTTCTCCGCTGATGGGCGGCTTGCCCGCCACTGGAGCGATTGCACGCACGGCAACCAATATTCGATCTGGCGCGAGGACCCCGGTTGCGGGAATGATTCACGCGCTCACGCTACTGGCGATCCTGATGTTTGCCACGCCAGTGGCCAAGTTCATTCCGCTGGCGGTGCTGGCGGCAATCCTCCTGGTGGTTTCTTACAACATGGGCGAATGGGCGGAGATTCCGGAACTGCTCAAGCTCTCGCGGCTGGAGGTCGCTTGCTGGTCGGCGACATTTGTTCTGACTGTGTTTGCCGACCTGACAGTTGCGGTGGAAGCAGGGATGATCCTGGCCGCGCTGGTTTTTATACGCAAAGTCACGGCGACGACGACAATTTCACGCGTCACGCAGAAATATCTTGACGAAGGCAGGCTGCACGTTCTCCAGGACAAGGAGATTCCGCCTTATGCGACCGTGTTTCGCATCCATGGGCCTTTTCTTTTTGGCGCGGCTGACAAGATCGACGACCTGATGCAGCAGATACCGGAGCTGCCGCCAATCGTGATTCTGCGCCTGCGCAACATGACAGCCATTGACGCCACCGGAATACGCGCGCTGGAAGAACTGGCGGACCGCGTGAAAGCCAGCGGACGCCGGTTGATTCTGTGCGGTGCGCGTGAGCAGCCCGCGCAGTTGATGCGACAGTCGGAATTTGAGCAGCACGTAGGCGCGGAAAATATCTGCGCCAACGTGACAGAAGCGCTAGCACGCGCCGGAGCCGTGTTTCCGCAGATTGCCGCGGAAGCGCCATCGGTACAGAAGTGGGGACGGCGCAAGGACGATCATGAGAGTGATGCGGCAACCTTGGCGAAGAGTGTTGCAAAGAGCTGAAGATCGCGTTCGGGGGCTAAAGCCCCAACGTATGTAGAGTCAGCTAATGGCACGAGTAAACTCGTGCCCTGACACTTGTATCGTGGATCCCAAAAGACACGCCGCGTCGGCAGCGTCAATCTTTTTTCGCTGAACATCTATAATAGAAACAGGCCATTTATGAGCACTCAGACCATCGCGGTAGCAATGTCCGGCGGTGTGGATTCGTCCACCGTTGCGGCCATGCTGCGCGCTGAGGGGCACAACGTTGTGGGCCTGACGATGCAGTTGTGGAACCAGCGCCGCCTTGCCGGACATGAAGGCATGCCGGAGCAGGTGCAGGGGCGCTGCTGCTCTATCGATGACGTGTACGATGCGCGTCGCGTGGCCGAAGACCTGGGCATTCCGTATTACGTGGTGAACCACGAAGAGCGTTTTGAGCGTGACGTGGTGCGTCCGTTTATCGATGAGTATCTTTCCGGCCGCACGCCGATTCCTTGCAGCCTGTGCAACAACCATTTGAAGTTTGACCAGTTGCTAATTACCGCACGGCAGATTGGCGCGGACATGCTGGCTACGGGACACTATGCACGCTGCGAGTTTGATGGTACGCGCAATCGCTGGGTGCTGCGGCGGGCCGCCGATCCCGCCAAGGACCAGACATATTTCCTCTTTGGACTCACACAGGAGCAGCTCAGCCGCACGCTGTTTCCGCTGGGACACATGAACAAGCCGCAGGTGCGCGAACTGGCTCGCGAGCATCATCTGGCACTGGCGGAGAAGCCCGATTCGCAGGAGATATGCTTTGTTCCGGGCGGTGATTACAAGCGCTTCATTGATGCATATCTGAGTGAGCAGGGCGAGCAGCTGCCTGACACGTCCGGCGAACTCGTCACCACAGACGGCAAGGTGCTGGGGCATCATGAGGGCGTCCACAACTTTACCGTGGGCCAGCGCAAGGGATTGGGCGTTGCCACTGGCTCGCCGCTATACGTGATCAACATCAATGGCGCTGAGGGCAAGGTGACTGTGGGCGGGAATGATGATCTGCTTTCGCGCACGCTGATCGCTCACAAGCTGAACTGGATCGCCATCGATGGCCTGCATGATTCCGGCGCTAGCGCGAATACGCCTATGCGCGTTACCGCAAAAATTCGTCATCGCCATGAGCCTGCGCCTGCCGTGCTGGAAAACGCTCCCAACGGCGAAGTCCGCGTGACCTTCGACCAGCCGCAAAGGGCCATCACGCCGGGACAGGCCGTGGTGTTTTACCAGGACGATCTGGTCATCGGCGGCGGATGGATTGCGGTGACGGGCGGTTACTCCAAGTCGTAACTGCGAAAGTTCCTAAAAATAATCCTAGAAACAGAAGAAGTGAGATATGCGATGGACCCAGTTGAACTGGATGGCTTGATAAATCTGCTGAAATCCGAGCTCGAGGCCGGAAAAGTAACGCTGAATTCTTCCGAAATTGTCAATTCGCTTAGCAAGGTACGGACCGGAGTGGACGGCAAAGTGGATCCATTAACGGTGGACGGCTCGGTGCGCGCTCTGGCACGTGCAGTTGCTGCTAGCAAAAATATGAGAGAACAGACAGAGAGTATGTCGCTCCAGGAGGTACAAGCAGCATATTTTGATTCGCTTTCGGAAGTATTTGGTGATGTATTTCAGGAGATGCAACGCAGAAATGTAAATCCACAGATTATCGCCGAAGCGTTAGCGTCGAACGAAAAGGCGGTAGCTGCATTTGTCGAAGACATGCCCGCGTTTGCTTCCTCGATAGAGCAGTTTTGGGAGGAGCATGGCCCGGCAGTTCAGTCAGAAATCAGCCATTTAAGTGGCATGAAATCAGTTTTTGGCGGTGATTTATTTCCTTCCTATATATCTAATATTGCATGCTCAGTTGGTCTTTATATAGACACGCTTATTCTGCCGGACCCACTCCTGCGAATTGTCGACCTCTTTAAAGCAATGCCTCCGAAGGAAATTTTCAAATATAGTGTTAAGCATGCACTTAATGCGTTGCAGTATCGCGAACTTGCACTTGCAGACGTCCAACCGCCAATCGTAGTAATTGCACCTGATTTTCGGTTTGTCGAGCCTGGTTATCGCAATGCGATTCGGGTTTCTGGCGAACTTGATTTACTTGAACATGCCGCTCATCTCTTTAATCGAAAATTTTCCAGCGCTGATGATCTTTTAAAGTTCGTCAGCAAATATAACGAACCTGCGGCTCTCCTCGGCCAGATTGCGGACCCCAGCCGGGTGCTCTTTGACGCAGAGTGGTCTGGTTCGTTAGCTGATCAGTTTGCACGCTTGAATAGTGAAATAGGTCCGCTCATGGGATCCAGCCTGAGTTCTGCTGAGAAGTTTTATCGCTTCTTGCTTGGGAGAATGGGACAGGCGAATGACGTTCTTTTTCGGAGCAAGCGTTATGTGGGTACTCCGTTGGTTGATGCACCGACCTCTTGGCAATATCTCCTGTGGAAGTATGAATACGATGGCCGGCGCACGTCAGCAAGTGGCAATATGAAGAACTTGGTTATATCAAAAGCAGTACAAGTGGAAGGACGGAACGAACTCGGAATGCTTGCTGGGGTACCGCCGGAAACTCTAATCAGGCTTCGCAAGGAAGGTGCTCTAGCCAATTTAAGAGAAATATTAAGCAAAGGTATTGGAGAAATTGATTCCGCATCCTCCACGACATTGACTGAGGTTGCCGACAAGGTAATTGAAAATGTAGATGCGGCTTTCTCTGCTCACGCCAAAGACTTAAAGGATTTGTCATCATCAAAGCGCAAGTTCTATGGTTTCGATATAGGGAGATGGATAGCTGTCGGAGGACTATCGATTGCTGCTGCCTCTCTTGAAAGCCGTGGGTTAGGCATTTTGGCGACAGCTTCAGCTGCAATCCTTGGAAGTCCCTCTGGACCGGATGTAAAAAAAGGTTGGGAGGAGCTAAAAGACACAAAGCAAAAGCTTGAACGCTCTCCAACAGGCATGCTCTTTCGGCACCTCAAGGGTAAGTTCGGTTTTTAGTTTCGGGCCCTCATCAATGCTGTGTGCACCACGCTATTGCAGCTAACTGTGGGTACCGCGTATTCACACGCCCAGGCCGGGAACATGTTGTGTCGCTCTTGAAAGGGCTCCTTCCATGTGTCGAGCGTCTTCCATGATCGGCAAGCCTTCAGAGGTGACCTCCGTCCCAGCAAGTGCGGCGAGGGCGCCCGCAGCCCAAACACGGTTCAACATCGCACGGCAAAAGTGCCGATGTCACACGAGCATTGCGAAAAAGTTGCGGTACATGTCCAAGATCGCGGCGATTTTTTCTGCGTCTGATAATACGCAGTTGAACTCCACTCAGCCGATTGGGAATCTGCCGACGGCGCGCGTGTAACTCTTTCCAGCTCTGCTGCTTACATCTTTTCACCAATGTAAATTTTTATCAGACACGGCCATTGTCCTATTTCGCTATTGATTCGCGTATCAACTCTGGACTAAACTCGATCAATTTCGCCGAAATCAGATTTGGAGCAGTGTCTAGTGTCTGATGAAAAGGCGGGAATGAGGACTTGAACCATGGAAGCAGCATTCAGTAATCAGCATTCAGCAGTCAGCGAAAGACAAAACCAAGCCCCACACCAAAACCAAAAGAGCCTGACCACAGAGGACACAGAGAGCACGGAGATAAATAAAATGTCCCCTCAGCAGCAAGCGAGCGCCCTGGCGATTAAGCTGGCGCGGACCTATGAAGAGCTGACGAGGCTGCTGGAGCGGAATCCGGCGATGAAGCGGGGGATAACGGAAGGCACGACCAAGGAAGACAGGGTTTACCAGAAGCTGAAACAGCGGCTGAAGATGGCGGACATGGCACCGCGCTGCCAATGGGTAAGGCAGGACGGAACGAGCTGCCGGTCTCCGCAGATGAAACAACACATCTACTGCTTTGCACACAGGCAGATGGCAGAAGCCAGGACGCTGATGCTGATGCTGCCGGCAGCGGAGGACGCCAACGCGATCCAGGTTGGGCTGATGCGGATACAGAAGGCGGTGATTGAGGACACGATCTCAATGAAGAAGGCCGGACTGCTGTTGTATTCGATGCAATTGGCGATGACGAACGTGGGCCAGACGACGTTTGGACAGGCGAAGGATGAAGAGATGGTGCGCGAGACGGTGGATGAGGAAGAAGCATTCAGCGAAAAAGCAGTCAGTAGTCAGCAGTCAGCATTCAGCCAAGACCAAATCCAAAACCAAACCTTTGAAACACAGAGGAACGGAGGAAGCGGAGGAGCAGAAGCTTTACCGCGGATCCACGGCGAGCCGGGACAGGTGTACGCGGATGAGGGCGGATCGGAAACGGAGACCCGGCCGGTGGAATGGAAGCCTTCGCCGGACATGTACAGAATGGACACGCAGGAAGGGAGGGAGGCTTGCGAGGCGAGCTTTCGGAGAAGCAGCGAGCGAAGGCCGGTACAGGCAGTGATTACCCCCGAAGACCCTGCGCAAGTGCACAATTCAGCGTTGCGCGATGAACGTCTGCCTAAAGGCGCGCGGTCCGCAAACGAATCGCTAGACGCGGATAGGGGCCCAGGGTCAGTTCTTCTAACTGAAACCTACGCCAATCTGGGATGAGCTGCGATGACATGGGATATCGAGGGAGGGGGGAAGGATGGGAATCGCCGTCATCGGAAAAGCAAAACCTACCACGGAGGCACGGAGACACGGAGAACAGCCAAACTCGGGAAGACAAAAACTTACTACTGATACCACGGATGACACAAGTCGGAAGAATCAGCTTCAGGAATCTTGCGTTGTAGTGTGCAGCGGCAGCGGCCTGCCAACGCAGCTCTGTGGAGAATCAGCAGGACTGCCGGGGCTTGGATGCAGGAATTGTGTGCGCTCTTCTTCCAGCCGCAACAGTTCAAGATGGACGCGGGTTTGGTCCCAGCCCAGCGCGCTGCCGATTTTTGTAGCGGCCTCTCGGCTGCAATCTTCTGACCAGCATGCTCCCAGCGCAACGGGTACGCGACGCAGAAGGATGTCGCCCAGCGTTACGGCAGCTTCATGCGCCACGGCTTCCACAGCTTCTGCCACGAGGTGGCAGCTATGCTGGCAGAGCGGTTCGCGCAGGCGCTCGTCGAGTGATGCGGCATGCGCAATGGCCAGAGCGTGCCGGCCATGCCATTCCGCAATCGCTTGCGCGCAGCCTTCAGGAATCTTGGCTTTGCACGCAACCAGGCGCGCCCACTGGCGCACGGTAGATTCAACGTCTTCTTCGCCCGCAGGCGAGGCAAAGACGTTCACCGGTTCCGGCACGTCAACACCCAGCTTGCGGACAACGTCGCGCGCGAGGCTGGCTGCCGTAGTGAGTTTGCCGCCGATGACGGAGATCAGGCCCGCAGCGCCGTCATCAGTGTGGTCATGCAGAAGATGTTTGCGCGTAATTGCCGATGATGCCTTGCCCGGCGCAAACGGCAGCGGACGGATTCCGGCAAAGCTATAACGTATGTCGGCGGGCGTGAGGCCGGAGTAAGGAAAGAGCCGCACAAAACTTTGGAAAAGATAGTCACGTTCCTGCGCGCTGGGCTGCGGATTATCAGGCACGCTGGAGTCGGCCACTTCACTGGTGCCCACAAGGAGTTGATCATTCCACGGAATAACAAAAATCGGACGACCGTCGATAGCTTCGCTATATATCGCCTGCTGCGGCGCGCCAACAAATTTCGGCAGCACCAGATGCGATCCGCGCACGCCACCGATCATCCGCGGCGTTGCAATGCCGGAAGCGCCAATCACTGCATCGGCCCAGGGGCCGGTTGCATTGATAACGTGCCGCGCTCGGACAGAATATTCCTGGCCGGAAATCAGGTCGCGCAGCCGCGCACCCGTGACGCGTCCGGTTTTCTGGAAGCCGCCCTCGCGGGTAATCTCCAGCAGCTTTGTGTGGTTGCATGCAATGGCTCCGGCAGCGACGCTCTCTGCCAGCCATTCCGCGACGAGGCGTTCAGGAAATTCGCATTGCGCGTCTTCATACGCGTAGATCGACCACTCAGCGCCTTTATCGAGCTGGCGTTCAAATGCAGTCAGGTCGCCGCCGCTGCCGCGTTTTCCGCCCGCCCAGCGATGGTAGAGCCACAATCCTGTCCGTATGGAAAGGGAACTGCGAAGCAGCGAATGAGATTTTTTCGGCAGCGCTAGCAGGAATTGCAACGGGCGCACCAGATGCGGCGACTGCGTCAGCAATCGTTCACGCTCGCGCAGCGATTCACGCACCAACCCGATCTCAGCATGTTCAAGGTAGCGCAGACCGCCGTGAATGATTCGCGTGGACCGGCTGGTGGTGCCGGAAGAAAAATCGTTTTGCTCAACCAGCAGCGTGCGCTTGCTCCACTGCGCACACTCGCGCGCAATGGCAACGCCGTTAATGCCGCCGCCGATCACCAGAACGTCAAAGCTCTGGTCTTTCGATTCGATTGAGCTACTCACGTCCATCATTATTTAGATGCTTTTTCAGGAAAGAACAACATTACTTCCGAACNCAGATAAGGTGAATCTAATGGTCGCGGGGAAAATGAGCTGTTTAAAGGACTTAGGGACGGACTTGCGAAGCCAGGGCGTGCGTTGCTCCCCACAAGTCAGGATCGATATCGGGAAAGACCGAGTCGCGCAGCTCAATTTCTTCCAGTTCCTTCAGTTTCTCCGCTGCAATCTGGCGGGTCCCTTCAAAGCGGCGCCATGTATCCAGCAGCGCGCGGAACTGTTCCAGATGAGTATTGAAGCGCTTTTCCGCGTAGTCGCGCGCGGCCTTGGTAGTGATCAAAAATTGCCAGTCAGAGGATTCCAGCAGAAGCTGTTCGCGGCAAATCTGCTTTACGAGCCGCGTAGCGGTTTCATCGCCGCGCCAAACGTCGCTATGGATCATCTGTTGTACTGCCAGCTCGGCGGCATAAATATGCTTCCACGTCCAGGCCGTGTCTTCATTGAGCCACACGCTGTTATTGCTCTCCGCGCCCCACGATCCTTCCGGCAGTGCCACGTATGCGCTCGGCGGAAACTGATCAAGATAGTCCGTGCAGGAAATCAGCTTGACTCGCGATTCAGGCTTGGCAAATTCCAAGGCGACATTCTTCAACCATTCCGGGCCTTCAAACCACCAATGCCCAAACAGCTCCGCATCAAACGGCGCAGTCAGGATGGAGGCAGCAGCGCCGTTCTTGCCGTAACGCTCCAGCGTTTCCGTGGTGATCCGGACAAAATGTTTTGCGTGTTCGCGCGTACGCTCCAGCGCAATTCCCGGATCATATGGCTGCTTCAAGCCCAAATCGATTTTGTTTCCCGTGATGCGCCAATAGCGATTTCCGCCGGGCCAGCGCTTTTTGTGGAACTCAAGATAATTCGCGTCACCGGGATATCCCTGATCGCCGCTCCATACCTGCACGCTGGTGCGTGGATCGCGGGTGAAAAATGCAACTTGCGCGTCGCGGTCCGGACCATCGGCATAATACGGGCGATAAAAGTTTTTATTCGGAGGCTCGTCCACGGTTTCCATTGCGATGGGTACGCCGCCGGCCAGCAGTTGATACGGAGTAAAGTGCGTGGAGCTGTCAACCAGGTGCGTGTCCACGTAAAAGAACTGGATTCCGTACTCCGCCAGGATCTGCTCAACGCCTTCGCGATAAAACGGCTTAGATGGACGCGAAGAGCCGTCCGGCGGAACGGGAAACTGCCACGATCCTGCCGGTCGATAGCCGCATTCCGGCAGCCATATGCCGCGCGGCTTGCGTCCAAAAAATCGTTCATGCGTTTCCACGCCGGTCTTTACCTGCGCATGGATGGAAGAATCTGTTCCCAGCAGCGGGAAATAGCCGTGCGTCGCGCCGCAGGTAATGATCTCAATAGCTCCGGAATCATAAAAATGCTGGAAGCCGCGGATGATGTTGGAGCCAAGCGCATCGAACTGCCGCAGCGCCTGCTCATAAAAATGCCGCCAGAACTCCGCGACGTTCACCATGTGCGGATCGTTTTGCAGCGTGAAATCGTCAGCGTCTTTGTGCGCAGCTTTGATCTTCCGCAGCAGATACTTTGGAAATTCGTCCTTGAACTCCGGATGCGAAAGCTGCTCCAGCAGAATAGGAGAGAGATTCACGTTCGCCTGCAAAGCCAGGCCTTGTTGCTCAAGCTCGCCAAATATCCGCAACAGCGGCAGATACGTTTCTGCAGCGGCTTCATGCAGCCACTCCATCCCATGCGGCCATGTGCCATGGTTGACCACATAAGGAAGATGGGAATGCAAAGCAAATGTCACATACCCAAGCGAGTTGTCATCGACAATTTTTGGAGTCATTGGAGGAATCGGCCGCCCAAATCGGGAATCACCAGAGCAGGCCTCTCTCTAAGTGAGATGCAGAACACAAGCCCCAGCTTCAAGTTTACTACAAGTAGTCTGAGTGAGCTGTTCTGCACTGGTGAATTGGGCAACACACGCCAGCGCTCATAAGGGCTGAGCGCCGGATGGGAAGCATTGATTCCAGAGGCCTTTCAGGCCCGCATCTTACGGCTGAGCGAGCTTGAAACTAAGCGGCGGAGGCGGCGCATCTTTCTCCTGCTTTTCTGACGCTAGCAGGTTGGTGACTGAATCGCTCAGGCTTACGCAGTTGCAGCCTCTGCGCTTGGATTCATAAAGCGCTTCATCCGCATAGCGCAGCAATATCTCTGGAGTGAGCACGCCATCCTGAGAGAAAGAAATCCCGAATGAGGCAGTCACTTTGCCGAGAGAGTGTCCTGCATGTTGCAGATCCAGCTTGGCGATGGACTCGCGCACCTGTTCCGCGCGCTCGCTCACGCTTTCCAGAGTCGTGTCCGGCAGTACCACCAGGAACTCTTCTCCGCCGTAGCGGCAGACAATGTCTTCCGTACGCACGGAGCGGCGCAGCATGGCGGCCACTTCTTTTAATACGATGTCGCCCGCCGTGTGGCCAAAGCTATCGTTGAACAACTTGAATTTGTCGATGTCCGCCATGATCACGCCAAGACCGGTGTGGTGGCGTCCGGAGCGATGGAGTTCCTGCTCCAGCGTTGCTTCCAGAAAACGGCGGTTGTAAAGACCTGTGAGCGGGTCGCGGATTGACTGGTCATGCAGCTTCTCGCGCAGGCGAAGATTGGCCAGCCGCAGCGCCGCATATTCTCCAGCCTGCTGGATCATTGCCAGTCGAGAGGCTGAAAGCTGCTCAGAGCTATCCGTGCTGATGTGCAGAATTCCCAGCGTTTCACCCAGGGCCGCCAATGGCAGGCAGACGTATGCATCCGGAATGCTGCCGCTGAAATGCCGGCAGGTAAGCCCACGTGAGCTTTCTACCTGCAAGTGGAGTCTTCCGCCGCGCATCGCGCAACAATCTTCCGGCGAAAGGATGTGCTGTGTGGGGCTTAGAGAATCTCCCCAGCTCGACATCACTCCCATCAGATTGCGTGAGCTGTCAATGGCAAATACCGCGCCGGCGCTGCCCGGAATAAATTTCTGTGCGTAGCCGCCCAGGACCTCATATGCTTCCGGGGCGTTCACGCATATCTGGAGGTTGGCTTGCAACTCATTCAGCAACTTGCCGCTTTCAGTTTCAATCTGCAACTGCTGTAGCGAGCCTTCCAATCTGGTCTGCGAATGCAATGCAGCCTGCTCCGCAATGCGCAGCTTCTTGGATTCTCGGATCACCAGCACGAATACAAACGCCATCAGCGCGCTGAAAACGCCAACGCGGACTGAGACACTGCGTTCCACTTCCTGGGCGCGCGCCTGGGCCGCCTGGTTCCGCTCTCTCAGCAGGATCTCTTGCTCGTCCTTGAATTGCTGCACTGCGTTGCGCACGCGGTCCTGCTTAAAGTCCGTCGCCGGACTGTGATAGATAAGCAGCGTTTTATTGGTGCGCAGGTTGTCGCTCAGCTGCTTTAATTCCTCAGAGATCCATACCTGAAGCTGCTTGATCCGTTCCCGTTGTACCGGATCGTCCTTGGTCAGCTCTTCCACACGCGCCACGCGCTTCCATACTTGTTTTGAAGACTCGGCGAACGTGTCCAAGTCCTGTTGCTCCGGCGTCAAAATGTAGTGTAGCCACGCTTCACGCGCATCACCCAGTCCGTCCTGAATTGCGTCCATTTCATAGAGCACCTGGTGCGTGTGTTCCACAAAGGTTTGTGAATTCAGCAGTTCACGCGTCCGGGAAAAACTATCCCAAGCCATCGCTACCAGAAATCCGACGATTAGAACGAAGGCAAATGGCAGAAGTCTGCGTGCATCAAGTGCGCTCTGCAGCACGCTCTTGCCGCTATTTTTCAATAGATATCGCATCGGGCTGTTTTGACCCCGGAAGGTGTGGATTTTGGGGAAATCGCCGCAATGATAGCATTACTTTTATGAAAACGGGCGCGAAATTTGAGCATGCTAAGGCGATTATGGCCAGGTTGAGGGCGCCTGGCGGGTGCCCCTGGGATCGTGAGCAAACTTTTGACACCATTAAGGGATACACCCTAGAAGAGACGTACGAAGTTCTGGAAGCTATTGATAACAGGGACTGGAAAGAGCTTACCGGCGAACTTGGCGACCTATTGTTGCAAATCCTGTTTTATGCCGAAATGGCGGAGGAACAGGGCTCATTTACGATCGACGATGTGCTTGACGCTCTTAGCAACAAGCTGATTTATCGGCACCCACACGTGTTTGGTGACACAAAAGCAGATGATTCCGCCCAGGTCCTGAAGAATTGGGAAGCGTTGAAGGCCGAAGAAAAGCGCAAAAATTTGCCGAATAACGGCGAAACTTTGCAAACCAGCCCGGTGCTGCTGCTGGACGGCGTTTCTTCCAAAATGCCTGCCCTCCAGGAAGCCCACAAAATCAGCTCCAAGGCTGCGCATGTTGGGTTTGACTGGCCAGAGGTTCAAGGCCTCTTTGAAAAACTTTCAGAAGAGACGCGGGAGCTGCAGGAGCATCTGCAAGGCTTGCCGGCGAACGCCTCTGGAAAGCCGGAGATTTCCGCGTCGCTGCGTGAACATGTGGAAGGCGAAGTTGGCGATCTCTTTTTTGTGTTGGTAAATATTGCCCGCTATCTTTCCGTCGATCCTGAATCTGCCCTGCGTAAGACAAACAGAAAATTCCGCCGCCGCTTTGGCTGGATGGAAGAGCAGTTACGTGGGCAAGATCGAACGCTCGAAGAAGCTACCCTGGAAGAAATGGAAGCCCTATGGCAGCAGGCCAAGACCCGGGAGGTACCAAAGCCTTGAGCGTCGCTGAGCACGGGACCGAACAGATCACAATCCGTAAATGCGTCGGCATCGATGAACTCAATGCCTGTGTTGCGCTCCAGAAAGAAGTTTGGAATTTCAGCGACCTTGACCTGATTCCTCTTCGCATGTTCGTCGTCAGCCAGAAAATCGGCGGCCAGACTATAGGAGCTTTTCATGGCAACGATCTTGTTGGCTTCACTTTTTCCATTCCGGGCAGCCGGGCTGGACATGCCTATCTGCACTCCCACATGCTGGCCGTCCGCGACTCATTTCGCAACCACGGCCTGGGCCGCAAACTGAAACTCGCGCAACGTGACGACGCGATCCAGCAAGGCTTTGAACTGCTGGAGTGGACCTTCGATCCGCTGGAAATCAAAAACGCGCATCTCAACTTGTCTCGACTTGGCGCGATCGCGCGGCGCTATAGCGTGAACCATTACGGACATTCGTCGTCGCCGCTTCAGGGCGGCCTGCCCACAGATCGACTGGTAGCGGAATGGTGGCTCAAATCGGGACGAGTGGTCAATCTATTGGACAAGAAGCAGCCGCCACAATTCAAAGTAGAAAAGAAAATTGAAGTGCCGGCGCAGATTTACACCTGGAAGGCTTCACCTGAACAGCGGCCCAAAGCAGCCGAGGTGCAAAAACGCAATCGCGAACAATTCCTATCCGCGTTCTCTCAGGGTTTGTCTGCGCTGGGTTATGAACGCGACGCGCAGGAAAACGGTGCGTTCCTGCTGGGACGCTGGGATGAAGATTGGTCGTATGCTTCCAGCGACGAAGAGTAGTAATGAACAGTCGGCCAGCAGCAATTAGCAACCGGCATTGGGCAAACCTGCCGCAGATTGGTCGCCGGATGTTTTGCACAAAAAAGCTGATCTCACCACGGATGAACGCGGATGACACGGATTACAAAGTCAAAATGGTTCTATTTGAGCTTTTTTGATCCGTGTAAATCAGTGTTATCAGTGTTATCTGTGGTAAGGTGGGATTTTTGTCTAAAGTCGTCGCCGAAAATAAAATTGATTCGCGTATTTTCGCGTGCATTCGCGGCTAAATTCCTGATCTGCGCTTATCTGCGAAAATCTGCGGCTAACTGGTTTGGCCAATTGCTAATTGCCAGTTGCTCCGTGCCAATTGCTCAAAGGAGCCCCGTTGAAAGTTGAAGCCATTACGTTGCGCGAGATTCACATGCCGCTGGTCCATTTCTTTGAGACCAGCTTTGGCCGCACCACGGAACGCCGCATCCTTCTGCTGACCATTCATATGGACGGGCTGGAAGGCTGGGGCGAGTGCGTCGCCGGTGAAGACCCTTTCTACAGTGAAGAATCGATTGATACCGCGTGGTATGCCACCGAGCGATACCTTGCTCCGGCGCTGCTGGGAAAAAAGGTGGAACGCGGAGGAGACGCCGTGGCTTTGTTCGGCAAGGTCCGCGGACATCGCATGGCCAAAGGCGCGGTAGAAAATGCCCTCTGGGATGCGGAAGCCCAGGCGCGCAACGTTCCGCTTTGGCAATTACTCAGTGGAACGCAGAAAGAAATCCCCTGCGGCGTCTCCATCGGCATACAAAACTCGCATGACCAGCTGTTGGAAAAAATCGAAACCGAGTTAAACGCAGGGTACCGCCGCATCAAGGTCAAGTGCAAGCCGGGGTGGGATGTCGAGGTTTTTGAGAAAATCCGCGCGCGCTGGCCGGAGATCGTGCTCAGCTGCGACGCCAATTCCGCCTACACGCTGGACCAGGTCGAGCACCTGAAAAAGTTTGATGCTTTCAACCTGCTGATGATCGAGCAGCCGCTCTGGCATGATGATTTTTATTTTCATGCTCGCCTGCAAAAACAACTCAAGTCCAGCATTTGTCTGGATGAGGCAATCCATGGCTGGCGAGACGCGCAGGCGGCGCTGGAACTGGGCGCCTGCAAAATCATCAACATCAAAGTTGGACGCGTCGGCGGATTCAGTGAAGCCGTCGCGGTCCACAACGTGGCCCATCGAACTGGCATTCCTGTCTGGTGCGGCGGCATGCTGGAAACCGGTATTGGCCGCTCACACAATATCGCTCTCTCAACGCTCGAAAACTTCACGCTGCCGGGCGATGTTTCAGCTTCAAAGCGCTATTGGAAAGACGACATCATCGAGCCACCGGTCGAAGTGTCACCGCAAGGATTTATCAAAATCCCGCAGACACCCGGCCGAGGATTCAAAATCAAGAATGATTTGATCGAGAAGTTGACGGTGCGAAAGCAGCAGATAGTAAATAGCAAATTGTCTTAGGTTTAGAAACCTTCTCCGAACTTGGGAGAAAACGGTTAATTGGCGCTTCTATTCTTTAAAGAAGACTGCACGGTGCAACTCTTGAAGTCGTGAATGAGGCTTGATTCAGATTGGTTAGGCTAATTGCCAACTGCTATTTGCTAATTGCTTCTCAACGCCTCATTCGGATCTACCTCTGTTGCCCGTCGCGCAGGCAGGTAGCTGGCCACAAGCGCAATCAACAGAAACACCACTGGGGCCAGAACAAACGTCGTCAGGTCGCGTGCGCTGATTTTGTACAGCAAGCCTGATAGCGTGCTGGCCATCATCCAACTCAGCGCCAGAGATATTACTAGGCCCATAGCGATTCCAATGGCAGCGAGTTTCAAGCCATAACCAACAACCATGCGCAGAATGTCAGCTTTCTCCGCGCCTAATGCCAGACGGATTCCCAGTTCCTGGCGGCGCTGCGCAACGGAATACGCCAGCACGCCGTAAATACCGATGATCGCCAGCACCAGCGCCATTGCCGACAGCACTCCCAGCAACGCTAAGAACAAGCGCGGATCGGCGCGCGAGCTGTCCATCAGTTCGTTCACTGTTTGGATATTCGTGACTGGCTGGTCAGAATCAATGGCAGCAACCTGAGCTCTGACTGTGGAAATCATTCCATGTGGCTCGCTCGCTGTGCGCACCAGCAGGTTCATGTTGCCCCAGGGGATTTGGGAGAAAGGAAAATAGAGTTGCACCTGCGGATCGAGGGCCAGTCCGCGATTGTGAACATCGGCAGCCACGCCAACAACTTCAGAAGCAGGCTGGCGACCCATGATGATGTGCTTGCCAACAGGATTCTGGTTCGGCCAGTAGCGCCGCGCCAGCGCCTGATTCACAATTACCACGTTGGGAGCGCCGGTCTTATCAGCGTCAGTAAATTCTCTTCCTGCCAGTAATGGAATGTGCAAGGTCTTGAACCACGCCGGGGTGATTGCCTCAATGATGATGAATGGGCGCTCGGCCAGTGGGCCTTCCGGCTGGCCTTCCGGCAGTACCGGCGTAATGCGCTTGGGAACCAGGGGCAGCGCGGCTGAAAGAGCGCTGGAGCGCACTCCGGGAAGCGCAGAAACGCGGCGCAGAAGGTCGTCAAAAAACGCGACTTGCTTTTGTGCGTCCGCGTACTTCACCGTCGGCAGAGAAACGTTCATCGTCAAAACATTCTGCGGATCAAAGCCGGGATCAACGTGCAGCAATCGGGAAAAGCTTCTTATTAGCAGGCCAGCCGCAATCAGCAGAATCAGGGATAGCGTTACCTGTCCCACAACCAGAAGGCCGCGAAGCTGCATGCTGCTGTGGCCACCGGTGGAACCACGGCCTTCATCGCGTAGAGTTTGGTTTACGTTTGTTTTTGAGAGATGCAGGGCGGGAAAGATGCCGAAAAGGATCCCGGTAACGACCGAGATCGCCACCATAAACAGGAGCACATGTGCGTCCATGCCAATGGGAATTCCGCGCGGCAGGGCGTTATCGGCCAACGACGTAAAATATCGGATGGCCGCCCAGCTCAAACCCAGCCCCAGCAAGCCGCCCAGGAAAGCCAGCAGCACACTTTCAGTCAGCAGTTGAGCGATCAGGACGCTGCGTTGCGCTCCCAACGCCGCGCGAACAGCAATTTCTTTCCGCCGCGACAATGCGCGAGAGAGCAGCAGGCTGGCTACATTCGCACAGGCAATCAGCAACACCACGCCCACCGCGATGGACAATATCAGCAGCTTTCCCCGAATATTGGCCACCACAGAATCCTGCAAATCAGTGACAACTGCGGAGAGATTAGGCTTCGCATCGGGATCGCCCGGATAGTCTTTCTGAAATTGTTGGTTCAGAACAGTCAACTCTGCCGCAGCGCGTTCCCGCGAAACTCCCGGACGCAGCCGCGCAATAATGCTCAGATAGCCGACACCCTGACGCAGCCGTTGCGGCGTAAAGAGCGAGTGCTCAAAATAGCGCGGACTCCAGATGTCAGCCGGAGCAAGGAATGGGAACTGGATTCCAGCGGGCAATACTCCAATGATGTTGTATGGATTGCCGTCCAAGGCGACAGTCTGATTGAGAATTCCAGGATCGCCGCCGAACCGGGTATGCCAGAGCTCGTTACTGATTACGATCACAGGCTTGCCCGCTGGCTGTCCTTCATCCAGCTGAAAGAAGCGGCCGAGTTGCGGCCTAACGCCCAATACATCAAAAAAGTTTGCAGACACTCTGGCCGATGGCACCTGTAGCGGCTCGCCCTGCCCTGTGAGATTGAAATTGTCATTGGTAGCCGCTACTACGCCGGAGAACGATTTGCTATGGTCATGCACGCTGTCAAAGCGGTTCAAGCTGCAGCAATGTGACTCGCCGTCCTTGCTTTGCACGTCCATAGAGATCAATTGTTGCGGTGAATCGTAAGGCAGCGCTTTCAGCAGCACAGAACTGGTAATAGTAAAAATCGCTGTATTGCCGCCGATGCCCAGCGCCAGCGTAAAGATTGCGGCAATCGCAAAGCCGGGATTCTTGCGCAGCATGCGCGCGCCAAAGCGGAGATCCTGCAGGAATGAGTGCATAGAAGTTTTATTATAGGACGTCGCGTTACGATAAAAGTAATCGCCACAGCCGCTGCTTTGCTCTTCTTAACACCACAGGCTTACTTGGGCGGCTGCTGCTCGTCGTTACTTCCCGGCAACTTCGTTGGCGGATGGACATCTTTGCGCACAAACATCACCAGCGTATTGCCGGGCCGCAACTCGTGCGTGCTGTACTCGCGATAGTTTTTCCCAAGCTGGCGCTCCACCTCAGGAACCTGCGGCTTCAACGCAATCACGATTGGCTCCGAAGTATCCACCACATGTCCCCAATATCCCGCGTGGGTGTACTCACGCAGATACCACGGAAGCGGCCAATGTTCCGGCGACATCACAGTGATCCCAATATCTTTCTTTGCCGGATTCGCAGCCGCGATGGCATCAATTTCATTTATCAGTCCTAGAAAATCCCGTTTAGTATGCGCGTAAATATAGGCATAAGAATCGTTATCGTAGTTCACAAAACTGATGTCGATTGCCTGGTAAAGAGAAAACAGAATTGCTGCCCCGGCAATTAGCACGGTAAAGGCGCGCGTCCCGGGCTGGTAGGCCTGCCCGATCAGATCACCTGCCATGATGACGAGAGGCAGAATGATGCTCAGCGCCAGCCACGGTGTCTTATAGGGAACAAGGGAGTACGCCGTGAAAATTCCTATCGACCAGAAAGCGCAAAATACTGTTAGATAACTCCGCGCGCGTATCAGCGCGACCGCGGTTCCAATCAATCCCAGCACCAGGACCGGCGCTTCTTCTTGCCACAGCCATGAAAAATAGGTTGACCACTCACGGTTGTAGATGCCGGTTCGTCCAGTTTTGGTCCAATAGGTAAACGTCAACACCGAATCCAGAATGCCTCTGGGATTGGTAAAGAAAGAAGAGTAGAGCAGGATTGCTATGGCAAGAAAAAGCGCGGCAGCTTGCAGATAGAGTTTTCTTGTATGGCCAGCATTTGTGCCCGCAGCACGTTCCGGCAGCCACGGCGGTATCTGATCCGCGCGATTTCGCAAACGCAAAAACATCATCGTGCAGGGAATTGCAATCAGCCAGACCGCCGCAGTAATGATCCATGTCTCTTTGGTAGCAAATAGCATTGCGGCGGAAGCCGAAGCCAGCATTAGGTAGCGCGGTTTGCCTGTATCTCGATACCAGAGCCACGCAACGATCACCCCCAACGAGAAAAAGACAAACAGGATTTCATGAATGAAATAGCGGGAGAAGAAAACAAAGCCGGGTGAGACGGTGGCAAATGCCGCAGCTGCAAGCGCGGCTCCCAAAAATCGCCGCAGGCAGAGCATCAGCCATACCACGCCCACGCCAAAAGCCGCTGTTACAAAACGGATGGCAAACGTGCTGAGCCCGTGTCCCCAGTGAAACACATTGTTGATGGACGTAGGAATTACCGCCAAGTAATACAGCGATGGCCCGTGGTAATTGCTGGGATCGTAATGGTAATAGCCAGTGCGGAAGAGGTTAACCAGAAACAGGCCGTTGACGCCTTCATCGTGATGCAAGGGTTTTTGCGTGAGCAAAATCAGCCGCAGCAAGGCGGCAGCCAGCAGAATGCTCAGGCTGCTCCACAACCAACCATCGCGTGAAGGGCCCGCCAATTCCTGCACTACCACAGGAACATTCGACCGAGTGCGCGATCTACGCTTGCGGGCCTTGGCGGAAAGCTGTGTCATCCCTGCGGCCATTCTAAAGGAAGATCACTTAAATTCAGGAACGGGAAACCTCTTCAGAATGCTGTTCCCGCAGGCTTTCCGCAACGTCAATAAATTCCTGGCTCACATAGCGCGTCTTGGATACGGCGTCAGCAATAGGCACAGAGCTGATGTCGTTTCCCTTGAGCGCCACCATGCGGCCGAACCTGCCTTGATGCACCAGGTCAATCGCCCCAATGCCGTACCGTGTAGCCAGCATGCGATCAAAAGCCGTCGGCGACCCCCCGCGTTGGATGTGCCCGAGCACAACGGCGCGCGTCTCAAAGCCGGTGCGGGACTCGAGCTCAGCCGCAAGCGTGTTGCCTATGCCGCCCAGACGCACATGTCCAAACTCATCCGTTTTTCTGCGCTCGGTTTCTGCAGAACGTGTGTTAAGTTTGGCGCCTTCCGCCACCACAATAATGCTGAAGTAACGTCCGCGATCGTGGCGGTTCTTGATAGTCTCAGCAATCTCTTGGATATCGAACGGCTGCTCGGGAATCAGGATTACGTCTGCTCCCCCGGCAACGCCGCTGTAAATGGCGATCCAACCGGCTTCGCGCCCCATCACTTCCACTACGATCACGCGGTTATGCGCTTCGGCGGTGGTGTGTACACGGTCAATCGCTTCCGTGGCGATGCTCACAGCCGTATCAAAACCAAAACAGAGATCGGTCCCGGTAAGATCGTTATCGATGGTTTTGGGGACGGCCACCACTTTCACGCCACGGTCGTAAAGCTTCAATGAAACCGACTGCGTATCGTCACCACCCAGCGCGATCAGCGCTTCAACGCCATTCTTCTTCAGATTCTCAATGCAGCGCTCCATCCCATTCTCTTTCTTGGATGGATTGGTGCGCGACGTGCGCAGAATGGTGCCGCCCTGCGGCAGAATTCCTTTCACCGCTTCCAGGTCAAGCGGACGAGTAATGTTTTCCAGCACGCCGCGCCAACCTTCCATAAAGCCGACAAACTGGTCCTGATGATGAAAAACTCCCTTGCGGACAATGGCGCGGATTACCGCGTTCAGCCCCGGACAATCGCCGCCTCCGGTAAGAATGCCAATCTTCATTTTCTACCTCACTTACTTTGTTCCCCGATTTGGTACACGCGATACGCGCCTGCCTGCCACAGCGTTTTGTACTTCGACCAGAATTGCTCATTTACCTTGTACGACGCAAGTTCCATTGGTCCGACAAGCACATAATCCACGTTGTATTTCCGCAGCAGGGCTTCCGCTTCTGGCGCACCTAAGTAGATGCGCTGAATATCTGCGCTACGTACAGAATAATCCAGACCACGCGACCACATCCAACCCGGATAGCCCAGTAGAGAACGCCTGCCAGTCAAGAATACCGGAGAATTGTAGGTTGGTGCATGCAGGACCAGGGCGCGGGGAGCGGTTTGGGCGGAAATCAGGTTGGCGGCGGCAATCCCTTGGGCGTCAAATTCCTGGTATTCCGATGCCTCAGAGACCACGCGGAGCACGTCGAGAGCGCCTGCCAGAAGCAGAGTGGCCAGCACAACTGGGGCGAGCCACCGAACCAATGAGCGTTGCTGCCACCATCGCGCCAGAAGCCATGCCACCAGCGGGGCGGACGCGATATACCAGAGGAAAAGTACCTTGATGTTGTCCCAGATCCATGGCGCCACTTTCACCAGGTTAGGAATGAAGAAGCAAAAAATAAATGGAACATAGAATTTGAGCACGCGTTGCGACAACTTGAATGTGCCGCGCCGCCAAGCCAAAGCAACGACTAATATCGGAATGAATAAGCCGGTGTTCACAAACCAGAACCAGATTACGTTGTGCTGGCCATGGTCCCATCCCGGCTGCCAGCCCAGATAGCTGCGGGTGTTCACGCCGCCTGTGTTCGCCAGCCACAGGATTTCCGGCGCGCTGACTACAAGCGCAACGGCAAAGAAATACAACCAGCTCCGCCAGGTAGAGCGAAAGATCAAAAGAAGACACGTTGCCACTGCCATTACCACCAGAAAAGTATGCGCATGTATGAGAGGTAGCAATCCTGCGCAGAGTCCCGCCGCCAGCATGCGTCGAAGATAGAAGTTTGGTGGATCGGATTGCGGGAGTGGTCCTGTCTTTCGTAAAGCCTTGCGGCGTGATCTCGAAATCTTACTGGCTTTGCTCACGTTCTGTTCAAGATCCGCGTCGCTGGTCAGATTTGCGGCAGAAGCCGGCGCCTCTTCCTGCTGCGAAATGGCAAGCCACCATTGACAGAAAATAGTGATCGCCAGCGGGATCCCAAAAAGAATGCTGCGCTGCGGTACAAATAACGTGGTCAGCGAGTTTCCCCAGCGCAAAATACTATTCGGAACAATCGTGTAGTCGTGCTGCAGGCTGCCCAATAGAGCAAAGAAGCCGTCACTGCTGCTTTCGGAAGAAAGCAGCCACCATCCCAGGCCGCCGCTGAAAAGCACAAGCAGCGGCGCGATCACTCCAGCCAGCCGGTTGCGCGTAAGCAGAATTGTCCAGTAATGCAGCAGGCCGACCAATGCCAATGCCAAGACGATGTTTTGCAGCCACATGGCAAAGATCACGCCGGCTCCCGCGCGTACCAGCATGGCGGTAAGGAAGTCGACCAGGAAGGGATAGGCAAAGCGCACGCCGGCAAAGGTAGGATCTTCCGGCGGAAGGTTGTGGCCCTGAGCAAAGCTGTTGATGATCTGAAGATGCAGCGGAAGGTCGCCCAAATTGTTCATCACGCCGGTATAAATGCCGTCAGGCCGTTCAAAGACAGCGCGGCTAAAGACCATTGCCAGCAGAATGGCGATGGCGAGATAGAAAGCCAGATAACCAATGCCGATAACGCTCGATTTCCGGCTCTCCGAAGCAGGGAAGCTGAGAGCGTTAAGAATGAGAGCGCGGCGCTCAGGGTTTACCAGCAAAAGTCCCGGCAACAGAAGTATGATCGCGCTAAGAATGATGCTGGCAGCGCCCAGTCCCAACAGCAATGCCAGTAAAAAGCCAACCGTCGCCATGAGCGCCATGCCGATGCATGCACCCATACAGAGTCGCGCACCACGAGGAGCATTGTGGTCAAAAAGAAATGTGAGCAGCGTACCGCCCAGAATCGCGATGGCAAGTAGAAGGCAGGCGGCAAACATTGTCAGGAGTGGCTTTCGTCACGCGGAAATTGAGCAACACACTGCAAAGCTAAGCTGCCTCCGGTTTGAATCCGATTTGAATTCGGGTTTGAATAATTCCGGTTTGAATACTTTAAAGATAGATTCTAAATTATGCCTGAGAGACTGGCAGAGATCCCGTGTTATATATAAGCGTGATGCCAAAGGCCCAGACCATTGCGATGATTTTTGTGTTGTTTATCTCCGCGCTCGCCAGTGCACAACAGCCCCCAAGTGCGCAACAGTCCACGCCCAGCCTTAAACTGCACGATCTGCAAGGTGCGCCGCACACGCTGGAAGACTATCGCGGCAAGCCCGTGCTGCTGAACTTCTGGGCTACATGGTGCGTGCCCTGCGCTGCGGAGATGCCTTTGCTGAGCGAGATGCAGAAGCAATATCAGGGCAAAATAGTGTTCATTGCCGCGTCGATTGATGATGGGGATATGAAGCCGCAGGTTGAAGCCTTCATCAGAAAGCATCAGGGTGAAGCGTTGACAGTAATGATGGGCGCGACGCTCGACAGCCTGGATGATTTCGGCGTCAACCAAGGGATGCCGGGAACAGTTTTCATTGATGCGGCAGGGAAGATCGTTGACCGGATCACCGGCGCGCTGAAGCGGCAAGAGCTCGAACAACGATTGCGGAAGCTGGCAGGAGAGCCCGAACCAACGCCGACGCCGATACATAAGGCTGGTAAAAAGAAAGGCCGCAAATCATCCCAACAGAAAGCTGCAGGGACGCCGCAAGAAGATTTTCACGCGAGCATTCTAAGATCGCACCTCAGGTTACTAACTTATCCATGAAAAAATATCTCTTACCGGGCATTCTTACAATACTTATCGCCGTAGGCTTTCTTATCCGGTATGAAATTGTCGCGCCGGCCCGCGCAGCGGCCCGAAATTTGGAGGCGATCAACGGCATTAGGGTAGGCGAGACGACGGAGGCTGAATTGCTTGGCCGCCCGCCATTCCAGAAGATGGATAGACGATGCTTCCAGGCGGAATGTGTTTATCACATGGAAACGGACAACAAGTTCCTGAACAGGCTTCACCTGGCCCCAATAACCTACATGTCGACCATTGTCTCGGTGAGGAACGGCATGGTCACCGGTGTTCTTGTCTTCGCAATAAAGCGGGGCCTGCCGCCAATTTCGCTCAAGCAAGTATCAACATTGCCATCCGAATGTAGCTCCAGTCCTTGCGTGAAACGGCTGATGCCCCCGAACAAGGTGCTGGCGGGAATGAGCGTCCTTTTTAAGAGCGATTCAGACTTGCGCAATCAAATGCCTGAATCCATGAATCCTGAATGTTTCTCACGCTTGCACGGGTGCAGTACATATGCGGAATTGTCGCCGTTAACAAAGTCTCTGAATCTGGATGCAGTGGCCGCACTCAAGTAAACAGAAACTCTTTTGTGCGCAGATCGCGCACCGTGTCGCGCAGCTTGGCGGCTTTTTCAAATTCAAATTTCTTGGCCGCCTCGCGCATATCAGCTTCCATCCCTGCAATGTAGGCGTCCAGCTCTTCCTGCGACTTGAAGTCCGGCAAACCCTCGGCGGCTTGCGTCACGTCAACGTAATCCGATTCGGCAATCCCTGCCAGTGACATGGAAAGCGGACGGATGATGGATTCCGGCGTAATGCCGTGCTCCTGGTTGTAAGCCACCTGGATGGCGCGGCGACGGTCAGTCTCGTCGATGGCGCGCTTCATTGAGTCGGTCATTTTGTCGGCGTAGAGGATTGCGCGACCTTCCAAATTACGCGCGCAACGGCCAATGGTTTGAATCAGCGAGCCGGCTGAACGCAGAAAGCCTTCTTTATCGGCGTCAAGAATCGCCACCAGCGAGACTTCAGGCAGGTCCAGTCCTTCGCGCAGAAGATTGATGCCGATCAGAACGTCATACTCGCCCTTGCGCAGGTCGCGCAGCAGCTTGATGCGCTCCAGCGTTTCGATTTCAGAGTGCATATAGCGGCAGCGGACGCCAACTTCAGCGTAATATTCCGCCAGATCTTCAGACATGCGCTTGGTGAGCGTCGTGACCAGAACGCGTTCGCCTTTGCTCACTCGGTCGCGAATTTCATGCAGCAAATCGTCAATCTGGCCCTTGACGGGGCGAATCTCCACCGGAGGATCCACAAGGCCGGTGGGACGGATGATTTGCTCAACAACCACGCCGGCAGACTTCGTGAGCTCATACGGCCCGGGCGTGGCGGAAACATAGATGATCTGGTTGCTGCGCTCTTCAAATTCCTCAAACTTGAGCGGACGGTTATCGAGCGCCGATGGCAGCCGGAAACCGTACTGCACCAGGTTTTCTTTGCGCGAGCGGTCGCCGTGCCACATGCCATGCAGCTGCGGCACGGTCTGGTGCGACTCATCGATAAACATGATGAAGTCGCGAGGGACGTAATCCAGCAGCGTTGGCGGCGGCTCACCGGGCTTGCGTCCGCTGAAATGGCGTGAATAATTCTCAATGCCGTGGCAGTAGCCCACGGATTTCATCATCTCCAGGTCAAAGCGCGTGCGCTGGTGTACCCGTTGCGACTCCACCAGACGGCCCTCTTTCAACAGCACATCTTCCCACCACGCCAGCTCTTCCAGAATAGTTCCAATGGCTTGGTTTTTCGTGGTGTTCGACATCACGTAATGGCTCTTGGGATAAATAGGCAGACGCGTGTATTTCTGCTTCACGGTCCCGAACAGCGGATCGATCTGCGAGAGCGAGTCAACTTCGTCGCCAAAAAGCTCGATGCGGTAAGCATTGTCGTCGTAAGTAGGGAAGACCTCGATCACATCTCCGCGAACGCGGAACGTGCCGCGCTTAAAATCCACGTCATTGCGCTCATAGAGAATTTCCACCAGCTTGCTGAAGATGTCCTGGCGCTTGATTTTCTGCCCTTTTTCCAGAAACAGCAGCATGCCGTAATAAGCTTCCGGGGATCCGAGACCATAAATGCAGCTGACTGACGCGACGATGACGCAATCGCGTCGCTCAAAGAGAGATCGCGTGGCGGAAAGCCGCAGCTTGTCCAGCTCGTCATTGATGGTGGCTTCTTTCTCGATGTAAACATCGCCGGCAGGAATGTAGGCTTCCGGCTGGTAGTAGTCATAATAAGAGACAAAATATTCGACGGCGTTCGAGGGGAAGAATTGCTTGAATTCGTGGTAAAGCTGTGCGGCAAGCGTCTTGTTGTGTGCCAGCACCAGCGCCGGACGATTGAGCTGCTCAATCACCTTGGCCATGGTGTACGTCTTGCCCGAGCCGGTCACGCCCAGGAGGACTTGGTGCTTTTCCCCGGCGTAAATGCCGCGGGTAAGCTCCTCAATGGCGTTGGGCTGGTCGCCTTTGGGCTTGTAATCGGATGCTAAACGGAAATCCATATGTCCTTCTGAAAATCAATCCACCACGGAGACACGGAGGCACGACAGGGAATAAAGAAGTAATGCCTTGCCGGTCAATCAATGAATCCGCCGGAAGCTTCTCAAGATGCGGTTTTGAGCAATGCAAATCTCTCTATCGTGACATGGAAGGGCGCTTCCGGGCAAATGCGATTTTAGGTGATTCTTCCGATCAGTGGCATCAGTGTTGATCAGTGGTAAGGTTTTGGCCAAGTGCTAATTGCCAATTGCTAATTGCTCGTTGCGAGCTGCTTGTCTTTTGCCGGTTTGACCGACTGCTGCGGAGACGTGGCCACCGGGTTCGAAAAGTCCAACCCTTCATCGTCAACGCGAGTCCATTTCAAAGTGATGGTGTCGCGGAAATAGTTCTGATAAACGCGCCACGGCTTCTTCTGTCCCTGCTTGGGCCAGCTGGCCAGCGCACGCTGAATATATCCTGACGAGAAATTTTCCACAAAAGGCGCCGCAGGGCTTTCACCCACGGAATTTGGAGTTACCTGACGCACTCCTTTACGGTCCATAAAATTCAGGAGCCGGCAAACATAGTTGCAGATCAGGTCGGCTTTGAGCGTCCATGACGCGTTGATGTAGCCGAATACAGAAGCAAAGTTCGGCACGCCAGACATCATTACGCCCTTGTATGCCAGCACCTGGCTCGGATCCACGCGCTGTTTGTCGACGGTGAGCTCCATTCCGCCAAAAGCCTGCATCGCTAGCCCAGTGGCCGTGACGATAATGTCAGCTTCCAGCACTTTGCCCGATTTCAGCTGGATGCCTTTTTCCGTGAAGGTCTCAATCTGGTCAGTCACTACGCTGGCGCGGCCTGATTTGATGGCCTCAAACATGTCCGCATCCGGAATCAGGCACATGCGCTGCTCCCAGGGCCGGTAACGCGGAGTGAAATGCGTGTCCACGTCAAAGTCCGTTCCCAGTTGCTTGCTCGCTTTTTTGATGATGCCTTTCTTCACGAAGTTGGGAAAGCGCTGCGAGAGCTGGTAGATATACGTCATGAAGCCGACATTTTTCCAGCGGCTGAGCCGGTAAGCCCACATCGCCGGCATGATGTGGCGCAGAAAGTTGGCGATGCGGTCTTTCTCCGGAGCTGAAATCACGTATGTGGGCGAGCGCTGCAGCATGGTCACATGGGCGGCGGTTTTGGCCATGGCCGGAACAAGCGTAACCGCAGTTGCGCCGCTGCCGATGACGACTACGCGCTTTCCAACGTAATCAAGCCCATCCAGAGTTTTTCCGCTGGCCGAGACTTCAGTCGGCCACGCCTGCGGATGAATCATCTGTCCCTTAAAGCGGCTGCTGTTGGGAAATTCCGGCAGGTGGCCGGCGGAATAGCGGTAATAGCCGGCGCAGCAGAACAGAAAATTGCAGGTCAGGATAACCTGTTCTTCGCAGATGTCATTTTTGTCGGTGCCGGATGACTGCTTTACGGCCTCAACGGTCCACGTCGCTGTTTCCGACGACCACTCCGCCCGTTTGATCTGGTGCCGGAAGCGGATGTTGCGATCAATCCCTTCGTCGCGGGCGGTGGCTGTGATGTATTCGCGGATATCTTCGCCTGGTGAGATGGTTTTCGGACTCCTCCACGGCCGAAATGAGTAGCCCATGGTCAGCATGTCAGAGTCTGAGCGGATGCCCGGATAGCGGAACAGGTCCCATGTGCCGCCGATGCGCTCCCGCTGCTCCAGGATGACGTAGCTCTTCCTTGGGCAGAATTTCTGGAGATGATGCGCCGCGTCAATGCCGGAAAGGCCTGCGCCAATGATCAGTACGTCAAAATGTTCCGGGGCGGTTGCCAAAGGCTGCTCCAAAATGCCGTGGATCGATGGATGGAACGAACATACCACAGAGAGCGGGAGATCGCCGACATCGCCGTCATCGCGCGTGATCGGAGAGGCAAAACCTTACCGCGGATTAACGCTGATAAACGCGGATCAGGAAATCAAAATCTCACCGCGGAGACGCGGAGGCGCGGAGAAAATTAATGCCGATGTAATGGCAACAGTTTTCGAGGACACAAGAGTGCAATTCAGCCGAATCACGATCAATCCGAGACAGATGGGCGGCGTCCCCTGTATTCGGAACCTGCGTATACCGGTTGCGACCGTGCTGGATATGGTGGCTGAAGGCATGGAAGCGCCTGAGATTCTAAAAACTTACCCTGATCTTGAAGCCGAGGACATTCGGGAAGCGCTTTGTTTTGCTGCAGAAAGAGCCTAGACGCTTGGTCGGTCATTGGGCACTTAAAAAAATACGGTGCTGCGGGCGCATGTTGCGTATAAATACTTAATAAAGTTAAGCTAATTCCACCACTACCAACACTACATAAAAATATTTCTGGCTTTACCATTGCTTTCGCCAATTGTTTGCGCTATAAGCCTTAAAAGCAGGCTGCGCCGGTGCGTTAACACCGAACGCAGCCCTGACCAAATCGCCTTTACGCAAAGGAGCGCAGGCAACATGGCTACATTCGACGGTACCAAAAAACTTGAGATTTATCACACCCTCTACCGGCTGAACCGTTCGTTCGCCGCCATTGTGGCGCATTGCCAAACACTGGAAGCAATCAGGTTTTTCCCGGCCAAATCCCTGCGCAATTTCCAGGGATTTACGCAGGAGCTGCAAGCAGAAATGAACCAGGAGTTATTGGAAATCCTGCATGGCACCGAGCTGGAAGACTGGAACCGCTATGGCAAGGTCCGGCAGACACGGGAAAAGGAACTAGCCGATCCTGATGACGTGTTTATTCACGCGGAAGAGCGCAGGAAAGAACTGGCTAAACGGAAGAAGAAGGTCGGCCGTTCTGAGGAAAAACAGAACCCGAAATCTCACCGCTGATTAACGCGGATGACACTGATCAGAACGGATTTACTCATCCTGGGCGGACGCGCCGCAGTGACGGGCGATTTCTTGTTTCAAGCCATGCTAATCGGTTTGAAACTCAAGCCTGCATTGCTCGCGCGAACCCAGCACCAAAGCCAGTTCGTGCGGCTTGTCGATCAGCACATCCGGCGGCGCGTCTTCCAGCGTGTGCGGCGCCAGGCCGTAAGTTACTCCAACGGAATAAATCCCGGCGTTGCGGGCGGTGAGTATGTCAATGTCTGAATCGCCGATGATGACTGTCTCTTCCGCGGCCGCGCCGGCTTCTTCCAGCAGAGCTTGTACACCGGTAGGGTCGGGTTTTTTGGTATGGAAGCTGTTGCCGCCATAGACTTGAAAGAAATATTGGCCAAGGCCAAGCGCTTCCACAATCGCCCGTGAAGGGCCGACAGGCTTATTGCTAAGAACAGCCATTTTCAGCTGCTGGGAATCACGGCTTTTCTGGATGGCGTCAAGCGCTTCCTTCACGCCGTCATAAACATAAGTGTTGTCGAGCTTGTGCTCGCGATACCAGCCCATAAAGTAGAGGACGGCATCCTGGACAAAATTTTCATCATCCGGATCACCCAGCGATCGGCGGACCAGCATGGGAGCGCCGTCGCCAATATAGCTGGCAATCACCTCATGAGGCAGCTCTTTTTTCCCAAAATGAATCAACATGGCATTAATGGAGTTGGCCAGGTCTTCTCGGGAGTCAATCAGCGTTCCGTCGAGATCAAAAACCAGGAGTTTTGCGGTGTGGCCCGGAATGGGGCGATTTTTGCGAATCATCCATTTTCAGTATATCCCGGTAAACACCTTAGGATTTAAAATGGAAGGTACACCTGAGTACGCTCAAACCCCACCGTTTCTTAAGAGGAGCCCATGGCAGTAACCAAGATTGAGTCCAAGAAGAATGCTTCCGCAGTGGCCGAGATGCCAGCGAAATCCGAAAAGAACTATGAAGGGCTTACACGCCAGCAATTGGTGGATATTTACCGGCTCATGTACCTTTCGCGGCGGCTCGACGACAAAGAAAAAGTGCTGAAAAATCAGCAGAAGACTTTCTTCCAAATCTCAAGCGCTGGACATGAAGCTCTGACTGTGGCGGCGGCACTGAATCTCAAGGCAGGTTACGACTGGTTTTATCCGTATTATCGCGATCGCGCGCTCTGCCTGGCTTTGGGCATGACGCCTTACGAACAACTGCTGGAAGGCGTCGGCGCAGCCGACGATCCAGCTTCCGGCGGCCGGCAGATGCCTTCACACTGGGGACACAAGAAGCTGAACGTTGTGAGCCAGTCATCCCCTACGGGCACGCAGTTTCTGCAGGCGGTGGGATGCGCTGAGGCTGGCCGCTATTTCGGCAGGCATCCGGAGGCCGCAAAGAAGCACGACGATGATTACCGCCAGTTCAAGAATGTAATATTCCAGGGCGATGAAGTGGTTTACGTCTCCGCTGGCGAGGGCACCACCAGCGAAGGCGAATTCTGGGAGGCCATGAATTCAGCCTGCAACTTGAAGCTGCCTGTCCTCTTTATGATCGAAGACAACGGCTACGCAATCTCTGTACCCGTAGAAGTCCAGACCGCGGGTGGAAGTGTCTCCAGGCTGGTTAGCAATTTTCCCAACCTGCATTTGGAAGAGTGCGATGGCACTGAGATTGTGGCTTCATATGCCGCTTGCAAACGCGCTGTAGATTACATTCGATCCGGCAAAGGTCCTGCGATGGTCCACGGGCATGTTACGCGTCCGTATTCGCACTCGCTTTCCGATGACGAGCGGCTGTACCGTCCTGACACTGAACGGGAGAAAGATGCAAAGCGAGACCCGGTAACGCGCCTGCAAATGTTCCTGATCCGCGAGAATATTTTGGATGAAGCCGGTGTGAACAAGCTAGAAAAATCTGTTGACCAGGAAGTGGAAGTTGCTGCCGACCAGGCTTTAAAGGCAGCGCTTCCCACGACCGATTCAATTTACAGGCACGTTTATTCTGAAGACCTAGATCCGCGTAGGATGGCCACTGATCCTCAGCCACAAGGCGGCGATAAGACCATGGCTGACCTGATCAATGCGTGCCTCAAAGATGAGATGCGCCGTGACGACCGCATTGTGATGTTTGGTGAAGACGTGGCGGATTGCAGCCGCGAAGAGTATCTCAAGGAAAAACAGATCAAAGGCAAGGGCGGAGTTTTCAAGTTGACTGCTGGCCTGCAAATGGAGTTCGGTGGCGAGCGCGTATTCAACTCTCCGCTGGCGGAAGCTAACATTGTGGGCCGCGCCATTGGGATGGCCACGCGAGGGCTTAAGCCGGTGGTTGAGATTCAGTTCTTTGATTACATTTGGCCTGCGTATCAGCAGATTCGCAACGAACTGTCTGTGATGCGTTGGCGCGCGAATGGATACTTCTCATGCCCGGCGGTGATCCGTGTCGCGATTGGCGGATATCTCACCGGCGGCGCTGTCTACCACTCGCAATGCGGAGAAAGCCTGTTCACGCACAATCCGGGACTGCGAGTGTGTTTCCCGTCGAATGCGCTGGATGCCAATGGGCTGCTGCGCACGGCGATCCGCTGTGACGATCCCGTCATCTTCCTGGAACATAAACGTCTTTACCGTGAAACCTTTGGCCGCGCACCATATCCTGGCGCCGATTACATGATTCCGTTCGGCAAGGCGAAGATCGTAAAAGAAGGCAAGGACCTTACGGTAATTACTTATGGCGCTACCGTGCCTCGCGCATTGCAGGCGGCCCAGAAGATTGAACGCGAGCAGAATGTGAGTGTGGAGTTGATCGATCTGCGCACGCTGAACCCATATGATTGGGAAGCGATTGCCACGTCTGTTCGCAAAACCAACCGTGCTTTGGTGGTACATGAAGACACGCGAAGCTGGGGCTACGGCGCGGAGATCGCCGCGCGAATTGCCGATGAATTGTTTGAAGACCTGGACGCTCCAGTAAAGCGCGTCGCGGCTACAGACACGTTTGTGGCGTACCAGCCGATTCTGGAAGACGTGATCCTGCCACAATCAGAAGATTTGTTTAAGGCAATGGAGAGTCTGGCGAAGTTTTAGCTGAGAAGGGTGGAAAGCTCTAAAGGGCCATAGGAACAAGTTTGGACCGGCGGATTCTTCGATCTCGAGTAATAAGCGGAACTCGGTGAAGGATACTGGTTGCAGCTATGATCTCATCGGCTGGATCGCTTTGAAAATCAAGTTCTGAGATTTTATTGCAAACCGCCAAATCAAGTGGCCAGATATGAATTCTCGAAAGTATACGGCTGAAATCCGGCGAATGAAGATCCAAGGTGATTCGCTTCAATTGCGATAGTTTCGCAAGCTCCCAAAGCACGATTGCGGAAATGCTCCACGAGTGCTGGGCAAGAAGCTGACGTTCCTGTTTCGTCAGCTTGTCCTGCAAAGCATGAATAAAAATGTGCGTATCAAGATTCAGCATCCCACTCAATTCCCGTCGAGAGGATATCGCCGTGTACTTTGATCGCGTTCTTCATACTCCCAATCAGGGCAGCACAATCTGAGCCCGCGGGAATCACGCGTGCAACTGGCTTTCCGTGCTTTGTGATTACGATCCCTTCGGGATCAAGATTGTCCAGAATCGCCAGGCAGTGTTCCTTGAATTTCGATGCATTGATTTTCTGCATACCTCATTAATTATCGTGCTGACCATAAATTATGTCCAGTCATAAAATATGTCCAATCATAAAATATGTCTGTTACCGCCTCTTTATTGATATGCGTTCCAATACAAACCTATCCAGAGCCAGCAATAGCTCTTCGCGATTGGAATATGGCCCCGGTTGATATCCCCTGGAACTGATCCCTTGCTGCGCCAAATCTGAGAGCGCCCAATCCTGCTTGTTGGTAATGTCCCAGAACTCCACAGCGTCATGCGGATTGAACCCCGGTTTGCGGATTTCGTCGGGATGAAAGTGCCATTCACAAATGATGTCAGTCTGGTCCGCAGCTTTCGGCCACATGGTGAATGTAAGCATGTAGTCAGGGTGCAGGTTAAGAAAAAAGTTGGGCAGAATACAGTAGTAGTAAACGTGGCGTTCGTCGTCAGCGCTCAGGCCGGGAAGAGAGCAGCGGTTTGTCGTCCCGTCCATTGTTAGCGTTTGCACGCCATCCCGCAGGTTCATGCGACCGCCAAGATACGTCGGTTGCGGCGGTTCATTGTCGCCGCTCATGTAGTGCGATTGCTTCTGCAGCAGCGGATGAACGATAGGACAGTGCAGGCACTCAGAATAATTCTGTATGATCAGCTTCCAGTTCGCCTTGAGGTGGTACAAGCGGCGCTCGACCATCTGAAGTTCCGCCATGCGCCACGGCGCAAATTTCTTGTCGAGTCCGGCCAGGTGCTGTTCGAATGGAATGGGCCGCGCCGCAAGATTAATGAAGATGTGCCCGTCCCATTCAGCGGCAGCGACAGCGTTCAGCGGATAGTCGGCTTCGCAGAACCCTTGAACTTTTTCCATGTGTGGCGCTTTGGCCAGGGTGCCATCGAGCTTATATGTCCAGGCGTGATACTGGCATTGAATGCGTCCTGCGAATTTGCCCTCGTCCTGTTGGCACAGCATGGTGCCGCGATGGCGGCAGACATTGTGGAAAGCGCGGATATTGCCTTGATCGTCGCGCGTGATAATTACGCTGGCGTTGGCGAACTGGCGTAAAAAATAATCTCCTGCTTCTGGAATCTGGCTGGTGCGGCCAGCGCAGAGCCACATGTCAAAGTGGATGGCTTCCATCTCGCGCTGGAACCACGCCGGATCAGTGTAATAACTCTGCGGGAGCGTCATCGCTTCTGAGACTGCGACCTCAGGCCGTGTATTGGAATAGGACGTGGACATCAACAACCTCGGAAATTACCAAGACAAACAATCAGAATAGCTTGTAAAAACATTTTAGAAGGAAAACGAAACGCTCAGCCCAGTTTTTCGTGTCTCTGTACCTCAGTGGTAGATGTTGTTATCGCCGCAATACCTTCAAAATCTCCCGCGCAGCGTTCGCGCCCGAGCCGCCGGTAAGTCCTGCACCCGGATGCGTGCCAGAGCCGCATAGATAAAGGTTCTGAATCGGTGTGTTATAACGCGCCCAATCCAGCAAAGGACGCATGGTAAAGAATTGGTCCAGCGCGAGTTCGCCGTGGAAGATGTGTCCGCCGGTCAGCCCATATGTGGTTTCAAGATCTTTCGGTGTGATGATCTGGCCGTCTTCGACGAGTGACGGCAAGTTCGGCGCATACTCTGCTAGCGTCTTCACGACTGTCTCACCCAGAGCGCTTCGTTGGCTGTCCCACTCAGCATTCTTCAGCTTGAACGGCGCATATTGCATATAGATGGACATCACATGCTTGCCGCTGGGCGCGAGTGACGGATCAGTGAGCGAGGGAATCGTGACTTCCAGATATGGACGTGGTGAGAAGTTGCCGTATTTCGATTCGTCGAACGCGTGCTCCAGGTAGTCGATTTCCGGGCCAATGTGGATGCGTCCTCGCAGAGAAGCATCGTTTCCATTGAGCGCCGTGAATTTCGGAAGCCCGGACAAAGCCAGATTCACTTTAGCCACCGTGCCCGGCATGCGGATGTTCTGGAGCTTCATAACAAAATCGGGCGTGAGATGAGTGGGATCGACCAGTGTGAGCAGCGTCCGGCGAGGATCGGCGTTGGAGATGATGGCTTTTGCGCTTATCTCTTCGCCGCCGGCAAGCACCACTCCAGTTGCCGCACCATCCTTCACGCGGACTTCTCTTACTTCCGAAGACGTGCGAATCTCCGCGCCTGCCTCTTTGGCAGCCGCGGCCATGGCCTGAGTGATTGCTCCGGTGCCGCCCATTGCAAAAAAAGACGAACCTGCAGGATGTGAATCTCCGGCAGCACGAATGAGCAATACCAGGCTGCTCCCCGCTGACCACGGGCCCATGTCAGTCCCAAAAATTCCTCGCGCGGCAATGGTGGCGCGCAAAAGCTCTGTCTCAAAAAATTCGGCAACCAGGTCAGCTACGGCCATCGGCCCCCAGCGCAGCAGCCGGTACATGTCTTTCTTGCCCAGCTTGCGTAGCGCGCGTCCTGTCTGGAGCATGGCCCAGAGATCGCCGCGGCTGGGATCGTCAATGTTGGGTGGCGCGAGCTTTAACGCGTCACTGATCACACGACTAATCTTTTCCAGCGACTGCTGAAACACCGGATATCGTTCTGCGTCTTTCGCCGAGAACTTGCTGATCTCCTGCGCTGCGCGAGATCCGTCGTTATAGAGAACCAAGGCACGTCCGTCGGGCGAAAGTGCTGTGACACCGATCTCAGGTGTTACCAGCTTCAGCCCGTGGCGGGCCAGCTGCATGTCGCTCACGATTTCCGGCAGAAGTGGGCCAGCCGAGTGCGCGAGCGTGGAGCAACGGAAGCCCGGAGAAAATTCTTCCGTAATCGCTGCGCCGCCGGATACGGCTCGGCGTTCCAGCACCAGCGGCTTCAAGCCAGCTTTGGCGAGGTAAAAGGCGGTGACAAGACCGTTATGGCCGCCGCCAATGATAATGACGTCGCGCGTCTCAGCCATGCGCTAGCTGGCCCCGTCTTTAAGAATTTCCAGCGCGGCCAGCCGTCCGGGCGCGCCCATAATGCCGCCGCCGGGATGGGTGGCTGATCCACACATGTAGAGGTTTTTAATGGGGGTGCGGAACTGCGCATAGCCCGGCACGGGACGCAAAAAGAAAAGTTGCTCCAATGAAAGCTCGCCCTGGAAGATATTGCCTTCGCTCAACCCGAATTCGCGTTCCAGATCCAGCGGCGTGAGCACCTGCTTGTTCAGGATGATGCTCTTCAAGTTCGGTGCATATTCTGAAATGGTATCGATCACCGTGTTACCGAATGCCTCGCGCTGATCGTCCCAATTCAAATCCGGACGCAGCTTATACGGCGCGTACTGCACAAAGCATGACATTACGTGCTTTCCCGGCGGCGCGACCGATGGATCTGTTAGCGAAGGAATCACCATATCGATATACGGTCTCCGGGAGAAGTTCCCGTACTTCGCATCGTCATACGCGCGTTCCATATATTCCACGCTCGGTGAGATCGAAATCGCGCCACGCAGATGCGCTCCGGGTCCGGGCAGGCATTTGAAATCTGGCAGTGCGTCCAGCGCGATGTTTACCTTACCGGATGAGCCGCGAAACTTGTACCGCCGCACGTCTTCCAGAAATTCTCCCGGCAGATGGTTCTCTTCAATGAACTTGATGAACGTGAGCCGTGGATCAACGCTGGATGAAATCACATCGCCATAAATCTCGTCGCCATTTTGCAGCGCCACGCCCAGTGCGCGGTTGTTCTTTACGATGATCTTCGCGATCGGCGCTTCTGTCCTGATTTCAGCCCCCAGTTCGCGGGCCGAGTCGGCAATGGCATTAGAGATTGCGCCTGTGCCGCCGCGCGAAAACCCCCATGACCGAAACGCGCCATCGATTTCTCCCATGTAGTGGTGCAGCAGAACGTAGGCTGTTCCCGGCGAGCGCACGCCAAGAAATGTGCCGATGATTCCAGAGGCCGACATTGTGGCCTTGAGCACGTCGGTTTCAAACCACTGATCCAGAAAATCAATGGCGCTCATGGTCATCAATTGGACTTGATTGTATTTGTCCTCGCTGCTCATGCCCTGGAAGCGTTTGCCGATGAACAGCATCTTCATCAGCTCGCGTGGATTTAGAGTCGAGGGATCGGGCGGCACCATGCTGAGGATAGGTTTCACAAAGCGACACATCGCCTGCATGGCCTTACCAAATTCTTCGTAGGCTTCCGCATCGACTTTGGAGTGGCGGGCGATTTCACGGCGCGATTTGCCATGATCGTTCACGCGCCACAGATAATCACCGTTGGGCATCGGCGTAAATGTGCCATCCAGTGGCAGGATTTCCAGCCCATGGCGTGGCAGATCGAGATCACGGATGATCTCCGGTCGCAGCAGCGATACCACGTAAGAGCAGACGGAAAACTTGAATCCGGGAAAGACTTCTTCCGTCACCGCCGCTCCGCCCAAGACGTGGCGGCGCTCCAGCACCAGTACTTTTTTGCCGGCGCGAGCTAGATACGCGGCGTTGGTCAGGCCGTTGTGGCCTCCGCCGATCACAATAACATCGTATTTGGACTTCGAGCCGTTAGAGTTAGGAGCCATATTCAAGTGGGGTGACATCACAATATTATCGGAGTGGATAGAAATTGTCTTTGCGGGGCACGGTTCAGTGTAAATCAGTGACATCCGTCTCATCAGTGGTATGCTTTTTCCATGCCCGTCGGTACCGCATTTCATGATCGCACCTTTGCCCTTTGCCACAGTCTGAATTATCGGGAGTGGTCGGGCTTTTACACCGTCAGCAGCTACGAAGTGCATCATGAGCACGAGTACAACGCTATCCGCAACGCCGCCGCGCTGATCGATATCACGCCGCTTTACAAGTACATTGTGGAAGGCCGTGACGCCACCAAGTTGGTAAACCGCGTGATCACCCGCGACATCAACAAGGTGAAACCAGGCCAGGTGATCTATTGCTGCTGGTGTGATGAACAGGGGCACGTGATCGATGACGGAACAATTACTCGCCTAGCTGAAAATAAATATCGCTGGACTGCCGCTGATCCCAGCCTGCGCTGGTTTCGACAAAACGGACTGAATATGGATGTCCGGATAGAAGACATTTCAGAGAAGGTTGCCGCGCTCGCATTGCAAGGCCCCACTTCAGGCAAGCTGCTCAAGAGCGTTGCCGAAGCCGATGTGGCAAACCTGAAATATTTCCGTATGACCAGCGGCAAGCTCGCCGGTGTGCCCGTGGACATTTCCCGCACGGGATACACGGGCGACCTGGGCTATGAGATTTGGGTGCCCATGAATGACAGCCGCGATGCGGTGAAAGTCTGGGATGCTCTCATGGAAGCGGGCCGCCGCTTTGATATCCATCCTGCAGGTATGCTGGCGCTCGACGTTGCGCGCATTGAAGCTGGCCTGTTGCTGATTGAGGTGGATTACATCAGCAGCAAGAAGGCGCTTATTCCGGAACAGAAGTATTCGCCGTATGAACTCGGTTTTGGCAAGATGGTTCACCTGGATAAAGAAAATTTTGTCGGCAAAGCTGCGCTGGCTGAGCAGAACAAGAGCGGTGTTGCGCGGCAACTTGTCGGGCTCGAAATGGATTGGGTGGAGATTGAAGAGCGCTATGAAAAGTTTGGACTCACGCCGGCCGCGCCGGCGCAGGCTTCACGCGTACATGTGCCGGTTTATCTGGGCGGCAAGCAGGTAGGCAAAGCCACTTCAACAACCTGGTCGCCGATCTTAAAAAAGATGATTGCGCTGGCCGGCGTTGAGACGGCGTATTCACGGCCGGGGACAAAGTTGCAAATGGAGATCACGATTGAAGCTGTGCGCCAGAAAGTTACAGCAAAAGTAACCAGGCTGCCGTTTTTTAATCCAGAAAGAAAAACCAAAACACCAGTTTAACTCCCGTAAGAAAATGCGCTATCAAATCCTTGACTTAGAGACGTATGTACGTCTCTACAGGAAGCGGCAACGACAACCGGACATAGGTGTCCGATCCGTTTCTACCATTTCTTGAAGATAAAGAACGCGGCCACCACGATAAAGAAAAATCCCACCGCATAGTTCCACTTGATGTCCTGCTTGAGATACCAGATGGAAAATACTGAAAACACCACCAGGGTGATAATTTCCTGGATTGTTTTGAGCTGCGCTGCATTGAAGGTATGGCTGCCAAGTCGATTGGCCGGCACCTGGAAGGAGTACTCGAAGAAGGCGATTCCCCAGCTAATGAGCGTGACTTTCCACAACGGCACGTTCTGGTATTTGAGATGTCCGTACCACGCAAACGTCATGAAGATGTTGGAGATCAGCAGCAGAACAATAGTTATCATTTTGGATTTGATTCCTTAGCCCATTCCCAGGTCCGCCGAAGATTCGAGCGGCGTGCCGCAGACGCGGCAGATAACGGCAGAGCAGTCGCCGCATGTGAGCGGGTCTGCAATCGGTCGGGCGCAGCTGGGGCAATAAAGCGTGTCATTCAACTGCTGGGCGGAGGATTGCTGAGCGGCGGATTGCTGCGAGGACTTTGTCGTTTCTGCCATGGTTCGATGTCGGACAGTTTTGTGCCTGATTGAGCGACTTAAATTCCAATGTAGCATAGAAATATGCACGGCAAAGTCGACCTTCACTTTTCCGACGCTGATAAAAAATTGCAACTGGAATTCAATCAGTGGCCGCCGCTGGCCGTGTCCACAGGCGACCGTAAAATGGAGCTTGTCCTGTTAAAAGAACTTCTGGCGCTCACGGGATACATTCGCGGCGGCGTGACCGTGCCTGGAGCCATGAAACATTTCCCGTCTTCGCCAATGAACCATTCGATTTTGGGATCGCATTTCTGTCTCCGGGGAACACAGATCGTTCTCGCGCCGGGAAGACTATCTCCAGGTGACGGAAGCTGTGATCGCGGATATCGTCTGCGGAAAATAGGTTTGGCTATCCCCAGTCTTGCAAAAGCTTGGCTTTGAACGGCTGAAAACTTTGTAACATCGATGCACCACATGCTCTGTGCTGCATTAGTCTTCCTAATCTCTCTTTAATCGCTTTGTAAGGTAAGCACCTTATATATACTGTTTGGTCGCCCATCCCCCCACTATGGGGTTCCGGCATGTCCGGGACCCCTTAGGAGTTTTCATGGCCGCAGAACTGAATGAAACTGTCTGGATCACCTTGATGCACGAGATGCAAAGCTTTGTCCGGCAAAACCTGGAACAGCCGCAGGTCCAGGCTGAGCTTCGCCACCTGATTGGCCCGCAACCGCTCAAGCGCGGCGGATACAGCCAGGAAAATAAAACTGACCTGATCCGCACCTTTGAACTGCTGGCTCCCGGCCTGCTAGTGGATTTCCTTGAAGCCAACAAGGAGATAATCAACAAATATGCGCTGCGCATCTGGGCCGCCGAGCGCGAAGGCATGTTCGATGTGCAGGCCAAGGTTTCGTAAGAAAACCGTAGATCAATACGATCGCCAGCCCGGTGAAGAGTTTTTCCGTTTGCGCTGCTTTGCCCGGCGAATGAACTCGGGAACAATGCCCCACGCGAGAACGCCATCCAACCGGCCCATGGGAAGAAGGTTGAAAGCAGCCACCACTAGACTGTAACCGCTTTTGTTTTCTGCGCAACCCATCCAGCGGACGAAAGTTGCTGCTATCTCGTGCTGATTTAAAAAAATTCTCGCTGCAACTAATGCGGCTCGTTGTGTTCATACCCGCATAGCAACTTACCTTTGGAGGGTATGAAAGGAACAGCTTCCATGATTCGACGAAATTTGACGCAACTATTGGCTCTGTTTTTATTTGGTCTAACCGCTAGTCTGTGGGCGCAAAGCCCCGGCACCAGCGACGTGCAGGCAGATCGCAAAGACGTGCGGAATGATCGCCGCGATTTAAACAAAGATCGCAAAGACATCCGCTCTGACCAGCGCGACCTGAACAAGGACCGCGCCGACCGCAACAAAGATGCCCGCGACATCAACAAAGACCAGAAAGATATCGCCAAGGATCGCCGTGAACGCAATCAAGACCTGAAAAAAGGCGATACCGCCGACGCGGCTAAAGAGCAGAAAGACATCAATCACGACAAACGCGATTTGAACCGCGATCGCCGCGATTTGCGGGCCGATAACCGCGATATTTCTAAGGACAAAAAGGACCTGCACGCGGACCGCAAAGATGCTCGCAAGGACAAGAAAGACATCCGCCATGATCGGCGCGATATCCATCGGGACAGAAAGGGTAAGTAGTTAGCTTCTTCATAGCAGAAAGAGCCTCGGAAATCCGGGGCTCTTTTTGTTTTGCAACGACGGCGGTTTAGGTTCCGTTCTGCTTGGATTAAACTCCACTGACGTCTAATCTCCCGCTACCCGTAATATCTGACTTGTCTCTTGAGTGGATCTATTCCTGTAGAGCTGACAAACTGCACTCGCGCGAGCCATTGTCATTCCAGGTGCTGCCATCGGCAAAGGTAACTTTGAAAAGGGAAGCATCGAGTACAGGAAACAGGAACTCAAGTGTATCTGCGGAGGGGAATGCCGCCACTCTGGTTGTGCCTGCTGCGATGCGCTCATTGCGCAACAGCGGAAACGGGAAAATATGCAGCTTGCCGAAAACGTCTACGAACGATATGTCAAACTCATAAGATTTGATGTCCCGCGACGTGGTGTTTCGGAACGAAATGAACATGCTCTGCTCAATGTTGCGGACTTCAGTGATCTGCACGGGACAACTCGATTCTTGAGCGAAGCAGATTCCACCCAGCATGATAACAATCGAAAAACAGAGCGAATTTAACCTCATATCAGAAACTCGTAATATTCAGCGTTGTTGTTGTGCCCGTTGACACCGTGGCGCTCCGGGTCTGAGTTGTGTGGCCTGTCTTGCTTATTGTGACGGTATAGCTGCCCACGGGTATCCAACTGCTGGAATACGAGCCGGTGGAACTGCTGGTTACGGTTTTGTTCGTCGCCACAACGCCGCCTTTGAAATTTATCGTTGCCCCACTGACGGCTGCGCCGCTGGCGTCCTTGATCGTACCGCTAATTACTCCTGAAGTTGCGATCGCGAAATTAAGCGTTGTGCTTGTGCCGCCGCTGACGCTTGCACTTTTGCTCTGGCTGAGCCAGCCGCTCTTAGAGGTCGTCACTGTGTACGTCCCTGTTGGTAGGCTAGTAAGAGTATAGAGCCCGGTACTACTTGAGACGGCAGATACCGTACCGGCAGTTACTGTCACGCCCGACACTGCGGAGCCATTGGAAGCACTAGTCACCGTTCCGGAAATTGATCCCGTTGCTGGGGGAGGCGGCGTGGGACTCGGAGTCGCAGTTGGCGCCGGACTGGGACTGGGAGTGGGAGTGGGAGTCGGTGTTGGCGTCGGGCTGGGACTGGGAGTAGGAGTAGGAGTCGGAGTGGGTGTTGGAGTTGCAGTTGGCGTTGGGCTGGGGCTTGGAGATGCACCGGCAGTCAACGCAAAATTGACAGTGGCGTTTTGTCCTGCCGTGAGTGTCACGTCTTGGGAAATGGTCGTGTACCCCGCAGCGGAAGCTGAAACAGATTGCGTGCCGGCGGGAACGTTGGCAAGCGTGTATACCCCTGACGCATCTGTGCTCGCGTTGACACCAGCAGATGCTACGCCAGCGCCGCTGATCGGTACTCCGCTTGCCGCGTCGGTAACTGTGCCCGTCACTGTTCCATAGCCAGTCGGAGTCGGGCTTGGTGTGGGGGTGGGAGTTGCAGTCGGACTGGGGGCTGGTGTGGGCGTGGGAGTAGGGCTCGCTACTGGTGTCGGTGTCGGCGCAGGACTCGCGGTGGTCGTAAGAAAGAATTGAGCACTATTGGTAAGACCTGGGCCAACAGGAACATTCTTGACCATCTGCGGGAAGCCAGAAGCTGAAACTGCGACCGTCTGCAAACCAGCAGGAACGTTCGTCAAGGTGAACTTGCCATTGCTGTCCGTTGTTGTGGATCCACCTGCATATGAAACTTTTGCACCGGAGACAGCACTACAGGACGGGTTTTTCACCCGGCCGGTAATCGAGCCGGTGCCACTGGTAGATGCCGTGTGCCAGGGAACAGTGAATGCATTCGCCGCATCCGTCATGTAAGTTTTCAGCGTGGTTGAATATGTACTTACCTGGATGGTGTTTTGCGAGGGGCTGAACTTCAGAATTCGTAAATAGCCATTCCCGCCATTAGCCATGGCCTGATAATCCGCCATGATTTCATTGACTGTATTGCCGTAGGTGCCTGCCTGAGTTTCATGTCCGGCCGACATTTGTCCTGCCGCTTTGACGATATGGCCGCTTAAGACCATGCTGACATTCGGGTATTTGCTGATCAGATTCGTCCACATCTCCTCGCCATCGTTGTCTTTGCCCATGTTGTAGTACTCGGCATCGTAGTTTTCACATGGAGCAACACGAAAATTGTCGTAATACCCGTAACCATGCATGGCAAGAATGACTTCGGCATCCGGGTTGGCCCGGATAATGCCGTCGGCCCATTGCAGAGCAGAGGAGCGCGGATAAAATTCCAGCAACAAAATGAGATAGCGCTTCCCATTGATGGTCACCGAGCCATAGAAATTCTCATTGCTGCCGGCAGGATAACTGCCCAGCCATCCGCTGTATGAGTTGGCGTAACGTGAAGGCCCAAAATAGTGATTGAAGTTGGTGGCAGAGGCAGTGCGATTCGGCGGATCGTCCTTATCGTAATCATGGTTCCCAATGGCCATGAAATAAGGAACTTTTCCCTCAAGTTTACTGACGGAGTTGCTCGCAGCCTGCCACTGGGAAGCTACACCGCCGCCGTTCACGATATCTCCCACGCCGATCACAACTTTGATATTCAGAGCCGAGATGTTATTGACGATCCATTGCGTCTGGGAATCGAAGGTCTGGGGATAGCTCTGGGCGTAATACTGCGTGTCCGGCAGGACGATAATTGAAAAATCAGGAGCTGTGGTCTGGCCGCGGCACGGCATGTTCAACAAGAGGAGTAGCCCAATTCCCAAAAAGAATCGGGCTGGACCAGATAGACGAAGGAGAAAATTGCGAAACCCCTGGGCGCGGTACATCTGAGCAACAGCCAATTAAGGTCAGTATATCGCTGCCACGAACGTCATAATACGCCAGCAAATAAAACGCAGATTCTTCATTGATGATGGCTGCTGCGGTTGCGAATTGTTCCCCATGTTCTCAGGGAGGCGTTTTACTTTTTATGGCACCTTCACGCTCAATGAATTCTTGAACACCACTCCTGTTGAATCCCATGCCTGCACCACTACTGAGTGCGTTCCCGTGGCGAGTGCGACGGAAGTATCCAGCGAACTGGCATTCACGGTGAATTTGGCAATATTATCAACGTAAATTCGCATGGCCGTAACCGGATGCGTGGACTTGGCGGCGGCCACAAAATGCACTGGCGATGCCACGGTGCTTCCTGCGCCGGGCGAGCAGACCGTAACGCCAGTAGCCGTGGCTGCACAGCCAGAAGGCGGTGGAGGCGGAGGGGCAGATCCAAACAAATCACTCATATCGGCTGAGCTGCCGCCGTTCCCAGGATAGCTGTGTACGCCAAGGGCATCGAGCGTGGTGCGCAGCACGTTCTGGTGCTGATAAAACGCCGTGGACTTGAATCCCTTTCGGACTCCCGGGCCGACAGCAAGCGCGACTACATGCCCGCCGCCGTGTGCCGTGTCCGTGTTGAAGCCTTCGTCAAAAACCAGGATCAGAATGCCATCCTGCTGGAATGCCGGACTGTTGAGTAGTGGCGCGATATTGTTCTGGAGCCACGCGTCCGCAGTGGCAAGTTTGACTGCATTGGTGCAGCCGGTAGGCGCTGTAGGACAATCATGCGCATTGTGGTTCTGGTTCGGGACCACAAAAGAATAGTTTGGCAGCTGATTGTTGTTGAGGTCGGCGGTGAACTGGGTGAACGGCACAAGGTTCAGCCGCTGCACGCTGCTGTCTGCCACGTCAGTGAAGTAAGAGAGCGGATTATGGTGGCGTATGTAGGGATATTGATCGCCGCCAATGTAACCCACTGAAGGCAAGCTCTCCGCATAGCTCTTCCAGGTTTTTCCGGCAGCCAGCAGGTGCCGCACAATGTTGTCGACATTTACGGTTGTGTTCAGCGAGTCATTGCTGGTAACCAGCTGCCCTGCGGTCAGCATGAAGTAATTGCCGATGGAAGGATGCACATTGGCGTAATACTGCGTGACCAGCGCATTTTGTGATGCCAGGCTGTTCAGGTAAGGCATGGATGAGCTGCCGATAACAGCCGAATAACTCTCGTTTTCCTCCAGCACTACAACAATGTGGTTCGAATTTGGGATCTGCGCACTCAGCAGCGCGGGCACAAATAAAGCAACGAGCAACAGAACTAGTTTCTTCAAACGGGACTCCCGAGGGTTTGATTTTCTAAATCGACGAAAGCGGCGAGTACTGCTTTGCCGATGGAACCGGCGAGTACAACTATTGCTAAAGTATAAGCTCTGAAATGGGGCAGGGTGGCGCGAGCCGATCAGGAACCAAAGCATCTTAATCCGTGCGCATCAGTAAACTGCTGTGAAAGCTACGCTGCGTTTACTTAACCCGCTTAACTCTTGAAAGAAAATAAGAGAGGGCACTGGAACAGGTCCGCCAGTTCTTTGGCGCGATCCTTGATTTGCTTGCGCGTGCGCTGATCAACCCGCGCAAAGAGTTCAACTTCGATTTCAACAATTTTTGGGGAAATTTTATAACTCCAAACCCCGGCAATTTCTCCGTTGATCAGCACAACCGGTGAAATCCAGCCTTGATTGCGGTAAACACGCTTATAGAATTTGGCGTTCAAGAAATGCTCTTTGAGCCTGTGTGCCAGCAGGTAGACATCGAAATAGGGAAGCAGATGGACGGAATCCAAGCCGGAGGAGTCGGCCTGAAGTGTCTTGATATCTTCATGCAAAATCAGCAGGCCGTTGTAGTCCGCTATCTCCGCATCCAGCAGCGGGCGCAGGGCCCGAACCTCTGCCATGGAGATGAGGGACCAGTGAGCGAAATCGTGAAGCGTTGCGGGGCCGTATGCGCGCAGGTATTTGCGGAACAATTCTTTTTGCGCGGTCTGCTCGTCAATGGGGCGTAGTTTCGGCAGCCAGTGCTCGGTGCGGATAAATGTTGCCTGGTTGCCTTCTCCTGGGCCGTAGCAGACCAGGCCCTCGATCACGGGCAGCCGCACAATGCTCCACACCTTGTCCATCCACACGCGCAGTCTCTTGCTGACTTTAGGGCGCACGGCAGCAGTAATCGCGGCGCGTGGCGCGGGACCTGCTTTGAGTTCTTCCAGAATCAAGGCGCTCAGCGCATTAGCTTCCTCCCGCGTGATCTTGCACCTTGCCATGATTGAGAGCACGGCTTTTGCGCGCGCGCTCTTGTGAGCCGCGATGTAGAGCGCGAACTCATCCGCCGGGACAAGATGCAGCGTCTGGCGCATCAATGAGGTCTTTACCAGCGAGCGCGTCTTCCACAACGCATCATTGACCATCGTTGGTGTGATGGCGTGGTTGCGTGCCCAAAGTTGAAGCTGCGCCGCGGACATGATTTGCGCCTGCACACCGCAGACGTCGCGGCAGATGGTGACCAGGTCTTTGCCGGAAGCATCGAGCAGATGATGGCGGCGCAGACGAAATGCGTGAATCTGTTCAGAAGAGAAGGGAATTTCTTCAGAAGTTTTCGTTGAGCTGTGAGCTTTTTTCATCGACAGGGAGATTCAATACGCGGATCAGAGTAGCTGAACCTTTTTCGTAAACACTATAGCTAGTGTTTTTAAATTTGGAATCCACAATCCCCGTACTCGGCTTACGCGAATGCAGTTTTCCACACATGACCTAAAAAAAAGCCCTTGACATACAACTGCTTAGGCGTAGGATGTGGTCTAAAGTGGTTGAAAATGGTAAGAGCTAGATCGGTTCAAGGGGTAAGTGGTCAAAAGTAGCCAAAGGGAAAATGAAGCTGAAAACCCCCCAAATTACCGTGACCGAGCCAGAAATAAAGCTAGAACTTACCGTTTTTGCCTCCTTATTACCGGTTGTAACCGGAATAGCAGCTAGAAAGAACAATGTTTCGCGGCAACCATCCAACTCGGGTCGACGAGAAGGGACGTTTAAAGGTCCCCGCGGAATTCAAGCGCCTGATCGACGAGAAGTACGGCACGCAATTTTACATCACATCGCTCGATGGGAAGGTTGCTCAAGTGTATCCCTTCGAGGAGTGGCAGCGGATCGAGGAGAAGCTGGCGAAGCTCTCCAATTTCAATCCGACGAAGAAAAAATTTTTGAATCGCACCAACTATTACGGTCAGCTGGTGGAAATCGATGGGCAGGGCCGGGTGCTGATACCGGCATTGCTGCGCGACACAGCCGATATCAGGGGCGAAGTGGCCGTTGTCGGCAATTTGACGTACCTCGAAGTACAGAGCATCGAGGCTTACAAGAAGGACATAGAAGAGAACCCGTTCACGCAGGACGATGAGAAAACTCTCGACGAACTGGGCATCTAGTGGCGGACGAGTTTGGGCAAGACGAAGCCCCCAAGGGGGCGCATGGCAGTGGGGAAGTTGGCCATGTTTCAGTTCTTTTAAAAGAAGCGATCGACTTTTTAGCAATCCGGCGCGGCGGGACCTATATCGACGCGACCCTGGGGTTGGGCGGGCACAGTTTAGAAATCGCAAAGCGCCTCGGCCCACAGGGTCATTTGATTGGCTTCGATAAAGACACCCACGCGATCGAACTGGCGCAGCAGAGGCTTTCTGGGGTCGGAGGTGATAACCGTCCAAAGATCTCCCTGCTGCACAGCTCTTACGCCGAGCTCCCCCAGCATGTTCCGCCGGCCACAGCCGACGGACTGCTGGCGGACCTGGGCGTAAGTTCACTGCAGTTCGGTGACGCAGCGCGCGGATTTAGTTTTCAGGCGGAAGGGCCGCTCGACATGCGAATGGACCCGCATGGTGAGCGCACCGCCGATCAAGTGGTAAATCGCATGCGCGAAGAAGACCTCGCAAATGTGATTTACGAATTCGGTGAGGAAAGGAGGTCGCGGAGAATCGCCAGAGCCATTGTCCGGGCGCGGCCGATAAGAAGTACCGCTCATCTGGCACAAGTCATATCGGCTGCGCTCCGGTCAATGAATACCGGGGCTCATCAAAGGATTCATCCCGCGACTACAACTTTCCAGGCAATCCGAATCTTCGTAAACCGCGAACTAGAGGACTTGCAGGCGCTGATGGACGCGGCGCCTGACGTCCTGAAAAAGGGAGGCAGGCTGGTGGTGATCAGCTTTCACTCCTTGGAAGACCGCATCGTGAAAGACGCTTTGCGGGACGGCGCCAAAGCCGGCATCTTTGAGGTTTTGACAAAGAAGCCTCTGACGGCGACACAAGAAGAGATCGATCGCAATCCAAGATCACGCAGCGCAAAGATGCGGGTCGCGGAAAGAGTTTAAGGAAAGGCGTTAGAGATCCCTCGCAGAGGACGCTCGGGATTTCGGCTCGCGGCTCAGACGCCGCGAAAACGCCTCAAGTTTGGCTTCGGCTGGCCGTGGTAGGCAGGCGAAGCAAAAAGGTTTCCGGGGAGGTGCTGCCTTCCTTTTGTACTTGGGCGAATTACTTCCTCTTAACGGCGCCGCCCCGGAATAAAAGATCCCTCGAGAAAAGCAGAGGACAAAGCGATGTTTCAAGGAACAACGATTGAAGAGCTGATTAACAGTGTGGTGCGTGCGGAAGATCACGCCCGCGAACAGGAAAAGATGCAGGCTTCGGCGCTAGAGCACCAATATCCACTGCGCCGCTTTGAATGGCACCAGGAAATGGTTGAGGTAGCGTAAATGGCCGCGACGGCAATGCAGATTACAGGAATGATCACGCCGGTAGACGCGCGCGCAGCGGTGCGCCGCAGCGTCGCCGGGATCACGCCGGAATTTTACTTTCAGAAAGCAATCGACAACTCCCGGCTGGTCAAGGTGAGCGATCCGCAGCGCCGGCGCGAGATCAGAATATTTTCAGCCGCCGTGGCCGCGCTGTTCATGGTCATGATGTTTTATGCGTGGCAGCACTTCAGCTCCATTGAATACGGCTATCGCATTGAAGCGCAGAAGGCCGAGCGTGAGCGCCTGGTGGAAGTGAATCGCACGCTCACGCTGGAAGCCGCTTCACTGCGCGATCCGGGCAGAATCGATGCGCTGGCCCGCAAGATGGGCCTTGAATCAACGCAGCCGGGACAGGTGATCCGCTTGAATACGGACGATGCGGGCGGCCCGATCATGGCGCAGGCATCGCCGGTGGCGGTCATCGCCGCGGCGCAATAAGTTTGGTGGGTGGACCTTGCTCCGGAATCTCCGGTGCTTGATGGCGACTCCGGAAAACCTGCCGGGGTTGCCGTCCGTTTTTGGTCGCTACGCTCCAAACCGCTTATGAGAATCGTCCAGCTTGAGATTTGTCAGCGCTTGTTGCGGCGGACTCGTCCTTGTTTGTGTCGCTGCGCTCCAAACCGCTCGAAGATCATCGCCGAGCCGATTTTTTTTCTGCACCTGAAACAGGCAGCTCGCCGCGCAAGTCGGGCTCGCTGCTGAAAAGACTTATTTGGATCACAGAAGACTGTAAGTTTTCGGGGAAAATGGCCCAGTCCAATCAAATCGGCAACAAGCGGTTGTACATCCTTCTCGGCTTCCTTCTATTCTGGTTTCTTGTAATTTGCGGCCGGCTGGTCTGGCTACAGATCATCAACTACGGCGATTACACACAGCGCGCGGCCAAGCAGCAGCAGCGCAGCATTGAGGTTTCTCCGGTACGCGGCAATATTTATGATCGCCGCGGCAATGAACTGGCGATGACCGTCAACGTGGATTCTGTTTTTGCTGTGCCGTCTGAAGTTCCGGATGTCCACTCCACGGCACAGGTCCTGGGGCGCGTTCTCAAGGCCGATTCAACTGAGATTGAGGGCCGCATGCGTGCGTCGCACGCATTTGCCTGGATTGCTCGCAAGATTGATAACTCCACCAGCGCCCGCGTCCGAGCACTCAACCTGAAGGGCATTTATTTCCAAAAAGAATCCAAACGCTTTTATCCCAAAGGTGAACTTGCTGCGCAGGTGCTGGGCTATGTGGGGCTGGATGACGATGGTCTGGGCGGAGTGGAACGAGAATTTCAATCCAAGCTCACAGGCAAGCCAGGAAAGATGCTAATTACCATGGACAATAAGCGCCGCTGGCTGGGCCGTGTGGAGAAGCAGCCTGATCCGGGCGAGAACGTGGTGCTCACCATCGATGAAAAAATTCAGTACATCGTGGAGCGCGAGTTGGCCCGTGCCATTGACGACACGCACGCGGAAGCGGGCACCGTCATCGTACAGAACCCGCATACCGGTGAAGTACTGGCGCTGGCCAACTGGCCCACGTTTAATCCGAACGTCTTTAACAAGGTGAATCCGCAGGCGCTGAAGAACCGCTCGGTGAGCGATGTTTACGAGCCAGGATCGACATTCAAGATCGTTACTCTGGCTGCTGCGCTGGACGAGAAAATTACGAATCCAGACGAAGTAGTCGATTGCCAGATGGGCTCAATCGTGTTGAGCGGCCTGCGCATACACGATCACCACCCTTATGCCGGGCTAACGGTTTCACAGATTTTGGAGCACTCGAGCGATGTGGGCGCCATCAAGATTGCTCTGCGGCTGGGGGAAGAACGGTTTGACCGTTACATACGTGCATTTGGATTTGGTGCGCAGAGTCGCATTGAATTGCCGGGCGAGACGCGGGGCATTACGAAGCCGGTGAGCCGCTGGTCGAAGGTGAGCATTGGCGCGATTTCCATGGGGCAGGAGATTGGCGTTTCGCCGGTTCAGCTGGCGGCGATGGTTTCAACCATCGCGAACGACGGGCTTTATGTTGCCCCGCGCATTGTTGCCGGAACCACTGCGCCACGCAGCACGCCGCAGTTGATTGCATTTCATCCGCCGATGGGACGGCGCGTGATCTCTCCGCTGACGGCGGCGCAGATGAAACACATGATGGAGGGCGTGGTGTTGCGTGGAACCGGGAAAAAGGCAATTCTGGATGGTTACAGCTCCGCCGGAAAGACCGGCACGGCACAAAAGATCGATGCCAGCGGAAGATACTCCCATAAGCAACACATTGCGTCGTTTGCCGGCTTTGCCCCGGTGAATGATCCTGCGGTGACCGTGCTGGTGGTGTTGGATTCGCCGGCCGGCGGATATCCACACGATGGCGGCGGAGAAGCTGCTGCTCCGGTATTTGCACGCATCGCACAGCAGGTGCTGGCATATATGAACGTGCCGCACGACGTAGAGCTACAAGATCCCCGGCGCATGTGGCTGAAAGCGCATACCAAAGAAGATGACACCGCCGAGGCCGCGCCAGATTACATTGCGAGCACGCAAGAGAATGCGGATACGCCGGCTGGACCGGCTTTGCCGCAAGTCCAGACTTCGCTGCAAGCAACGGCTGCGCAGCAGGAGCCAGGGTTGCGACCTGTGGCGGCGGCAAGCAAAACGGTGAAGCCAGCGGTTCCGCTTATCGGTCCTGTGCAACCACCAGCGACACTACAAAAAATTGCTTTTGAGACAAACAGCCAGCCGCGCGGAACCGTTGTTCTTGACGTTGCTGGCGGCGTTCTGGTTCCGGACTTTCACGGCAAGTCACTGCGGGTTGCGCTGGAAGAAGCGGAATCGGCAGGGCTGGAACTTGAGGTCAACGGAAGCGGAGTCGGCCAGGATCAGTCGCCGGCCGCGGGATCGAGGATCCCACCGGGCGGTCACGTGACAGTCCACTTCGGACGCTAGTTTGCCGCAGATTCCCGCAGATGAACATTGATCAGAAAAACTGACGACATTTGAATGGTACTAAGGGATTGAGGTCGGCTTGTGCGCCGAGAAACGTGAATCAGGTGCAGAAAGGTTCGTTGTGGAAGATGGGTTTTCTTTCTTCAATTCCGAACAACGTTGCTATAGGGATCCTCGCTGCGCTCGGGACAGGGTAAAAATCATATGAACATTTCTTCGTCTTCAACTTCGCCAGAACCTTTTCTGGGACGGGGACGGTTGGACTTGAAGAAGCTCAAGCCTGCATTCAGCGCGGTCACGATGGAACGGACGCGTCGCATAGGCGAGAGAACTTTGTCTTGCAGTAATTCAGATGTGGCTTCAACTTTGTGAGCGGCGCTGATGACGAAATCATCCAGCCGGGCCGCCTGCATGCGCGCACGTTCCGCGATTTCTGAAGCAGCAAGGCCAATCTGTCCTGCATGAGTGCGCAGAGACGCGGATGTTTCGGCCAGATTGGTGGTAATGTCGGCGATTTTCGGCCTGGCATCGTCAAGTATGGCGGCGGCGGTGGCCAGCACCGGAGTAGCCTGCTGTTCCAGTCGTCCGGCAATGCCTTCCATACGCTCTGAGGTCCGCCGCAGCGCCATGTACAAAGCAAGCAAAACACCCATCTGCACCACAATGGCAACCGCGGCGACGACCACAAAGACAGTGATGATGTGATTATCCACTTGTGTAAGAAGGTCTCTTAAGAGCCTTTTTTGCCTTCTGAAGCTTCACGATAGGCCTGGCGAGTGGCATCAATGGCGGAGCTGATCTGCTCCTTTTTCTGGCTCACAACATCCTTGCCGCGATCCACCCACTGGCTCACGGTGTCCTTGGCTTCACGGCCGCGGGTCTTTATATATTCGCCGCCTTCCTGCGCGGTGTTCTTGAGCGCATCGCGGGTTTCACGACCGGAGCGGGGAGCGTAAAGCACGCCCATTAGCGCGCCAAAACCGAGTCCTGCCAGGAACCACAGTAGACTGTTGCTGTTATCTCTATCCGACATCAGACGACCTCCACAAGCTAGCGATGTTATCACCGGGCACTTGGGATGACAAATGCACGAAAGTGCTCTCTGTACTGCTACCACTCGTTTCTAAAACCGCTTACAATATTGGCTTTACACACACTCACCTGGAGAAACTTTTTGGCCAACCTTGTACGCGCGAAAATCTCAGCCCTGGGAACTTATGTACCACCGCGCCTCTTGACGAATGCCGACCTGGAAAAGATGGTCGAGACCTCTAATGAATGGATTATCGAGCGGACCGGAATCCGGCAGCGGCACATTGTGGACAAAGGAATGGCCACTTCTGATATGGCGATTGAAGCCGCGAATGAAGCATTGAAACAGCGCGGTATGCCGGCCAGCGAGGTTGAGGCAATTTTTCTGGGTACTGTTACACCGGACATGATTTTTCCCGCTACAGCCTGCATCGTGCAGGACAAGATCGGCGCGAAAGGCGCGTGGGGCTATGACATTTCAGCAGCGTGTTCAGGTTTTGTGTATGCACTGCAGACAGCGGTGAAGTTTGTGGAATCAGGAGCGCACAAGCGGGTATTGGCGATTGGGGCTGACACAATGACCTCAATCATCAATTACCAGGACCGCGCTACCTGCATCATCTTTGGCGATGGGGCGGGCGCGGTGCTGGTGGAGCCCGCGACAGATGATAATTATGTGATCGACTTCATTCATGAGGTGGATGGGGCCGGGGCATGTTCACTGTTTATGCCGGGAGGCGGCAGCCGCAATCCCACCACGCATGAAACCGTGGAAAAGAAGATGCATTACGTCCATCAGGACGGGCAGGCAGTCTTTAAATACGCTGTGCGGAAAATGGCGGAAGCTTCTGAAACGGTGCTGACCCGCAATGGATTCAAAGGCAGCGATGTGGCGTTGTTCGTTCCTCATCAGGCCAATAAGCGAATCATTATGTCCGCCGCGGACAGGCTGGGGCTGAAGGAAGACCGCATCATCATCAACATTGACGAATTCGGAAACACCACCGCCGGAACTATTCCTCTGGCGCTGGAGAGCGCGCGCCAACAAGGACGGTTGAAGAAAGGTGATCTGGTGTTGATTGCCGCTGTGGGGGCTGGATTTACGGTGGGTGCGACGTTGTTGCGGTGGGCGTGCTGACCGAATCTCGCCGCTGATTTGCGCAGATAAACGCAGATCAAACAAATCAGCCGCGAATTTCGCGAATAAACACGAATCAAATTGAATTCGCGCTTTTCGCGTTCATTCGCGGCCAAATTATTTCTTCCCTGTAATATCATCCCGTCTCTTGGCCGCATCTTTTGGATACTGCGGCTCCGTCATGCTCACGGGATCGAGAATCTCTGCAATTTCCTGCTCGCTCAGCAGCTTCTTGTCGCGCGCAATGTCGATGATAGAACGCCCCGTCGCTACGGATTCCTTTACAATCTCCGCCGCCTTGGCATAGCCGATATATGGATTGAGCGCGGTGGCCAGCGAAACGGTGCTCTGCGCGTAGAACGCATTGCGCTTTTCATTGGCGGTGAGACCCTTGACGCATTTGTCGGTAAAGACGCGCAGCATGTTGGTGAGGATGGAAATGGATTGCAGGACGTTGTAAGCCATGGTCGGCATCATGACGTTTAGCTCGAGCTGGCCGGCTTGAACCGCCATGGCTACAGCCGTGTCATTGCCGACGACCTGGAATGAAACCATCGCCGCCAGCTCAGGCATCACCGGATTGATTTTGCCCGGCATGATGGAAGATCCTGGCTGAAGTCCCGGAACATTGACTTCGGCAAATCCGGTGTTTGGTCCTGATGAGATGAGCCGCAGGTCATTCGAAATGCGAATCACTTCCAGCGCAAGGTTGCGCAGCGATGATGAAACCTGTGCCATGCAGGCATTGGATTGCATGGCCCAGCGCATGTCAGCTGCAGGTGTAAGTTTCTGCCCGGAGATTTTTGCCAGGTTCGCCACTGCCTTGGCGCGATAGTCAGGATGAGTGTTGATGCCAGTGCCAACTGCGGAGCCGCCGAGTCCAAGTTCACGCAGCGAATCGCCGGCGTGGCGAATGTCGTCAATGGCTTTGCGCATGGCAACGCCATAGGCGGCAAACTCCTGACCCAGGCGAATCGGAACTGCATCCTGCATGTGCGTGCGGCCCGACTTCATGATCCCGTGAAATTCTTTGCCCTTGGCTTCAAACGCGGCGGCCAGCGCGTCGAGAACGGGATAGAGTTTTTCCAACTCCAGCAACGTAGCTACACGCATGGATGTAGGAAAAACGTCATTCGTGGACTGTCCGTAATTTACATGGTCATTGGGATGGATGGTGTACTCGCCCAGCTTGCCACCCATCTGCTCCGTGGCACGGTTGGCAATAACCTCATTCGAATTCATGTGGAAGCTCACGCCCGCGCCAGCCTGAAACACGTCGACGACGAAAGAGGCGTCCCATTTGCCGTCAACAACTTCTTTGGCCGCTTGCATGATTGCGTCAGCGCGCTTGTCGTCGACCAGGCCAAGTTCCTTATTTGCCTCCGCGGCAGCATACTTCACCATTCCAATGGCGCGAATCAATGTGGGATTGGCGCGCATGCCGGAGATGGGATAATTTTCCACGGCGCGGGCAGTCTGCACACCGTAATACACGTCGGCGGGAATTTCCTTGATGCCGATAGAATCTTTTTCCTGGCGAAATTGCTGGGCCATGCTGTTCCTCTTTAATATGAGTGCGGAATGCGTATGCGTCCACGAGACGACGCAAAACTAGTGATTATAACTTGGCGCGTGGACGTTCTGAAATGGGCGGCGGGCTGACTAGCAGCAGCGATTTCGGTAATGAACTGCGCCAGCAAGCCGTACACATTGCCGTTGTATCATTGAAGAAAGATTATGTTTGAAGGCATCCTATCTTTCCTTACTCCCAGCCCAAAACGCTCTGAGGCCGACGAAAAGCTGGACGAAGCGCTGAGCAACGCCACCCAGCTTGACCATTACTTCTTTTTCCCTGACCAGGCCGATGCGGACAGCGCAGGGCAGCGTCTGCAAGAGCGCGGATGGACGATTGAATCGGTGAGCCTGAATGCCGAGGTGGAGAAAGTTCAGCTCCAGGCGCGACAACCGGGGCCAATCGAAAACCTGAACGCATTGCAGACCGAGCTTGATTTGTTGGCCGACGAATTCAATGGCGAATACGATGGCTGGCAGGTTCCGGGCGTTACGGAAAATCTCTAGCGTTACATCTTCAGCGCGAGCATGAGTAGAAGCCGGTTTAGCGGCAGCGTCTGAGCAGCTTTGCTCTCTGCCGCGCATAGCCGCTTGGCTTTACAATCTCCAGCATGGCCAATAAAAAAGACTGGAAGACCAAGCTTATTCATTCTGACGCCACCGTGCCGGAAGGTTTTCGCGCGCTGGCGACGCCGGTCTATCGCGGATCGACCGTGGTGTTCCCCCACGCGGCAGCGGCCAGCGATCGCTGGAATCAATTCGACATCGGATACACGTATGGTCTCTATGGCACGCCTACCACCCTAGAGTTGGCGGCCAAGGTCTGCGAGCTGGAAAAAGGCTTTCGCACATTTATCATTCCCGGAGGACAGGCGGCGATCTCTTTGATCCATCTGGCGCTGCTCAAGGCGGGAGACCACGTGTTGCTGCCGGAAAGTATTTATGGACCAAACAGAATGTTTTCCAATGGCGTGTTGCGGCGCTTTGGTGTTGAGGTGAGCTATTATCCGCCGGACGCGGGCGGCGACATCCGCTCAGAGTTCAGGCCCAATACGCGGCTGGTTTGGTGTGAGAGTCCGGGGTCCATCACCATGGAAGTGCAAGACCTGCCCGCTATCGCTGAGGCCGCGCATGAGCACGGAGCGCTGGCCGTGCTGGACAACACCTGGGCTGCCGGCATTTATTTGGATGCATTTGCCATGGGCATGGACGTGACCATGCAGGCGTTGACCAAATATGTTGGCGGACACAGCGATCTGCTTTTGGGATCGATAACGGTGCGACCGGAGCAGATGGATTCGCAAGTGGCTTCGCGAAGCGGTAATGCGAAGATGTCTGCGCAGGAAATCTACGAGCGCTTGGGTGACACGCACCAGGTGCTGGGCTGCGCCGCGTCGCCCGATGATTGCAGTCTGGCGTTACGCGGCCTCAAGACCATGGCCGTGCGGCTCAAGGCCGTCGAGCAAAATGCGCTGGCGCTGGCGCAGTGGCTGAGCACACGCGCGGAAATTGAAACCGTTCTGCATCCTGCGCTGCCTTCGTGTCCAGGACATGACTTGTGGAAGCGAGACTTCACCGGCTCGTCAGGACTGTTTTCCGTGGTGTTCAAGCCGCAGTACAGCAAAGAGCAGGTGCTGGCATTCATTGATGCATTGCGTCTGTTCAAAATCGGCTATAGCTGGGGCGGCGTTACCAGCCTGGTGATGACGTATGACTTGCAGTCGTCCAAGCGACCTGCGTACGGAAGCAGGCTGGTGCGGTTGTATACGGGACTGGAAGCGATTGAGGATCTTGTGGCCGATGTGGAGCAGGCGCTCGGACGACTTACCACTGATTAGCACTGATGACACTGATCTGAAAAACAAAACCGCCGCGGAGACGCGGAGAACCAAGGTCTTACGCGGATCGGCACGGATAAACGCGAATTGGTTAACTAGGAATAAATCATCGAGAAAATGAAGATTGGAATAGCGCTGTCGTTGCGGCGATTTTTGCAATCTTCACTGATTGTGTTTATTCGAATTCAGCGTTCGAGCAAGTGACTTTTTAATTCGCGACGCTGTGCCTGCATTAAAAGACACTGGCGCTTAGTAAATAAGAGTTCGGTTCTGACTGCGGCGCGGAGGGCGGGACAAGCGATCGTTGTCCCGCCTTCCTGCAGCAGTGCCGATTCAGGGTTTGCAACTCGCAGGTGTTGTCGATGTGTCCGGGTTGGTGCATAGAGGTCCCAGACCAGTTTTGGCATCCGGCAAACTGATCATTGCCACCGGACCGGATTTGTGTTCGCCATTGAACGGCTTTGGTTTCGTCGGATCGAAACCGCAAGTCTTTGCCGCATTAGGATCGTCAAACCAGAAACCGACGTGGAACGTATTCGTCGGAGCCAGCCGCACATCGGGATCAAAGCCAAAGATGTCATCCAGCAGAATTGTCTGGATGCGCACGTGGCCGTTATCACTGTGCTCAACTTGAATGTCAGACTGGTACCACGCCAGCCCAAAGCTGCCGTTGAATACGTTGGTAAATGCCGGATCTTTTGTGCCGTCGGCCAGCAGCGGACTGCGCTGCACGGTGAACAGATCAAACGCCAGCCCTGGACGGATGCCGTCCAGATCAAGAATCAGCGTGTCATTATTCTTGCCACGAATTACGGTGGCGCGCGCCCGCGGTTCCTCAGTGTTGTTGGCCCGCAGGCAGTCGATTGTGTCCGGGTTCGGCGTTAGGTTGAAGGCGATTACGTCGGCCTTTTGTGCTGAGGCGACTCCGGATAATGCGAGCGCCGCGGTTGCTGCCAGCAATCCGCCGGCAATCTTTCGCGCTGCGTTCTGCAGCCAGTTTTTTCTAGTGCGATTATCGTTCATTTATTTCTCCTTATTATGTTGTAGGACAGTTATTGGTTATCCCCCAGGGTTCGTTTTTCATCTTTGTGTTGCGCGGATCATGAAAGCAGCGTTCTTTAATTCGGCGGTCTTTATTCGACGTGCTTTTAGATCGAGGACGCTTGCGAGCGATCCTCGATCTTGAAAAGTTTTACTGTTTCAATCCTGGAGAGACCGGTCGTTGCATCAGGAATTCAAGTCCCGGTTGGTACGTATTCACGGGAGCCGCAGGCTGCGCCGTTCGTGCTGACTTTTCCTCTCCCACAACATCCACGCCGGGTTGATCTTTGGTGGCCCAGATCTGAATCAGCTGCGCTGTCTTGGAATGCGTGTTGAAGACCAGCTTGGACCTGTTTGCCAGTCCGCCTGTTGTCCTGGGCCGGGTGGCGATGTTGGCAACGATGTGCTTGCGCGAGTCGCGCATGGCCACGACTCCCGGGCTGGCCATGATGAAGTCATAACGTCCAGGATTGAACGTCCGCTCGCCAATCTGGAACTTGAACGGCACGTCAGAGGAAACAATGTCATACAAACGCGCCTGCGCCAGAGTCGGCAGCAATGCTCCCAGTGACGTTGCGATCAGCGCCAGATGCAGGAAGCGTCTCATGTGGTCCCACGTTGTGATTGCCATTGCTTTCCAGGGCTGGCGCCGCAAAATGCGATAAACGGCGAACACAGCGGAAGAATTCGTGTCCCGGACTTCACGGTTTGGAAGATAGTTTGTCAAAGCTTTGTCTCCTGCTAGTGGATTTTTTGAATCTTTTGGTGATCGCCGCGAATCGTTGAACTACATAGATTGCAAGCGTCACTTGTGCATTAGGCATCACCAGGGTTTCCGGAGTCCTTCCTGCTCGATTGCTTATTTATGATTTTTTTAGGAGCAAAATATGCCGAGAAGTGCCGTGTATCGCTTCGGTCCGTTTGAGCTTGACGGAGCGGAGTATCGCCTGCTGCGCGATGGCGTTGAAGTCCCGCTGCAGCTCAAGGCATTTGAAACTCTTTGCATACTTGTAGAGCACGCCGGTCGCCTGCTCACCAAGGACGATCTGCTGCGCCAGCTCTGGCCCGGCACCATTGTGGAAGAGAATAATCTCAACAAAAATATCTCTATGCTGCGCAAGGCGCTGGGTGATTGCCCCAGCGGTCTCTCCTATATAGATACAGTGCCGCGCGTGGGCTATCGTTTTGCCGCGCAAGTGGAGCAGGTATCTGCCGCTGGACCCACGCTGGTGATGTCGCATGAACCGACGCCAGCGCCACCAAAGCCGGCGGAAGCGCCCAAACGAAAGTCAGTGGCCGTGCTCTATTTTGAAAATCTGAGCGGCAATTGCGATGACGAATATTTTCGCGACGGCATGACGGAAGACGTGATTACCGAGCTGGAAAAGATCAGGGAGCTGCGCCTGGTGCCTCGCACGTCAATGCTGGCATTTCGTGACAAGCCGGCGCCCATCACCCAGGTGGGGGACCAGCTTTGCGCCGATTTTGTGATGGAAGGCAGCATCCGCCGCGCCGGAGATCGTCTTCGTATTACCGCGCGGCTTGCTGAAACGGCCAGCGGCCACTCTGTGTGGGCTGAGCGCTACGATCGGCGGATGGAAGACGTTTTTGCCATTCAGGATGAAATCGCCCAGAGCATAGCCGTGGCCCTGCGCGTGGTGCTCACGGACAAAGAGAAGAGCGAAATTGAGAAGGTCCCGACGAGCAACATACAGGCGTATGACTATTATCTTCGCGGGCGCAAGTTCCTGTACCAGCTGCGCTCTCCAAGCCTGGAGTTTGCCCGGCAGATGTTCGCCCGCGCGATTGTTATTGACCCAAATTACGCCCGCGCCTACGCCGGCGTGGCTGATTGCTCTTCATTCCTATATATGTGGTTTGATTCGACGGAAGACAATCTACGCGAGGCTCTTTCCGCGAGCCGTCGCGCGGTGGAACTGGATCCTGAATCACCGGTCACTCATGCGTCGCTGGGCCTGGCGCTGTTTTTGAGCAACGACTATGAAGCCGCCCGCCAGGAATTTGAAACGGCGCTGGGACTTTGCACGGAGCTGTTTGAGGCCTATTTTTATTACGGTCGCTCTTGTTTTGCTCAGGGACAGTTTGAAAAAGCCGCTGAGCTGTTTCTGAATGCAAGCGAGGCCCGCCCCGCGGATTATCAGGCGCTTTCTCTCCGCGCCCTGTGTTTCCGCGCCCTGAATCTTAAAGCCGAAGCGCGCCAGGCGTATCAACAGTGCCTGCGGAAAATTGAGAACCATTTGCTGCTTAACCCTGATGACGTCCGCGCTGTCTACATGAAGTCAGGGTCTTTGGCGGGAATTGGAGAGAACGCCCAGGCATTGGAATGGTCAGACCGCGCTTTGTCCATGGATCCCGAAGAGCCGTCAGTGCTTTACAACGTAGCCTGCAACTATGCGCTGCTGAACGAAATAGACAAAGCGCTCGACTGCATTGAAAAAGCATTCGATAAAGGCTTTGGCCACAAAGAATGGATGGAGCACGACCCTGACTTCGCGTCGATCAAAAATCATCCTAGATTCAAGGCCTTGATGCGTGGCTTTGCCGCAAGGGCGGCGGGGTAATTCGTTTATCGCCCAAAATTAAAAGCTAAAACCTTGCCACCGGCTTCAACAGGGAGATCCTGGCGAAGCTTCTACGTTCTCCCTGTAAAATAAAACTCTGATGGAACACAAAGGCGACCACTTTGACGTGCTGGTGATTGGCGCCGGCCCCACCGGCATGGCGTGTGCCATTGAGGCGCAGCGCGCCGGATTTACTTCAGTAATGGTGGACAAGGGCTGCCTGGTGAACTCACTGTTTCATTATCCGGCGAACATGGTTTTCTTTACGACGCCGGAGTTGCTGGAGATTGGCGATATCCCGTTCACCACAGCCAACCAGAAGCCCAATCGATCTGAAGCGCTGGAGTATTACCGCAACGTGGCGCAGCATTATCGGCTGGACGTGCGCCAGTATCAGCGGGTGGCGAGCGTGACTGGCTATGACGGTGCGTTCAAAGTCGAGACGCAGGACTTGCACGGCAACGACCACGAATATGTGGCACGGAAGATTGTGGTAGCAACGGGATATTACGACCGTCCGAACTATCTGGGCATACCCGGCGAGGACCTGGCCAAGGTGATGCACTATTACAAAGATCCGCATCCGTATTTTGATATGGACGTGCTGATCATTGGCGCGAAAAATTCCGCGTCCATTGCGGCCTTGGAGCTGTGGCGGCGCGGATCGCGCGTCACGATGGTGCATCGCGGACCGGAGATTCATCGCAACGTGAAGTACTGGATCAAGCCGGACATTGAAAACAGGATCAAGAACGGTGAGGTGACCGCGTACTTTAACAGCTGCGTGCTGGAGATCAGGCCGGAAGAAGTGCGCATCAAGACTCCTGAAGGCGAGCGCGTGCTGAAAAACGATTTTGTGTTTGCGCTGACGGGATACCATCCGGATTACGACTTTCTGGAGTCTCTGGGCATTGAATTAACGCGGCCGGAGATGCGTCCGATATGCGATCCTCTGACCTTTGAGAGCAATGTACCGGGAATTTATGTGGCGGGATGTGTCGTGTCCGGTTCCAAAACGAGTGAGATATTCATCGAGAACGGACGCTTCCACGGCAAGCAGATTGCCGACGATCTGAAGACAAAGTTGCACGTGGCCAGAGTGAAGTAGGCAATCCTACCGCTGATGAACGCGGATCAAGCGGATCAGTAAATGCGAATAGATGTGGGGAATGAAAGCGCTGAGATCGTATGATTGAGGGCGAGCCCGACTGGCGCGGCGAGCCCCACTACGTCAAGGCTGAAAAGGGTTACCACTTCCGGGATCTAAAAGCGGTTTGGAGCGAAGCGACAAAAAACGATCTCCCGATTTTCTATATATCTTCCTCCATGTAGTCCATCACGGCATGGAGATTGTTTTCTTCCAGGAAGATATTCGGCAGGCGGACTCGGCCTTCTTTATCGAGACGCTGGGCGGCGGATTCAGCGGTAGGCAGGTCAACGCGCATTTCTTCATGCAGAAAAGGGACGAGTTCATCGGATTCAACACGAGCCACAAAAGTGCCGCCGGCATTTTGTTCAAACATGATCTGGTAGTTGACCGGTTGGCCGTCAATTTTCATGAGATCCAGGGTGCCGGTGGGCATGCGCGTTCCTCCAGTGTGCTTAGCATGGTAATAGCATATCGGACGCCATGAGTGTAATTCGGCAATTGTAGCCATGTAAACTCAGTGGGGGCAAAAATACTGAAGCGAAAATTATGTTGTCTACCGGACAGAGACAAGAGCTGCTTTGGACAGCCCACCCCTGGTGGGGGAGGGGCATCGTATCAAGTAGTCCGGCGTGCTGGCTCTTTCGTTCCCCTAAGTTGTTTTTCTCATAGCACCGGGCTGGAGATTCGCAAAACTTATATTTTGGAGAAGGAACGACATGAAACGTTTAGCCATTTTAAGCGCTTTGGCGCTTTGTATCGCTTCATTTGCGCCTGCGGCATCTGCCCAGAGCAGTGACGATAAAAACCATGGGAACTTTGGCGTGTACGCTGACTTTACCCGCCTGCAACCCGCCGACCTCAATATGTTTGGTGTGGGCGCGCGGCTTGGTGTAAACGTGAGGAAGCACGTCGTATTAGAGGGTGAGATGGCCTATGACTTTGAGCGGAATAAGACTCAGACCATCACCACCGGCGTCGTCACCAGCACAGTGCGCTCCAACCTGCGGCTGCTCCATGGGCTCTTTGGACTGAAGATCCAAAGCACCGGTCCGGTGCGCGTTTTTGGATTGCTCAAGGGCGGCTTTGTGAACTTTGGCGTGAGTGGCCCAGTCACGGCCGGTGTTATCAATAACCAGATCAACAATATTATCGATGGCAATACGAACGGCGTCTTCTATCCCGGCGGCGGCGTTGAATTCAATGCCGGTTGGTTCGGTTTCCGCGTGGAAGCGGGCGACGAAATCATGTTCCTGAACAACGGTCACAGCAACAACTTCCGTGCCACACTTGGCCCGCAGATCCGGTTCTAAGGCTCGACATAAATAGCAGAAAAAAGAAAGCAGCTCTTTCCTGGGCTGCTTTCTTTTTGTCCACAAAGTAAATTCAGCTTCTTCGTTTGACTGCTGTTCCTGCTTAAAGGCCAGCTTCTCTGGCCTGTGTTAGATTAGTAAGAGTGTGGGCGCGTAGCTCAGTTGGTAGAGCAACGCCCTTTTAAGGCGTGGGTCGCTGGTTCGAATCCAGCCGCGCTCACCATGGTTATTGGCTTACGCCGCGCCGCCGCACCGGCTATCACTTTTACATCAGAGACTGTAACTCCTCATGTCCAATCCAACTGACCCAGAAACCCAGCCCAGCATGCCGTCCGCCGATTCCAACGAATCATTTCAAGACATTCTTTCGCAGTTTGAGCAGAGTCATTCTCATAAGCCACAGAACGAAGAAGGCAGCCGCAGGATCGAGGCCACTGTGGTCACGCTCACGGCAGATTCCATCCTGCTCGATATCGGCTTTAAGACGGAAGGTATTCTTCCTCTAACCGCACTGCGGCCCGGTGAAACCGTAAAGCCCGGTGACAAGCTGCTGGTCAGCGTCAAAGGCCGCAATCCGGAAGGCTACTACGAAGTTGCTCTGGGCAAGATTTCGCGCCCTATCGACTGGCCGTCATTGGAGCAGGCATTCAACGAAAAGGCGACCATCGTAGGCACGGTCACGGCTGCCATCAAAGGCGGACTAAGTGTTGATGTAGGCGTGCGAGCTTTTATGCCAGCTTCGCGCAGCGGAGTCCGTGATGCTGCCGAGATGGAAAAGCTGGTTGGGCAGGAGATCCGCTGCCGCATCACCAAGCTGGACGTAACGGAAGAGGACGTCGTTGTTGACCGCCGGGTAATCGCTGAAGAAGAAGAGCGCGCTACCAAAGATCGCCGCTATTCTGAGATTCAGGAAGGCGAGACCGTTCGTGGAACCGTCCGCAGCCTGGCCGATTACGGCGCTTTTGTTGATATCGGCGGTGTCGATGGCCTGCTGCATGTGGCGGAAATTTCCTGGAGCCGAGTCAACAAGCCTTCCGACCTTCTTTCTGTTGGCCAGGAAATTGAAGCACGCGTTCTCAAAGTCGATCCCGAAAAGCGCCGTATTTCGCTTGGCATGAAACAGCTTCTTCCGCATCCCTGGGACTCTGCCCCCGAAAAATACAAACAGGGTGAGCGTGTGCGTGGCGCCGTTACTCGTTTGGCAGATTTTGGCGCTTTTGTGGAGCTTGAGCCCGGCGTGGAAGGCCTGATTCACGTTTCTGAAATGTCATGGTCCAAGAAAGTTCGCAAACCCAGTGACGCGGTCAAAGTCGGAGAGACCGTTGAAGCCGTGATCCTTGGCGTGAACGTCCCTGAACGCCGTATCTCGCTTGGACTCAAGCAGGCGCTTGGCGATCCATGGATTGAAGCGGCAAAGAACCTCACGATTGGCTCGGTGATCGAAGGTCCGATCGTCAGCATCACCAAGTTCGGCGCATTCGTACAGATTGCGGAAGGCGTGGAAGGAATGATCCACGTTAGCGAAATCAGCGCGGAGAAAAGAATCAATCACCCACAGGACGTGCTTAAAGTCGGCCAGACCGTGAAAGCCCAGGTGCTTGACGTGGATGGCGCGAAGCGCAACGTGCGCCTCAGTATTAAGCAAATGGTGCCTTCCAGTCTCGACGAATACATTGCGGAGCACAAGGAAGGTGACAGCGTTACCGGCCGCGTGCAACAAGTTAACGGCGGCGTGGCGCGCGTTGAACTAGGCGAAGGCGTCTTTGCAACGTGCCACATGGTAGAAGACGCCCCGGCCAAAGAAGAAAAAACAGCTGCTGCTAAGCCGGCAGATCTGTCGTCGCTTAGTTCAATGCTCCAGTCGCGCTGGAAGAGCGGCGCTTCACCCACAGCGGCTAAGCCCGACGCGTCATCGGCGGGCCAGATTCGCAGCTTCCGGATCAGCAAACTCGATCCTGCAGCCAAGAAAATCGAGTTGGAGCTGGCAAAGAAGGTTTAGCGCGACGAGCGAATCACTTTAAACGAGAGTCATTTCCCCTGCCTGAACTTCCTGACATTGTCGTTTACATGGAAGCGCTGGAGCAGCGCGTGGTCGGCCATGTGCTGGAAAATCTCGAGGTTCGAGGCCCGTCGCTTTTGCGCACCGCCGACCCGCCTATCTATTCGATTCAGGACCATAAGGTAACTGCGCTGCGCCGTGTCGGCAAGCGTATCGCCTTCGGCTTCGATAATGATCTCTGGCTGGTCTTTCATCTCATGATCGCTGGGCGCCTGCACTGGAGCCAGAAGAAGAAAACTGCCGATGGTCGCCGTACTCTGGCTGCCTTTGATTTTGATAGCGGCACTCTCACGCTCACTGAAGCCGGCACACGCAAACGCGCATCGCTGCATCTTGTCTGCGGAGAAGCAGGCCTCGCTGCGCTCGATCCCGGCGGAATCGATGTCTTTGCCTCGTCTCTCGATCAATTTAGCGCCGTCCTCACGTCAGCCAATCACACCCTGAAACGGGCTCTTACGGATCCGCGACTTTTCAGCGGAATCGGCAACGCCTATTCCGACGAGATTCTTTTTCACGCGCAGCTCTCGCCCGTCCTGCTAACGCAGCGCATGAAGCCCGATGAAATCAAGCGACTCTTCGAGCTTACGAAACAAACACTAATGCAGTGGACGGAGAATCTCCGGACCGAGGCAGGCGCAAAATTTCCGGAGAAAGTTACTGCGTTTCGCGACGAGATGGCTGTCCATGGCCGCTATGGAAAACCGTGCCCGCGCTGCGGAGCCAAAGTCCAGCGCATCCGCTACGCCTCGAATGAGACTGATTATTGCCCGCACTGCCAGACCGGCGGAAAGCTGCTGGCAGACCGCTCTCTCAGCCGCCTGTTGCGCCAGGACTGGCCTCGCACACCAGAGGAACTGGAAGAACGCCGCAGGGCCTAGTTATGAAAGTCGGCCTAGCCGCCGGCACGTGCTTTCGGATCATCGGCCAGAAAAAGCGTTTCAATCAGTTTGGCCACCAGCGTTTCTTTCCCAGCATTGCTGGCATATACCAGCGCTTCCGCCACGATGACAGTCTTGCCTGCGCGTAGCACTGAAGCCGTGCAGCGCAATCGATCGCCGATTGCTGGCTTGAGATAGTTAATCTTGAATTCCACCGTTAGCACGTCTTTGTCGCCGGAGACCGACCGTGCCGCGCCGCCGGCCGTGTGGTCGGCCATGGTGGCAATCACGCCGCCATGAATGAATCCGTGCTGCTGCCGCAGCCGCTCTTGAACGATAAGGCTGGTTTCGCAGATGCCCTCGGACACTTTGTCCAGACGGATGTTGAGATCGCGTATGAAATTCGCCTTATAAAAAATGCTTTCAACGCTTTCCGCTCCCAGTCCTTCTGGTTTCATGCGGTCATCCTTCAAGCTTCTTCGTGAACTTGCCGTGTTTACCTTCGCCCGACGTGAACCGCTGCGCGCCTGCGCGCGACTCGCCCGAGGCCAGAACCTGCAATCCGTGTTTCAGTTCATTGCGCCGCGCATCTTCTGGTGAGAGCGACCATTGCTCATAGACGGACACGCGGTCTGCACGTAAGCCTTGCTGCGGAAATGCAGCCAGAGTGTGCGCCAGTTCCAGCGCGACTGCGAGCGCCTTGCCCGGTTCCACCAATCTATTCACCAACCCCATCTGCAAAGCTTCTTCGCCGGAAACGGCGCGTCCGGTAAGAATCAGGTCAAGGGCACGGCCCTGCCCGATCATCCGAGGCAGTCGCACCGTTCCCAGATCGATCAACGGAACGCCGAAGCGACGGTTATATACGCCCAAACCCGCGTCGCTCGCGGCAATGCGAAGATCGCACCACAATGCCAGTTCCAGGCCTCCAGCGACTGCGTGGCCTTCGACGGCAGCGATGACCGGCTTGCTTAACTGCAACCATGTTGGCCCCATCGGTCCAGAGCCATTTTCATCAATCGCGGTTCTGCGACCATCGGCCACTTCACCCAGATCAGCCCCGGCGCAGAACGTTCCTCCGGCTCCGGTCAGAACAGCCCCGCACAATTCATCATCGGCTTCAAATTTCTTGAATGCTTCTGCCAGTGCTGCGGCGGTGGCCGAGTCCACCGCATTACGCACTTCAGGACGATTGATGGTGACGGTTAGGACTTTGTTATCCCTCGAAAGCAGGACTGAATCAGTCTTGGACATTTGTGGAGCGATTGAGAATGGATGAAGTCAACCCTTCCCATCCTCCGCTTCCTCCGTTCCTCTGTATTTTCAAAAGATTTTTTATGAATGCGCCGTTGATGCCATTTGCGCCAGTTCCGCAGCGACTGCGTCAATCCTCTTCAGCGCCGTTCTGACCTTTTCCGGTTCGTATCCCACGGTGATGCGCAGATGGTTTTCCGTCCCCAGATATCCGCCGGGCGCCACCAGCACGGAAGCTTTCTCCCGGATATGATTTGCCAGTTCGGCGGACGGCATATCAAAGTTGTAGCCGACGAATGCAATCGAGGTCGCGACCGCCTGGCTCACGTTGAACCTGCCTTCCTGCTCACGCACCCAGCGTTCCAGTACGGCGTGGCCTTCGCGTGATAGCTTGCGCTGGCGGTCCAGCAGCATCTTTCGTTTAGCCGGCTGCAGCCCGATCTCCGCCAGCTTCATGCTCGGGCCGGCGGCTGCAATCACCGCATATTCGTGCCGACGCCATAGTTCTTCCACCATCTCCGCCGAAGTCACGACCCAGCCGATTCGCAATCCCGCCAAACCATATGCCTTTGACATGCTGTTCACACAGATCGCGCGTTCATACATTCCCCAGAAGCTTGGCGTTTCATCCGCCGCAAGCTCTGTACCGCGATAGACTTCATCCGCGTGCAGCCATGCTCCCGTCTTTTGGCATATGCCGACGATGCGCTGCATCTCTTCAGGCGTAAGGATGCTGCCAGTGGGATTGTTGGGATTGACGATCGAAATCAGTTTGGTCTTCGGGCCAGCCAGCGACTCGAGTTCATCCAGATTCAGCCGCCAGTTATTTTCCTGGCGAAGATGCGTCTCTTTAACCTGGCAGCCCGCATTTTTCGCCAGTCCCCATACCTGGCGGTAACCGGGTGAGACGACGATTACTTCATCTCCGGCTTCCAGGAGCGTGCTGCATACCATCCAATTTGCCTGCGCTGCGCCAACTGTTACCAGCACGTTCGCCGCCGACGCATTGGGATACAGCGCCGCGATGCGCTCGCGCAGCAAGCCGGTGCCGTTGACCTCGGGGTAGTAGAGCGGCAGTTCCAGCAGCGGCCGCCCGTCTTCACCTGCCAGCAGGTCGCTCACATTGGCGCACTTTACAGAGCTGTCCGCGAGATTGATTTCGACGGTACGTTCCCATTGCGATTGAAAATATTCCAGGTCAAAGTTTTTAAAATTCATAAAAACATCCTGCGAACCAGGTTTATTGGGCAGACGAGTTTCGCGCCGCGTCGGCTTTCCTCTGCCTTTTCCAATAGAAGTAAAATGGTACTCCCAGCAGCACAATCGCGGTTCCCACCAGCGTCTCTTTTTTCTTTTCCACAGCGGCGTTGATGGCCCACAGGCTGCCCAGCACCACATAGATCGCCGGCATCCAGGGATATCCTGTGCAGCGGTAAGGGCGCGGCACGTCAGGCCGTGTACGCCGCAAGACAAAAAGTCCAACGACAGTCAGCACGTAGCTCAAGACCATCATGAACATCACGTAGGTAAAAAGCTCGTCGTATTTGCCGCTCAATGCCAGCACGCATGCCCAGATCGCCTGCAATACCAGGCTCATCACAGGGGTATGCCAGCGCGGATGCACTTTGGCCAGCGCGTGAAAGAAAATGCCGTCTTCCGCCATGGCGTAATACACGCGTGCTCCACTCATTAGGCAGGGAGCCATCGCCCCAAAGCATGAGAGCGCCACCATCATAGAAAGCCACGGGGCTACTCTGCCGGAAAACATGGATACTGCCGCCGTCTGCGCCACTGCTTCCTGCGCGGCGATTTCATTCATGGGCAGCGCATAAACATAAACGGCATTGATGGCGATATAGACGACACCGACCAGCAGTAAGCCCCAGATCAGAGCACGCGGAACATTTCGCTGCGGATCTTTTATCTCACCACCAACAAAGGTGACGTAAACCCAGCCATCGTAAGCCCAGAAGACGGCGATGAGAGCGATGCCAACGCCAGTCACGATTGAAACATGCTCATTGCCTGCGGGAATCAGCGAGTGGCGGAAATGGTCCCATGATCCCCGACCCAGAAGCAAGCCGCCGGCCACGAAAATAGCTATGGCTCCGAACTTCGCCCACGTAGCGACGTTTTGCAGTATCGCGCCTTTCTTTACGCCAAAAATATTGATCAGCGTTTGCAGCGCGATGGCGGCCAGCGCGATCAGGTGTCCACGCGTGATATCGACGAATCGCAGAGGAAGAACCACCTGCTCCGCATGCAGCGCGGGAAAAGTCTGGCCAAGATAGGTTGCGAATCCCACCCCCAGTGCGGCCACTGTTCCGGTGGCGCTTACCGTGAAGTACATCCAGCCATAGAGAAAACCTGCGGTGTCGCCGTAAGCCTCGCGCATGTAGACGTACTGGCCACCGGCCTCAGGGAACATGCCACCGAGTTCGGCAAAGGCAAAGCACGCCAGCAGCGCCATGCCCATGCCCACAATCCAAATAGCAAGAAAGAGCCAGGGATGCCGCGTATTGATGGCAACGTCTTTGGCCGTGAGAAAAATGCCCGAGCCGATGATGCCGCCCGCCAGCAACAGGATGGAATCGGTAAGGGAGAGTCGGCGGACGAGTTTAGCGTCGCTAGGCAATATGGGAACCGCGCGTAAATTGCGGCTTAGATATAATCTCGTTTTTGGCGATCTAGTCAAGGGCCGGCATTTTTGTCGCCGATTAGAACAGAATCCTGGGGAACGTCATTGTGATTAAGCCACTCTACCTGCTAGCCGATAGCCAACTGCTTTTTTGGAGCAACGGCGGGGATTCACTGACTGAAAGAATCCATGCGGACCTTGACTCCCAGAAGGCCAAAGCGGCGTATATCGGCGCGTCCAACGGCGATCAGCCGGAATTCTACAGCCTGTTCCAGGCCGCGATGGAGGGCATGGGAATCTCTAATTGCCGCTCGGTGCCATCCCAGCCATCAAAAGAAGACATCTCGTTCATTGAGGACGCGGACGTGATTTTGCTTTCCGGAGGCGACGTCGAACGGGGCTGGCGCACATTTGAGCAAAACGGCCTAAAAGAACTGCTGCCGCGTAAGCGCTTTGATGGAGCCATTCTGATGGGCGTATCGGCAGGTGCAGTCCAACTTGGACTGGGATGCCTGAGCAACTCAGCCCAGCCGAAGCAAATTGATATGTTCCGTTTTGCTCCGTTCTACGTTGGCGCACACGACGAAGAGAACGACTGGTGGGACCTGCGAGCTCTGGTAAATCTTTCCCAGGCCGATACGCGAGCCATCGGAATTCCGACCGGCGGGGGAGCGGTTTATCAATCCGACGGCACCTTGGAGCCAATCCGAAAACATTTAACTGAGCTAACCAAAGAAAGCGCCACGATCACTGAAAATCTGCTGACGCCGCTGGTTCGCTGAAACTAATTCGCTGAAATCAGGTGCTACACGTGCGCCAGACTGGGTCTCCGGCTTTTCCGCGGATATTCTCCTGCAATACCTGGGCGGTTGCACGTAGACGTTCTCCAGTCGATATAGAGCGCCAGCGGCGCTCGTACTGCTTTCACCGCCCGATCACTTCTACACGCCTGAGATCCTGACTGCTCATCCCTGTTCGTCGATTAGGCTCTTCCTTCAAAGCCACTGTAAGGGGACATTTCTAATGAGTTAAGGATGGGGACATTTCTAACGAGCTTTGACACACACAAAGCCCTTCATTGACCCTGCAAAACACGGATGTTAACCTTGGAGGTTCGCCTGTCCTCTCTGGCGGACTCTGTCACCTGTAACCAAAGGATCGAAAGGGAAAACATTTGTCCTCTACCGCAGAAGGCCAGACACTCAGGAAGACTGCGCTTAACGCCACACACCGCAAGCTCGGCGCCAAGATGGTGGATTTTGGCGGCTGGGACATGCCAGTGGAGTATCCCGCGAGCGGCGGGTTGGTAAAAGAGCATCTGGCAGTGCGCACCGGCGTGGGCATGTTTGACGTCTCACATATGGGCGACATCCTGATCCGTGGGCCGCAGGCGCTCGACGCGGTGCAGTGGATCAGCATGAATGACGCTTCCAAACTTCAGGAAGGCCAGGCGCATTATTCAGCGCTGCTGTATCCGGAAGGTACGTTCGTGGATGACGTGATCGTTCACAAAATGGGACAGAACGATTACCTGCTGGTGATTAACGCGGGTACCCGCGAGAAAGACCATAGCTGGGTACGCAAGAATGTGAGCAAGTTCCGTTGCCATGCAGACGATGTGGGCGACTACTACACGCAGATTGCGATTCAGGGTCCCAAGGCGCAAGCCACGCTGCAAAAGCTGACGAATGTTGATCTCTCGCAGATCAAAAATTACTGGTTCAAGCACGGGACCGTCTGCAACCTTATGAATACTTTGATCGCGCGGACTGGATACACTGCGGAAGATGGGTTTGAGATTTATGTTCCCTCAGACGTTCCGACCAGTGAGCGTGTGTGGAACGAAGTTACCGAGGCGGGAAGAGAGTTCGGCATTGTCCCTTGCGGGCTGGGTGCACGCAACACGCTGCGGCTGGAAGGTAAGATGGCACTTTACGGCCACGAGATTTCTGACACAATTAATGTTTTTGAAGCCGTGCTGGATCGCTACTGCAAGATGGAGAAGCCGGATTTCGTTGGCAAAGCAGCGCTGGAAAAAGTGAAAGCCGAAGGAGTGAAGCGCATCCTGGTGGGGGTGGAGGCGGTCGATCGTGGCATACCGCGCGATGGCTACAAAGTTTTCAATGAAGCAGGGAATGAGATCGGGTACGTGACCAGCGGATCGCCGGCGCCGTTTTTGAAAAAGAACATTGCCCTGGCTTACGTGCCGCCGCAGCATTCAGAGATCGGGCACGAAGTTTTTGTGGAGATCAGAGGGCAGAAGGTCAAATGCAAGGTTGTGCCAACACCGTTTTACAAGCGACCAAAAAAGTCATAGGCATGAATTCTGGACGTTCAACGGTAAAGTTTTCAGAAACATAAATCTAAGCGGGTGAATGCGGAGAGAGCGCTGGCCTGCGCGAACGGAGCATGAGGGCGAAACAGCGAAGCGTTGTGGAGCCCTAGAATAAAAGACATGGCATATCCGAAAGACTACAAGTACACCCGAGAGCACGAGTGGATACAGATCAAGGGCAACACCGCGTTGGTTGGGATCACTGATCACGCGCAGGAGTCGCTGGGCGACATTGTGTTTGTTGAACTACCCAAAGCAGGCGCGCAGGTGGAAGCAGGTAAGAGCTTTGGTACGGTGGAATCGGTAAAGGCGGTTTCAGAACTTTACGCACCTGCTTCCGGCAAAGTGGTTGAAGTAAATGACAGCTTGAACCAGACGCCAGAAGCCGTGAACCAGGATGCGCATAAGGCCTGGATGATTAAGCTGGAACTAACGAACCCCAGCCAGGCGGATGGATTGATGTCCGCTGAGGATTACGAGAAGTACGTGGCAGAAGAGAAATAAAACCCACCACGGAGACGCGGAGAACCGCAAAAGAGGTTTTCTTCAATGTCAGCGGGGCTCCATGGATTAAATAAAGGTCCTGAACAATCCACAACATGCGCTACTTACCAAAATCTCCCGCTGATCGTGCGCAGATGATGCGCGAGATCGGATGCAAGTCCATCGATGACCTGTTTGCGCCGATTCCGGCAGAATACCGTTTAAACCGCGACCTGAAAGTGCCGCGGCAAATGGCGGAATCGGAAATCATAGATTATTTCCATGCTCGCGCGGATAATGCCGCCTCTGGTTATGCGCTGTTTCTTGGCGCCGGCGCTTATCACCATTATCGTCCGGTGGTGATTGACGCAATGGTTTCCCGCGGTGAGTTTTTAACGTCATATACGCCATACCAGGCGGAAATTGCGCAGGGAACGCTGCAAGCGATCTTCGAATTCCAGACAATGATCTGCGAATTGACCGGCATGGAAGTGGCGAATGCTTCTATGTATGACGGCTCAACGGGCGCGGCTGAGGCCATGCTGATGGCCGTGCGCATTACCGGCAGGAAGGCGGCGGTGGTGGCGCGCAGCGTGCATCCGGAATACCGCGAGGTGATGCACACATACACCCAGCACCAGGGACTGCCGATTACGGAATGCGACTACCTGGAAAACGGCCGCATTGATATGGCCGACCTGGAGAAGAAGATCACAAGCGATACGGCGTGCGTGCTGATCCAGTCCCCGAACTTTTTTGGCACGATTGAGGACGTGACGGCAGTGGCCGATCTGGTACACAAGAAAGGCGCACTGCTGATCGTTTCGATTGCCGAAGCGTTATCGCTCGGGATCGTGAAGCCGCCGGTGGAAGCCGATATTGTTTCCATGGAGACACAATCTTTCGGCGTCCCGCTGGGATACGG
>C688J18823_10000021_pt1 | contig 107485 bp, 90 predicted proteins | sample HopSoiMetagenom1_FD_18823 | JGI IMG/M metagenome (IMG submission 18823)
CGGGAAGCAAACTCTCAGGTAACAGAAACACCCCTTCGCGCCGCTTCCCCATCGGGCCGACCCAACGGACATCAAGCGTGGAAAGTTTTGTCAGGCTGCATTAGCGGTGCGGCCCCCGGAGGAATTTTATGCGCATTCTTATTGTTGAAGATGAACCTAGAATAACAAGGACCCTGGTGAAAGGTCTGGAGGCAGACCACTTCGCAGTGGACGTTGCTGAAAATGGAGAAGACGGACTGCAACTCTCCACTGAAATCGATTACGATCTAATAATCCTCGACTGGAACCTGCCCAAAATAGATGGGCTGACCGTGCTGCGAAAGCTGCGCAAGTCAGGATCGGTGGCACGAATTTTGTTCCTAAGCGCCCGTAAGGAAATTTCGGATCGCATCATGGCGTTAGAGAGCGGTGCTGACGATTTCCTGGTGAAACCATTTTCTTTCGATGAACTGAGCGCGCGCGTCGGCGCACTGTTGCGCCGTCCCACCGAAATACTGGACAAGATCACCGTGGACGATCTGGTGCTGGACCGCATGCGCCACAGCGTTTCGCGAGCGGGCAAGCAGATAGCCCTTACCCAGCGCGAATACGCGGTGCTGGAATATATGATGCGCAATGCCGGACGCACCGTTACCCGCACCATGGTGGTAGAGCACGTGTGGAACCTGGGCTTTGAAGGGCTTACCAACATCGTGGATGTTTACATCAACTACTTGCGTATAAAAATTGATCAGGGATCCGCCAAGCCGTTGATCCACACCATCCGCGGCGTTGGTTATTCAATTAACTCCACTGAAGGCGCTGCGCCCCTCCACGCCGAATCTGGATTCCGGAGTGTGCAACACATCAAGCAGCGTTCAGGACAACAGTCCACGCCGTAAAGGGGCAGCGATTCAAAACGTAGAGACGTAGCGAGCTACGTCTCTCGCTATTTGACTGCCATCTGCTGCTGCGCCGCTTGATACTCTTCGTAGGTGCCTTTAAAGTCTTCGATCTTGTGATCGTCAAAATGCCAGATGCGGGTGGCAACTTCGTCGATCAAGTCATGGTCATGGGTAACGAGGAACACGGTGCCCTGATACCGTTGTAGCGCGATATTCAGCGCGTTAATCGATTCGAGATCAAGGTGATTGGTGGGTTCGTCCAGCACCAGCACGTTAGGCTTTTGCAGCATCAGCTTGCAAAAAAGGATGCGCGCCGCCTCGCCGCCGGAAAGCACATCAGTCTTCTTGGTAGCTTCATCGCGGACAAAGAGCATCTGCCCCAGCAAGCCGCGGATCTCTTCATTGGAAACCGAAGGGTCCCATTGAAAGATCCAGTCAAGAATGGTGCTGCCCTTTTCAATCAGACTGCGATGGTCCTGCGGAAAATAACCGATGGCGGCTTCATGTCCCCACGTAGTCTTGCCGCCATCAATAAATGGCCCTGCATAACCGGATGTCTGGCGCAGTTCGGATTCAGGCGTGTTAGGCGAGTTGGCCAGCAGAGCGTTCAGCAGCGTTGTTTTGCCTGCGCCGTTGCGTCCCATGAGCGCGATTTTCTCTCCGCGCGTCACGCTGGCGGTAAAGTCCTGGATGACGTGGTTGTCACCATATGATTTGGTGACGCCCTCAAGCTCAAGAATGTGTTTGCCGGAAGGCCGCTTCATTTCAAACTTGATGAACGGGCGAGCAATGTTGGACCGCGCCAGCTCTGTCACCTGTAAGCGCTCAACTTCTTTGCGTCGAGATTGTACCTGGCTGCTGCGCGTTCCGGCGGCAAAGCGCTGGATAAACTCATTTAACTGCGCGATTTTCTTTTCGCGCTGCGCGTTCTGCGCTTCAATCTGTGAGCGAACCTGCGTCTTCATCATCACCATGTCGTCATACCCGCCGGTATAAGTAATGATGGTTTCGTAATCGATGTCGGCAATGTGCGTGCAGATGCTGTTCAGAAAATGGCGATCATGCGAGATGGTAATCAGCACGCCGTCATAGCGATTGAGAAAATCCTGCAGCCAGTGAATTGAATCGAGATCAAGATGGTTCGTGGGTTCGTCCAGCAGCAGGGCCTGCGGATGGCCGAAGAGCGCCTGCGCCAGCAGCACGCGCATTTTTTGCCCGCTAGGCAGCTCACCCATCTTGCGCTCATGCACGCTGTCCGGGATATCGAGACCCTGGAGCAGAATCGCCGCATCGGTTTCCGCTGAGTATCCATCTTCTTCACCGACAACGCCCTCAAGTTCGCCCAGGCGCATGCCATCTTCATTGGACATCTCAGGCTTTTCGTAAATATGGTTGCGCTCTTCCATCGCGGCCCACAGGCGCTTGTTGCCCATGATGACGGTATCGATCACGCGATACGCATCAAAAGCGAACTGGTCCTGGCTGAGCACGCTGAGTTTTTTGGGGCGAACCACGCTACCCTTCTGCGGCTCAAGCTCGCCGGAAAGCAGGTTCATAAAGGTCGTTTTGCCCGCGCCGTTGGGACCGGTAAGGCCATAGCGCTTCCCCGGCGTAAACGCCGTGGAGACCTCATCAAACAATATTTTTGCGCCGTAGCGCATGGAGACGTTACTGACTGAAATCATTGGCTCTTGGGAACTGCGAAGGGGATTCCGGCTTGCGAGGCGGGACCGCAGTGCAAGGTTTATTTTACCACGCTTTGCGTGCTAGAACCGCTCGGCGCCCTTGCCCTGACCCATCACGTTCTGAGCCTCCGGCAGCCACGTTCGGTGAAAAGACTTGGTGACTTATAGCACCAATGCCGTCCGGGTAAAATGGGTAATGCCTTTTAGCCCGAAGCAAATTGTGTTGGATGCCAATACCCTTATATCTGACTATTGGTTGAGGAAACCCAGTGCACTGTTGCTGGAAGCCTTTTTGCGTCGCACAAACGGCAAATTGGTGATACCGCGTGTTGTCATCGAAGAAGTCAAGAACAAGCATACCCAGCATATTGCTGAGGCAACCGAAACATTTAGAGTAGCCGCTAAGAAAATTGCTGAAGCTGACAAAAAGCTCTCGGGTCTATTGGATGTGGAATCGGAAATCAATTTACATGAGCCTCAATCGGATAAGTCATACAACGCCTTTCTTGATAACAAACTGAAGGCGTTACAGGCAACCATTGATGACTACGCCGACGTCAAGCACGAATCTGTTGTAAAAAGGGCTATAACCAAAAAGAGACCGTTTCGAAGTGACGACAAGGGCTATAGAGACACTTTGCTTTGGGAGTCTGTGCTCAAGGTATGTGATCCAGGTGTGTCAATTGCATTTATATCCAATGATGCCGAGGCCTTCTGGAAGGATGATGATCTGCATCCAGATTTGAAAGAAGATCGCAATGCTAAGGGCGTGCCATCAGACCAATTCCGAATCTTTAAGAGTTTATCGGCGTTCACTGATGAATGCGTCCTACCGTTGCTGACGCAAGAGCGCGATTATCTAACCCTGATTAAATCTCACAAATTTGAAGACTTAGATATTGCGGAAGAGATCGCTCTTAATGATGATGTCATATCTGAAGCATTAGACAATAGACCAAAAATGATGCGAGACGATGCCGAATACACTGAACCAACGGTAACCGGCGTTTATCAAGCGAAAGATATCAAGGTTAGTGAGGCGTCAGAGGCGTCGGATAAGATTTTAGTGGTGTCTCTTGAATTCACCGTCGAAGTTAACTATTCATTTTTTCTCAATCACGCGGATGCCGTTTCTTTAGCGGAAGACGAACACGTGGTTGATTGGGAATGGAATGAACATACGACTCGAGTTGAAACAACGCGTCCGTTTCTCGTAAGCGCCCTCGTTGCATTCAATTTGGAAGAGCGCGATGTCGAATCGTTTGAGGTGGAGGACGTAAAAAGAGGGTGGCGGAGCTGGCAAGATTACTAGCGTTGTTCGTGGTGGAGTGACCGGAATGGTGGGTTATCGGGGGAGATCGGCCCGCCCACCCAGTGTGCATGGCTGTAGCAAAGGGAGATTCCGTTATTTGTCGGCAGAGGGTCACAGATTTTTTTGTTGCACCACAGGAGAATTGTGCTAATGTAGTTTCGTATTTTGTTTGTTTATGCGGAATGGCAGCATAGAGAATAAGCAGCACAGGCAAGAGTGCCTGTGCCACAAAAATCAGGAACACAGCCGAGGGCGGCTGTGCCACATGAGTTTGAATATCGCAGGCGAGGGCTTCTCTACCCAATCAAGCCAGAATCGGGCTTGATGGGGGCCCAGCCTGCGGTCCACAAGTTGTTTTTGATTTTTACACACCCGGCTTGGATGCCGGGTTTTGACGTTTTAGGGTTGCGGCCCTCTGCCGATCCTTGGGTGTATTGGGTGACCTTGGGTGAAATTGGGTGGAAGCCGGGGGGCAGGGGGCGGGTGACCTGCGGAGCAGGCCACATCGGGTGATCGGAATCAATGGGTTGTCGCAGATTTTGCGCAGACAAACGCAGATCAGAAACCATGAAATGAGGTAAAAAGATGAACGAAAACGGAATGAACAGAGCAGAAATGGGCGTGAACCAAGCAGGCGCGGAAATCGATGCGGCACGGAAAGCGAAATTTCGCCAGGAGTGGGAGCAAACCGGCGGAGGCCAGCTTTGTATTGCCTTTTATGACGCCTTTAAAAAATACAAGGAGTACCTGGAGATTCACTCAGGCGAAACAGCGCGGCCGAGCGGCCCGATCAGCAATAAATACGACGAGCACACGGTGTTCCAAGAATGCTTATCTACTATGGAGAGTTACAAACGAGAGCGCGAGGAGACGCTGCGGAGGAACCTGGAAAAGGCGCAAAGCGCAGCCCGATGCGAGCACGAATTTCTGAGTGGCGAGCGGTGCCGGGCGCCCAGAGTGAGAGACAAGAAGCTGTGCCGGATGCACGAGGGCATGGAAGAAGCGAAAGCGGTGAAGCTGGACCTGGGCCCCATGGAGGACGCCGACAGCATTCAGGTGGGAATCAGAAAGTTGCAGGCGGCGATTATCGACGGGAAGCTGGACTCAAAGCAGATTGGGCATCTGGCATACACGATCCAGCTGGCGGCATGGAACGTAACAAGGACGACGACAGCGCTTGCAGAAGCAGGATGAACGGATCCGATTCCCACCCTTTGCGGCAAAAAGCAAATTCGCAAGGGAAACAGATTGAATGGCCGCAAAGGATGGGGCACGCGCAAGAAAATCAGTTCGACCAACTGAAATGTTATATTTTAAGTTACTCATTCGCGAGCGCATACACCGTTGACGAACCCTATCCAAACCATCAAAGACCTTACGCAATCGGCCTTGGGCGATATCAACTCCGCAACCACGCTGGCCGATCTGGAGAAGGTCCGCGTCGCCGTGCTGGGGCGCAAAGGCGAACTCGCCGGAATCAGCAAAACTTTCGGCGCGATGGCGCCGGAAGATCGTGCCAAGGCAGGCCAGCTTCTGAACGAAGCCAAGGCCACGCTGGAAAAATCGCTCGAAGATCGCAAGGCTTCGCTGGAAGGATCGGAATCCGACCAACGCTTCAAATCCGAATGGATTGACCTCACCGTTCCGCCGCAGGGGATTGCGCCGGGACACATTCATCCTGTGACGCAGGTACAGGACGAGATTGAGCAGCTCTTCACGTCGATGGGCTTCCGCGTGCTCGATGGCCCCGAAGTTGAAACCGATTATTACAACTTTGACGCGCTGAATATTCCGCCGGATCATCCCGCGCGCGACATGCAGGACACTTTCTGGATGACCGACGGCCATCTCTTGCGCACGCATACCTCGCCGGTGCAGGTGCGCGCGCTGCAGAAATACGGAGCGCCCATGCGGATGATCGCGCCCGGCCGCGTCTTTCGCAATGAAGAAGTGGACGCATCGCACGAGCACACGTTCTATCAGGTTGAGGGCATGATGGTGGACCGCGACGTTTCCGTGAGCCACCTGATTTATTTCATGCAGACGCTGCTCAGCTCGGTGTTTGGACGCAAAGTCACGGTACGCCTGCGCCCCGGCTACTTTCCTTTTGTGGAACCCGGGTTTGAACTCGACATCCAATGCCTGATCTGCGGCGGCAACGGCTGCGCCGTGTGCAAGCAGAGCGGATGGGTGGAGCTGCTGCCGTGCGGGCTGGTGCATCCCAACGTGATCAGCAACTCCGGGCTCGATCCGCAGGAATGGAACGGATTTGCTTTTGGCCTGGGCCTCACGCGGCTGGCCATGATGCGCTATGCCATTGACGATATACGCCTGCTGCAAAGCGGCGATCTGCGTTTTCTGAATCAGTTTTAATTATGAAGTTTTCTTATAACTGGATTCGCGAGCTTGTCCCCGGCCTGAAAATGGACGTGACAACTCTCGCCCAGCAGATCACCATGAAGACCGCCGAGTGCGAAGGCGTGCACGACCCCGGCGCGTTCGCCGGCGCCAGCGTTGCGGCCGTTGCCAGCGCGGAAAACTCCGAGCCTGATTCCATTATTGAGATTGACAACAAATCTCTTACGAACCGGCCTGATCTCTGGGGACATCTGGGCATGGCGCGCGAAGTTGCAGCCATCGCTGGACTGAGCGTCGTCGATCCCGTGGGCGAACTGCCCGTGGCGGCAAGCAAAGGCGATCTTTCCATTACGATTGAAGACGCGAACCTCTGCGCGCGCTTCAGCGGACAGCGCGTGGAGAATGTAAAAGTCGCGCCTTCTCCGCTGTGGATGCAATATCGCCTCAACTCGCTGGGCGTGAATCCGATCAATAATCTGGTGGACGTGACCAACTACGTGCTCTGCGAACTTGGGCAGCCCATGCACGCCTATGACGCTGAACTGCTGGGAGACGCGATTGTTGTCCGCGCGGCGCGCAAAGGTGAATCGATTCTGGCTTTGAACGGCGAGAAATATTCGCTCAGCCCGGAAGACATTGTTATCGCCGACGCGCACAAGCCTGTTGGCATTGCCGGAATCATCGGCGGCAATGACACAGCGATCCGCGCGACAACCAAGCGTATCGTTCTGGAAGCTGCGTCATTTCCGGCCGCGCAGGTACGCAAATCTTCGTCGCGGCTCAAGCTGCGGACCGATGCTTCCATGCGCTTTGAAAAAGGCCAGGATCCGGAAAACACTGTCCGCGCGCTGGCACGTGCGGTGGAGTTGCTCAAACAGATTTCGCCCGGATCACAGGCCGCTCCGCCTATCGACATTTATGCGCGTAAGACAACGCCGCCCAAAATTCAACTTGATATCGACTGGGCAGAACGCAAGCTGGGACGCAAACTATCGACTGAAGAAGTAATCAACATTTTCAAGTCGCTCGTCTTCGGCGTGGAACAGCTCGACCAGCGCAAACTGCTGCTCACCGTCCCTAGCTGGCGCGCCACCAAAGACATTTCCATTCCTGAAGACCTGGTGGAAGAAATCGGACGCATGGTCGGATACGCTTCCATCGTGCCGCAGGCGCCTGCGGTCCTGGCTGCGCCTACGCCACGCAATCTTGATCATGAACAGCACCGCGCGGTTCGCGCCGCAATGGTGGGGCAGGGATTCACGGAAGTTTCGAATTATTCCTTTATTTCAGAAGCTGAGGCCGCGATGTTTGCATCTTGGACGGGCACGTTGCTGCAAGTCGCCAATCCGATTGTTGCCGAGCAGAAATATATGCGCCCCAGTCTGCTGCCGGGAATCCGCCGAAACCTGGCGGACAACAGCCGCTACTTCACCGACTTCCGCCTGTTTGAAATTGGACGCGAATACCATAAGAGCCAAGATGGCACACCAGCAGAGCGGACGCATTTGGTCGCCACCATCTACGGTCGCGAGACGAGCGGCGCGAATCTCCTGGAGATGAAGCGCATAGCGCAGTACGTTGCGTCCAACTGCAAAGTTGTTCCGATGAAGAGTCACGACGAGATCATGCATCCGGAGCGCGCCGCGCATGTTGAAGTCGCAGGCCAGCACGTGGGTGATCTTTACGAACTGCATCCTGGGCTGCTTGATCGCGGACGTGCGGCCATTCTCGATCTTGATTTAGACACGATGCAAGCTCTGCCGTCACAGCGTGCGCCGTATCGCCCGCTGCGCCGCTTCCCGACCAGCAGCTTCGATCTTTCGATCGTCGCGCCCACGCACACGCTGGTGGCCGATCTCGAAAACAAGCTGCGTCAGTCTGCAGGAGAAAGCCTGGTCGCGCTTCAGTTCCTGCTGATCTTCCCTTTGCCGCCGGACAAGAAAAGCGTTTCCTTCCGGCTGACGCTGGGCGCTGACCATCGCACGCTTACCGCAGAGGAAGTTACGCGAACGCGTGAGAAAGTGGTGGAAGGGATCAAGTCGGCGGGGTATGAGTTGCGCGAGTAAAGCAAGAAGCATGCGGTTTCTTGTTGAAACAACCCGCTTTGGCGGCAATAATCTTTAAGGTACAATCCAGTCGAAGAAACTCAATATCGGCGCATACGCTTGTTCGAGACCGTCCAGGACAACAAGGCCCTCTGGGGTTTCAATTTCAAGCCGGTCATAATATTTTCTTTTTAGGTCGCCAGTTTCGGACAGAATGCGTGGATCTTTCCACACATCCTTGAACATCCAGTGGACTCGCTGCACAGCTTTGTAGCGCAATAACTCTCGTATGCCATCCGACTGTTCTCGCAGCACACGTCGATCACTGAACCAGTAGTGACTGCCATTCTTAGAATCGACGCGGACAATAAAGTCCTCACCGGTTTCTGCTGACTGAGCTGCGATACTGGAGATAGGTGGACTTAGGCAAGCGTTCTTGACGTATCCGTGCCGTATGCTCTTTTGAAACTGGATTCTGAGCTTTCTCTCGATGGTGGGCGGCATAACGCAGTCGCTTTCTGAACCTATCAAATATTACCAGTGGTGTAAGAACGCTAAGCGCCCTTCAATCTTCATCGCAGGCGTCTGACGATCGCATCCGCAAATCTTTCCGCAGCCCCCTCTGCCAGTCCCAGAAACAGCTCCGGTTCGATCAACTCCAATTCCATCAGCACAAGTTTTCTATCTCTGGCGACGGCGTCAATCCGGCAATAGAGCGAATCGCGCACTTGCGGCACGGTTGCGGCGATTCGGTTTGCCTGATCGAGCAGCGCCGAGTCAGGATGAAATAATTCCGCGCTTCCGCCATGCTCTTTCTGGACGCGAAAATCCCCCGCCGCCGGACGCTTCAACACGGCATGGCTGTACGCTCCATCAATATAGATGAATGAAATTTCCCCTTCCGTCTCAATCTCGGGAATGAATTGCTGGATAAGGAATGGCTGCGCTTCCATTTTGCTCTTCAATTCATTTTCGGTAGGGACTGCCGCGCTATCAAAAAGCCACGTCTGATGGGCCGAGGCCGACACTGCGGGCTTTACCACGAATTTTTTCCAGTTCCTGATCTCTTGCCATTCCGATGATGCGATCGGGCCGCCATCGACAAAAACTGTCGGCGCGATCTCAATCCTCCTCGCCTCGACTTCACGCAGATAAAACTTGTTGTGGTTCCATAGCACCGTATCGACGGCATTGAGGATTGGCGTTATTCGCCCAACGCGTCTCAGCCAGCCGATAAACTCAGTCACTCTCAGGTGATAGTCCCAGCAGGAGCGCAGGACGATCTGGTCAAATTTGCTGAAATCGATGCCGTCCGATCGCCAGTCAACAATCTCGGTTTCAATGTTTGCCGCAGCCAGGTATGGCAACATCAGGCGCTCGCTCTCCGCTCCGTGGGGAAGGCCGCTGTATGTAATCAGCGCAAGATGTTTTTTCATGAGCGACGAAGGTCGGCCTTCTAAGACCGGCGCACTAACAAAAGAAGTAACTCTTAAATCCTGTCCCGCAACAAACTAATCACGTCATCTGCGGTAATGATGCCGGTAAGGCGCTGTTCTTCGTCCACCACGGGCAGCGTGAGCAGGTTGTACTTATCGAACATTTCAGCCACGTCTTTTTCTGACGCGCTGGCTTCCACATAAATCACGTGTTCCGGCGTAAGGGTCCCTAGTCTGGTGCCACCCGGAGCCAGGACCAGAGACACCAGCGGAACGGATCCCACCAGTTTCTCCTGGGAATCAACCAGATAGATGGTGCTTACGGTTTCCACCGGGCCTTCAAAGCTGCGCAGCCGGTCAATGGCATCGCCCACGGTATGCTCGGCTGAGAGAGATATATAGTCGGTGGTCATGCGCCCGGCGGCGGTATTTTCATGGAAGGCCAGCAGCCCTGAGACTTCCTGCCGCTCTTCCGGTTCCATCTCTTCCAGGATTTCTTCTGACGTTTCCTGTGGCAGGTCCCCCAGCAGGTCGGCGGCTGCATCGGGGTCCATTTCTTCCACGATGTCGGCAGCCTTGTCAGAATCAATGGACCGCATGAGCTCGATCTGCATTTTAGGATCGATCTCTTCCAGCGCTTCGGCAGCCACCTCTTCATTCAACGATCCAAAGACGGATTCGCGCTCGGCAGGGGCCAGCTCTTCCAGAATATCGGCAATGTCCGCCGGATGCAGCTTGGAAAGCCGTTCATAGGCCAGGCGCAGGCGCACGCGGCGTGCCGGATCGGTTTCAATCAAATCCACGGCTTCCCATGGAATGGATTTTTCCGGCATACGCATGGCCAGCGCTTCCACGGCGCGGCTGGGAGCAAGGCCCTTAAGCAGCCGGCGGATAGCCCCGCGCAACCCGATATCGACACGCCCTACTTTGAGCTTGAGCGTGCCATTGACCTGCTCACGTCGAAGATCGACATCATTCACGCGGACAACTTTGCGTCCGGAAACATCGATAATTTGCTGGTCAAGCAGGTCGCGTTCCAGCAGCAGCATGCCTTCAGAACTGGTAAGCGGCTGCCAGTCGTGCGCGGAGCCGTTGACTTGAATCGCCGAGCCGATCACGGTCTTGATCTGGCGCGAAGGCAGCAGACGGTCGCCTTCACTGGTCTTCACGATGAAATCAGAGATGCGGTTGGGATCTTCCTGGGGAAAGATGGCCACCTCGCGCACGTGTCCGGCAAACGCGCCGCTACTGTCATAGACGGATGCGCCCAGAATGCTCGAAAGTGCAATCTCTTCCCGCATGTTTCCCTAATTGGCAGAATACCCAATGTGGTTGGCCCTGACCAGAGCTAAACGTCTGGAACCAGTGCTTTCAGAATAATTATTTGGGAGCCGGTAATTTCACAGCAAGAGCCGGATAGCTTTGTTCAGACGCCGCCAATAAGATGCTGCTAAGAAGCATTGGGACAGCGGAAGCGTGAATAATCTGAATCCCCGCGCCTGCGAAAACATTCTGTTAAAGAAGGAGTTTCTCTCATGGCAATCCAGGTTACAGACCTGCACATGCTGCGCGACCAGTTACTGGTTCGGCGGCAAAAACTGGAAACCGCAGTGGCCAAAACCCAGACGGCAAACCTGCTGCATCTGCTGGAGCAGGTTGATCATGCGCTGGAACGCGTGGACCACGGCAGCTATGGCGTCTGCGAGCATTGCGCCGGGACTGTGGAGCCGGAACGCCTGTTTACCGATCCCCTGACGCAGCTCTGCCTGGACTGCCTGAATCCCACAGAACAACGCGCTCTGGAGCAGGACCTGCTGCTGGCGGCAAGAATCCAGGCCGGACTGCTGCCTAAACGCGATTTCAGCGCGGCGGGATGGAAAGTGGCTTATCACTACGAGCCGGCAGGTCAGGTCAGCGGCGACTACTGTGATCTGGTGCAGCATGGCAAAGATCTTTATTTCATGGTTGGAGATGTTTCCGGCAAAGGCGTTGCAGCGGCCATGCTCATGTCAAACCTGCATGCGCTGTTCCGCGTGCTGATTCCCACGGGACTTCCACTGGAGCAACTAGTAGAACGCGCCAACCGGCTATTTTGTGAAAGCACGCTGCCTACGCAATACGCCACGCTCATCGTGGGCCGAGCAGATGAATTCGGCAACGTGGAGATATGCAATGGTGGCCATCCGGCGCCGTTCCATATGGGAAGCCACGGAGTCGCGGCGATTGAGGCCGCAACGGTCCCCATTGGACTTTTCTCCGACCAAAAATTCTTGAGCACTACCCTGCGCACCGCCCCGGGCGACAGCCTGGTGATTTATACCGACGGAATTTCAGAGTCGGAAAGTCCGGCGGGCGCTGAGTACGGCAGCGCGTCACTGGCCAAGCTGCTGGGAACATGCCACCAACTACCGTCGCGTGAGCTGGTGGATAAATGCTTAAAAGAGGTTCTGAACTTCCGCTCTGGCTCGCCCCGCTTAGACGATCAAGCATTGATGGTGCTGCAGTTTCAGCCTCTGGCGGCGTAAGCTGCTTCGACGATGAGATTGTGGGGCGCGCAGCAGATTTACTACTTCTTGAGTTCCTGCAGCGAATACTTTGTCCCGCGCCAGGTGATCGCACCATCGCGCAAGGCCAGAAAAGCGGACTGCAAAGCAGCGAAGTTGAATACCAGTGCGGCCACCGGGCAGGTAAGAAAAAGCAGCGCAGAGTTTCCCATCAGGCGGCCGGATAGCGTGTAAATCAAGGCGATCATGGCGATCGCAGCCGCGAAGCCTACCTTGGCCCATCCGGGACCCAGGAAAACACCCAGAAATGGACAGACGCACAGAAAGAAAGTAACGGCGCAGACGGCCAGCACCAGGCTGATGCGAAACTTTAAAAACGCAAAAAGATTTTTCTCCAGGTTGGCGACAACGCCGGCCGCCCCCACGGCCCAGCGCAGGCTCACAAGATCGCGGCCAAAGACAACATCCTGCCGAAGGCCGGCCTTCTTGATGGTTTCACCGAGTTTGAGATCGTCGACAACTTCCAGACGCAGAGACTCATAAGTGCCAATCGCATCATAAGCCGAGCGGCGAATAAGATTAAACGCGCCCACGCCGACATGGTCACGTGCTTTTGGATCGCGCACTTTCCAGGGCCGCATGGCGAAACTCGACATGACCTGAGGAAACGAGATCATCATGCGCTCGCCCAGTGTCTTCATGTGAGCGGTGGGAAAAAGCACAAGGTGATCGGTCGCGGTCTTCATCGCGTAATGAATGGCGCGGCGCAGGGAGTCAGGATGGAAGACGCAATCGGCATCAGTAAACAGGAGCCAGTCGCTTCCGGCCTGCTGTGCGGCGTTTCCCTGCGCGACGTTTTCCTGTGCGGTAATTTCTTGTGCGGCATTTTTTTGTGCGGCATTTGGTTGTGACCCCAGCCACATGGCATGCACCTTGCCCAGCCAGCCGGAAGGCAGTTCGGCAACATGGATTACACGAAGTTTCCCTGCCGAAGCAGGCTCAGCCGCCAGACGCTCCATGATCGCGCCGGTCTGGTCCGTCGAACGGTCATTGACGGCGACAATCTGGTAATGCGGATAGTTGAGTTGCAGCAGGGATCGCAGCGCGGCTTCAATTTCGGCTTCTTCATTGCGCGCCGGAACAACAATTGTGAGCGAGGGCAGCGGTAAATCTGGCGCGGGATTCCATTCCGGCTGCGTGATGTCTGCTACTTCAGAAAAATGCAGGGCAAGTTGCAGCGTTGGAACAAGCCAAATGAGAGCCAGCAGTAGGCCAGAAATCCAATAAAGCAACGTCCAGTCAAATAAGATCATGCCCGCTGAACCTGGAAGCGCGGCGCAAACTTTGCGCCATAAAGAAGGATAAGGCCGGAGAGCGCGGCGGCGGCAAAGGCCACCCAGAAAGCCACCTGCAAAGAGCCAGTCTTGTCAGAGATGCGGCCGATCAGCGTGGGAGAGAAAGCGTCGCCCAGCAGATGGATGATAAAGACGTTGACGGCCAGCGCAGTGGAGCGAATATTGGCGCTGACGGAATTGATCAGCGCGGCGTTGGTGGGCCCTGTGCCGACCAGGACAAAAAATACGGCAACAAACATGGCCGGAAACATTAACGGGCCTGCGGCATAAATCGCGGCCACCATGAATGGCACGGCAATCAACATGGCAATCCCAGAGAAAGAATAATATGCGCCGAAATAGCGCTTCAGCAGGCGGTCTCCAATCCAGCCGCCCAGCAGAGTTGCGCCAATGCCATTGATGATTACGATAATGCTGAAGTCAATGTTTGCGGTTTTCACATCGAGCCCGCGCAGCCGCTGTAGAAATGTGGGAATCCAGACCTGCATGCCGCCCATGGCAAAAGTGTAGGCAGCCATGCCCAAAGTGGCTGTCATGAATGCGCCGTTGCGAATCAATCCGCGGAGTATTCCCTTCGTACTGGCTGGCGTAAACGTTTCATGCTGGCCGCGAGGCGGTTCCGGCAGCATCCAGAGCAGCAAAGCGAACAGGAAGCCTGGGATTCCAGCAGCCATGAACGGCGCTCGCCAGCTACCAAAAGCGTGCGCCAAGTAGCCGCCAATGAAATATCCCGCGGCGCTGCCCACGGGTAATCCCAGAAAAAAGATCGAGAGCATGCGGCCACGCTTCAGCGTCGGGAACGAATCGGCGATCAAGGTTGGAGCGATGGTGGCATAGCTGGCTTCACCAATTCCGACAATCGCGTGACGAAAGAGGAGCTGGTTATAGTCATGCACGAACCATGTAAGAAAAGTGAAGCCGCTCCAGATAAAGATGCCAAAGACCACAATGTTTTTGCGGGGAAAGCGGTCTCCCATCCAGCCCACTACCGGCGCGGCGAACATGTAAGTAAAGAAGAAGGCGCTGGTCAGCAGGCCTATCTTGGCATCGCTCACCAGAAACTCTTTTTTCACGTCAGACTGCACCGCGAAGAGCACATTGCGGTCAATGTAATTAAGGATATTGAGTCCGGTGAGCACCGCCAGCAAAAGACGAGGATAGAGTTTTGGCGGCATGGACTGGTGGGATTATACCTGCAGGGAGTTCCGGGAACGGCCGTGACCAGCAGGTTTCCAGCACTGGCATCGGGATTTTTCTATTGGGAGTAAACGACTTTGTCTGCTTTAGCCTAACCCCTCGAACAATTCTGAAATTTCAATCTTTAAACCCTTGGCAACCTTGTAAACACTTACGAGAGTGGGATTGCGTTCTCCGCGTTCAATTCCACCGATGTACGTCCAGTGCAGGTCACATGCTTCCCCCATTGCTTCCTGTGACCAGTCACGCGCCACGCGTAATTCGCGGACTCGATCACCGAAAGCCCGATTTATGCTCCGTTTAGCCCCTTTGGTCACTCCTGAAGTGTCATTGACTAATACTTATATTTCTAGAGACTATAAGTATTATTTCTTGTTATGATGTTGCGTGATGGGAACGACGAAAAAGACACGACGAACGAAACCTACAAGGCAATGGTCATTACCAATCGGTCTTTTGAGCAGATCATGAGCGCACTTTACAAGCTGGAATCGAAAGGCGTTATCGGGGACGATTACCCCTACACGCAGGAATTGGCCCTAAGAGAGATGTCCGCCAAAATCAACTGCCACATTCTTGCCGACGTGAATGAGCGCGAATTAGACGACCGGAACCATTACAGCCGCATGAGAGTTAACGCGGAGAAGCGACGAAAGCCTCAAGAGAAAGGAGGAATAGAAAATAAAAAAAACAAGGCCCGGAACCGCTATCCGGGCCTTGCTTTTAATTCTTAAGCAAAGCGATCTTCACCGCAAGCCCGGTCTTATACGTATCTCCAGCGCGCTCACTTCCAGCCACATAGCTGAGCGTCACTTCTTCAGGCACGATCAAAGCGCACCGGGAGAACCGGCGATGAACGCCGGAAAACCATATCGAAATCTTTTCACGTGAGAAGGTCTTTTTTTCAGCAGCTTCTTGATGCTGTGCTACTTCTTCGGCCTCGGCCACCTGACTTCCACCGTCGTCCCAATCCCGCCGCGAGGACGGAACACGCCTTTTACCACCGCCCACTTCGGTTTCGCGGCGCGCACCACATCTTCCAGCACCTGGTTCACGATGTTTTCCTGAAAGATGCCCAGGTTGCGATATTGCAGCAGATATTCCTTGAACGATTTCAATTCCAGGCAAAGCTTATTGGGCATGTAGCGGATTTCCAGCATGCCGAAATCGGGCAAACCGGTTTTGGGGCAGACAGAAGTGAACTCCGGCACGTCAATCAGGATTTCATAGGCGGGAAACTGGTTGGGCCAGGTATCAATTTCAGGGAAGTCATGGTCGAGTCCTGATTTTGCGTGATCGTCGGTATAGCCTGTACGATGTGACATCAGGAATCTATTGTAACAACCGCTTTTTCACCCCGTAACCGCGAGAGCGGGACGATCATCTAAAATAGAACCAACCGGCAAGAGAAGTCTGGAGCATGAATGCGCGTAAACGCCGACGACAGGTTCTGCGCTGCGCTTCCGGCTTGGATATACTTGCAAGTTTGGGCGATTAACCTGATTTTTTAATGCATGGCGAGACAAGGCCAAAATAACGGACGCAGGCACGTGGTGGTTGTAGTGGTCCTGGTATTAGCGGCTGTGCTGCTGTTTACCGGGATCAATCGCCGCCGCGTGGTGACGCCGGTGCGCGCGGAAAAAGTTACCCGCCAGGAAATTGCCAGCATTATCTCTACCAACGGCAAAATTGAGCCTGTCAATAGTTTTGAGGCGCATGCCCCCGCGCCGGCCACGGTAAGTAAAGTCCTGGTAGCGGAAGGCGACCACGTAAAAGCCGGCCAGCTTCTGGTAAAGCTGGACGATGCTGAAGCGCGCTCACAGGCGGCGCACGCGCTGGCGCAGTTGCGGTCGGCAGAGGCGGCGTTGAGCGGCATTAAGGCCGGCGGAACGCAGGAAGAGTTGCTCACAGGCCGCGCTGATCTGACCAAAGCGCAGGCCGAGCACGACGAAGCACAACGCAACCTGACGGCGATCCAGAAATTACAGCAGAGTGGCGGAGCATCACCGGCGGAGCTGGAAGCAGCGCAGAATCGCGTGAAAAAGGCCGAGGCAGACGTACAGTTGCTGCAAGCCAAGGTGAACGGCCGTTATTCTTCCCCGGAGGTCGCAAGGGTTGAGGCATCCGCGGCGGAGGCCCGGGCGGCGTATGCTGCTGCACAAGATTTGCTGCAACACTCCAATGTAACCGCGCCCTTTGCGGGAACGGTCTACCAGGTCCCGGTAAAGCCGGGTGGATATGTGAATGGCGGCGAACTGCTGGTGCAAGTCGCGAACCTGGAAAAAGTAAGAGTCCGCGCGTTTGTGGACGAACCGGAGATTGGCCGTCTTGCGGTAGGCCAAAAGGTGGAAATCAAGTGGGACGCGATTCCGGGCCGAACGTGGCAAGGCACATTAACGCGCATCCCTACTTCAGTGACCATGGTGGGAACGCGCACCGTGGGTGAAATTACTTCTGAAGTGGATAATTCAGACCGCAAGCTGCTGCCAAATGTGAATGTAAACGTGAGCATTATTTCCGCCCGGCATGACAATGCGCTTACCGTATCTCGCGAGGCAGTGCATGACGTGGATGGCAAGCGCTACATTTATAAGATCGAAGACGACAAAATTCTGGCGCAGGAAGTGCAGACTGGTCTCTCCAGCCTGACGCGGGTAGAAGTGCTCAAAGGGATTCCGGAAGGCGCGTTGATCGCGCTGGGCGCAGTCAATGCGCAACCTTTGCGCAATGGCATGGATATAAAGGTGGTCGAGCGTTGAGGTCTCTTGTCCGGTTGGCGGCTCTCTTTTTCTTAGTCATTGGTTCAGGAGTGATGGGGCCGATGGCCGCAGCGGATGCCGATCCGGCTGCTCTGCTCAAGGCCGGCAAGGCCGACCAGGCAATCCATGCGCTGAATCTGGCCATTGCGCGCGCGCCCAATGAGGCACGATGGTACAACCTGCTGTGCCGCGTTTACTTTCAGCTCGAGCTCTGGGACAACTCCATGCACATGGCGGAAAAGGCGCTGGCGCTTGATCCGCAAAACAGCTCCTATCATTTGTGGCTGGGGCGCGCGATGGGCAGAAAAGCGGAAGATGCGAATCCTTTTACGGCTTTTGGGCTGGCGCGCAAAGTGAAAATTGAATTCGAACGAGCCGTTGCCTTGGACAAAGACAATCTGCCGGCGCGCTCCGACCTGAGCGAGTATTACCTGGAAGCTCCGGGCTTTCTGGGCGGCGACAAAAACAAAGCCAAACAGCAAGCCGACTACGTTGCGGAGCATGATCGCGCTCTGGCCAGTTACATTTACGCGCGCGTGCAGGAAAAACAGGGCAACACCGCCGCGGAAGCAGAATATAAAAAAGCGATTGCCGCCAGCAACCATCCCGCACGTTACTGGGTGGAGCTGGCACATTTTTACCGGCGCACCGGACGGCTAAACGAAATGGAAGATGCCCTCCACCGCTCAATAGCCACGGTGCAGGAAGGCGAACCCAGCGAATTTGATGCAGCCGCGCTGCTGCTCCATTCAGGGCGCAACTTTGCCGGGGCAACGCAGATTCTGCGGCACTATGTCTCAGAGGACGATCCGGCGGAAGAAGGCCCTGCGTTTCGCGCCCACTACCTGCTGGGAGTCCTGTTGGAAAAACAAGGCAAAACGAAAGAAGCCGCAGCGGAGTTCCAGACTGCGCTGAATATGGCGTCAGAATACCGCCCGGCGCAGGATGCGCTGGCGCGCGTTTCCCGATAGAATCACGTCTTTCCATACCATCCGAACAAAATTTGCGCAGGTGAAAAAATGAAATTGTATGCCCGTGTCGTCCTGATTGCAGCCTGGATCGTGGCGCTTCCACTAACTCTGCTCGCGCAAGATACCGCATCCGGCAAGGACAAACCACTGGCATTCCGCACCGCCATTGAACTGGCGCTCAAGAACAGCGCGAGTACCGGCCTGCAACAGGCTGACTTGCAGCGCGCTAGTTCGGTGGTACGGCAGACAAAGGACGTGTTTCTTCCGCAGATGGTGCTCGGCTCAGGGCTGGGGGCATCCTACGGCTTCCCGTTGAGCCTGGAAGGCGCGGCGCCTTCAATCTTTAACGTGAATTTTCAAGGTGCGCTGTTCAATATGGCGCAGCGCAACTATGTAAAGGCCGCCAGGAGCGATGTGGCAGTCACAACGGCACAAAATGCCGATCGCCGCAATGACGTGATCATGGAAACTGCCGTGGATTACGTACAGCTTGATCTGTTGGATTCGTCCCTGACGATCCAAAGAGAACAGCAACAGTCTGCACAGAAATTTCAGGATATCGTTTCTCAGCGCATACAGGCCGGCTTGGATAGTCAGGTAGAGGGCACACGCGCCAAACTTGCGGGCGCAAGAACACGGCTGGACATCGCACAGACACAGGCCGCCGCCGACCAGCTGCGCCTGCGCCTGTCACAATTGACGGGGTTGCCGGTCGCGGCAATCAGGACAGAAACGGAAACTATCCCGGAGATGCCGACAGTCGCCCAAGATCAGGATTTGCCCGCCGAAGCGGTGAAGAATAATCCTGTAGTGAAAGTAGCGGAAGCGGCAGCGCAGGCAAAAATGTTTCGCGCGCAGGCGGAACGCAAGCAGCTCTATCCGGCGGTGGATTATGTGGGGCAGTATGCGGTGCTGGCGCGGTTCAACAATTACGATGAGTTTTTTCAGAAATTTCAGCGCCACAATGTGACGGCGGGCGTGGCCATCCGCTTCCCTTTCTTTAATCCCATGCAGCGGGCCGCGGCCGATGCTGCCAAAGCGGATGCAGCAAAGTCGCGCAAAGAAGCACAGACAGTGAAAGAGCAGGTGAGCACCGAGACGCTGAAGCTGCAACGGTCGGTGGAGCAGCTGGCCGCCGCGCGGGAAGTTGCGCAACTGGAACACCAGCTTTCCCAGGCTGATATCGAGTCCGTGCATGCCAAGATTGAAAGCGGAGCGGCGAGCATTAAAGATGAAGAGAATGCACGCGTGGCCGAGCACGAACGTTACACGGCTTATCTGAATTCCAGCTTTGAACTGGATCGCGCACATATCCAGTTGATGCGCCAGATCGGACAACTGGAAACGTGGGCACTCGGTCCGGCGAAGCGGTAATAAACGGCGTCTTAGGGGGCCATGACTCCGGAATGACGCAGCGCCAGCCATGCCAGAATGGACCCAATAAACGTGACAGACAGAATGAGCGAGACCACTCCGGCAACAAACACAGGGATGAGCGGGTGCGGGTCCCACTGCTCTGTTTCCTCATAAACCTGGGGCGCGGGCTTTGCCACAACCAAGTCAAGTTTGGGCCGTGCTTCCCGTTCGTCCGCAACTTTTTGTACTGCCAGGGTGCTCATAAGGGCCTCCGAGAAGGCCAATGTAGCGGGTAGGCCCACACGCGCGCTGTGACGGCGGTCACATGTTGGAAGTGATGAGAATCGCCGGAAAGCAAACCTACCACGGAAGCACAGAGACACGGAGAAGATCGGGAGGGCAGAGGCAAATCGCCGTCATCGCCGGATCAAAATCTTGGCTCTCGGTCGATCAGTTTAATCAGTGTCAATCAGCGGTAAGGTTTGCATTTCGATTGCGGCTATTATGTACGATTCGCCGATCTTATCAGGAACGCTTCACCTCGACGGTTTCACCAGCCAGTGACGAGCCGGCTTCAAGCGCCAGAAAACGCACACGTCCGCTGGCGACGGTCCTGCCTTCAACATCAGTGACTGTGGCTTCCCATACCTGTGTACGACGGCCTCGCATCAGTGGCCGAGCGGTGGCGCGCAACTTCCCTTCCCTCACCGCATTCAGGAATGATGTCTGGTTTTCCAACCCGACGACAGATTGGTTACGCGGCAGCGCCGCGAGCGCAGCGCCAACCGAGGCGACAGTTTCAATCAGGCCGGAATACACGCCGCCGTGGACGATTCCATACGCCTGGTGATGGTGCGCTGCAATTTCTAACTCCGCGATTACTTCATCGCCGGTGGCGAGGACAAAATGAATGCCCATCGCGCGAGTCCAGCCGCTGATGGAAGTGTTGAGCGAGACAGCAAAGTTTCCGTCAGGAGAAGCGGCAAGGCCGGGTCGAGTGGTCATAGCGGAGAATTCTAATGCAAAACCTTACCGCAGATTAACACGCGATGAGCGCGGACCAGTGCGTCGCTTCCGAAACAGCAAGATCTACCTCGTGCGCCTGTACTTGAGCGAGACGAGTCCATAGGAAAAGCTTTTGTTCTCTGTCAGCTCAAAATTGCGCTGAGGGAAGCCGCTGGGAAAAATCGGCAGGCCTTCTCCCAGCAGCACCGGCACTACGCCGATATGGAGTTCATCGACCAGGTCGGCTTTCAGGAAGTCACGAGCAATTTCACCGCCGCCCATCAGCCATATGTCCTTGCCTGCGCGCTGACGAATTTCTGCCACCAACGCTTCCGGAGGTACGTTTACAAACGTCTTGCCTTCGCGATCACCGGAGGGAAGCGTGCGGGAAAGAACGTACGTCTTCAACTTCGGCCCGAAGCCGCCTTCGTCCTGCGCTTTGGCAACTTCATAGGTCTTACGGCCCATAATGCCGGTATCGATGGACGCGAAGAAGTCAGCCATGGAGAAATCACTCGGCACAGATAGAAAATCAAATGTGCCATCCGGCCGGGCGATGTAGCCGTCAATGCTGATGCCGAGAGCGAGAATGATTTTACGCATGGCTTGGAATGTTACTCCAAATAGCAAACGCCAAAGTGCTGGTCGCCGCATTCAGAGCAGCGGCCGGCTGACTGTTCCGGCGTAACCACCATGGGATATTCGCAGCCCGTGCAGGTCTCCCAGGGCGAAATCTGCTGCGCGGTGAAACCGTAGCGCTCGCGCAGAACTCTTTTCGCTTCGGCGACAATCTGGCTGCATTCCGCTGCGCTCAGGAGTTCGTGCTTCGATGCCCAGGCCTGTCGATCGGCATAATCAGGAAACTTTGGAGCTTCTCCCCATCGCCATGAAGGGTCGATGGCGTTGCGGCTGCGGCCAAGCAGATGCAGATGGACCCGGCGATGCTCAGGGCCAGACTTCATTCCGCCGGAACCAGATTTACTAGAATCAGGGACATGCGGCTCGGCAGCAAAATTCAGCGCCCAGTTACCGGCTTCCCAATAATTGATACAGCCGAGATTGAGCTGGGGCAGCACTTTCAACATGGCTTGTCCTGCGGCCGCAACCAGAAACGACCATTGCGTAAGTTCGCTTGGAGTAAGTTCGCCGCGCTCCCAGACTTCGCGTGGAGGATTGACCAGCAGGTTGCCGCCATCTTCCCGGCTGACCAGAGCTGCGCCTTTATCGGGCAGCAGCAGGTGTCCACCGGCGCAGGTAAAAAGTGTCCGTCCCAAGTCAGGGCTCCTTCTGTTCCCAGAGTAGCAGAGGCATGAATGGTCCAGCAGCTCTGGCGTGCAGCTCTGCAATCCAGCTCTGCCGGGCAGAGGGGCGCAACTCGGCGTTCTGACAGAGCATCCATTTAAAAGGACCTGAGAGGGGAACCACCATGATTAAACGCATACTTTTCGCCACGCTGTTTGCAGGCCTGACCGCATTCAGCGCCAATGCACAGCAGACCCTGCCTTCGGGCACCGAGATTAAAGTAAGAACAGATACGTCTATTCCCGCGAAACCAGCGGCTGATTCACGCTACGCCGCCAGCGTGAGTGAGGATGTAAAGGACGCTTCCGGCAACGTAGTCATCCCTCGTGGATCGCGCGCTCGCCTGATTGCCGTTCCGACGAATGACGGCAAAGATACTAACCTTGATCTGCGTTCCGTAACCGTGAACGGCACTCCGTACCTGATTGACGCAGCGGGTTCCGGCAGCGGCACTCCCGGTGGACTGGGCGCGAACAAGCGCACCGGAATGTACGTGGGCGGCGGCGCGGCAGTAGGCGCATTGCTGGGCGCACTGATGGGCGGCGGCAAAGGCGCAGCCATTGGAGCAGTGCTCGGGGGCGGTGCGGGTGCGGGGACCCAGGTGCTTACCGGCAAGAAGCAGGACCTTCCAGCGGAAACCCAGCTCAGCTATAAGCTCGCTACCAATGCTCAACTGACGCCTATGAGAAATAACTCGCAAGGAACATCGAATCCACAGAAGTAAGAGATTGGTACATCTTGATTGAAGACCCGGTGCGTATTGCGCCGGGTTTTCTTTTTGTTACAGTAGCCGTGAGCAGGAGAGGAAACCGGAACGGAGATGTGCGGACGTTATCGATTGACGGCGAAAGAGCGCTGGTTGAGCGACTACTTCAATCTCGATCCAGAGGATGTGGACTGGGCCGCACGATGGAATGTAGCGCCTACGCAAGAGGTCGCCACCATCCGGCAAGATCGTAAGGAACCAAAGCGCATCTTCGCACTCATGCGCTGGGGATTAATTCCTTATTGGGCCAAGGATGCCTCTATCGCCAACAAGACGATCAATGCCGTGGCTGAAACCGCAGCGGAAAAACCAGTGTTCCGCGAGGCCATGCGCCGACGCCGCTGCCTGATTCCGTCCGATGGCTTTTATGAATGGAAACGGATCGGGCCAAAACTCAAACAAACTTACAACATCGGATTGCCCGATGACGGCTTATTTGCCTTTGCCGGCCTGTGGGAACGCTGGAAAAATCCTGAAGGAAATCCGGTTGAGAGTTGCACAATTCTCACCACGCAGGCCAACGCCCTGATCGCCGACATTCATGACCGAATGCCCGTGATTCTAAGCCTGGAAGATTATGATCGCTGGCTTGATCCAGGCGTCACTGACCCAGCGCTGGTGGCCGATCTGCTCAAGCCCTTCGACCCGCGGCTCATGCGCAAGTATCCTGTCAGCGACTTTGTAAACCGCCCTGACAACGAGGGACCGGAATGCGCACAAGAAGTTGCTGCGGACTCAGCGGTGCAGCAGAAGCTGTGGTGAGTTTTAACGCGCTCCGCTTCGCTGCGCGCGGGCCTTCGGCAGAGCGGAAAGGACGTTTGTTTCCGTTACCCAGCGCTTACCCATTCAGCGCGCAAGCGCGCCTCGGGCCGCGCTGGGGTAGCTGTGGGCGCGCCTACGGCGCTGGGTTCGTCAATGACGCACAGGATGCAGTGGCTCACGCTTGGCACTTTCGTGTCAAGAGTGCCGGGGCTAAAGCCCAGTCAAAATAAGCGCTTTTGGCACGAGTAAACTCGTGCCCTGACACTTGTCTCGCCGGGGCATAGAGACTTCTTATTGATGAGAGTGAGACGCAGCAGTGCTCGAGTCTCTACGTCCGCATTTTCTGCTTGTCCTCGAGAAATTCGGCGCAAATAAAGTCACAGCCCGGAGGGCGAAAGAGTTTAGCCCAGGTGCGTGAGCCCTGGGTAAGCTTTTTTGAATTATTGAGCGCCGTAGGTGCGACACAAGGGTTTGCGTTCAGACCTATCATCTCGGGAAGAACAAGTTCGATAATCAGGTCGGCTACTTCAGGGAGTCACTCGACCATCAAAGGAAACAAAAGGTCCCTCCGCCCTACTCGCGCGCTGATGACGGCGCGCTCTCGCTTAACGGCCGTCGGGATGACGAATTGAAAAAGACTACGCTTAACCGCGCGAAACCGCTTTAACCCCAACATGAATAAACGTTCTTCCACAAGAGTGAAAACCGTGCCCTGACACTTGTCTCATCGGCTGAAAAAGAATTGTTGAAGAGAATGCGAGACGCAGCAGTGCTGCGGCTCTATGTTGGGATTGTTTACGGTCCGCGGATTTATTGGGATATTGAGCAGATAATCGTTTGGTGGTTTACGAATCGGCGGGTTATCAGACACTGAAATCGGGCTACTTGACAAAAATCGGCGCGTTATCAGACATAAGTACAAATTTTGTCTATTGACAATGACTCGGCATTCGTGCGATATTGAAGCTGGATCTGGCGGGAGCGGCGCCGACAGATCAGCAGCCAACACTAAAAGCTGGCTGGGCGGGGAAACCCGAAAACGGCCTGCAACCCTGTGGTCCTGTGGCCTACCGTTTGGGTCCCAGGTGCCGCGGCCCCTTAGGACCTGAAATGTGAGCCGGCTGAGGCTCCTTTTCGGAATGAGAAAAGCTCCTTTGGTAGGGGGCCGTGGTGTGCGAAAAAGCGGCTCTTGGTATTTGGCTCCTGGCCTTTGGGTTCTAGCTCTTCATTGATTCGATCCCTCAAAATTTTCTGAAAGAACCAGCCACAGGCTTGTGTGCGGTCGCCACATGAGCCAGGCAAGAAGCGGCAGTAGGCTCACGCCATGCGGCAGCGGAGCCGTTCCCTCACATTCTCAGGCTCACCCAAGGCTCGCCACTCGAAGTTCGGGATGGCAGTTTTGAGGGGACATTCATCGATTCTGTTCTGCAAGCTTCAATAAGAGTCAGGGCACGACGCAGGCGAGAGCATCTCCACCCCTGCAAGCCAAAATCGGGCTTGCTCGGGACCCCGGCCCTTGCGGTCCACAGGTATTTGTCCATGAGTATCGAAAAGAGTATTAGCAAACCAGAAAATCAATAATTTCACCGCAATTTCCATCGGCAAGAGTGCCGGTGCCACAAAAATCAGGCGAGGGCGACTGCGGTCCAAAACTTTTCAAAACAAATCCCAAAGCCACCCAGACGGGTGGCTTTTTTATTGGAGAAACAAATGATCAGAATTGTAATGAGCAAAGAAGAAGTCCTTGCCGCTATCCACGAATGCGCCGCACAGATTGGGCATGCACCCAGCTTTCCGGAGCTGGCGAAGCTGACCAAGGTGAGGCGGCGCGCGATCTTTACGCATTTTGGCACGTACACGGAAGCCTTGCGCGCAAGCGGACTGGAGCGCACTGGTCCGGGGTACGAAGTGAGTCCACGCGAAATGTTTCTGGACTGGGCTGGCGTGACGCGAAGCCTGGGGATGGTGCCTTCGATGGGCGATTACGGACTGAAGGGGAAATACAGCGTGCGTCCTTTTTTGCGCTGCTATCGGGGATGGAAGCAGGTGGCGCTGGGCATGCGGGAGTACATACAGAAGAACGGACTGGAAGGCGAGTGGGGCGACGTGCTGGACATCATTACCCGGTTTTTTGAGGCAGGAGGTAAGCGAGGGTGGACGTCTGGAGCGGGCATGGAAAAGCCCAAGTTCATGCAGGATGAGCCTGTTTATGGAGATCCGCTGATGCATCCGGTGATGAGCCATGGGCCGACAAACGAAATGGGAGTGCTATTTCTGTTTGCCACGATGGCCCAGGAGCTTGGCTTTAAAGTGATGCGAGTGCAAGCGGCGTTTCCCGACTGCGAAGCTATGCGCCGGGTGGAAACCGGACGGTGGCAGAAAAGCCGAATTGAGTTTGAGAAAGAGAGCCGGAATTTTCTGGCGCACATGCATCCGGCAGCGCATTGCGACCTGATTGTGTGCTGGATTCATAACTGGAAAGAGTGTGCGATAGAGGTGCTGGAGCTGAGCAAGCTGGTCAGGTTCAGCGACGGGTAATCGGCAAACGATCACTGCAGAGACGCGGAAAAATCTTGAAACACTGAGGAAAGGAGGAAGCGGAGGAACCAGCAGGAAAACCTTTTCGCCGCAGATTTACGCAGACGAGCGCAGGGATTTCACCACGGAGGCACTGAGACACGGAGAAGACCTTGAATATGGATTGCCTTCCACAATATATAAATATACATATAACATGATAATATCGCCAAGATGCCGAAAGAGACTGCAAAGAGAGGTCAGCACCAAAAATGACTACCAACCGCAAATCCGCCAAGAAGATCAAAGTCACTCAAGGAAGCGGCAACGTATTTGCCGACCTTGGATTGCCTCATGCAGAGCAGGAATTGATGAAAGCGCGATTGACCTTGCAAATCCATCAAATCATCCAGAAACGTGGCCTCACGCAAACAGAAGCTGGAAAGATCCTGGGGATACCGCAACCTCAGGTTTCGGCGCTGGCGCGAAATCGCGCAGGCACTTTCTCCATGGGACGGCTGATTGAATTCCTGACCGCACTAGGCCAGGACGTGAAAATAACCGTTACCCCCGCACGTAAAGAGCAGGGACAATTCTCCGTGGTGGTTGCCTGATGCAGATATAAACATCACATCTCTCGCAATCCGATACGTTGTGCTTCAATTCGACGGAAAAAGACGGATTGCGACACATGTTTTAGCGTTATCAACGTAAACATCCGATGGCCCACATGCCCCGGCCGCCCTGCATCTAACCACTGAACAGCAACGGAAACAGAAAAACGATTCAGGGCGGTGCAGACTTGCTATCCGCAAGTGTCAGCATTTGCCCGGAAGGATGGGGAACCGATGAAGATCCATAAGGGAATGCGTATTTTGAGTTCAATGCTACTGATGGGCGCGCTGGCTGCGCCGCTCGCGGTGCGGGCGCAGGAACGCGACCGTGACGACCATGACCGCGACGATCGCGCAAAAAACCAGCGCATATACGACCGCGACCACAAGGACTATCACAACTGGAATGGCGATGAAGACCGCAACTATCGCCAGTGGTACCAGCAGAAATACAACGGCCGCGAATATCGCGAATACAACCGGCTGAACAAACACGACCAGACCGCGTATTGGAACTGGCGCCATCAACATGGCGACAACGACCGTGATCGCGACGACCGTAAAGACAAAGACCGCGATCGTCGATAAGCGGTAGACGCGAGTGTCGCTAGATCACACGGCAACAGTTAACGACATAAAAGTCCGGAGCGTGAAAAACTCCGGGCTTTTTGTTGCGCTTTATTTCTCAGCGGGAGCGGCCGGTTTAGCTTTGGCCTTTGCTGCCGGTTTGGCAGCGGGCTTGGCCGATGTTTGCAGCGATGCACGAAGCTCGCGGGTCCTTACCCTCTTGGCGGCGTTCGAACGATTGCGCGTGTTCTTGCGGGCATTTTTCTTTGGCATTAGTAGGGGCTCCTTGGAGTTTCAGCTGCGTTGAGTGGCTCGTTACATCCTAACTGAGAATTGCCAAAATTGACTGAATTGCCATCATCGCCGTCATCGGCGGAAGATTTTTGCCGCAGATGGCGGAAGATCGAAGAAACCGAGGCGGGTCAGTAGTGGTCGCCCTACGAGTGACAGTAACTTTTGACGTCAGGTGAGTACACCGCACCGCCATTGCTGGCGAAATGGCGATGTCACGCCAGCTATGCAAAGAGAGTATCGGGTATGACTAGAACAACGACCACAAAGGCCGCGCAAGCCATCATGAACACGTCGCTCATACGGATGTGCCGCCTGCGCGCAATGGCGTATGGAATCGCCGTCATGAGCCAGACCATCACTGAGAGTGAACAAATCAGCCCAAAAATCGCGAGCGTTGGGTGAAGGTGCATCAAGCTAAACCCAACCATCTGTGGCCCGCGAGACCACGTCCACAGCGTCTTTTCCCACATGATTCGTGCCGCGAACACCATCGCAAATGGTGAGACACACAGCCACCACATTTTGAGAAAGCCGGGTAGCGCGCGTTTTATCTCCACGCTGGTGCATTCTAACGCCTAGCCGGGATTCCGCAACCGTGATCGACGAAAACGGGGTTTACGCTCACAACCCTACACCCCCGAGGCCATAGATCCGGATGCAAGAGGATGGCGGCCATCGGCATGGACCGAAAGCGGTTTGAGCGAAACGCCAGCTGCCAGCCAGCCCCCGCCCAATGCGCTAATCCGCCATTGGCCTGCCGCTTGTAACCGCTTGGATTCTCTGGGCTTTAGGCTGCAGCAAAGGATGTTAATATAAGAGCCAGGACAGACATGCCATTAAAAACATTATTCCTGAATCCTCCGTCGTTTGAGAACTTTGACGGTGGCGCCAGCTCGCGCTGGCCTGCCACCCGCGAGATTGAGTCGTACTGGTATCCGGTATGGCTGGCGTATCCGGCAGGGATGCTGGAGGGCTCGCGGTTGCTGGACGCGCCGCCGCATCATGTGTCGGCGGAAGAGACGATTGAGCTGGGCAAACAGTATGACTTCCTGGTGCTGTTTACGTCCACGCCGGGTTTTCCGGGCGACATCAAGCTGGTCACCAAGATGAAAGAGGCGAATCCTAAGCTGAAGATTGCGTTTGTGGGACCGCACGTGACCACCCTGCCTGAGCGGTCATTGAATGAGTGCAAGGCCATCGACTTTGTCTGCCGGCGCGAGTTTGATTACTCCGTGGTGGAATACGCCAACGGCAAACCGTTGAGCGAGATTATTGGAATTTCATATCGCGACGCGAATGGCAAAGTTGTTCACAACGCTGATCGCCCGGACGTGATGGACCTGGATTCCCTTCCCGATGTGGTTGATGTGTATTTCAGAGATATGGATATAAGACGGTATAACGTACCGTTCTTGCTTCATCCTTTTGTCGCGTTGTATACCACGCGCGGCTGCCCGGCGCAGTGTACATTCTGCCTCTGGCCCCAGACTTTGAGCGGCCATCCGTGGCGCAAGCGCTCGGCTGATGCCGTGGCCCGCGAGATGGCCAAAGCCAAAGAGTATTGGCCCTGGGTGAAGGAATATTTCTTTGACGACGACACCTTCAACATCCAGAAGGCGCGCACCGTTGAGCTGTGCGGCAAGCTGAAGCCGCTGAACCTCACGTGGAGCTGCACGTCGCGAGTCACCACCGACTACGAAACCTTGAAAGCGCAGAAGGAAGCCGGCTGCCGTTTGCTGATCGTCGGGTATGAGTCGGGCGATCCGCAGATTCTCAAGAACATCAAAAAAGGCGCGACGGTTGATCGCGCACGCCAGTTCACCAAGGACACCAAAAAGCTCGGCCTGAAAGTCCATGGGGACTTCATCCTGGGACTTCCCGGCGAAAGCCGCGAATCCATCCGCCGCACCATCGATTTCGCCAAAGAGCTCGACGTGGAAACCATTCAGGTCTCCATCGCGCACGCTTATCCGGGCACTGAGATGTACGATTTCGCCAAGAAGAATGGCTTCATCGTGGGCACAGAGCGCATGGTCGATGACGGCGGGCACCAGGTTGCGCAAATTGAATACCCCGGTCTGCCGCGTGAGCACGTAATGGAAATGGTCCACAAGTTTTACGACGAATATTATTTCCGGCCCAAGGCCGTCTTCCGCATCGTGCGAAAGGCTGTCTTCAACGGTGAAGAGCGCCAGCGCCTCTATAAGGAAGCCAAGTCATTCATGAAGCTGCGCTCTGCGCGCAACAAAGCCACTAAAGATATGGTGGCGGCAAAACACGCTGCGGAAAAGACGCGCAGAGCTGAAGTCGCCGGCGACTAATCTCTGCCAACGGCCAGCATAACAAGGCAAGATCGCATGATGGAACAGGAAAAAGTCGGCAAAGCCCGTATCATCGGGTATGGCATCGGACTGGCCATTTTTGTCGCTGTCGCGATTTGGAAATTTCTGGTCACTAATACGGCACGCTAAGAATGGCAGGCTGAAACTGGTTTGCTAAGAATGTGTGCTTAGACTGGTGTGCTGAAAAATAGTGTGCTAAGAATCGCGCGCTAAAATCTCATGTCATCCGCGCATCAGGCGGGCTGTAGGCGGAATATCCGAGTGAAGTTCAAGAAAATCTTCATCTATCTGGCCATCGCCTGCTGCAACGGCGCCGGCGACGTGCTGCTAAAACGCGGCATGCAAAACCTCGGTGAAATCCACCTCAGCCGCTGGACCCACATCTTTAACGCCTTCATTGATCCCTGGATCATCCTGGGCATTCTTTTTCTCGCGGGATTTTTTTACTCGTACCTCACGGCGCTCTCTTGGGCCGATCTCACTTACGTTTTGCCTGCAACGGCCTTCGGCTACGTCATCACCGCGTTCCTGTCACGCGTTTTCCTGCATGAAACCGTCAGCCCGTGGCGATGGGCAGGCGTCCTGCTCATCACCTGCGGCGTGGGTCTGGTTGCGCGCGGGCCTTCGCTCACTGAGCGGCCTACCAAGGACACTGCGCTCGGCAAAGACTCAGCAATCTCTCGCGCCAAGGAGCAGCATGAACTCGCTTAAGCTCTGGACCGCTATCGGAATGCTGGTACTCGCCTCCAGCGCGGGAGACGTAATGCTCTCCGCCGCCATGAAGCGCATCGGCGATCTCGACGCCATTCGTATCAATAAGGGCTTGCTGACGGTGATCGGCCACGTCGTCCGCGAAAAACTTTTTCTTCTCGGACTCTGCTGCCTCATCTTCAGCTTCTTCTGCCTCCTGACCGCGCTTTCCTGGGGCGACGCTAGCCTCGTCGCGCCTGCCTCGGCGTCACTTACTTACATCTGCTCCGCCATCCTGGCAAAATTCCTGCTGCATGAAAACGTCGATCGCCGCCGCTGGCTCTCCGCCGCGCTTGTGTGTGTGGGCGTGCTGTTGCTGGTGAAGTAAGCTTCATATTCCGTGTCTCACAAATCCCTGGCTTGCCAGCCAGTTCGAAAGGCCGGCCGCCGCGCAATGAAGTATCAGCTTGCCACTGTCAGCCTTCTCACAATCTCTTCCGCCACAGCATCTGCCCGAGCTGCAATCTGCTGTGGCGTCTGGTCCTGTATGGGATGTTGTACGTAAACAGCGTCAAAGCCCGCGCGTCCCAATGCGCTGGCCTGCACTCTCGCAGGAGCGGTGAATTCAGTGGTGGCGACAGGCACTGCCGGAATGCCCAGATTTTCCAAGCCAATTGTGTCGTGCAAACTGCACGTTGTGCACGACCCTCAATCCGCCAGCCCCTCCACTACCGCGTCCATGCCGCGTAGCTGTTCGATGATTTGCGGCGGAGCATTCTTGGAAAACGTCGGCTTGCGAGTGCGCAGAATTTCCGCAGCGCCATACTTCGTTCGTAGAATCTCTTCCAGTCGATCCAGAAAGAAACTCCCGCCGGGCTTGCTGATATCCAGCAACCCGATCTTTTTTCCCGTCAGGCTCTTCAGCCGCCCCGGCGGCGTTGCTGCCTTCGGCACGCTTTCATTTCCAGGATGAACAATCGTTACCATCTTTACTCCTTCTATTTGTCCGGAATCGGATAGGTTACCATCTGACTGCCCGTCGGACCGGTTGACCAGCTGCCAATCACTGCAGAAAACTTCCCTGCTGTTCCTCCGCTCACAAAAATGCTGATCGCTTCAGGTGACCGGAATTTCTGGTAGCACTTTTCCCCACGTACAGTGATCTCTTTGTAATTCGCTGCAAGTTGCGTACCTTCCGCGCGCTCTTCTTTCGAATAATGCCGCACAGGTATCCCGGTATTCTCGAACAGAAATTGCCGTGCCTGTTCCTTGGTAAAGCCATCGCGATGGATCGTCTTCACATGCTCGGGGCACAGAATCACAATTGCCTCTGGCATCAGGCACGTGCGGTAACTCCACACGGTGGCCAGCGCGAAGGAAATCGTCTCCAGCACGGTCTTGCCCGCAGGCGCGGTATGCTCGCTCACGCCGCGCGGTGGCTCGGCCGCAAACAGTGAAACCGCGCTCTGCTCGCGTTTGAGTCCGCGCGTTACATGAAACGGTTCCCAGGGATTCTCTTCTTCGTTCTCGGCGATGCAGAAAGAAAACTTGCCGGGATTTCCCAGCGCTGACATGTCAATCCCGTCAGGCCTCCCACCGCCGATATTCAACAGGACCAGCTGAAAGGCCCGCCCCAGCGAACTATTGGCCCGCGCGACGTTGGAAAAAACATTCTGCTTTGACCAGAAGCCCAGCTCTTGCCGCACTGGCCCATTGATCATCACCAGCGGCGCGGCAAAATGCGTGGTCGCCTGAACTCCATGGAGATTGAAGCGCTCATCGCATGCCGCGCGCATCAGGGGCAGCAACACGCGCATCATTTCCGGCACGCATCCGGCCATCACCGCGTTGGCTGCGATCTTTTCCACCGTCGCTTCACCATAAAATGGCGGCACACGCGCGATCACCATCTCCGGCGCCAGTCCGCTGGCTTTTACCATCGCCTCTACTTTTTCGATAGTCGGAGGAATCACCGGCAGCGCATCACCAAATTTCTGACGGCAATATTCAAAGTGATCTTCTTCGTCACGCAGCGTGATGCGAGTGGCAGGATCGCCTGTTCGCCGCAGCATCTTCGCGCCGTTTTCCTGGGTGTTTTTCTGCTCTGTGCCTTGCGCTTCCGGCTCCAGGTGCCGCGAACTGCATCCCGGCTTCCAGGCTGGCGCGCCATCGTCCGCTGGAGCGATTGGCGGATGCCCCAATGCCGCTGCAAGCTCATTCAAGCCTTGTTTATCGAAACCCACCAGCGTCCGCTGCACCTGTCCGTTTTCGTCAATGAGATAAAACGTCGGGACATTGTGCGGATCGTAAGCCCGCGAAATCTTCAACCCTGCATCGAGCTCTACTGGATAAGAAATTTTCAACTGGCTCACGAATTCACGCGTCGAGCGCTCATCATCCTGCGAAAGCCCAATCACCTGAACCGAATCCTGCTTAAGGGAATTTAAATACGGCAGAGCCAGCTGGCAGGTGGGACAGTCAGTTTCAAAGAAGACCACCACGGCCTTCTTTCCGGGCTGGAGTCCCGGGATCGGCGGCGAGGTTTGTGCTTGCGGCATGAGACTACGATAGAAGCAGCGCCGGGTTAGGGCAAGTGAAGCCGACAAAAAACGCCATCTTTGTGTATCCTATCTGGCATGGAAAAGAAGCCTCCCCACGACGAATCGAAGAACCGGTTTGCGGAAGTGATCCGGCAGTCACAGGAACGCCGCAACGAGTTGAACAACAAGGCCAAGAAGAAGCAGATGGAAGATATTGAGCTTCCTCCCCGCGACGAAGAAATTGTGGACACAAAGGAAGACGACGAGCCTGCGATTTAGCTAACGCTATTCTTGCCCGATGGACCCTTTTGGCGCAGCCATTCCAGCTGCGCCATTTCAAGCGGTCCTGCCTAGTATTTCGGCACCTTCGGATCAATGCGATCTGACCATGCAAGAATGCCGCCCGCCAGGTTCTTGGCCTTGAATCCGGCATGTTGCAGGAAACCAACGGCCCGCGCGCTGCGTGCGCCGGAACGGCAATGCACCACCATCTCCTTGCTGGGATCCAGTTCATGCACGCGCCGGGGAAGATCATTCAATGGAATCAGAACTCCGTTGAGGTTGCAGATCTGGTATTCATGCGGCTCGCGCACATCCAGCAGGACAAAGTCCTCTTTTGCGTCAAGACGCTGTTTTAACTCTTCCACGCTGATTTCAGGCACGCCGTTGCTCACTGGTTTCTCCTGGCCTCGCAGTCCGCAGAACTCTTCGTAATCAATGAGTTTAGTCACAGTAGGATTAGTTCCGCAAACTACGCAGTCAGGATTCTTGCGCAGCTTGAGTTCGCGAAACTTCATGCCCATGGCGTCCACCAGTAGCAGCCGCCCGATGAGCGGCTGGCCCGCGCCCAGAATCAGTTTGATGGCTTCCGTCGCCTGAATCAGGCCAACCAAGCCGGGAAGAATGCCAAGCACTCCGCCTTCCGCGCAGGAAGGAACCAGCCCCGGCGGTGGCGGCTCAGGATACAAGCAGCGATAGCAGGGCCCATCCTTGGTTGCAAACACGCTGGCCTGGCCTTCAAACCGGAAGATCGATCCATATACATTCGGTTTGCCGGTAAACACGCAGGCATCATTGACCAGAAAACGGGTTGGAAAATTGTCCGTTCCGTCCACGATGATGTCAAAGTCAGAAAAGATTTCCAGCGCGTTCTGGCTGGTAAGTTTGGTGTCAAAGGTCTTCACGTTAACGTATGGATTGATGGCCGCAATCTTCTCCCGCGCCGATTCCAGCTTCGGACGGCCTACGTCACTGGTGAAATGAATCACCTGACGTTGCAGGTTGGTAAAGTCCACCACGTCAAAATCGACCAGACCAAGCGTTCCCACGCCGACTGCGGAAAGGTAGAGCGCCAGCGGCGATCCCAGGCCGCCTGTCCCAATGCAGAGCACACGCGCAGCCTTGAGCTTTTGCTGACCTTCCATGCCTACTTCCGGCATGATCAGGTGCCGTGAGTAGCGTAGGACTTCTTCATTGCTCAGTGCGGGTGACTCGTGTGGGGCAATTGTTGTAGCCATGGAAAATTCCTTTCCGAAAGAAGAAAACGAATCATGAATGATCAAGCAGGATTTCAGTAACTAGCGGGAGGCCCGCATGAAACATCGGGCCATGGCAGGCATTCGACGCTGCGGCAATGATGCGTGGGAAACCATCAATCTATTATATGTCAGGTGGCATAGACCGGCGAGCGTTGGTTGGCCACAATCTCAATGCTTTCTCCCTGAAAAGCTTTCTTGTCCTCCGACCCCAGCAGGACAAATGAAGCCGTTGAGGTAGGCATTCCATGCTCCACGCTGGTAATCACATACGAACAATCAAACCAGTGGGCTTCCGCCAGGTCGGTGGAAGAGTAATTGGGTGTATGGTCCGGGTGGGAGTGATAGAACCCAATAATGCTCTCGCCGCGGCTACGGGCCAGCTTCAGGGCGGCAATCACCTGCTCCGGATTGATGCTGTAGCGGTCAGCTGGCGAGTCCACCCGCATGTTTTCACAGGTAAGGGTCAGAGTGACCAGGCGATGCCCTTCCACCACATTGCCAAGAAGAATGCCGCAGCATTCATGGGGATAGCTGCGCTTGGCTTCCCAACGGATCAGATCGTAGTCAGCCTTGCTGATCTTTAACATCGGACTTCTCCTGGGAAGTGGCGGCTTCACCAGTCATCCGGCCAGGGACGATCCAACGAAAGCTTCGATCAAGTGCAGACGAAGGGGCACCATATTAGATGATCCAGAATGGAATTGCATCAGCTTTGCACCACTTTTTGTCAGTTTTTCTGGCTATGATAGCCGACATTGCACTGCATATTGTGCAACTTCGGATATTCCATTAAATTTTTCTAACCATCCTGGCGTCCGAACCTAAAGTTTCCGACAAACCGCATTCTCTTGTTGACATTCGACAAGTACCCTCGTCTACACTGTTGTCGACATTCGAGGGGAGCTGAATGGGGAACCAGATTGAGCTGTTGCAGGGGACCTTGGACCTGCTGATCCTGAAAACGCTGGCGCTTGAGCCTATGCATGGCTGGGGAATAGCTCAGCGCATCCAGCAGATTTCAAAGGACGTTTTACAGGTCGGACAGGGATCACTTTATCCTGCGCTACACCGGCTGGAGCAGCGCGGCTGGATTGGCTCTGAATGGAGTACCTCTGACAATAACCGCCGGGCCAAGTTTTATTCGCTTACCCGCGCCGGCCGTAATCAACTGGAAAAAGAACTGGGCGAATGGGAGCGGCTCTCCGCCGCCATCGCACTGGTACTGCAGCAAAGTTAAAGGAAGCGCCCATGAACTTTAAGAGACTACGCGAAGTTTTCACGCGTCCTGCAAGCCAGGAAAATGACTCCAACGACGAACTCCACTTCCATCTGGAAAAGGAAATTGAGAAGAATATCGCCGCAGGCATGTCTCCCGAAGAAGCTCGCCGCCAGGCGCTCATCGCCTTCGGGGGCATCCAGCAGACTCGTGAATCCCTGCGGGAAGTCCATCGCATCCGCATCTTTGAATCCTTGCTTCAGGACACGCGCTATGCCTGGCGCATGCTGCGCAAGTCGCCGGCATTTACCATCATCGCTGTGCTGACTCTGGCGCTGGGAATCGGCGCGAACACGGCAATTTTCAGCTTGATTGACGCGGTCGTGTTTCGCTCCATGCCGATACCTGATCCCGGCGGTCTGCTCCTCTTTCAGTGGCGCGCAAGCCATGGGCCGGAAACGCATGGTTACATGAACTTCGGCGAGTGCGAAGACCAGAGTGATCAAGCGCATCCCTTTGGATGTTCGCTCCCCCTGCCATTTTTCAGGGAAGTTGAAGCCCAGAATAACGTTTTCTCCCATATCGCGGGATTTGCCACCTGGCAAGACCTTGACCTGAGCGGCAACGGCCCTGCGACCATGGTGCGGAACTTGTTCGTTTCCGGCGATTACTTTCCCACCCTGGGCCTTCGGGCGTACACGGGGCGGTTATTCGTCGCCAGCGACGACCGGACGGAAGCTGCTCCAGTTGCAGTGTTAAATTACGGTTATTGGCAAAGCGCTTTTGGCGGATCACAGTCGGCCATAGGTAAGACGATCAAATTGAACGGCCGTCCCTTCACCATCATTGGGGTTACCGAACCCAGGTTCGATGCTCTGACCCTGGCTAACAAATACGACGTGTGGACTCCCCTGTCGCGGCGGCCCGATCTCATGCCTCACTGGCGGCCAAGAAACGATCAGATGGATTCCTTCTGGATCCTGGTCATTGGCAGGGTAAAGCCCGAAGTACCAGTTGAAAAAGCCCAGGCGGCTGTAAGCCTGCTGTTTCGTAATGAAATGATCAAGGGCGTTAACAAGCCTGTCTTTAAAGCCGAATACAGCCCGAGCATTGAATTGAAGTCAGCGCCACGCGGGATGGGCGGCTCGCAGAAATCGATACTGCAGCCGCTGTATGTCCTGATGCTATGCGTTGGCGTGGTCCTCTTGATCGCCTGCGCCAATGTTGCGGGTTTGCTGCTGGCGCGTTCCACTTCACGGCAGAAAGAAATAGCTGTGCGGCTGGCCCTGGGGGCAAAGCGCGGCAGAATCATTGCGCAGCTCCTGACCGAAAGCGTTTTGCTTTCCGGGACGGGTGGCCTGCTGGGACTGGTAGTTGCCGTTTGGAGCGCAAAGGGGCTGGTGACTATGTGGGCATCGCAAAGCTACCGCTCCATGACGCTGGAAGCTCATCTTGACTGGCGTGTGCTTGCCTTTACGTCCGCCGTATCATTGCTGACAGGACTTGTGTTCGGCCTGGCGCCTGCGTTTCGCGGATCAGATATTGGCCTTACATCTTCACTCAAAGCCGGCAACGGAGATGCCGCAATGGGGACGCAAAAGCGGCGCGGAATTACCTCTGGCGGCATTTTGGTTTCTGTACAGATGGCGCTGGCCATTGTGGTGCTGGTGACTGCCGGCTTGCTGGTGCGCACCCTCAACAATCTTAAGGGCCTTGATCCAGGATTTGAGACACGCAATCTGCTGCTCTTCGGCGTTGACCCGAGGCTGGCCGGATACAAAGGCCCGCAAATCGACAGCCTCTACCGCAGCCTGCAAGAAAAATTCTCAGCGCTTCCGGGGGTCAAATCCACCACTTACTCCTGGATGCCTCTGCTCAGCGGCGGCCTGAGTACAACCAGCTTTCACAGACCGGGAACGCCCATTGACTCCAAGGACCAGGTTGATGCTGATGTGTTACCAGTGGGGCCGAAGTTTTTTGCCACCATGCACATCCCAATTTTGTTGGGTCAGGATTTCACTGAAGCTGATTTCGCCGCGGCGGCGCTCAACGGAGGCGATAAGCCCGGTTCCTCCCCAACTCCAGTGATCGTGAACCAACTATTTGTGAAGAAATACCTCGAAGGCAAAGAACCGGTGGGACAGCAATTTGGCGACGCCAATCCGGACGACCCCGGAGAACCGAAGTATCCCGGATACAGAATCATTGGCGTAGTGGGTGACGCAAAATACAATCAGCTCCGCCGGGAAATTATGCCCACTTTTTATCAGCCCAATATTGGCGGCGATGCCTTCTTCGAGTTGCGCACAGCCAGCAACCCCATAGCACTACTTCCCGCGGTTCGCCACATTGTGGGCCAGGAGAACCCAGACCTCGCCTTGTTCCGTATCTCTTCAGCCAATGAAGCCATAGACCGCCAACTGGTAAATGACCGCATAACGGCCCAACTTGCCAGCTTCTTTGGCATGTTGGCTCTGTTGCTGGCGTGCCTGGGCCTGTATGGCCTGTTGTCTTATGAAGTCACGCGTCGGACGCGAGAGATTGGGATACGCATGGCCGTTGGAGCGCAATCGCACAACGTGGTCCGTTTGGTGATGGGAAAAGCTCTCTTGCTCATCGCAGTGGGCGCCATGGCGGGGATTGCAGTCGCTTTAGGAGTTACGCGTCTTCTCACGAGCGTTCTTTACGGCGTTAAAGCCGGCGATCCCATCACGTTGTTGGCTGTGGCAGCTTTACTGGCGCTGGTTGCCCTGGCGGCATGCTATATCCCCGCGCGTCGAGCGACAAAAGTCGATCCCCTCGTGGCTTTGCGCTACGAATAGCCCGGCTGATGCCATAAGTCATCTGGCGGCCTGGATTCCGCGCTTGTATGATTGCGGTCTATGAGTCCATCCACCACTGAAGTCCAGGCCGTCAGCGACGCAAAGACGCGGACGCATAAGAAAATCGCGGTGCTCGGCTGCGGCAAGATGGGAACGATCCTGCTGGAGTCTTTTCTCGAGCGAAAGCTCATCACGCCGCAAGAAGCTATGGCCACGGTGCAGCATGGTGAACGCAGCCAGGAATTGTCGCGCGAACTCAGCGGCGTTGCGGTCGGCACGGACAACCGGGCCGCCGTCGGAGGAGCAGAGATTGTTCTGCTGTGCGTAAAACCACAAGTGCTGGGACAGTTGCTGGACGAAATAGCGCCCGCGCTTGCGCCCACAACGCTTGTAATATCCATTGCCGCTTCGACTACAACAAGTTTTATCCAGCAAAAACTTGGAAAAAATATACCCGTTGTCCGGGCCATGCCCAACACGCCAGCCATGGTTGGCGCGGCGATGACCGCCGTCTGCGCCGGTCCGGCAGCAACGGCCCAACATTTGGAAACGGCGAAACATCTGTTTGAAAGCGTGGGCCGTGCCCTGGTGGTCGATGAAAAACATATGGACGCCATTACCGCGCTTTCCGCCAGCGGTCCGGCGTTCGTGTTTGTAATTCTGGAATCGCTGGCCGAAGCCGGAGTAAAAGTCGGCCTGCCGCGCGAGATGGCAACCACTTTGGCCGCTCAGACGCTGTATGGTTCGGCCCAGTTGGCGCTTGAGACCGGACATCACCCTGCTCTGCTCAAAGACGCGGTCACTACTCCGGCAGGCTGCACGATCGAAGGCCTGATGGAACTGGAAAAGGGCGGCTTGCGCGTGACCCTGATGAATGCCGTGATCAAGACAACGATCAGGGCCAGGGAGTTGATGACGAGCTAAAAAGCGGTACTTGGTTTTTAGTACTTGGTCAGACGTCGCAGCAAAGTGAAGCTCAATTCCAAGAGCCAAGTACCAAATACTAAGTACCTGTTTTCCCATTCATGATGCCGTGAATTGCATTGCCTCACTCAGGATCGATCATGTACACTTCTACCTGATGTTACTTTCTGTCTCCAACATGGCCATGTGCTGTCGCGCGATGGCTATGTGTGTGTTCACACCGAGGCAGAAAGGTTCATAGCAAGCTGTTATTTAGCAATCATGAACCCGCTGCCTCAGGGCAGCGGGTTTTTAGTTTTAGTCCCGTTTTCCGCCGCCCTCGGCCGCCGATGAGAACCGGAGGAGATTTGAAATGAGTACCAACCTGCGTTATGAATTGCGATGCCGCGAATGCCAGACCCGATGGGGCAACCAGCCGATTTCTTTTTGCCAGAATTGCTTTGCGCCGCTGGAAGTGGCCTATGACTGGGATCGCATCCGCAAAGAAATCAGCAAAGACAAAATCGCAAGCCGCGCGACCAATCTGTGGCGCTATAAAGAGCTGCTGCCCCTGCCCGATACATATGACGCCTCCACGCCCGCTGGATTCACGCCTCTGCTGAAAGCGGCCAAGCTGGGCGAGACTGTGCGCAGCCGCTCCTTATACCTGAAAAATGATGCGGTCTGTTTCCCTACACTCAGCTTCAAAGATCGCGTGGTGGCGATTGCGCTCACACAGGCCAAGGCATTTGGCTTCGATGTCATCAGCTGCTCTTCCACCGGCAACCTGGCCAATGCCGTTGCGGCGCAGGCTGCTCGAGCAGGATTCAAAGCCTGCATCTTCATTCCCGCCGATCTTGAGCCAGCAAAAGTTCTGGGCACGCAGGTCTATGGAGCGCAGATCGTCCGGATTGACGGCAATTACGATCACGTGAACCGGCTCTGCTCGCAGATCGCGGACAAACATTGCTGGGGCTTTGTTAACGTGAACCTGCGGCCCTACTATGCCGAGGGATCGAAGACCGTGGGTTACGAAATCGCTGAGCAACTTGGCTGGCGGCTGCCTGACAACATCGTCGTCCCGATGGCCGGTGGCTCGCTGATCACCAAGATCTACAAAGCTTTCAAAGAACTCATCAACCTTGGCTTTGTCGAAGAAAAGCAGGTCAAGTTCTTTGGCGCGCAAGCCACCGGTTGCAGTCCAATCAGTGTGGCCGTAAAAGCTGGACGCAACGAGATTGAGCCGCAGAAGCCGCAGACCATCGCACGCTCTCTTGCCATCGGCAATCCTGCTGACGGTTTTTATGCCGCCAAGACTATTCTCGGTAGCGGCGGATGGGCGGAAGACGCCAGCGATCCTGAGATCGTGGAAGCAATGACGCTGCTGGCCGAAAGTGAAGGCGTCTTCACCGAGACTGCCGGCGGCGTTACCGTGGCTGCGGCGCGCAAGCTCTATGCGCAGGGACGTATCCGTCCGGACGAGACGACTGTCCTCTGCATCACCGGAAACGGCCTTAAAACCACCGACGCTCTTGCAAGCAAATTCGATGCCGTTGAACCGATTCCGCCCAAGCTGGCGGCCTTCGAACAATTTCTTGAAACTCAATTCGTCGGCGCGCGCACCGCCGGCAAAGGAGCTGCTTAATGAGCGTTAAAGTTTCCATTCCGAGCGCATTTCGTCGCCACACTGCGGGCGCTGATCACTGTGATTGTGAAGGCGCTGACCTGGCTGGATTGCTCGATTCGCTGGGCAGCCGCTTCCCTGACCTAAAGCCCCACCTGCGCGATGAACAGGGCAACGTTCGTCGCTTCCTGAACATTTACGTTAATGACGAAGACATTCGCTTCCTCGGCAAAGAGTATAAGTTCAAAGAAGGGGATGAGGTAACGCTGGTGCCGTCGATAGCGGGCGGGTGAGTTTTCTGAACCCCGAGCATAGCGAGGGGACTCTATAGTTGCCTTGGTTTGTCGTCAGTAGAAAAGCGCTCTGGTTAAATGCCTTCAACAAGCTTCCTATCGACGGCTATAGGGATCTCTCGCTGCGCTCGAGATTCTAGAAACTCCGTGTCTCCATGTCTCCGTCGTAGATGTTCTCTTGCCACGTCGCCCACAATCAGCATCGCGGGCGCAGAAATCCCTTTGGCGGATGCCAGCCCTTGCAGAGTCAGATAACGCACTTCTTCGTTCTTCCGCCCGGCATTGGAAACTACAGCACATGGAGCCGTTGGCTTGTGGCCCGATTCCAACAGCCCTTGCACGGTTTTAGAGTAGTCCGGACCGGGCATATAAAGTGCATAGGTCGAGCGCGCGGGTTCGACTATAGTCTCGCTGAGAGATGCGTTCCGGCAATTATGCGCCGTGACTACCACCAAAGCTGAAGCTGCACGGCGGTCCGTTAGCGTAATTCCCGCCGCTGCTGCTGCGGCACTGGCAGCCGTTATCCCCGGAATAATTTCAAACTCAACTCCGGCTCGTCGCAGCGCGTCCAGTTCTTCACCCAGCCGTCCAAAGACCGCCGGATCACCGGACTTAAGCCGCACGATAGTCTTCGCTTCCGTCTCTTGGGCATGCCATACCATCAGGGCATTGATTTGCTCCTGGCTGCGACCGCGATGGCCGCAACGCTTGCCCACATTAACCACCTGCGCTGAACTTTGGCAGAGATCAAGAATTTCCTGCGGCACCAGATCATCATGCAGCACCACCTGGGCTGCGCGCAGCACTGTTGCGGCGCGCAGGGTCAAGAGGTCCGCCGCGCCGGGGCCGGCGCCCACAATGTAGACTTTCCCAGGCATAGTTATGCACTTTTCTTTTGACTGATGAAGCCGCCTTCGGTCCACTCTTCCACGGCGTCAATCAGGCGATGCAGCAATTGATCGGCATTGCCGATCATGTTCAGCCCTTCATGCTGATGCTCTTTCAACGCGTGCCTCAGTTTGGCTTCCAACTCTGATTTCCTCAAGTGATCCATGGTTCCCTCCCGTGTTTGTTTTTGAAGTTTGGTTTGAAAACTTTCCAGGTTTGCAGAGCGCCAGCAGATGCAGTAGCTCCTTGCGCCGTTCGCTGCGCGGCAAAGCACTGCGAATTGCCTGTCGCATGCGTCCCAGCCACTCAATCCATGATTCATACTCCGGACCAAATTCATTTTCAAGCTTTTTACGTACATACTGGCTAAGCGCCGGACTATTTCCATTTGTGGAAATTGCAATTTGGAACTCACCGCGGCTGACCACCGCTGGCGCGTAAAAGTCGCAATACCCCGGATCATCCACCGCATTTGCCAATGCGCCATTCTCACGCGCTTCCTGATATACGGCGCGGTTAGTCTCTTCAGAATCGGTGCAGGAAATCACCAGGAAATATCCTTGTGTCATGCCGCGACGAAATTCAACAGCGTGATACTTAACACGGCCCTGGTGCGCCCATAAGAGGATGCGCGGCGTGATCTGCGGCGAAACCACGGTAACGTCCGTCGCCGAACGCAGCACCGCTTCAATCTTTTGTTCGGCAATCAGGCCGCCGCCCACGATCAGGACCTTGTGTCCTTCAAGCTTGAGAAAAATTGGGTAAAGAGACATGGCTATCCTTCCACTCCATGCGGCACCCGACCGGGTGAGGTATCGCGCAATACTGGCGGCAGTTCCTGTCCGGCAAGAAAAGTTCGCAAGGCAGTTTCAGAATGGCGCGCGAAAAACTGTCGCAGGTTTTCTCCGCCATGGCGCTCCTCAAAATAACTGCGTAGCAGGCGCTCAATGGCATCCGGCACTTCGCTGGCCGCGCAGCGATAACCCACCGGTCGCCCAAAGCCGGCGTGTTCACCTACTGCTCCACCAAGGCAGAAGTAGTAAGCATCCTGAATGCGGCCGGCAATCTTGAGCTTTTTACCTTCCAGTCCAATATCCGCAATGCGATGCTGGCCGCAACTATTCGGGCAGCCCGTCACGTTCAACTTCAATTGCTGATCAAACTCGGGAACGCGCTCTTCCAACTCCTCAACCAGCCAGCGCGTGAAAGCTTTGGTCTCTGCAATCGCCAGCTTGCAAAACTCGCTGCCGGTGCAAGCTACGGCGCCACGCCAAAAAGGAGAGGCCGTAACATGCAGTCCCGCAGTTTCCAGGCCAAGAGTCACGGCCGCGGTGCTTGCGCGTGGCACGTTCACAATCACCAGATTTTGCGTGTTCGTGGTGCGAAGCTCGCCATTCCCGTAGCGCTCCGCCAGACCGGCTGCCGCCCGTAGCTGCTGAGGATTGAGGCGTCCGCGCAGCACTGCGGCGCCAATAGAAAAAAGGTCTGGCTGTTTTTGCCGATGCACGCCAACATGGTCACGGAATACATCGTCAGGCTGCTGTTCCAGAACACCCGGCTCCAATTTGTATCCTAGTTTGCGCTCCAGTTCCTGCAAAAACGATTCGGCTGTCCATCCATGCTGGAGAAATAAATACTTCAGCCGCGCGCGCTCGCGATTTTCCCGCAGACCATCTGCGTCACGAAATATTTCGGCAACCGCCTTGCTTACTGGAATGACCTGCTCCCAGCGCACAAAAGCATTGAGTCGCACCGCCATGTGAGGCTCGGTGGAAAGCCCTCCGCCCACACGGATGGAAAATCCAACTTCATTCTCCCCTGCCACTTCACGAACGGCTGGGGTAAAAGCCAGATCATTGATTTCAGGATAGGAGCACCAATCCGGGCAGCCGCTGATGCTGATCTTGAACTTTCGGGGCAGGTTATAAAACTCAGGATTGTCGACGAGCAACTGCGTCACTTCATCTACTAATGGCGAAGCGTCGCAAAGCTCATGCCCATTCAAGCCAGCCAGCGGGCAGCCCGTAACGTTGCGGGTAACGTCGCCGCACGTCGCCATCGAGGTCAAGCCGCAATCAAAAAGAGCCTGCAGCACATCTGGAAGATCTTTGATGGTGATCCAATGCAGTTGTATGTTCTGGCGCACGGTAATATCGGCTATTCCGCCGGCATACTTTTCAGTAAGACCCGCGATAGCGCGCAACTGCTGTGCATTCACAAAACCATTCGACAAACGAATGCGCAGCATGAAGTAGGGAGTTGCACGGCCTTCGCCTCCAACTCCGCCAATCGCTCCCGCGCCATCCCCCTGCGTGTAAACACCCCACCACCGAAAGTAGGTCTTAATCCAGGAGTCCGGAACAGCCGACAACCCTTTACTGGCAAACTGCCGTATCTCCTCGAAGCACTCCAATGGGTTCTTTTCCAGCTTCAGGCGCTCCGCCCGCTGGGCCTTCGTTTCTTTCACCGCCGTGGTCGTTCCTATGCTCATAGTCTCGCGCAGTCCTTGATGTCAAAAAAACCAAATGCTCCCAAAAAGCAAAAAGCCCATCGCCTCTGGCGATGGGTCCTGTTTCCTAAGTTTAAATGCGAATTAGGTAGCAGTTTCTCCAGCCAGAGGCACGATTGTCACCTTGCAACAACACATACACATGTCTTGGCGAATAACTGTCATGGGAAAAAAGTATACGCTAGTAACTCAGGTGTCAAGCTTATCTTGCGTTTGAACCTCTGCAAACCTCTTCAAACATTGAGATGAATGCCAAAATGGAACTGATTCATTTCTTTTGAAGATACCTGGAACTGATTCGGTCCTGCCGGGAATCCTGTCCACAGCTCTTCTCCCATTACTTATGGTTCTTGACTCTGCCTGTAAATCCGGGCTATAGTGCCATTTCATGCAGGTTCGCCAAAACATCTTCGCGATGGCAATGTGTTTGACAACAACAAGCACACGCACATCCATGCGAAAATCCGGCGAGCCGTCAGCGTAACGAACCAGCAATCATAAGTTCCTGACCCACTCGCCGCAGCGAGTGGGTTTTTGCTTTTAGCGGCATAAGTAATTATGAATCGGTCAAATTCACAAAACACGGGACACGGCTGGCGCGTGGTAGTACCTGCCACTTCCGCCAACCTGGGCTGCGCTTTTGATTGCGGCGGGCTGGCGCTAAGGATCTATCTAAGAGCGCTCTTCGTCCCTTCCGCCACCGCAGGGCTGAGTCTCGAATATCAGGGAAAAACGCCTGAACGCTTCCCCATGCAAAGTTCAAACCTGATCCTGCATGCATTGCGATTTGCCGCAGAGCGCCTGGACGCTGCTCCGCCCACCGGCCACGTGGGGGTGGAAAGCGAGATTCCCATCGGCGTGGGACTTGGCAGCAGCGCGGCTGCCGTGATTGCCGGCCTTCTGCTTGGGGTCCAACATAGTGGAAAAGAAGTCGCGCCGGAAGTCTTATTGCGTTGGGCGGAAGAGATTGAAGGCCATATTGATAATGCCGCTGCCGCTTACTATGGCGGTCTGGTGCTGGCGCTTTCAAACAATGTGGAGCGTGTGGTAGTTGCGAAGACCACGTTTCCAGAAAGCATCCGCCTGGTGATCGTCACCCCATCAATTACTGTGCCAACGCATCAGGCGCGTGAGGTACTGCCGAAAAAGTACGACCGGGCCGATGTTCTGCATACTTTGCAGCGCACTTCTCTTTTAGCCGCCACCTGCTTTTCAGGAAATTTCGAGCTCTTTCCAGAGCTGTTTCAAGACAAGCTTCATCAGCCGTACCGGCAGCAACTGGTTCCCGGAATGGAGCAGTGCCTGGGTTTGCGGCTCCCCGGTTTGCTTGGAGTGGCAATCAGCGGGTCGGGCTCGTCCGTCATCGCGTTTACCACGAGCGAAGAGATGCGAGTGGCGGAAGAATTACAGAGATTTTTTGCCGCTGAGGGTGTGCAGACAGAAGCCATGTTCACCACGGCTGACAACAATGGCGCCGGAGTAACACGCGAACTGGTTCCGCTGGTGGAAAGACTTGGAGCAGTTTTGCAGAAGTTGGAGAAGGAGTGATGCACGGAAAAAGTTTGATCATAATGAAGTTTGGCGGTACCTCCGTGGGGAATGCGGATAGGTTCCGCCAGTGTGCCGCCATCGTCAGCGAAGCGGCAAAACATGACCGGATCATAGTGGTAGTTTCCGCCATGGCGGGTGTGACCGACTTGATTTTCAAAACTATTGAAGCGGCCCGGAATGGCGATGCAGCGGCAACCCATGCGCATTTACAAAAATTTGAGAGCGTTCACCGGCAACTGATCGCAAGCCTGCTTGAACCGCAGCAGCATGTCGCGGCAAATGATTATTTAGCTGAAGTCATCGCACAACTGCAAAATGCCTGCACCGCTCTCTCCGCATTGCGGTCGGATATTTCTGCGCAAACAGCGGACTCCCTGGTCGCATTAGGAGAACGAATCTCCGCCTGGGTGCTGGCCGCGTACCTTCAGCAAGCTAGAACGAAGGCTGAGTTTGTGCGCGCGGAAAACGTAATTGTAACGGACAGCAATTTTGGCAACGCTGCGCCGGATATTGAAGCCACCCGCAAGCAATGTAAACAATCTTTGCTTCCGCTTGTCGATCGCGGCATTGTGCCCATCGTCGCCGGATATAGCGGCGCGGACGCGCTTGGGAAATCCACTACGCTGGGCCGCGGAGGCTCCGATTATTCCGCCACCATCATTGGAGCCGCTGGTGGCGCAGACGAAGTCTGGATCTGGACCGATGTGGATGGCGTACTCACCGCCGATCCGCGCATTTGTCCCGACGCCACTACTCTGCCGGAAATCAGCTTTGAAGAGGCGATTGAACTTGCATATTACGGCGCGAAGGTGATTCATCCCAAAGCCGCATATCCGGCCGCGGAAGCGGGCTTCCCTGTCTGGATCAAGAATTCATTCCGCCCTGAAGTTGCCGGTACCAAAATTACCCATGACGCGAAACCGGCCAACTCTCCGGTGAAATCCGTGACTTCAGTCAAAGACGCCACGCTCATCTCACTGTTCACGCGGCGAGATGTTCATCCCGTGGAGCTTTGGGGAAGGCTCTTTCTCCGTCTGGGGCAGGAACATATTGAGGTTCTGTTTGCAACGCAGTCTTCTCCTGAGCATGCGTTGGGGTTGGTGCTGCGCAACTCCGATGCAACGCGTGTCCTGCAGCTGATTCACTCCATTTTCCGCATTGAGCTCGCACAGGGCGTGCTTCTGCCAGCGGAGGTCAATAGTGAAATTGCCGTGGTGGCGGTTCTTGGCGAATCGATGAAAGGAACCTGCGGCATCCTAGGCCGCGTTTTCTCCGCGGTGGCGCGGTGTAATGAGAGCGTAATTGCCGTAGCTCAGGGAGCCAGCGAACTTAGCATCTGCTTTGCTGTGTCGGCTGCGCGAAGTGCGGAAGTAGTCCGGGCCGTGCACGACGAATTTTGCCAGCCGGCGGGAGCAAACATACCTATTGGCCTGCGCCCAAGCGCTACAGTCGCAACGGGAGCGCAATGAGTACTGTGCCAATCAATCCGCAGGTCGCTGCGCACATTTTGCGTTGTGTGCATTGCGGCAAAGTCCAGGAGACTGCCGATCGAATGTTTCGCTGTACCCAATGCTCGGAACTGCTGGAGGTGGTCTATCCGGAATGGGCATCGGGGGCGCCAGGGTTCGGGCTACGACTGAAAGAAATCTGGCGGGAGCGGCGAGGATCGTCACTGCGGGAAAATTCCAGCGGCGTCTGGCGCTTCCGCGAGCTGCTACCCCAGGTGGATCGTCAGCACATGGTTACGATGTGCGAAGGCAACACGCCTCTTATCCCGCTTAAAAAAGCCGCTCGCGAGCTGCGCATCCCAAACCTTCTGGTGAAACATCAGGGGATGAATCCCACTGGATCGTTTAAGGACACAGGAATTTCCACGGCCATCACCATGGCAAAGACGGAAGGATTCTCATGGGTGTGCTGCGCTTCCACTGGAAATACGTCAGCCTCTGTTGCCGCATATGCCGCACGCGCGGAGATGAAAAGCATCGTCCTGTTGCCTGCCGGGCAGGTTGCGGCTGGAAAGCTGGCGCAAGCCCTGGAATACGGGGCAAATGTCTTGCAGCTGCGCACGGATTTTGATGGCTGCCTGAGAGTTCTGCACGAAGTTGTGCGCAAATTCTCCGCATATTTGTTGAATTCGCTCAACCCTTACCGCATTGAAGGCCAGAAAACGGTGGCGTTTGAATTGATGGAGCAACTGGATTGGCGAGCCCCTGAGCATGTAATCGTCCCCGGAGGGAACCTGGGCAACAGCTCTGCCCTAGGCAAAGGCTTTATGGAGCTGCGCGACCTAGGGCTGATTGAATCGCTGCCAAAGATTTCCATTATTCAGGCAGCCGGAGCCAATCCACTTGTCCGAACCATGCGGGAAAACGGCGGTAAAGAATTGATCCGCGTGACTCCAGAGACCAGGGCGACGGCCATCCGAATTGGCAACCCCGCTTCCTGGCGAAAAGCAGTGGCGGTGCTGAAGAATACAGGCGGCACGTGCGAGGAAGTCACTGAAAAAGAGATCGCACAGGCCAAAGCGGAGTTGGGCGCAGAAGGAATCGGCTGCGAACCTGCATCGGCAGCGACGCTGGCAGGATTAAAAAAGCTGGTAGCCGTAGGATTTGTAAAGTCGGCAGACACAGTCGTCCTGGTCCTGACCGGGCACATGTTGAAGGACGTTGATTACATGAAGCAGTTGCCGGGACAAAATCTGCTTGGCCCCATGGAGGCGGATAGTAACGCAGTGATCAAAACTCTGGAGCAAATTTATGCCCGGCATTGAAGACGCGGTAGAAAAACAGAAATCATCCCGGCGCAACGCAGAGCAGGTACGGGTGGGCATCATTGGCTATGGCACTGTTGGTCGCGCCACTGCTGAGATTCTTTGCAGTCATGCAGAAGAGATCAGCCAGAAGACCGGCGGTGTTTCTATAGTCGTTACTCGAATCTGCCGCAAGAAGCCGCGCTCTACTGAGCAGGGTGTAAATGGAATTGCCATAGTTTCTGACTGGCGGCAGGTGGCTACCGCTGATGACGTGGATATTGTGGTGGAAACCATTGGTGGAACATCCGTTGCGCGTGATGTGGTGCGCACCAGCCTGGAGAACGGAAAAGCCGTTGTTACCGCGAACAAAGCTCTTATCGCCTTGCACGGCGACGAATTGTTTGCTCTGGCACAGGGAAAAAATCTTCCGATTGGAATTGAGGCCACGGTCGCCGGCGGCGTACCGGTGATCCGCGCGATCTCTGAAGCGCTGGCGGCAGACCGCATCCAGGCCGTTTACGGAATTGTGAACGGCACTTGTAACTACATTCTCACACAGATGGAAGAACACGGCATTGAGTTTGCGCATGCCCTGGAGCAGGCCCAGGCAGCAGGCTACGCTGAAGCTGATTCCAGCCTGGATATCGATGGGCTGGACGCTCGCGACAAGATCGCCATCTTGGCGCGGATCGCTTTTGGCCATTCCGTGCTGGCCTCGGCAATTCCTGTCATCGGAATTCGCAACATTACGTCCACCGATTTCCATTATGCGCATCGATTGAATTCGACCATCCGTCTTGTGGCATCCGCTGAACGGGCGCCCGGAGGCGTACACATTGCGGTGCAGCCCTGGCTGGAGCCGCGCGATTCGATGCTGGCCAAAGCAGCAGGCGCTAACAATGCTATTTTTATCGCTGGTCAAAACGTAGGCACGCAAATGCTTTACGGACGTGGCGCTGGCGGCAGCGCCACAGGAACGGCAGTGCTTTCAGATGTCTTGCAAATAGCTCGACAGATTGCGCGCGGACAGACAGAAAGCAGCCTACTCGATGGGTTTCATCGCACCGAACCGTTGCATCCGCTGTCCCGACCGAATCCGGTGAGCTGGTTCCTGCGGCTTACAGTAAATGACCAGCCCGGGATCCTTGCGCGCACGGCAGAAGCAATTGCTCGCGAAGGAATCAATATTGACTCGGTGATCCAGGAACCCAATATGGCCAAAGACCGGCTCTCATTTGTGATTACGCTTGAGCCAACGCTGGAAATTACCGTTCAGCGCGCCGTGGAGACGATTAATAGATTTGAATTCATGAAAGCGCCGGTGCTCCTGCTGCCGATGATTTCTTCAGCCGAAGAACACGTTTAGGGGATTTAGTAATTGAGTAATTTGTTAATTTTGTAAATGAAGGTCGAGCCCAATGACGCTTCAGGGACCAACCTAGTGGATTTCATTTACCCAATTACCAAATTATTCATTTACCAATTTCAGTGAATTGGTTCGGGTTCTGCGGAGCCGTCGGCGCGCGGGTCAGAAGCCGCCCAATTCATGCCGGTCTTTGAGTTGTGCATTACCGCCTGGCCGCGTCCCATGAGAGCGGTGTATTCTCCACGGACAATCAGATTATGGCCCTTCTGCCGCAAAGCCTGGATCACTTCCGGCGCAACGCGTGACTCAATCAAAATATCGCAGCTGACTTCACCGCTGGTTACGGTAAAGCGCGGCGCTTCCAGAGCTCCCTGAATATTCATTCCATAGTCGACCAGATTGGAAACGAACTGTGCATGCGCCAACGGCTGATTGGCTCCGCCCATGATGCCGAATCCGATATGCACGTCACCGCGCTCCATGAATGCCGGAATAATTGTGTGGAAAGGCCGTTTGCGGGGCTGCAGCGCGTTGGGATGAGAAGAATCCAGCGAAAACAACGCTCCACGGTTCTGCAGCGCAAAGCCCATGCCATTTACCACCACGCCAGAACCGAAAGCTGAGTAATTGCTTTGGATCAGAGAGGCGATATTCCCGTCTTTATCAACAGCGGCCAGATATGTGGTATCACTGGTGGCGGGATGTCCGGCGCCGGGGTTGCAATTGGCTTTTTCCGGATTGATCTTTGCGGCGCGCTCTTTTGCGTAATCCTTATCCAGTAAACCGATCACGGGCACAGCGGCAAAACGCTGATCCGCGTTGTAGCGGTAAAGATCGGCATAGGCGAGCTTCATGGCCTCTATTTTTTTGTGCAACTCTACCGCGCCTTTTGGACCATCTTTATCAGGCGTGAAAGTCTCCATGATATTGAGCATTTCCAAAGCAGCCATGCCCTGGACGTTTGGCGGAAGTTCGTAAACTTTCCATCCACGATAAGTGGTAGAGATCGGGTCGACCCACTCCGCGGAAAAATCGGCGAGGTCCTGCATCTCCATGGTTCCGCCCATTGCCGCAGAGGTCCTGACGATGGCCTGGGCAATTTCGCCTTTGTAAAAAGCGTCACGCCCTTTTTCCGCGATCAGCCGCAATGATTTTGCGATGTCAGGATTGCTGAACGTTGCACCCAACTCGGGTATCTTGCCGCCGGGAAGAAAGACCCTTCGTGCTTCGTCGGTTTTTCCCAACTTGCCTTCTTCGTCCGCCCAATAATCCTGAATGATCTCCGGCACTGCATAGCCGTGCTCCGCGTAATAAATGGCTGGCGTAAACAAGTCCTTCCATGGCAGTTTTCCAAACCGCTTATGCGCCTGGCTCCAGCCATCGACGGCCCCGGGAACGGTAACACTATGAATGCCATCATGTGGCATGGCAGTTATGCCATGCTGCCTCAGAAATTCAATGGTCAGCTTTCGCGGGGCCCAACCGCTGGCATTCAGTCCATAGAGTTTGCCGGCCTTTGCATCCCAATAAATCAAAAAGAGATCGCCGCCAATTCCATTCATCATGGGCTCAGTCACGCCAAGAACGGCATTTGCTGTAATGGCAGCATCCATGGCTGAGCCGCCCTGGGCAAGGGTCTGCGCCCCAGCCTGTGAAGCCAAATAATGGCTTGTAGCCACAATGCCCCGTTCCGTCATCACGACGGAACGGCCATAAGAACGGTCTTGAGTGGAAGCCTTGTAGGTCATGAGGAAAACCAAAATGGATAGAAGAATTCCGCGCAACTTGCACCTCTGATTGCCGCTGAGCGATGAATTATAGCCGAGCATTGCCAGTTATTAAGTCTTCTTCTTCCAACTGAATCGCCGTCCAATGATCCCTTTGATGATCAGGTGATCCGTCGAGCGAGTTACTCCCCATCCCACTCCGAAATTAATTTCCCAATCTGGCGAGACGTTCAGGTCAATGGAAGGAACAAACTGCTGTTGCTGCTCCGCTATGGGATCAAAGCTGCCGATGGGGCCCAGAGAGCCGTAATATTCCAGGCCGCCGGCCACGGCCTTGGAAAAATCATAAGATACTTTTGCGTTGGGAGAAAACTCAAACCCCCTGCTGGCATTGTCACCGTGCAGGGATTTATCCATAGTGGGATTGAAGGAGAGATACCAGGGCCCAATCTTCTTATCAATGATCGGACGCATCTCCCAGGTCCAGGTGTCGGGCGAAAAGCTATGGCGCTGATAGCCAATCTCATTCGAGAGGCTCAGTCCCACTGGCCAATGCCACCTCTCCGGAATGCGGAAGCGGGGACGTATATGGTCGCCCACCCAGTCCCAGCCGTCACCCGAGCGGGCACTGGTAAAGATATAAAAACCGGTCTCAAACCAATCATTCCATCCCTGAGTGATCTCAATAGTTTCATGCACAGCATGGTTCGTGGGCCGGACGCCATTCACCACGCTTTTCTCGCCCTGGGCCGTCCAGTTTGTATGGAATTCCACCATAGTGCTGTGGGGTTCGACAGTGTCGGCGCCATAGACCTGGATCTCATAGTTGTCCTGCGCCAACAAATTAACTGGGGATAGGCATGCACTTGCAATCAGGAACAGAACCGCCTTCGCGATCATTGCACCACCTGAAAAGAACAATGCACAGAAGATCGGTTATAAACTTTTGTGACAGTAAACTCAAACAGCGCCCGGAAGCCAGGCATTGTATGCCACATGAATGCGAGAAACCCTGGCGCCAATAAAGAGGGCCGCTCCGTAGCGGCCCTCTTTATACCTTCTCTACCTTGCCTCTTTATGTTCAGGCTGCTTTGGCAGCTCTTTTTCTTTCAGCCCAGCGCTTTTTCATCATTTCAGAAATGCGCTTTTTAGCAGCGGCGCTCAAATGTCGGCGGCCGCGCCTGCCACCACCTACTGCGGCAATGCCACGACGGCCGTTCATCGAGCCCCGAAGAGCCGAAATAGCCTGCTCCAGGCGGTCTCTTTCCGATTCTAGTTCCGAGATTATCTGCTGCGTATCCATATAGCTCCTTCCGTGAGCATGCTACCAGCGGAAAATCTATCCTGCAAGGCGAAATAACTAGAATCACATTAGAGTGCCTGATAGTTTCCTCGTCTCCGCCTCATAATTGTGAACTAGCTTTCACTCGAACACGGAGAAAGCGAGGAACCATTAAGTTTTCATGGCAAATTTCCTCATTTCATTTCGCAATTCGCGTTTTAAAGAGCGCGTATGATTGCAACTCCCAATCCTGCACTGCTGCTCGTCACTTCTGCAGAGTTGGTTATTCTCAAGAGAAATTAGAATTTCAAGAAATTCAATGCACCTGTAACATTTGGACCGAAGGCCACTAGCTGCTAGATTTGAGGCAGTCCCCAAGGACCAACCTCTTGTGATTACCAGCCCGCAAAATAAAGCAGACGCGTACATATTCTTTAAGAGTAGCTCCTATTCATCGTTATACGAATAAAACAGACCAACAAGCGGCAATAATCCAAAGAGACAGATGGGTTGAACGCCTGATGACTAACTATTATCCATACTTATGCCCTATGGATTTAAGTGCTAAAACCTATTCCTAAACCAGAGAGCGCTATGGCACAGAGTTACAGGCTGAAGATAAATAAGAGAGTACGCTTCTTCTTGCAGCACATCGTTATACGAGCTTTAGATGAGCGGGGACCCCTGGCCTAAGAAGACGCCTGCAGGAACCTAGCTGGGAAAATGAAAGTGCACATCGTGCTTGGATGGAATAGCCACGCCGTTCCGTGTTGCCGGATGAAAGCGCCAATCCCGCAAGACGGCGATGACGCGATCGTCCACGCCATGACCAAGCCCTTGCAGAAGCCGCTCTTGCACCACCGTACCCTGTGCGTCGATTGTGATCTCCACGATTACATCGCCCTGAATTCCGCTGGGCAGCTCTGATCGGTAAATTTTGAGGTCCTGAAAAGCAACCGGCAGCGCCGGCTTAACTTCGTCGCCGCTGGCGAGCCCGTCATAGGCCGAGCCATTTTCAGAACCGACTTCAGCCGGATTCGGGATCTTGTCTGCTTCTTCGATCACATTCGTGCGTTTTTTAAGCTTTGTTTTTTGGGGCTTCTTACGCGCTGAAACCGGGAGCGACAGCAGAGGCGGCTTGCTGGCACTTGCTATTTCAAGGTCGTTAGGCACATATAAAACGACAGATGACGGCGTGGCACCACCGCCTTCCCCGCGCGCAACCAGGACAGGCTTCACAAAAATGGGAACTGTGGGCCAGCAAAACAGGATCACAACCGCTAAGTGAAATGCTGACGATATGCTGACAGAAAAACTCCAGCGGCGACGCCGAGCCGGTTGGCTCTGCGTCAGGGTATTCCATTCAGCTGGTCCTGTTCGAAAGAAAGATCCATCGCCCTATTTATTAGACGGTTACTCTATTTTAGTGTTATCAACGGCCAGTTTGCCACAAAAGTACAGCCAATGTCCTAGCCTCGAAGGCGAAGAATTAGAGTGGAGAAGGTATGTCGGCAGTCTTAAGGGAAAATCTGGATTTCTAAAGACTATTGATAGCTGCTCTGAGTTCACGCACACTGCTTTCTTTAACCACCATGTGCTGGTATTCGCTGTTGGTTAGCGTGCCCATCTCAATCTTCTGGTTGCGAAACTTCATGGCACTGGTCACCGTAGTACCCAGGCCAGCATGGACCTCAGTGGCACTGGAATACCCCAGAACTGCTTTCACATTAGCTGTAGAGAGTTCGCCACAAACCATTACAGAAATTCGACTGCCGGCCTGCTGGACCAGTTGCTTGAGCGTGGGCATAGCGTCCACTGCGCTCCTTTTGCTGCCGGAAGTCAAAACTCTGTCCGCGCCAACCTTGACCAGGTCTTCCAGCGCTTGCTCCAGATCGCATGACATATCGAACGCACGATGACAGGTGACTTTGAGAGGACGCGCCATATCGATCAACTGCCGCATTCGGTCCTTATCCACTGTGCCATCGACATTCAGGATGCCGAACACGACCCCATTTGCGCCAAGTTGTTTCGCAATCAGAATATCGCGCTGCATGATACCGAATTCTTCACCGCTGTAGCAGAAATCTCCCCCGCGCGGCCGGATCATTACATGCAGGCCAATTGCAATCTTCTTGCGCACTGCGGCAATCATTCCTGCACTGGGTGTGGTGCCACCTTCAGGAAGGCCAGCACAGAGTTCAACGCGGTCAGCGCCGCCGCGCTCTGAATTTTCGGCAGACTCCACCGAATCAACGCATATCTCCAGCAGTACTTTGCCGGGACGAATTTGCGGCTGGGCTACCACACGCGGCAACGATTCTCACGCACCATAGGCTGTCCGGCTTTGCAGCTGAATGCCTGCTGGAATTCAGGTATGTTCACCATGAGGCCATTCACGCGATATTTGCCCGGTGAGTGCTCATTGGTGATGGCGTTGGCGCGCAGGTTCTCCGGACGGTCGTTTTCACAAGCCCATTGCGCATAGCCAATATAGAAGCGCTGGTCCGGCGTGAAGCCGTCACGATTTTCCAGTTGCTTGCCTTGAGTGTCCGCTTTCCAGGCCATATACGCGAGGATCAGGCCGCCCAAATCGGCGACGTCTTCGCCTTCCGTCAGTTTACTGTTGATCTTGATATCGTCAACGATCGTGTATTGCGCATATTGGTCTACAATGCATTGCGCACGCTTTTCAAACTGTGCGCCATCTTCCTTGGTCCACCAGTCGCGCAGATTGCCTTTGGCGTCAAATTGCCGTCCCTGATCGTCAAAGCCGTGCGTCAATTCATGGCCAATGGTGCCGCCGGTATTGCCGTAATTCGGAGCGTCGTCCATCTTGGGATCGTAAAGCGGCGGCTGCAGGACGCCGGCAGGAAAGTTGATGTCATTCATCTGCGGATTGTAATAAGCATTGACCGTAGGCGGAGTCATGCCCCACTCGCCGCGATCCAGCGGTTTCCCGATCTTCGCCAGCTCGCGTTTCGATTCAAATACGGTAGCGCGATGCACGTTGCCCACAAAATCCTCGCGATTAATATTGACTGAGCTGTAGTCGCGCCATTTGTCAGGGTAGCCGATTTTGTTCACCACCGAGTGCAACTTCTCCAGGGCCTGCTTCTTCGTTTCCGGTCCCATCCATGTGAGCTGCTTGATATCGTCTTCCATTGCCTGTTCGATCAGCTTGGTCAGCTTCAAGGTGCTCTGCTTAGTTTCCTGGCTGAACGCGCGATTTACAAATTCCTGGCCCAGTGCTTCTCCCAATTGCCTATCGGTCAGGCGGACGCAGCGCTTCCAGCGCGGAGCAATCTGTTCCACGCCGCGCAACGTGTGGGAGTAAAAATCAAAATTCTGCTGCACAAACTTTGAAGAAAGATATGGCGCGTTGGCGCTGACAACATGCCAGCGCAAATACGTTTTTAGATCATCAAGACTGTTGCTTTGGATCTGGTGGTTCAATTCCTGATAGAACTTTGGCTCTGTTACGTTGAAAGTGCCTACCTGGTCCAGACCGGTGGTCTTGAGATAGGTATTCCAGTCGAAATCCGGGGTGAGTACCTGGAGCTGCTTGCGATCCATTTTATGGAACAGATTATGCGGGTCGCGTTGCTCTACCCGCGTAAGTGAAGCCTTGGCCAGCGCAGTTTCAATCTGCATGATGCCAGCTGCCTCGCGCTTGGCCGCTTCAGGCGAATCGCCCAGCAACTCCAGCATCTTCTGCACATGGACAAGATATTTCTGCCGGATTTCCTCTGACTTCGGTTCGGGCTTGGTGTAATAGTCCCGATCAGGCAGGCCCAGGCCGCCCGCAGTAGCAAAAGCAATGACCTGGCTGGAATCGGAAAAATCCTGGTCGGAGCCAAAACCGAATAGCAAACCCTCCGTGGCATTGGCCAGATGCTCACGCCCCAGCAGGCCCGCTAACTCTTTCTTGGTTTTGAGGGCAGCAATTGCCTCGAGCGCCGGCTTCAAGGGCGCCGCGCCTACCTTCTCCACTTCTGCCTCATTCATGCAGGCAGAAAAATAATCACCGATTTTTTGTTGCGTTGGGGTGCGGCCTGTGGTCTTCTTCGCCAGATCGTCAAGAATGCCCCAGAGAAATCTCTGGTTATCGACTGTAAGCTTGCCGTAAACGCTCCAGCTTGCCTGATCGGCCGGTATGGGATTGTTCTTCATCCAGCCGCCACAGGTGTATTGGTAAAAGTCCACGCAAGGGTCGGCTGATTTATCCATGGACGCCATATCAAGGCTGGGCGTATAAGGCAAGGCGGTTACTGGCTTATCATCGATCACCACAACCGGGTTAGCCACGCCGGGCTTTTCCGGATTTTGCGCTGGCTGTTCTTGCGCGAAAGCTTGCAATCCAATTTGGCAGCAAGCGGTGCATGCAGAAATGAATATGGCGGCAAGAAGGCGTTTCCGAATTCTCATGATTGTCCCTTTGATTGGTTGAATGTTCGATGGCGATAACAATTGCCAGTGCTGTTCCTTCCACTAACGCTCTAATGTGACAGCAGGAAAAGCTTACAGGAAGAAGCCCGTAACGGGCGAGTGGCCGCTGTTTTCCTTGTAGGGCATTTGCCCCAGGCATATAATCGGCCCATTCAAGCATGGACGCGTTGCCAGGTAAACTTAGGCCATTGAGCCAGGATGAAACGTATTTTGTTCCCGCTGTCAGCAGCAAGGTTGCGCCGGAGTACGGCGGTGTGCAGGTACATGCCTGAAACACGAGGTGCCGCCTGCCGCCGGGGGCCTGTAGGCAGGTCTCAATGCTGACGCCCGGATCTAAGCTCGGTCCTTATGAAATTGTCAGCATCCTTGGCGCCGGCGGAATGGGAGAGGTGTATCTCGCCCATGATGCCCGTCTCAACCGGGATGTCGCCATCAAAGTCCTGCCCGGTGACCGAAGTCTGGACGACGCTGCGCGGCAACGTTTTCTGCGGGAGGCCCGCGCCGCTTCTGCTCTTAACCATCCGAACATCATCACGATTTATGAAAGCGATTCGCATAATGGCGTGGCCTTTATTGCCATGGAATACGTAAGGGGCAGCAGTGTGGCTGAACTGCTGCAAGAACGTCCCCTGGCCGATGCCGAAGCCATTGCCTATGCCACTCAAATTGCCGATGCCCTGGCCAAAGCGCACGGCGCTGGAATCGTTCACCGCGACCTGAAACCCGGTAACGTCATGGTCACGGAAGACGGGCTGGTCAAAGTGCTCGATTTTGGCTTGGCCAAACTGGACACCGTGGCCAAGGGAGCCACAGCTGGTAAAGCGAGCGGACCCGGTTCCGCGGAAACTGCATCTCTTCTCAGCATTGCAGGCACCACCGTGGGAACGCTGTCATACATGTCACCCGAACAAGCCCGCGGCGAGCCCACTGACTTCCGCTCTGACATTTTTTCCTTTGGAGTAGTGCTATTTGAAATGCTTACCCGGGAGTTGCCTTTTACCGGGGAGAATCTTCTCGCGATGTTACACAGCCTGCATTTCGGGGCGCCCAAGGATATCTGTTACCTCCGTCCCGATCTGCCGCCTGCACTAGCGTCAATTGTCGGCCATTGTCTGCAAAAACAGCCTGAGGATCGCTACCAGAACACGGCAGACATAGCGCGCGATCTGCGCAGAGGCGAGGCATCTGGCATGGCATTTGCGATCGGTTCAAACGCAACCAGCATAGCCGGCCCGCGTACCCAAGGGTTGAGTTCAGCCTCTGCGCAAAGCGTTTCGTCCGTCGGCATGGCGCAGAGATTAGTGCCAAGGTCCAGCCGCAAGTGGAAGCGTGAAAGTGGCTTGGCTCTTCTTGTATTGCTCGCAGCGGCCCTTGCAGTTCCAGGAGTGCGCTATCGCATCAGCTCTCTGTGGGAGAAACCCCAACCGGCAAACAATGCAGCGAACGTAACCGTGCCGGACAATCCTTTTGCTCTGCGTACCCAGGCCCAGACTTACCTGGACCGCTGGGACCTCGCCGACAACGTGGACCGGTCAATTACGCTACTAAATCGAGCCCTTGAACTGGACAAGGACTACGCGCCCGCATATGCCAGCCTGACTGTTGCCTATTATGAAAAGAACCGTTTGCACGCTGATCCCGAATGGACGAAACAGGCGGCGCAATCGGCAGCACGCGCCTTGCAACTGAACGGTGACCTTGCCGATTCCCATATGGCCGCCGGTCTGGCCGCGATGCTTGCCGGAAAAAATAGTGATGCGGAAAAACAATTTCGTAAAGCCGCGGAGTTGGATCCTAAAAGTCCTAGGCCGCATCGTTGGCTGGGCCTTCTCTTTTCCAGCATTACAGGGAAAAATAAGCAGGCTGAAGACGAACTGAGTCGCGCATCGGCTTTGGATCCTGCCGATTGGCGATCCCAGATGAATCTGGGCCTTTTGTATTACAAGCGTGAACGCTATCCGGAAGCCGCCGCCTCCTGGGAGCAAGTGAGAAAACTCGCGCCTGACAATTACTTCGCTCTGAATAATCTTGCTGGGGCCTACATGATGATGGACCGAGACGACGATGCCGCTGCGGCGCTACAGCGGTCCCTGGAGATTAAGCCTGCCGCAATCAACTACAGCAATCTGGGTACCCTGCGCTTCGCCCAGGGCCGTTATTCAGACGCGATCCCGGTGTTTGAAAAAGCTGTGAACCTGGATGCCAACAATTATCTAGTTTGGGGCAATCTCGCCGATGCTTACCGCTGGGCACCTGGCCAACGAAGCAAGGCCGGCTCAGCGTATCAGAATGCCATTCGCCTTGTGCATGAGGAGATTGCCGCAAAACCTGATGATTTGGAAACGCGATCAACGCTTGCCCTGTATCTGGCCAAGAGCGGCGATAAAGCAGCCGCTTTGGCCGAGATCAAGAATGTTGACTCTGCCCCAAAGAAGACTGCGGCAGTTCTACTGGATTCTGCGGTAGTGCATGAGCTCTGCGGAGAGCGTGACATCGCTCTCCGCATGCTCTCAGCAGCGCTCAAGGCCGGCACAACTCTCAAAGAGATCAAGAATGAGCCGGAACTGGTCGCACTCCGTGCGGACCCTCGCTACCAGGTTTTATTGGCAGATCTGCCTATAAAATGAGTTGCGCTTGGGTCGGGGTACCACCGCCTATAATAATTTTCCTCTTTCCAAAGATCCAGCCTTCCACGTTCTCGTAAGCCAAATACGTGCTGAGGATAAGGTAATAGCTCGGCGCACGAATTGCAGCCGGAAGCTAGGCCCAAATCCAACAGACCTTATGGTTTTGTGCCGCCGCCAACGATAATCTTAGGGTCGTGGCCAAAGGTCCAGCCCTCTACACCTGGGTAGACGAAATACGCGCTGACAATGAATGAGTAAGAACAGGTGATGGAAGGGCCCGAACCGCCACGCCCTTTTTGGCCGATAGTGTTCTGTGCCGGCTGCCCCAGGTAGTAGATAGACGAACCGTCACTGGATGTAGGCGGTAGCGCACCCCAGTCGAAGAAAGTGCGCGGCGAATTGTTCCCCGGTCCAAAGTTGGTCGTCAAAACAAAAGGTGTTGCCATAGTGGCCCCGCCGTGGCCAGATACGGCCGGTCGGCCAAAGAGCGCACTAAAAGCGATCAGCAGATTGTTATTGTTAACAGACGGCGGCCAGCTACCATCGGGCACCACGCGCATGTAAATGTCGACGTTCAGGTTGCAACTAAAGTTTTGCTCATCGCGTACGGGCCACCCAGCAGCCTGCGGCCAACTGGTCACCGGCGCAGCTTGTGTGACTGGGGACGTTGGGGCATAGGTCACGCCCGGCCAGCTTGCGGGAACCTGGTACCAGACTTTGGATGTGGGATCAACGCTGTTGTCGTTAAAAAGACCTGTGGCTGTTAGCGCCGACGCGGGTCTTTTGACGGTCAAATTCAAGAGATATCCTGGCATTGCTTTCTCACGTTTCTCGGTGCTGACGCACACGGAAGATTTTGGAAGAAGAAGATGTTACAAGGAGCCCTGGAACCGGGGGTGGTAGGCTGAGTCTAGGCTCAATTGCTTCCTCCGTCAAATTTCTGACGCACTTGCCCACTTCAGAAGATATTGAGAGCGAAGTCGAATTTTGTTGAACAAATCGTCACCGTGACGGGCGTATTTGATGTTTCCTCTAAGGTCTACCGCGGCACGCCGGAGCCGATTCTCCTTGAACGCAAAGGGCCAAGCTCATGCAAACTTAACGGACGCCGATTTGCTGCAGCGAATCCCACAATGATCTTAGCGTTGCAACTATAGGTGTGAAGGTTCGATTACTTTGCTTGCGCTTCCTCTTGTGGGACTTCTACAGGCAATGCAGCCTGGCGCCACGCATCGAAGCCGCCAATGACGTTCATGATGTCTTTCAGTCCCGCCCGCTGAAGCAGGCTGCAGGCGATCATACTGCGATATCCAGCCTGACAATGAACAGCCACCGGCGCTGACGAATCAAGCTCTGGCGCGGAGATCTTGAAACTATCCAGCGGAAACCATTCGGCACCTTCGATGTGTCCGGCCTGCCACTCCGGTTCGCGACGCACGTCAAGCACCTGCAAATTCTGAGTGCGCTTGCGCGATAACTCTTGCACAGTGATCTGCGGTACTGTGGCCGTCGGAAACCCGGCTTGCTCCCACGTAGCGATACCGCCTTGAAGAAACCCTCGTGGATCTTCAATCCCTACGCGCGCAAGGCGCAGCCGTGCTTCCGAATATTGCTCTGGCGTGTCCGCAACCAGCACTGGACGGGCGCTTAGGCCCATGATGGCTCCAGCCCATGAAGCAAACTGCCCGGAGAGCGCAATGTTGATCGAACCGGGCACGTGTGTGACGGCAAAATCCGCGTTGGGGCGGACATCGAGCACGAAAATGCCTTGTTGCATCAACTCGTTAAGCTCTGCTGCGGTAATCGGTGGAAGGTCATGTAATTCTGAAAGCGCAGCAGCGCCGGCGCGGTTGATCTCTGCGTCCTGTAGAAAATATTCCGGACGCGAAGGTAGATGCTCGGTCAGCTGCCGGATAAATTCCTCGCGTGATTTGATCTGAAGCGCGTAATTAGTAAGCCTCTCCATCCCAATGGTGGAAGACCGCTCTGCACGCATGTTGCGTCCGCACAATGAACCGGCACCGTGTGCCGGATAAACAAGTACCTGATTGCCAAGCGTCATCAATTTGCCATGCAGACTGTCGTACAAATTCCCGGCCAATTGCTGTGGTGTATGCGTTTTGGAAAGATCGGGCCGTCCAACATCGCCGATGAATAAGGTGTCACCGGTTAGGACGGCCCACGGCTGCGGAGACCGTTCCTCATCGGTAACTACCAGACAGACGCCTTCAGGAGTATGCCCCGGCGTTTCAAGGGCTGTAATACGCAGCTTGCCGAATCGCACTTCTGATCCGTCATGCAGCGCCGCATGCGGGAAGGTTGCGCCAGCCTGTGCGCCGATATAGATTTTTGCGCCTGTGCGTTTCGCCAGTTCCAGATGGCCGGAGACAAAGTCGGCATGGAGATGGGTTTCAAAAATATGACGGATTTGCAGGTCCTGCTGCTCCGCGGCTTTCAGGTAAATTTCCACATCGCGTTGCGGATCGACAACTGCAGCTTCGCCTTCAGATCCCAGCATGTAAGAAGCATGGGCCAGGCATCCCAGATAAAACTGCTCAAAATACATCGACACTCCTTGCAGGCAATCTGCCTGCCGGTACGTGCTTCACTCATCATAATCCGAAATTATGCCGGCTGCTGGCGGGGAGCAGAGGCTCCCTTGAGCGCATAGAAAATAATGTAAACGTAACAAAGTACCGGCAGTACAAACGAGTGATGGATACCGATGTGGTCAGCTATAAAACCCTGCAGTTCCGGGACCACAGCCCCGCCCACAATCGCCGCCACCAGCAATCCCGATGCTTTTCCTGTGAGTGGCCCAAGTCCGGCAATGGCCAGCGTAAAAATGCTAGGGAACATAATCGAGTTGAACAAGCCCACCAGAATGAGGCTCCACATGGCGACGTGGCCGAAGGTAAGCATGGAAATTGTCGCCAGCAGAGCAGCCACGATCGCATTGAACGCCAGCAGCTTCTGAGTTCTAAATCTTTGTAGCAGCGCTGAACCAACAAATCGTCCAACCATTGCACCGCCCCAGTAATATTGCAGGTAGCCCGCCGCGTCTTTCAATGACAGACCGCCAATTTCTCTCTGGTTGAAGTAGTTGGTCATCAGGCTACCGATGGCGACTTCCGCTCCCACATAGACAAATATTCCCACTGCGCCCAGCACAAGCCGCCGATGCCGCCAGATACTACCAGCTGCATGACCATGCGCTTCCGCATATTCGATGACCGGAAGCTTGAACCACGCCACCGTCGCCGCGAGCACAATTAAGGCCACGGCAAGCCCGATATAAGGCACTTTGACCGACGCGGCTTGTTGTATCCGGTACGCATGCAACTGATCCACATTCATTGCACGCACCACTTCAATGCCGGCCGGCGCCAATGCCGCGCCCAGAATCAGCCAGCTTCCGAACCGTGGTGCGAGTGTGGTACCCAACGAGTTGAAGGCCTGGGTCAGATTCAAACGGCTGGAGGCTGTGTTGGGTGGGCCGAGGATTGCCACGTAGGGATTGGCAGAAGTCTGCAGTATGGTCATACCCGCGGCCAGCACAATCAGGGCGGTAAGAAAAAGCGGAAACGATGGGATTGACGCCGCCGGAACAAACATGAGAGCGCCTGTTGCCATGGTGAGAAGGCCAGTCACCATGGACCGCTTATAGCCGATCCATTCGACAATTTTGCCCGAAGGCATGGAGAAGACAAAATAGGAAGAAAAGAAAGCAAACTGCACCAGCATGATCTCTGCGTAATTGAGATCGAAAATATTCTTCAGGTGCGGGATCAGAATGTCATTCAAGCAGGTGAGAAAGCCCCAGGCAAAGAACAGCGTTGAAACCATTGCCATGGCGCGCCGGTCGGTTTTCTCAGGTGCGCGATCCAGCGCAACGGCGACGCAATCGGATTGGCTCAGGATAGCTATGTGGCAGAGGCTCGGCTAGCAAGAAATGCTCGACGCAATTAAGCATAACAGCCTGGGCGTCTGTAAAACGATTAGCTGAGTTTTGCCTAGTGAGTGCTTTGACAGACCGGCAAAGATCTGGCGCATAACCAATTTTAGGGCTTCGGTTTGACTGCGGCATCTGCGCCTGCAACGGTTATAATCGCTAAATCATGGCGGTTGCGGCTACATCACACACCGGCGAAGCGGCACTTCTGATCGAGGTAGCCGGGCAGCGGCGTCAGATGGTCATCACCAAATCGCCTTTGACCATCGGCCGAGCCGACGACTGCGATGCCACTATCGCCGACCTTAAAGTCTCCCGCCAGCACGCCAAACTGATCATCGAAGGCGGTGAATACTACGTTGTGGATTGCGAAAGCCGCCATGGCACGTTCGTAAACGGCTCTCGGTGCGATCGCATCAAGCTAAAAAACAACGATGAGATTACTTTCGGCGTCGCGGGAGTAAAGATTGTTTTTCGTCATGGCGGGGCGGTATCGCACACCACTGATAACTCAACCAACATTTTGTTATCACGGCTGGTTTCAAAGTCTGATACCTCTGATCTGGAAAAGCTCCGCCTCTTTCTTGAAGCTGCGCGCAGCCTGACCGGTGGCGTGGTAGTGAATGAAGTGCTTCGCAATATGCTGGATTACGCCTTGAAAATCACGCGGGCCGAGCGCGGCTTTGTTTACCTGAAGAATACGGAAAAGGGCGGAAGGCCCGCCCTGGCATGTGGGTTGGACAGCAAAGGCGTGAGCTTAACCGTCGACTTGAAAGTTTCCCATTCCGTGGTGGAGGAAGCCCTGGCTTCAGCAGCGGAATTCATTACCGGCGACGCTTCAAAGCAGCAGGCCTTGGCGGAGCGCCAGAGCATTGTGCTGAATGAACTGAGGACTGTCATCGCCATTCCGCTGCGTACGCGGCAGCACGGCGATTCGCCGACCAAGGTAGACGGAGTTTTGTACCTGGACAGCCGCTCCGTTTCCCATAATCTTTCCGGCGTGAGCCATGAGGTTTTGCGCGCACTGGCCAGTGAATGTGCCGCGGTACTGGAAAGCGCCAAGCTGGTGGCGGCGGAACAGGCCGCGCAACAGTATCGCAAAGAAATGGAAATTGCGGCGTCTATCCAGCGGAGCCTCACTTCCGCTTCGAATGTCGAGAATGATTTTGTCCGGGTGAATGCATGCAGCATCCCCTGCCGCGAAGTGGGTGGCGATTTTTTTGACATCCATGTCTCGCCCGATGCCGTGACGGTGATTGTGGCCGACGTTTCCGGCAAAGGAATCTCTGCCGCTCTTCTCGCTTCCGTGATTCACGGCATGTTTTATGCGCAGATGACAAGTGGCGCAGGGCTGGTGGATGCTATTGCTTCAGTAAACACATTTCTCTGTTCACGCGTGGCCGGGCAAAAATACGCGACGTTGCTGGCGGCGCAACTGCATCGCAACGGCAAGCTAGCCCTGGTAAACTGCGGCCACGTTCCAGCTATCCTTGCGCAAGATGGCAATGTGACGCATGTGGAAGATGGCGATATGCCTGTAGGGCTGATTCCTGAAGTTGATTTTCACTTGATCGAACGAGATCTGCCTGCCGGCTCTCGCCTATGCCTACTGACAGACGGAATTAGTGAGACGGAAAATGCCGAAGGAGCGGAATTCGGCACCCACTTGATAGGCAGCTTTTTGTGTGGTGAGGAACCAATCCAGAAAATTCTGGATGCCGTGCAGTCCTTTGGCGGCAACACAGAGGCACAGGATGATCGCACGCTGATGGTGCTGGAAAGAATCAGCTAGCGGTTTTCAATCCTGAAAGCTGAACGCTGCTTTCATCTTGCCCACTTCAATAACATCTCCGGCATTCATCTCGCGCTGGGTAACGACTTCTTCGCCGTTGATCTTCACCTTTGCCCTGCTCTCCGACGGAGAAATGAAATATTTATTGTCACGCTTGCTGATCAGCGCAGCCGTAGTGGGAGCAAAGAAGCCTTTCAGCCTGATGGAGGCCATGCTCGATTTCCCGATCATCGTCATTTTGCCGGTAAGCACGTATTTTTCCTGATCAGTCTTCCCTTCCAGAATGCTGAGCATGCCAATGCGGTCTTTGGCGGCAGCAAATGGATCTGACATCCATGCAGGCCGGGAAATTCCCAGCGGCCCGGACATTGCCGAAGGCGCATTCTTGTCCGCAAGCTTTTCACGTGCCTGCTTTGTATCCAGCATCATGGTGGCATCAAGCTTTGGAGCGGACGGCCCGGTCTTAACGGCGGCTACAGCGAAGTTTGGCACCGAGCTTTCATGCTTGAATTCCACCAGATGCTTTCCGATCTTTACCTGGTCGCCGTTCTTCAAGGTAGCTTTGCCCACACGCTCATTGTTGACGTAAGTTCCGTTGAGAGAACCAAGATCTTCCACTATGTAATGGTCTTTTTCCCACGTGATTCTGGCATGGTGGCCGGAAACGGCAAGATTATCGATCTGCATACTGTTGTCCGGCAGCCGGCCAATAGTAGTTGCCGCCTGCGACAGAAAGACCTCTTTTAATACCTGGCCGTTCTGTTCAAATTTCAAATAGAGTTTTGCCACTGTGGGCCTCCGAAAAACAACTTACCCAAAATTTTTTGATACCAGGGCCGCTCGACGATCCGCACCAATAAGCAGGTGATGTTGTCATCGCCACCGCATTCTCTGGCCTTCTTTACCAATTCATCGCAGGCTTTTTGCAGGCCGCGCGGGCCTTGCACGATCTTCAAAATGTCTTCGTCGGGCACATAACGCGTGAGCCCGTCGGAAGCCATTATCAGAATGTCACCGGGAAGCGCGACAAGGTCTTCGATATCGGCCTCAACCACTTCTTCCGATCCCAGCGCCCGCAGAATTATGTTCTGCATTTCCGATTGCTGCGCCTGCTGCAAAGTAATGTATCCGCGCCTCACCTGTTCCATGACTAACGAGTGGTCCTGCGTGAGTTGCTGAATTGTGCCCTGGCGAACCAGGTAAATCCTGCTATCGCCCACGTTGGCAATGGCCAGTGAATTCCCCCGCACCAGCGCCGCAACAATTGTTGAACCCATTCCATTCCGCCCATTGCTTTGCTGGCCGGCCTCAAAAATTGTCTTGTTCGCCAACTGAATTGCATTCGCCAGACTTTGCGCTCCAGAGGAACCGTTTTGTCCATTCACCGATTGTCTTGCTGCGCCTGAAGGCTGGTTCCGGAAATAATCCAGAAGAACATCCACACCCATTTTGCTGGCGACCTCGCCTGCAGCCTGCCCGCCCATGCCGTCACAGACCACAAAAATTCCATAGCGCGAATCGAAGCCCAAATTGTCTTCGTTGTTCGTGCGCACGCACCCGACGTCGGTTTTGCCGGCAACTTCCACCGCAAGCGCCATATGTGGGTCCCGTGTGTGAACCGCTGAACTTCCTTTAATTGTCCCGTTCGAAACCATTATCCTGTTTTCAAAGCAAACTTTGGGGGAATTCAATATTGCTGGAGGAGATTCGCGCCTTCATTTTTTTGTCGCTTCGCTCCAACCCGCCCAACAGCTTCGCTCGATTGAGCACGTTGATGCTCCTATAGCAGCGGGCTCGCCGCGTGGTCGGGCTCGCCCTTTCTTTGGGGATTGGGCAAATCTTACTAACCTTCATTTATAGGTGCAAGTTACCGCTGGTAGGCGGCTCAGCCGCCAATATGGACCATACTGCGCGAAGGCTTGATAAATCCCGCTTCTCCAATATGATGGCGAGCTTCTTTCTGGTCGACCACTGACCGAACGTAATCAGTTAATTCACTGTCACTGGCGCCGCGATACATACGCCCCGCCATGTCATGGTCGAGCAAGGAAAAAAGGCAGGTACGGATCTTGCCGTCAGAAGTGAGCCGCACGCGCGAGCAGTGTCCGCAGAAGGGATGAGAGACGGGCGCGATAATGCCGATTTCGCCCTTGCCGTCGTCAAACGTATAACGCCGCGCAGTTTCACTGAGCTCGTTGGGAAGCTGGCGCACGGGACGAAATTCGTTAAGCTTTTCCAGAATTTCATCCATGGGGACAACCACGTCCGGCGACCACACGCGATCTTCTTCCAAAGGCATGAATTCGATAAACCGTACGACCACGCCTTCCTCACGGGAGAACCGGGCGAACTCGACGATCTGATCTTCATTGAATCCGCGCAAGAGAACGCAGTTGACCTTGACTGGCTCCAGCCCAACGCGCTTGGCCGCACGGATACCGGCAAGCACACTGTCATAGCCGTTGGGAACGCGTGTGATGCGGGCGAATTTTTCCGCATCGACAGCATCCATGCTGATGGTGGCGCGACGCAGACCGGCGTCTTTGAGCGGCTGAACTAGCTCCGACAATAAGTGGCCGTTGGTGGTGATTGCCAGATCCAGTTTTTGTCCATCGAGAGTGCGCAGCTTAGCCAGATCCCGGACAAAATCGACAAGGCCATTGCGCAGCAGAGGTTCGCCGCCGGTGAGCCTGACTTTTTCAATGCCGGATTCAACGAATATGCGTACCAGATGCAGATAATCGGCAAAAGGCAATTCGGAATACTGCGCGCCTTCATTTCCAGTCCGGCAATAGACGCACTTGTAATTGCAGCGGTCCGTGATGCTGACGCGGAGGTCAGTAATAAAGCGCCCGTGTTTGTCCTGAAGACGCATATGCTTCTTCGTTGCGATTCATATTAGCTGATCGATTGCGAGGAGACAGAAAGGAGGGAAAGACGCCGAAGCGTGTTTCGGTTCCTTTCCAAACGGGAGGCCCGTGCGTTTCCGCTCCAGACCCTCGTCCTTGCATTCTCAGCAAGGAGCCGCCACATCCAGCCGGGTATGCCTGAGGCCGGGAGTGGTCGGAACCTATCTTTCTATTATAGAGAGGAAGCAAGGCACGCGCACCTAAATGTTTTGTGCTTTGCTTTGCAACCGAAGTCGTGCCCTGATGCCTGTTTCGATGACAACAGGAGTTTTGCTCACGATTCGTTAGAGCCAGAGAACCATCAGCACGTCGTCGACATACTCATTGCCGATCTTGAGCGAATGCGGCTCGATCCCGTAGCTTTCAAATCCAAGGGCTTTATAGAGCCTTTGCGCCGGCAGTTTGGCAGAAGCAACCAGGGTAATTTGCTCGATCCTGTCGATCTTCCTCGCCCGGTGGACAATCTCTTTCATCAACGCGCTGCCAACACCTTTGCCGCGAGATTCCGGACGCACGTAAACGCCCCAGATATGGCCTTTATGGCGCTCTTTGTTGTGCGTGTAGCGATAAAAACCCGCAGTGCCCGCAAGGACGCCGGCCTCAAAATATCCCATGACAAAGTTGATAGCAGGATCGCGGGCAGAAAGTTTCTCCCTGAAGGCGGCGAGGGTGATGGTTAGATGTTCTTCGGCTGAGTCGGCAAATGAGGCAGGATCATTGCGCAGTGCTTGCAGGCGCAGATGCCAGAAAGCATCGGCGTCGTCAGCGGTGAGAAGGCGGAGATCCATCATGAATTCATTTTCGCAAAAAACCTCGGATAGGTCAGTGTCCTAATTCCAAATCGGGACACTGCCAATAAAGCTTGACTTCGTCTTCTGCCTTCGGCAAAATGCGGCAACTAAAGTATGGGGGCTGTGCGTGAGTCATGTGCGTGAAGAACTATTTTGACTTGCGCAAGCGAAGCAGTGGGAACTTCTAATAAATAGTTTAAGAGCAAGCGCCAAAAAAGCAGTTGCTGGAGATCGATGCAACGCTGCTCAGCCCGCCATTAAATTTCAATTGTGATAAGAGATATAGAAAGAGTGTTGTACTCGCAGCTTGAGTACGTCGTGATCATTTATAGCTTCTGCGTCTTCTTGTCTTCATAACGCGGCCTCAAATTCTGGTCCTAAATAGATGAATTTCGCAAAAGGAGCGGTCTATGAAGTCCCCCACGACAAAACTGAGTTTGCGAGTCCTACTGATGGTTTTCTTCCTGTCCAGCACCTGGGTCTGGGGACAGCTGGGAACGTCAACAATTCGAGGAACAATCACCGATCCTTCCGGCGCCGCAGTGTCAGGCGCTACCGTTACGATCACGAGCCTGCAGACGAACCTTTCAAGGACGCTGACTACAGGGTCGGCTGGAACTTATTCCTTTGAGTCCATCCTGCCGGGCGAATACAGGGTCGCGATAGAAGCCAAGGGGTTCCGAAAAAGCGTTGTGTCTCGAGTGCAAGCGCTGGTCGGCAGCATCGCCGAGGTGTCGCAATCGTTGAAGATCGGCGAGATCCAGGAAACAGTGGTGGTTGAGACTACCGGCAGCGAGGTCCAGGTCAACACTCAGGACGCGACTCTGGGGAACAATATTTCGAACCGAGAGATCAACCAATTGCCCATGCGCGACCGCGATGTGCTTAGCCTGCTGACGCTGCAGCCTGGCGTGACCCAGGATGGGTACGTAGCAGGCGCGCGCAGCGATCAATCCAACATCACGCTCGACGGCGTGGACATCAACGATGCGCAGAGCAATGCTATCGATGGTCCGGTGCTGAGACTGAACGCGGAAGCTATCCAGGAGTTTCGCGTCGAAACGATCAATTCCAATGCGAATGAGGGCAGGTCTTCCGGCGCCCAGATCAATCTGGTCAGCAAGACAGGCACCAACAACTGGCATGGGGCACTGTTCGAGTGGTATCGCAGTACCTTGGGCAAGGCCAATGACTGGTTCAACAATCGTGACGGCGTTCCAGTTCCTCCGCTGGTGCACAACCTGTTTGGCGGGTCGCTAGGCGGTCCCATCAAGAAGGACAGGGCGTTCTTCTTCTATGCCTACGAGGGCCAGCGAGAAGCAAGATCTACACCCGTGACCCGGGTTGTTCCGCTCGCCAATCTTGGCCAAGGGACCGTCCGGTACTCGTACTGCGTGGACCCAAGTTGCACCACTACGGCAGTGGGTTCGCTCAATCTGGCTCAAAATCAGCAGGTGTATTCGGACACAGGCATTAATTCAACCGCCCTGTCCGCTCTGGCCCAAGCAGCGCAAAAGTATCAAGCGAATGACACTTCGGTTGGAGATGGGTTGAATACGGGTGGATTCCGCTTCAATGCTCCGATACCCACACATCTAAACAACCATTACGCCAGATTTGACTTTACACCCACCAGCAACCAGAACTTGTTTGTCCGGGCGAATGTGCTCATTGATCATTCCACGCTTGCCCAGTGGCTCCCGGATACCAAGGCACCGGCGCTGTGGAGCCATCCACTTGGTATTGCTGCCGGACATACCTGGATGATCAGCAACAGCCTGGTAAATAACATCCGCTATGGATATACACGCCAGGCCTTCACAAGTTCCGGTGACAGCACGGGAAATGACATCAGTTTCCGTTTCGTGTTTGCGCCCAATAGCCAGACACATGATGTAAGCCGCGTGACTCCCGTCCACAACATTACCGATGATGTTTCCTGGACACACGGAAAACACATTTCCCAGTATGGAGTCAATTTTCGCGCGATCAGCAACGGTCGTGTAACTTTTGCCAACGCCTTTGACAACGCAATCACCAACCCCTCGTTTTATCTCGGGGCGGGCGACCATGTTTCAAACGCCTTCCAGGATTTTCTGACGGCAAATAGCTTGCCTGGCGGGGTAAATGGGCTGGACGGAGGCGGCATCACGGCAGTACAAAACGCAGCCACGGCAATCATCGGCAGGTTTTCGCAATATACGGCCAACTTCACCTTCGGCAAGGACGGCGCTTTGCTGCCGGCAGGAACGCCCAGTACGCGGAACTTTGCCACGCAAGCGTACGAAGGATACTTCCTGGACACATGGAAGTTCCGTCCGCACCTTACTTTCACTGTAGGGCTTCGCTACAGCCTGGAGCGCCCGGTATACGAAACCAATGGGTTTGAAGTGCAGCCCACCGTGCCCCTCAGTGTTTATTTCCAGGACCGCCTGTCCGCAGCGGCCAAAGGCACGAACTTCACCGACCCAATCGTGATTGGCCGCTCCGGCCCGGCGAATGGCGGCAAGCCGATGTACAACTGGGACAAAAACAATTTCCAGCCGCGTGTGGCCGTCGCGTGGTCGCCGAACTTTGCCGGTGGATTACTCCACAAGCTTTTTGGCGATGGCAATACATCCGTTCTGCGCGGCGGGTTCGCGTTAACGAACGACTACTACGGCCAAGCCCTGGCAGTAGATTGGGACCTGAACAACACTCTTGGGTTCACTTCGAACTTCACCACCCCGGCGAATACCTACGACACAGTGGCCTGCTCCACCTGCTCGGGACTGGCGCCACTGTTTACCGGTTTCAACCAGAATGTCCAGTCGCTTCCGAACGTGGTTGTCCCTACGGGGGGAGTCAAATTCCCTCTGTCGCAGCCTGTCGACTTCGGGGAGCGAATCGAAACCAGCGTGGATTCAAACCTGGTGGCGCCGACTGAATATACCTGGAACCTGACCTTCGAACGCCAGGTCAGTTCAGGGACCAAACTGTCTATTTCCTATATCGGGAGAAAGGCGCAGAATCTGCTCGCCCGCCGCGACGTTACGGCCTTCAATAATGTCGTGGACCCAAAGAGCGGCATGGATTGGTACACGGCCGGAACCGCCCTGGAAAAACAACGACAGAAGGGAGTGGCCACGGCCAATGTTGGCACTATTCCATTCTTTGAAAACCTCTTTCCCGCCGGCCTTGCTTCCATCATGAACTCCACATTTGGTCTGGATCCGGTGTGCAGCGGCGGCAACCCGGGTTTTGTTCCAACATGGACGAACACGCAGGTTTTCTATGCGATGAACAGCCGGACACCCACAAATCCCTGCGCATTCTTTGCCGGCAACGACTGGACCGATACGCAAGCCCTGGTGGACCAGGTGATGGACTCGATTGGCGCACCAACACGGTTCATGCAACCGCAATATGGCGCGCTCTCAGCCTGGAGCACAATTGGAAATTCCTTCTACAACGGTCTTACGGTCAGCCTGCGGCAGCGGGTTCACAGTCTGAGCCTGGACGTCAATTACACTTTCTCCCACTCGTTGGATGACGCTTCGGGATTGCAAACCGCGGGCGGCTTTGGCTCGGCATTTATCGTTAATCCCATTCGTCAGAATAGCTGGTATGGCAGCTCCGATTTCGACATCAGGCACCAGATCAATGCCTCCGCCGTCTGGCAGATGCCGTTCGGCAAGGGCAGGACCTTCCTCAACGCGTCCAACGGTCTTGTGGATGCATTGGTGGGTGGATGGCAGCTTTCGACCATCTACCGCTGGAACACGGGACTGCCTGTAGGTGGTGGTACCATGCCTTACGACGACGCGCGCTGGGCCACCAACTGGAACGTCCAGGCCAATGTGACGCCAACGACTGCGATCAAGACCTGTCCAGACCGCAGCAATACGCCGAAGCTCTTCGGAGGTTGCGACCTTAAAACCATCTACCAGAGCTTCCGGAATGCATTCCCTGGCGAAACCGGCCCGCGGAATTATCTTCGCGAACCAGGGTATATGAATGCCGACATGGGACTCAGCAAAACCTTCGACATACCCAAGAACGAGAAGCAGAAGCTGCAACTCCGCTGGGACGTGTTCAACGTTGCAAACTATCAACCGTTTGGCTCGGTTGATACCAGCCGGTCGGGCTTCGGAGTAGCTCGCGATCCCCAACGGCGGAATTTGACCCCGCCAACGAACTGGGCAAACTTCACGGCCATTCAAGGCAGACCGCGGGAGATGCAGATTGCACTGAGGTACTCCTTCTAGCCGCGCACAGCTCGGGCTTCTGCGGATCAAGCGTGATTCCGCCGGGGAACAAAAGTTCTCCGGCGGTTTTTATTGCAAGAGCCAAGGGATCGGCAATGGACTTGAACGCAGACTCCGTACGGGCCTACATCCCGTCGTAATTCGGGCCGCCGCCGCCCTCTGGTGGGACCCAGGTGATGATCTCGTAGGGGTCCATGATGTCGCAGGTTTTGCAATGGACGCAGTTTGAGGGATTCAGGTGGATCACCTTGCCCTTGGGCGCGGAGGCATCTTCTTCCATTTCATAAACGTTGGCTGGGCAGAAATTCTGGCACGGGTTGCCGAATTCCGTGACGCAACGCGTGTTGCAGATATTGGTGTCATGAATGATCAGGTGTGAAGGCTGGTCTTCTTCATGCCTGGTGCCCGAGTGATAGAGATCGGTCAGCTTGTCAAAGATAAGTTTGCCGTCGCCTTTGGCCTTGCCCAGCAAGTGAGCGCGCTTGCCACCGTCGGCGGGAAGTTGGTCAAGGTGCTTCATGCGCGTATGACCGGCGTGCGCTGGGTAAATCTCATGCAGGCCGCGGCCGCCGGTGATCTGCTGCAACGCGGTGTGCACCATGCCGGAGACCAGGCCGTTTTCAAAACCCTGATGGAAGTTGCGCACTTCCCAGAGTTCGTCTTTGATCCAACTGGAATCGACGCTTTCTTTGTATTGGTGAAGTTTGTCTTGGCTGAAATTGTTTTCCAGCAATGCAGAGAACGCCGTCTCTGCGGCCAGCATGCCGCTCTTGATGGCCAGGTGAATGCCTTTAAGGCGCTGTGAATTCAGGAAGCTGGCAGAGTCGCCGACGATCATCCAGCCATTGCCGGCCAGAGGCGGCATGGAGAACCATCCGCCATAAGGAAATGTTTTAGCGCCATAGCGGATCATCTTTCCACCGCGGAGCATACCGGCTATCAGCGGATGCTGCTTGAAATCCTGCAGCACGCGCTGCGGATCAAGGCGCGGGTCCTGATAGTCGAGGCTGGTGACGTAGCCGAGCGAGACAATATTGTCTTTCGATCCGTAGAGCCAGCCGCCGCCGTATTCTTTGGTCGTTAGCGGCCAGCCCATGGCATAAATCACCTGGCCTTTTTTGATGGTCCCAGAAGGCACTTCCCAAAGTTCTTTTACGCCGATGCCGTAGACCTGCGGATTGAGGCCTTTTTGCAGATCATAGCGCCCGATAAGTTGCTTAGTCAGCGAACCGCGCGGCCCTTCCGCCAGTACCGTGATTTTCGACTTTACGTCATAGCCGGGCTCGAAGTTGGATTTCTTCTGGCCATTTTTGTCCACGCCTTTATCGTCAGTGCGAACACCGAGGACCTGATCGCCTTCTACAAGAAGTTCCGCGCCGGCAAATCCGGTAAAGACGGTGATGCCGGCCTGCTCGACTTTTTCTCCCAGCCATTTCACAAAGCGGTTGATGGAGATCACATAATTGCCATGGTCCTGCAGCGGTGGCGGTGTGAGAGGCAGCCGGTACTCGCCTTTTTCCGTGAGAAAGTAAACGTCTTCATGCGTGACTTCGGCGTCAAGCGGCGCTTCCGCACGCCAGCCGGGGAGAAGCTCGTCCATGGAGCGCGGGTCGAGCAGTGCGCCGGAAAGGGAGTGCTGGCCGAGTTCACGGGCCTTCTCCAGGACATTGATGTTTTCTTTGCTCAGTGGCGCTTCAGGATTACGGCGGTTATGGCGGTCGATGAGCTGCGACAGGCGCAGCGCGCAGGCGAGTCCGGCGGGGCCGCCGCCAACAATGGTGACGTCCGATTCCATCTGCGGACGCTCGACACCTTCAAGGGGTTTGCGAAAAGTTAGCATAGATACGCATCTACCACTGATTAACACTGATGACACTGATCAGAAACTTCTTACCACGGATGAACACGGATGACACAGATTTTCATTTTCCTTCTTATCTCAATCAATGTCAGCAGCGGTGAGAGATGGTTCAACTTCTCTCTTTTCAGATCAGTGGTATCCGTGTTCATCAGCGGTAAGGTTTTGGTTTATCCGCCCGTCTTGGCTTTCTTCACTTCTTCAGTCAGCGCGGGCAGAATGTCAAACAGGTTCCCCACCACGCCGAAGTCGGCGATTTCAAAGATGGGCGCTTCTGCATCTTTATTAATAGCAATGATGCTGCGCGAGCCTTTCATCCCCACAATGTGCTGAATGGCCCCGCTGATGCCGACCGCGAGATAAAGCTTGGGTGAAACTGTCTGGCCGGAGCTGCCGATCTGGCGATCCATGGGGAGCCAGCCGGAATCGCAGATGGGACGCGATGCGGCAATCTCGCCGCCAAGAGCGTCCGCCAGAGCTTTGGCCAGATCGATGTTCTTCTGCTCTTTGATTCCGCGGCCAACAGAAACGATGATCTCAGCCTGTGTGAGGTCGACCGCCTGCTTGGCTTCTTTGAAAGGATCTTCAGGATGATTGCGCTGCACGCCATCGGCAATATTGGCGTTGACGGTTTCAATCGGAGCGGCGGTAGCGCCAGCTTCAGCTTTATCGCCACGGAATGCTCCAGACTGAAACGTGGCAAAGTGGGGTGCGGGGCAGGCAAATGAAACGTCGGCGGCGAATTTGCCCTGGAACATCTGGCGGGTGAAGACCAGCTTGTCACCATCTTTACGGAAACCAATCGCGTCACTAATGAGAGTGCGCTGGAGCGCCGTGGCCAATTGCGGAGCGAAGTCGCGCACCTGATAAGTGTGCGGCATCAGCACCAGCGTTGGCTTTTTCTGGTTGATGAAATCTTTCAGCGCAGCGACCACGCCGTCCGGCTCATACTTCGCCAGTTTAGGTGAGTCAATCACCGTGACTTTAGCCAGCTTTTTAGCAGCGAGTTCCTGCGCGATGCCAGCGATGCCGCTGCCGAAGAGCGCTGCTTCCACGGTCGCGCCGATTTCGGCGGCGATAGCCTGTGCGGCCGCGATGGTTTCCATAGAGACGCGGTTCAGCTTGCCTTCACGTTGTTCAGCAATTACGAGAATTGTGTCTGCCATCTAGTTTATTTGCCGTTTCTTTTTGATAAATCCAACGACGATCAGAGCCAGCGCAATAACAACATCGGCGGCAAACATTGCCTGCATCAGGGCGCCGCCGGAGCGAATATCCCAGCTCACATAGAGCATCCAGCCGAGCGCAGCAATCAACATGATTACGCCTAAAACCAAAAATGTTGCACCCGTCTCATGTTCAGTGATTGGCTTATAATCTCCGCCTTCAGGGTCATATTCCATTCGTTCCATAGGGCGCTCCTTCAATGAAATTTGCCGGATCAAATGACGCGAACATCGTTCCGCAGCTTGTCCACCAACTTTTTGGCGATCTCACCCGGCGAACCTTCAAGCATCTCAGTCTTCTTGGTCTTCTGCGGGATGTAAAGCTTTTCAATCTTCTGCATGTTGTCACCCAGCGCGGACTTGACTTCGTCCATGGTGACTTTGCGCAGCGGCTTGTTCTTGGCCTGCTTGATGCCCAGCAGCGTGGCGTAACGCAGCTTGTTGATGCCTGACTGAATGGTGAGCACCGCCGGAAGTGGCATGCTTACATGCTGGAAGAAGCCGGATTCGAGTTCGCGCTTGACCTTGATGCCGCTATCCGATTTCTGGATTTCCATGATGATGGTGGCGTGCGGCCATCCCAGCAGCTCTGCCATAATCACACCGGTCTGGGCGTAACCGTAATCGTCCGACTGCAGGCCGGTAAAGATGAGATCGAACTTTTCATCTTTGATGGCTGCCACAAACGCCTTGGCCATGTTGAACGCGTCGAGTCCGACGAAGCCGTTATCTTCCAGATGAATCGCGCGATCCGCGCCTTTGGCCAGACCTTCCCGCAGCACCTGTTGCGACCGCGCAGGGCCGGCGGTGATGACGACGACCTCTCCGGTGTGCTTTTCTTTTTGGCGCAAAGCTTCTTCCAGGGCAAAAGCGTCCGGCTCATTGACTTCATAAGAGACGTCATCGCGGATCCATGTGCCGCTTTCATTCAGTTTGAGAGGCGCGTCTTTTTGCGGGACCTGCTTCATGCAGACCAGAATCTTCATATTCAGTGTGTTCCTGTTCAACAGCTTTTTAGATGCGAGTTGAGGGCGGATCGTCAGCGCGCCCGGACATAACTCGTGAAACCAGCTAGCGAAACCAGCAAGTATAAATCAAATCGCGCGGGATCGCTGTGATAGGAAAAGCAAAACCCTTAGCCACAGCGCGGCAGAGCCGCAACCAAAAAACACCTACCACGGAGGCACGGAGACGCGGAGAAACCCAAAAGCAAAAGTCAACAGTCAAAGTCAAAACCTCACTCCAGAGAGCACAGGGAAAACTGGGGAAGATGCGGAGCTTAAGAACGAACGGGAACTTCTTCGCGGCATGGCAAGAATCTGATTGTTGGCAATACAAAGGACACGAAGGAACACAAAAGAGATTGGGGAATCCGAAAAATAAACCCGTAATGGAGTCACCAGGGACTAGTGGGGTATCGCCGTCATCGCGCGGAATCGCGCGTGATCGAAAAAAGGACACGAAGGAGATCGCCGTGATCGCCAACCACTTTGTTCCGAGCGCAAAAAAGCGCGCTCGGAACAAAAGTAGAGGCATTGCTTGCCGATCCTATTGCTGCGGGACTGATTGCGGCGGGGCCGGAGTTATGTGAATAGTCCGCAGCCTATCAAGATTGAGATAGCCGCGGGCTACACTCCTGTCTCCCATCACTGTCACATCAAAGATGCAGTCCGCCAGAAGCGCCCTGTCCCGGATTCCCTGGCAAGCCGCTTGCGCAAGCTTGGGCTGCATGCTCTTGAGAGGCGGAGCACTGGGGAGCGACGTCCGGCAAGGCTGGCCACTTTCCGGTGGCCAGTTCTTATCAGTGAAATTCGCGGTCGAGGTGCCGGCGGCATAGTCAAAGAGCGAAGTTGTGTGGGTCACCCGCCAGGAATCGGCGAATTTCTGGTTCAAAACTATATGGCGATCATGCAGCGCCGCGGGACGCGGGCCAAAAGAAGCGCCGTTCCGTGCGCGCGGCAGCCAGTCACCGGCAAGTACCGGTCCCATAGTGCCTTCCCGCGCAGGCGTCTTCTTCACGTTAACATCGAGATGCCAGTAGCCTTCACTGGCCCAGAACAATGGCAAGACCTCCACTGCCGTTCCGTCTGCAGTTGTGACATCCAAACCGCCACCCGTGGCAATGGTCCTGACCACGTTACCGGCGCCCAAATTAAATGGGGTGGAGGAAGCGGGAACCAGTCTTCCGTCAATCCGCAGTTGCATTTCCTCCGGTTTGCCTTTGGCTCCGGGACTAGGTTCATACGTTACTCGATGCTTGCCGATGCGCATGGCCACAGCGGTATTGAGACTTACGCAGCTCGCCAGGCCCGTGTAAGGATTGGCTGGCGGGGTGAAGCTGGTCTGCACCGGGCTTTGCCGAGTTTGGAGCTCAAAGCCGGTATCAGAGTTTTTCAGCGCGGTAAACTCTCCGGCCGACTGGAAGTCATAATGGACGCCGTTCGTGGTAATCAGATGCGGATCTCCCGCATCAGCCGAGGTTGCATCGGGCGCAGCGTTGCACCACGCATCTCTGAAGGCGGCTCCTACAGCAGCCTGGCTGCCGGGGTTGGTGGGCGGAGGCGGAGGGGGCATCGTTTGCTGAAAGCCCTTAGTCAAAACTGTGCCGCAATAGCCGAGCAATTGATTGGACAAGTGCGGAAATCTGCCTGCATCACCTTTCTGGTGGCATGCGGAGCATTCGGGGGGCACGGTGGGATATGCCTGTGACAAATCGTTCTGGGGCCAAGCTGCCGCCACCAGCGGATCGTAGCGGTTAGGCGCAAACGTGGGCAGGCCCTGTACCGTGCGAAGCTGCTCCCATAAAATCCCTCCGCCGAGGTCGGCTTTGGGGTGAGTGATATATGGATTCTCTCCCGCATGGCAGTCCGTGCATACGCCGCCGCTGCCGCCCAGCAACTCAAACCCACCGGCCTGATAGCGGCCACTTGGATCGATAGTCGTATTTGGAACCCCAATGGGTATTTGTGTGCCCGCAGGGAAGAAAAATCTGCTGCCTGACATTTGATTGTCCCAGAAGCAGGCCTTTGAGGTTACAGCGCTCAGGCAGATCACGCCATCGAGTCCAACGGTGGTTCTTGTTGTATCGGTATAACGCGGCAAGGCGTAGCACATTCCCTCCGGTGAGGTGCTGTGGAAGGTCCGCACCTCCGCAGGACTCGGGCCGCTTTCCTGGCCAATGAATTGAGTGGAAATCGGGATAAAGCCTTGCGACTTCCACCCTGCTGTACCTGCTGGGTCAAGAACACCGATGGTAGGCGGAATAGGGACCTGGTTGGCCATGCACTCATTGATATAGGCCTGTCCCTGATTAATGGTCGCCAAGCGCATCTGCGGCCCGCCCTGCGGCTCAAGCTTCATCGATTCAAGCTTTTTCAGAATTGCCGGATCGAGCTTGAATTCCTCACGCTTCTCAAGCTTTTGTCCCGGCTGCTCCGGCAACCGCCACGACATCGCATACCTGAGGGCGCGCAACTTGCCCTGCATGCGGTCGTCTTCTTTATGCTTTATGGAGTTGGCAAGCAGCCATTGCAACTCGTGATTCTGCAGCACCAGGCGCGTTTGACCTTTTGTTTCCACGCCCGCTAAAAGCTGCTTCTCCAAGGCCGCAAATTCGCCTTTTTTTGCCTGGTCAAGATCAGCCAGCAGCCTGGCACGGTACCAAGCCTGCGCTTTATCCACGAAGTCCTGCGTAACTTCAAGCTCATTGCCTGCGCGATCAAAGAACGCGCCATGGCCGATATAGGCGATGGGCTCTTGCGGGCCGGGTTGTGCATACATCTGGCTGGACGCCAGGACGATAGCGCAGCCCGTAATCAGCAAAATGGCTGCGCACAGAATTTGAGAACGGCGTTCAATCTTCATCAAGCATCTCCACGCATGTGTTCTGAGTCGAGATTGGAGAATGCAAAGCACAGCCTTCAGAACTTATTGCGTGTTCTGTAGTGTAGGACGGGGATGAAACGTTTCATCTTACCTCCAGTTTTTTGAGGGAGTGGGCAGAGCGGACCAAGCGGCGACATCGGATGATCTGGTGATCGCGCGTGATCGGGTGATCCGAAACACCAAAATCTCACCATGGAGTCGCGGAGACACGGAGAAGAGCCGATTTCGGTAAAGCAAAAAAATCCCTACCGGCCGTAGAACCTCCGATAGGGATCTCTTCGCTCGAGATTAACCTTCCTGCTGGAAACTTCCGATAGGGATCTCTCCCTTCGCTTCGAGATTAAAGTGCTAGTCTCTTCCGCAAGTGCCGTTACCCTTGTCGCCGTCTTTACCACCGCGCTGGGGGATCACGCCTTCTGCAAACAGGCTGGAAAGATCGCTAGCATGAATGGCATCGCCCAGGAACGGATTCGTCACGTGGAAAATTTCCTGCATCGTGCGCAGATCGGACGAGTGAGTGAGGAACACGTCGCTGGCAAATGGACTGCCGCCCACATTGGGGTGAGCCTCGGGAGAGATGACGATCTCACCAATCGTGTGTGTCAGGTCATCGGCGATGTCGCCGGGGACGCCGTCCGCCTCAGACTCGTCCCACCAGATGATGATAGCGCCGTGGTCGTTATAGGCCTTGGAAGCCATGATCACGGGGATTACCTGCTGCAGGAAAAAGTCGCCCTGAAGGATCTTGGCTGGATCGCCGGTGAGCCCTTTGAAGCCAGCGGCGAGAGTCGTGTGCTGATCGTTGAACTGGTTGGGCGTGATGAAGTTATATTGCGCCACGGTATTGTTGGCCAGATCGGTGAAAAACTGCTGCAGCGGAGCATATTGCAGGCGCAGTGGGTTCGCCGTGGTCAGGTCATTGCCGCCGTTGGAATCAGTAAAGTAGACCTGCGGATTGTGCTTGGCAGCGTAATTAAACTGCGTGGAGCCGTTGAATTGATTCACGCCGTTCACAAAATTTCCGGAGAGGCTCTTGAGTGGAACGGTCCATTGGTCGCGCGGCCGTACAACGTTATCAAAAGAAGCGCCATTCGGGACCAAGTCAATATCTTCCTGATACGACCGCCAGCTGACTCCGCATTGATCAAAGAGACGCGTGAGGTGCAATTGATTATCCTGATTGCTGATCTGCCCGGTGCCACTGGCAGGGGCAAAGGGATCGTTGTCATTGAAGACGCCAAAATTCGTGCCGGCTTCTGTCCAGATGTAGTTTGGTTCCGACGGGTGAATGTGAGGATTCGCCCCGCCCGCTGTGGCCAGAACGTTGCGATAGTTCGTGGCAAAAGCTGTCTGCTGGCTGATGTTGACCGTGTGGCCATTGATGACGGCAGTGGCGGTCCCGTTCACAAGGCTGTTGATGAACGGCGCAGCAGGATTTTGAAAGATCTGCTGAATCCCGCCGGTGAACTGGTTAGCCGGCTGGGTCCAATTGTGGTTTTCCATGGCGATCACGAAAACCGTTTTGATTCCGTCTTTGCCATCTTCCGCGACTGCGATCGAGTGACCCACTGCGAACAACAGGGCAAATACGCCCAGCATGCCGAAACGCCTGACGTGCGACATTGATTAGCTCCAGATATTTAAGATTGGCGGCGAGCGCTGGCTGGCAGTCACTTGCATTGACCGGGGGGACCATCGCGCCACATCTTTATGGATAGCAGGGCTGTATGGAAGTGAGGTGAAGGGAATGTTACTTTTCGATGAATGGAGGTTGTATAGGTAAAGAAGTGTTTGGTCGGAAAAAATTCTCGTATTCGAACCGGCAGAACGTCGCCGATGCGCGCTAGTTTATGTCAATGGCTATCCTCTCCCTGTCGATGCTCGTGGGGGGATTTGCCCAATAACGGAGTTGTATGTCGCCCGACCAGGATTCCTTGTTTTAGTGGTGTCCTGAACCGCGCCGCCCGTGATCGCGGTCGCCATGGTGCTCATGGTGTTCGCCGCCACTGTGGTGATGATGCCGGTGAGTGCTGGCATTGTGGCTGCGGTAATACGTGGTGTGAGTGCTGGAGTATGGACGCGATGTGGAGCTGTAATTGCGCGCGCAGCCTGACAAAAGGAGCGTCACAGCGATTACTATGGCCAGGAGACTTTTCATGAGGATCCTCCGCCCAAGCCGGGGGGAAGCTTTGATGAGAAGACTCTACTCTGTTTGCGGCAGAAAGCAAATCTTAAAGGGTTTATTCTGCGCTGGGTAATTGGTCCTTGGGTTACGAACTTACAGAGAGCTTGGTACCCCGAGAGTGCTTTGCAGCGCTGCTGGAGGAGAGGCTCTGCCAGTAGCTTGTTCATGTTACCTAGTCGTTGAAGAAAGCGACCGATTGCACACCGGCAACTTCAAAGCGCTTGCGGCAGCGAATGTTCTTGCACATGACCATATCGTCGCGGCGAACCATATAAGACTGCGCCTTAGCAAACTTGGCGCGGTCACGCTCGTCAGCGCGTCCGGAGAGCTGCCTCTTTTTGGTACGCACCAGCCATGAGAGTTCGTACTCACCGGCCTGACGGCAGTGGGGACACGTGAGTGTGTGGGGCTTCTTGGATTCTTTTTCGTCGAAAAAATCTCGTTCTTCCATTCCTACTATTATCAACCACAGAAGGCGCAGAGAGCACGGAGAAATGCATGAATGGGTTAACTGTTTTAGGGCGGACAGCAGGTGGACAGGACGACGGCGTGGCTATATTGAATGACGGGCTAACAGGGAAGATTTTATGTGTCAGTGGGCGGCCTTCATGATTCAATAGCGATGATGCCAAAAAAGAAGAAGCTCAAAAAGTTCAGCGCCACGAGCGTGGTAAAGGCGGCGTCACGGGCCGTGCTGGGGACGCCGCCGCCGGTGAAGCGCGCGGAGAACAAGAAGCACGCCAAAAAAGACAAGCACAAACCCAGCCTGGGGAAGCTGCTGGCGGATGCTGATCGGGGATAACACACTCACTCCGCGCATCGGGAAAATCAATGGCTGAGCCGCCCGGAAACAAACAAGAAGCGGTGGAGCCATGAAGGAAGTGCGGCGGGATCTAATCTTCGGCTCGCTTGAGGCCGTTAAGCTTCGACGTTTCTGCAATGACTGCTCTAGCGATGGTCTTTCCATCGGCGCTTCAAACGTCGAAACTACCTATCATCTATCTCCAACCCGTCCCCCGTCCAACCGTTCGCATTGAAACCTGGATGATTTCTAAGTGTGCTGCGCAGCCAAAGCCGCGACGCACCAATAATCAAAGGAAAATTGTGCAGTCTTTTGCAGCTGTGTGCAAAGGGATCCCGAAAAAATATAACGTAAAACGATTTGTTAAAGAATTTAATACCGGCTTAATGAACTCCTAAGTTGGCGGGCGCACTCTGGGCGGGTATCGACGGGTGGATGCTTTGGTGAGCTGCGGGAAGCGCGTTCTTCCGGCAGTTATCGGGCAGCCACAAAAAACAAGGACCCTCACAAGTGCCGTGGTGCGCGGCGCTGAAGGTCACTGAAGGCAATGTAAGGCAAGAACTGGGTTTCCGGCCCTGTAGTTTCACTCAAACTATCCAGTTTTTACTTGGCTATGCAGCAGTGTTCGTCAGCCGATCGAAGCATCTTGTTCACCACACGCATTGTCCGGTCAGTGGAGCACAACAAGGAGCGCTTCAAATGCTTTCCCAAAGCAAATTAAAAAAATTGGTCGTGCTGTTTCTTTCTCTCTGCGCGATCACACTACTCAGCGTCACCTATCTCTCTGCTAAAGGCGGCGGTGGTGGCGGCAATCAAGACAACGGCAATGGCGGCCAAAGTGGTAAGGGTGGAAATGGCGGCGCCCAGGCCAGCGGACAAAAAGGTAAAGGCGGGAACGGCGGCGGTGGTGGCGATACAGGCAGTGGCGGCGGCAATAACGGTGGCGGCACCGGCAGCGGCAAAGGTGGAAACGGCGGTGGCGGCGGCAATGGTGGCGGAAATGGCGGCGGCGGTCACGATGGCCGCGGTCTCGCTTCGCTGAAAACTATCACTGTTCCCGGTCCCACGGCTGCTGAACTTGCCAACCTGATCCAGGACAAGAATGCGGCTATCGCTCTGGGCAAGGCCTTCTTCTGGGAAATGCAATTTGGCAGCGACGGCCAAACAGCCTGCGCTACATGCCATTTCAATGCCGGCGCGGACAGCCGCACCAACAACCAGACTGATCCTGGCTTGCGTCGTGTGGATGGCAATGGCAATCCCGCGGCGGATTCAACTACTTTCCACGCAGGCTTTGGAGCAAACCATGCTCTCAGTCTGAGTGACTTCCCTCTGCACACCTCTACTCGCGACAACAACAACATTGTGGGTTCGCAGGGTGTGCTCCGCAACAACTTTAATGACGTGGTGCTTGGCCAGGCTGCGGAAAACGAAACCAGCGTCGCCGATCCAATTTGGAGCATCTCTGACGGCAACGGCGGAACTCTAAACGTGCGCCGGTCAACGCCGCGCAACGCGCCTCCTGTAATCAATGCGGTGTTCAACTACCGCAATTTCTGGGATGGCCGTGCGCAACGCACGTTCAACGGCGTGAATCCTTTCGGCGCCGGTGATCCTAACGCAAAACTGATCCAGGTCGATCCCAGCAATCCGAACGCGACCCTAGAAGTCACGCTTCGGCTTTCTAACTCTTCATTGGCATCGCAGGCCGTTGGGCCTCCGGGCAGCGACGTTGAAATGTCTGCCACGGGCCGTCCGTTTGTGAAGATGGGCAAAAAGATGCTCATGCTCACTCCGCTGGCCCTGCAACAGGTCGCACCAGACGATAGCGTTCTGGGCAGCCTGAGCGCGGCTCCGGGCAACGGCTTGAACGCTACTTATATCTCCATGATCCAGGCAGCTTTCCTGCCAAAGTGGTGGAGCTCTAACGTAGTAGTTGATGCAAATAGCAACGTCCTATTCAACGGCACGCCACAAAACACTGACGAGTACTCACAGATGGAATACAACTTCTCTATGTTCTGGGGAGTAGCTATCCAGATGTATGAGTCCACGCTGGTTTCAGATAGTTCACGCTTTGACCAGTTCATGGAAGGCAACCGCTCTGCTCTTACTTCTCTTGAGCAGCTCGGTCTCAATCGCTTTGAAGGCAAAGGTGGCTGCATCAACTGCCACAACGGCGCTGAATTCACGGATGCGACGATTTCCAACGTCACATCCAAAGGCTCCGTGGTTGAGCAACTGCCCGGCGGACGCTGGCACGATATCGGGTTCCATAACATCGGCGTTCGTCCAACAACTGACGACATGGGAATCGCGGCTTCTGATCCTTCTGGGTTAGCGTCGCTCTCCGTCGCCCAGCTCGCATCCATGGGGCAGGTCAGCGGAACTGCAGTTCCTGCCGGCGCGCCCGTTTCAGTAGGCGGAGCAGTTAAGACGCCCAGCCTGCGTAACGTCGAACTGACTGGTCCATTCTTTGTGAACGGCGGACAGGCCACGCTCAGCCAGGTGGTCGACTTCTACAGCCACCGCGGTGATTTCCCGTCCGCGGACATGGATCCCAATCTTGAACGGGCAAGCTTTGGTCCGCTGGATAAACTGGCGGTCGTGGCTTTCCTGAAATCGCTTACCGATGAACGAGTGCGCAGCCAGAGCGCGCCTTTTGATCATCCTTCACTCACCGTCCCGAACGGCGGCGGTGTGACCAACGGAGTTTTGACGGAACAAACTATCACTATCCCAGCTACCGGCGCTGCCGGCGGAGCGCCCCTGGCCAAGTTCTGCGATTCATTGGTCGGAGCGTCTTCGCAAGCTTGCCAGTAAACGGTTTGTAAGATTTGTAATCTGTTTGATTGACTAAGAGGCCGCAAAAAAAGGCGGCCTCTTTTTTTATTTGAGTGGGATGTGGAGCGCAGGCGCCCTCGCCTGCGATTTTGCAATAACGCAGTAAATGGAACATGATCAACCTAAGCTTTTGGTTGTCCGATCTCGGCGATGTCGCGCGATTCCGGCCATCTTGCTGTTCCGACCACCGACCTCTTCTCCGTGTCTCCGTGCCTCCGTGGTAGGTTTTTCAGATCAGTGTGATCAGTGTTCAGTGGTAAATTCCCTTCTCAACTCCACCACGTCCAGCGGACAATCCTTCCAATTATGTTTCCAGCACACAATCACGTCGCACTTGTCCCGCCGGTGCTTGTGCTTCTTGAAGTTCCGGCTCTCAAATTCAAACTCAATCCTCACCCGCTGCCACACCCCTGGCGCTACCTCGCGCATGGCAATGCAATCAGGGAAACCAGCTTGCAGCCGATGCACCACAAACCCCAGCCGCCGCGCCATCATGCCGAATACAAACACCACTCCTAATTCATTGGTCGGCTCGTGTGCTAGTTCCGGCCAAGGCAACGGCGCACCATATACCGGACGGTCCCGCATAATCCCGCCTTTGCGGAATCTCTTCTCGCTTTTGCTCTGTTCTTGCTTGCCCTGTTCTTGGATGGCCGGCTTTGCCGTGGCATTTGCGCCTGCCGCAGACCTGGGCGTAGCAGCGGTGTTTCGGGCTTGTCCGTTCGCGATCATCTCCAGTACATCTCCCCACTGCGTTTGCAGTCTGCGCTTGTCCGCAAACTTGCAGAAACCCTCCGCTGTTCCTGACCAACTCCCATAAAGCCTTTGGAACGGCTTTCCGCTGAACCTGCCGGCCCTTTCATATTCCAGAATGCTCGGTAGCTTCTTCAGCTTGCGCGCCACAGTCGCCCAATCTCGCAGCGCTGTCTCTTCCGCCGGACTGAATCCCGGCCCAATGCCTTCCAGCCCGGCAGCTTGCAGCGCTTTGCGCAGGCTACCCAGCCTCTTGTACACATGTTTCGCCGGGACGCCGGCCATTGCCCGCAGCTCGCGCGGGCTTGGGTTACGGTGCAGTTTCTTCGCACACACACGGATAGCTCTCACGATTTCTTCTTTTGTCATGATTGTTCTCGCAGTCGGTTTTTGTGAAGTCGGTCTGGAAAGAGAAAAGCCACCCAGGCTCGGGTGGCTGATTTCGGAGGGTTTTGGTTTTGGCCAAAGGCTAATGGCTAAGAGCTCTCGCAATTTCTTCTTTTGTCATGATTGTTCTCGCAGCGGTTTTTTTAGGGAATTGTTTTGGAAGTGTTTTCTGAAAAGTTGTTTCAGAAGCGTTCTGGGATGTTGATTTCCTGTGTCCCGTCATCCCGACTGGCCGTAAAGCGAGCGGCGCGTAGTCTTCAGCGCGCGAGTAGGCCGGAGGGACCTTGCGTTTGTTCCTTAAAAGTCTACGGTGCCCATAAGACCGCTATCGATAGAATCGACGGAGCTAAAACACAGGCCAAAAGCCAAGGGCTGCTTTCGGAGGGTTTTGGCTAAAGGCTAACGGTTAGGAGCTGATGGCTGATTTTGCCCCCTACTTATATATGCACTGATTTCCCACTTCTGGGGACACGTTTTTCCAACTTTATTTTTGCGTCCGATAATAACGCTCCCCTGTCAACCACGATAATCGTCTGGCACAGCGCGGCAAGCCGCAAATAAGGATCTAAGAGTGGACCGCAGCCGCCCCCGGCTGCGTCTTTCTTCGCCGTTCTCTGAAAAGTCTTCGAAAATACAAATGCCACCCGATTCAGGTGGCTGTCGTTCTAGGTTTGTGTGGCACAGGCACTCCTGCCTGTGGACCTGCCGGAGATTTTCCAGATTTTTCGAGCGCAGGCAGCGGGGTCCCCGGTCAAGCCCGACTTTGGCTTGCTGGGGTGAAGAAGCCCTCGCCTGCGAATATTGAACACATTTGGGCCGCTTGAATGACCGCAGCTTAGACACCAGGCCAAAAGCCAAAGGCTAATGGCCAAAGGCTGCAAAGCCTCTATTGAATGGGCTTTCAGCTCCTGTCTCCACCACAAAGCTTTGCGCGAGCCGCAAGATATCTTGCACCATTTGACGATCCAGCGCCGGAGGCGCGGCCACAAGTTAGCCCAGTACGGCCCGAGGCGCGCTTGCGCGCTGAAGGGGTAAGTGCTGGGTAATGGATGAAGAAATTCCTTCCTTGCGCCGCAGGCCCGCGCGCAACGCAGCGGAGCGCGCTTATTCTTTTTCGCGCCGCGCAACCTGTGACTGAATCCAATGAACCCCATCGGCGCTGATTTCGAGATTGTTTTGCTGCCAGAGAGGATCCCATGAGTTGTCGCGACCTCCACCAGACAACAAAATCTCGATGTATTGCCGAACAACATTGACCATGTCCCGTTTGTGCATCTCATAGTCGTTTTCAGCAGCACCAGATATTTCTTGTAGATCTCGGCTGGCCGTATCCGTCACTAGCGCAGTAACTGCATGAACACGGGAGTGAGACCTTAATGTCACACCAATATCAGACGACATATACATATTGCCAGCAGCGTCATGATACTGTCCCCGATATGCGACCGCGACGATCTCCCATGTGGAGCGAACAACATATTCCAGGTCTTTGGCGGAATTGAGCTTGAAAATCCGCATCGTTTCGAGTACTTGCTCGTATTTGGAAGCGTCATCCAAAACGAGATAGATGTAAGGATACTCGACCTGAAGGAACTGACTTTTTTCTTGATTTACAGCGCCCCAGAGCCCTTCGCTCTGAAGCGCCTGCTGAATCATCGCCCTGACTTCGTGGTCTAGCATATTCGAATGAGGCAAACGTCGCGCTACGGCCCGAAGGCACGTAGGCCTACGATCAGTACAGGCCTTCAATCGCGTTGGCAAGCAGGGTCTCGACTCAGCGCCAGAGGCCGCAGATTCAGGTCCGCTCCTCGACCAATCTGAGTTTTGTCCGGGAGTTGTCGCCAAGGTATATGAAAATGAGCTTTGCTAGCTAGCTCGAGACCGCCGAAAAAGTAACTCATCCACAACTTCGCTTTTAGGCTCAGTCTCCCTAAGGATCGGATCATCGGGCACGATTTTGGCAAGTTCGCTGGCATGCCGTAGAAGCACCTCGTTCATGCCTCCCTCTCTGGCTACTTTTATTGTGTGATGACAAGCAAGTGCTAGGCATTGTGGGGCCATGTCACCAAACCGGGACTCCACAAGGCTAACCGCTTCATCGAAATGCCCCCCTTGGCGTAGACGAGTTGATTCTTCGATCAGTAGTTTAAATTCCACCGACTCTGGTGTTAGCATTTTTTCTCTCCATGAAGAGCGTTCTGGCCTGAACCCGTCAGATGAACACAGTATAGACCTAAATTCCAAACAGTAAGTGTTTATTTGCCTGCAGACAATTTCGACACCCTCTTGTTGTCTATAACAAAACTTTCTAAAATCCTGTCCCTTTCAGCGTTAAACACGGTACGCGTAGATTCGTCTAAATTGGTGAAGGACGAAATCTCCAATTTGACTCGCGGTGTCAAGTGTACCCATGTTCTATCAAGATGACCCAGTCGCGCTCCTCCCGACTGTACGTAGACGAACTTCTTTCCCGCATGCCCGGCAAGGCTTGTGTCAAGGGCAACCGCATTCGGATCGATCCTTAACAATGCTTGTAGCATGTTTCCAAATTCTGCTTCCGGGTTGTTGACATAGTTTTCTTGCACATTGAGAAACCTTAGCTTCATGCCTTGAGAGATACTTGCGGCGTTCGGGTCATAATCTCGAATAAGGTCAATATCGCCAGCCCCAAACCGGTAAGAGGGATCGTCCACGCGCCAGTGGTTCGGAAGGAGGAACCCAACGCCAAGTCGCGCATAAATGATTTTCCGGTAGCCATCCCTTTCCGGCAAGACCTGGCTTATCCGATTGTAAGTACCATCGTAGATTACAAACGCGATTGAACCACCGACAATTAGCGCAATTAGGATGACCGCAACGGCCAGCTTTCGACGCTGTGGCTGCGGTCGCGGAAGTGCCTCTCCTTTGCCGTAGGTAGCAGTAAAGGCAGCCGCAATGATGCTGCCTAGTGCACCGATAAGTGCGGCGACAATGGCATTATCCATTTAGCATGTACCTTTTGCGGCGTTCAGAAATCGATCAGCATTATATCCCTTGTTTAGACTGTGTCATTGCCTGAATCAAATCTTTTGCAGTCCGATTATTGCCGCTTGGTGAATTTTCCGGTCGCCTCGGAGAAAACACGCGGCTAGAGCGGAATCGCGAGCCGTGCCGTTTACCCTCGTCCCTGCACCACAATCATCCCCGCCAACCCCACGCCAATCCCAATGCAAAACGCCGGGCTGGCCACCAGAAACAGCACCACGAAGACCAGCACCATTACGGCTACGATCCTGGCATGATGCAGCGTGTAATCAAACACCAATAGCACCACCAGCGACGCCAGAATCGCAACCAGGCAATACGCTGCCTGCGCCAGTGAGAAATTTCCATGGCGGTAATAGCGCACCGCGCCGGCAGCAAAAATCGCCGCGGCCAGCAAGAGCAATATCGCTGGTGCCTTTGCCACGCCGTTTTGTTGTCGCGAATTCACGGGCGAAGCATATCACCTCAGCCCAATCCGTGCTTATCCGTACTCATCCGTGTTAATCCGTGGCGAGGTTTTTTGCTTTTCTCCGTGGCCTCGTGTCTTCGTGGTAGGTTTTAGTTTTTAGTGCGGCCCTGCGGCGCTGCGTCCCTTCGGCTGATATTTCTTTGCAATCCTCGCCCGCAATCCGCGTTCATCCGCGTAGATCCGCGGTAAAGTTTTTGCTTTCCTCCGTGCCTCTGGGTCTCCGTGGTAGGTTTTCTTCCGCGTCCCACGCAAAACACTTTCCCTCCCACCTCATTCTGCGCTACAACATCATTCATGACCCATCAGCAGCTTGTCCGGATGGCCGAGCAGTGGCTTCGCACCCGATATCGTTGTGGAATTGTCCTCTCAGAACAATGCTGCGCCAGCGGTGAAACGCCCGACGTGATCGCATGGAAAGGCAAATGCCGCTCTGTGGTCGTGGAATGCAAAGTGTCGCGCGCCGACTTTTTTGCCGACCAGGAAAAGCCCTTCCGCAAAGACCCTGATCTGGCCATGGGCTGTGAGCGTTTCTACCTGGTCCCGCAAGGCCTTATACGCGTCAACGAACTGCCGCAAAAATGGGGGCTGCTGGAATCAAAAGGCCGCGAAGTCCGTATGGCCGTAAAGCCGTGCCGACAGGCACAGCGCAGCCAGACCGGCCTGATGTGGGAGATGAATCTTTTGCTGGCAAGCCTGCGTCGGGTGGAAGTCCGCATTGAGCCGCAGACCATCACGGATTTTCTGAAATGGAAGAACCGCCTCGCCGAATATAACGGTGGACGGCTGCCGGAAGGCATCGCTGCCCCGGAAGCGGAGCCCAACGTGCATCTGGTGTGATTTGCCGAAGTCGCGACTGTTGAGCGAAGCCGAAGGACTGAGATCTACTTAGGGCCTCTCGCAATCAATTTTTTCACGTCCGCGCTGCCTGGTTCCGAAAGAGGTCCGCATTTCAAAGACCGCAGCATTTTAAAACTGATTCACGTTTATTCGCATGAATTCGCGGCTAGTTTTGCGGAAGATGGCTGGCTAGCTTTTGCCGGCGCTCTTTTTGCGCACATGTTTTGCTCGCGTTGATGCTGGCTCATTAACCTGCTTTACCAGCCTGAAACGCACAGCGTCTCCGCATTCTTTACATCGTGAAAACCGATCACCCTTTTGGACCAGGACATTATGCGTTACGCGATGCAGGCGATGCGTCACCTGATAAATGCCGCTGTGGGGGCAGAGTTCACCAGGAAGAAGATCATCTCCGGAACTGACGTCCTCCATAGGACCTCCAGCTGAAACCTGCGGTTAATAAAACAATCGGGGCACGCACGCTGGCGGCAATCCCGAGTTGGATGGTAGGGTTCGGTCTTCGGTTGCACTATTGCCGATAGTACTCCGAGCGTCAATCCAACCTGAGCCATGACCAACTGTTGTGGACCTTGGCGGGCGTGGTCCAACTCTATCGAGCAGTGTATGGAACCGAAGTGATAACGCTTCGCCACTCTCTACCGGATCCGGGCAAAAAGAAAGACCTGTGGCTGAATGCTGTATTCGGCGTCTTCTATTTAGCCATCGGGATTGTTCATCTAGCATCCCCTTACCTGCGACACGTGCGTCACCTGGGTTAACGTCTACCCGCCACAGCCGCTCCCGCCTGCATGCGCGCCTTGAGCCTTCCGGTAAACATCAGCCCCAGCATTCTGAAATCGCTGATTAACGACCAGAACGGATGGCCAAACGTCGCGGGCTTATTGCCTTCAATCAGGAAGTGGCCAATCCAAGCGAATGCGTAAGACACCACCGGCCACAGCAGCGCGTACCAGGGATGGCCAACGGCAAAAGCCACAATCAACGTAGCCAATCCCAATAATGTGCCGACTGCATGCATCGCCCGGTTGCGTGCATCGCTGTGCTCGTGAAGATAGAAGGTGAAAAAGTCTTCGTAACTGGCAAATTCCTGTGGCGGCATCTATTTGTCCTCAGGGCTGCGGTGGCGGAGTTTGCAGGAGCTCAATGGGAGACTCATGCCCCTCAACCAGCATTTCTAATTTATCGTATTTCCACACGCCGTCAGTTTTTTTCGCGAGGACGTAAACAGTACCGCGGTGAAGACTGCCCTTCAGAGGGATAGCCAAATCGGCATCGCCGGAGCTTCCCGATACATTGATGTTGCCGGAAAGATACCAGCCCGGCGCAATCGGTGTTCCCAACTCACGCACCACATCAGGATTGCTGCTGGCAACGGAGACCGCGTGCTGGTAGGGCTCGCTCGATTTCAGCAGTCCGAACACAAAAGTGACCAAGCCGCCGACAAACAGTGTGAGTAACAAAACCAACCCGAGAATCAGCGTGGGAATAAACCACTTCCAGTTACGCGCAACCCAGCTCTTTGGCAAAGCCAATGGGGGCGGCGGAGGCGCTGGAATGTAGCCGGAATTCATGAAGGCGAATTCTACTATGAGCGGTAGAAAATGCCTTGGCGAAATACCGCGGCTGCGCCGATCAGGTGTCCCGCTCTCGTCCTTGTATTCTTCTACCTAGGCGGCCTTTTTGGCGGGCCGGATTTGATCCATGGTGCACTGTTCCGGCTTCTTTTCCGGACGCCAGCGTAGAAACTTGGTCCCGTGACGGAAGCGCCCGCCAGAGAAGTGGTCGTACTGGAACTCGCCTACCAGTTTGGGATTGAGTGGAAACCACTCCGTGTCACGGGCATCGCGCGTCCAGCGGCTGGGACCGCCCGGAGCCTTGCCGGAAAAGCCTTCGCCGCCCATAAGCGGTTTAAGAATCGACTTCAACTTGCTGCGCTCTTCCCGAGTAAAGCTTGAGCTGAAACCAATGTGGTCGAGCTCGCCATTCCTGTTGTAAAGACCCAGCAGCAGCGAGCCCACTTCTTCCGTTGGCCTCTTGTTAGAAGCAGTCGACTTAGATTTTGCCTTGGAATTTTTATCTTCGTCTGCTGAAGCCTTTGCTCGCGCCCAGCGAAAGCCGCCGACTACGCAATCCGCGGTGCGAATGCGTTTGATCTTGACCATGCCGGTTCGCTCGCCGGACATATATTCGCAATCCAGGCGCTTGGCGACTACGCCATCCCATCCGCTGGCTGCGCCTTCGCGCATCCACTTTTCCGCCGTAGCGAAATCAGAGTTGGCGGGTGAAAGCATGATGCGCTGATCGACATGCTCCAAAGTTGCATGTGAATCTGCCTTCTTGCTGCGCTTGCGATCAGGCTCATCTGCGATGTTGGTTTCTGCAAATTCCTGCAGTGCCATTCGCCGGGCTGAAAGTGGATTCGCGACGAGCGATCGGCCTTTTGAATCGACAAGAAGATCAAAGACCATATATGTTGCCGGTGTTTCCTGCGAAAGACGCTGGATTCGGCTGGCAGCCGGGTGTATGCGCTGCAAAAGCGCGTCAAAATCCAGACCTGCGCCGCTGCGGATAACAATTTCACCATCCAGCACAAACTTGCTTGGGGGTAATGCATGCAAGGCGGCAACAATCTCAGGAAAATAGCGGCCCAGGGGCTGACCAGCCTTGGACTGCATAACCAATTCGTCGCCCTGGCGAAATGCCAGACAGCGGAAGCCATCCCACTTTGGCTCATAGAGCCAGCCGGATTCATGTGGCAATGAATCTACTGACTTAGCTTCAGCCGGCGGGTAGGGCGGCTGGATCGGCAGATTGATTTTGGGAAAAGCCTGGGTGAGCTGCTCAGCGGGAACGGCGGCAGATTCAACGTCGGCAGATTTACGTTTGCGTGGCGAGGCCATGCCAGTTTGATGCGGAGCGCCAGCACTGGCGTAGTCCCATCCGCCAGCCGTGGTTAGTGAATAACCCGGCCCCAAGAGTAGAACGCGGAAAGCAGGATCATCTCAACGATAGCCAGCGCATAAAAAACCATTCTTACTCGTTTATTGTTTGCCATATTTTAAGAATGGCAGTCTCGCATATCCTTGCAGGCCAATTACTTAAGTTTTGTAAACGCAGTTCGTCCCCTGGCTGGAAATGGCGCGAACTTGCCGTTGATTTAGGGTTTTTACCGGTATTTCTTGCCTGTTCACCCCTTAGATTCGTCTGGTTTTAGCTGATTGTTTCAGGATGGCAGCCGTCCTATAATCGCCTTCCTCTGGCAGTTTTCCCAAGCATCAGGTTGGATAAAAGGTGTTTGGCCTTCAGTGAGGTGGCGTAAGCCGCCAGAAGCTGATATCTAGAGTGTAACCCGATGAAAAAGCACCTATTTACCATCCTGATCGGCGCCGCGTCGATGGTAACTGGAAGCCCAGCCCGAGCCCAGAACATCGTTGCCACTCACGATGCCTATGGCCACACGGTATGGGTCGCCAGTGACGAGGCCAAGCCTCAATCCGAAGCGCAGGCCACAGCTTCTCAAACCATCGTTCCCCAATCCGTTGTTCCTCAACCCCAGAAAGCCCAGCAGACCGCGCCCGTAACATCCGCTCAATCTGCTTCGCTTTCAGCAGGAGCAGCCACGCCGTCACGCTACAGCGGATTGGTTTACTGGAGCCACAAGGAACACCGCTGGGTAGCCGTTCCTCTGGCGACTTCCGCCACCATGAAAGCGGCCCGCAGCGCGGCTCGCGAAGTCAATGACATGGTCGCGGCCCCGGTGAGCAGCAGTGATAGCCGCGCGTTGAAACATGCGCGTCCGGTCGACCTCAAGTCAGCGAATTTGACAGAGACTCGTCCGGTGGACTCAGTCACCGTGGATAAGGCGATTGATGCGGCGGCAGAGCGGCATGGCGTTGATCCGAACCTGGTACGCGCCGTGGTAAAGGTGGAATCAAACTTTAACCCGCATGCGGTTTCGAGCAAAGGCGCCATGGGGCTGATGCAGCTCATGCCGTACACGGCGAAATCGCTCAACGTGGATAACGCGTTTGATCCGCGCCAGAATATTGACGCCGGCGTTCGCCATCTGAAGAGCCTGCTGGAAAACTATAATGGGAACGTGGAACTCTCACTGGCGGCTTATAACGCCGGCAGCGGGGCGGTAAGAAGGAGCGGCGGCGTTCCTCCCTTCCGCGAAACGCGTGACTATGTAAAGAAAATCACGGAGCTTTACCACGGTGCGGCCCTGAAACCGCGGCTGGTTGAGACCCGTGACGCAGATGGTCACCGTGTATTTTCCAACAACGATTAACGCGTCTTCGGGTTTATTCTGTAAGGTGCTTTGAAATAGCGGTAATGAACATCGGACCCAGAACTCTCACGCGGAAAACGTTCGCTTGCGCACTGGCCTGCCTATTGCTGGCTCCGGTGGGCATTTTTGCGCGTACTGTGGCGCAGAAAAAACAAGCTGCACGCACCCAGCTAGATCTCGCTGAACGCCTCCGCGATTCGCTGGAGAGCAGACCGGAAGCGCAACGCACCCGCAAAGATTTCCAGAAAGTGATCGACGCCTATCGCAAGGTCTATTACACCGCGCCAAGCCTGGCCAAAGCCGATGTCGCGGTGCAAGCGGTGGCGGAGTTGCTTGAAGACCAGGGACGCCTCCTCAACGATCCAAAAAGCTTTAAAGATGCGATTGGCCAGCTGGTCTTTCTGCGGCGCGAATATCCTGGAAGCAAGCTCCGTGCAGAAGCGCTGTTCACTATTGGCGAAATTTATCGCGATGATCTCGACGACGCCAAGCAAGCCAAGGCTACGTTTGAAGATTTTGTAAAGCGCTATCCCGGTAACTCGCGCGCGCAGGAAGCGCGCAAAGCCATCGCCGAAATCGATAATCCATCCGTCGCAAAAAGCCCCTTCCAGGCCAAAGCGCCACGGCAACGCCCGGGACGGCAGAAAACTTTACGCGCAGCTGAAGACGCTCCTAAGCTTCCGGTTGCTGATGACACGCCTGATGCTCCGGTGCAGCCGCAACAGCAGGACGCAGCTGTTGTAAGCAATGACGCGCAGCCGCACCGGCTACCGCGCCTTACCGGCATACGCCACTGGTCCACCGGAGATTACACGCGCATCGCCATTGATCTGGAACAGGAAGTAAAGTACCAGTCCGGACGTGTGCCGCATCCTGACAGGATTTTCTTTGATCTGTATGGCACAAAGTTAGCTCCGGAGCTGGTAGGCAAAAGTTTTGAAGTGGATGCAGGATTCTTGCACAAAATCCGTGTGGCCCAATATAAGCTGGGTCTGGCGCGCGTGGTGCTGGATGTTGACGATGTGGCCGAATACTCGGCGTTCCTGCTGCCCAACCCTTACCGGCTGATCATCGATATTCACGGTAAGCTACCGCCGAACAAGCTGGCGAAAAATAAAGAATCGAAGAACGCTCCACAGGAAACCAAGCCGGTCTCGCCTGAGACGAAGCCATCAACGGCTGACGACGATTCCGCGCAAGACGTTACCGTGACCAGCGTCAAGCCATCGGACACGTCTCCATCGAAACCGACAAATAATGCGGCGACCGACATGCAAACCGCGGATGCCGGCAAATCCGTTCCTCTTAAAGGCCACGGCAAGGACAAAGATAAAGATAAAGAACGGGTGGTGACGCAGACCCCGGCTGAGACCGCCAAAGTTGTCACGCCGAAAATTGCAGTCGATGAAAGCGCCATTGATGATTCCGGCCGTGCTGCCGGCGAGCCGACCAGCGGCCCTACGTTTGAATCCATCGCGCCTAAAGAATCCAGCAGAAATAAACGGGCCAACGTCGATGTGCGGTCGCGCGCGTCCGCCACGACAGCAACCACGCGCACTGCAGCGCCAAACGCAGCGGGTGAGCGATCTCTTATCCGCGCCTTGGGACTTAAGATCGGAAAAATCGTAGTCGACGCCGGCCATGGCGGTCATGACACCGGCACCATCGGCCCAAATGGCCTCCTAGAAAAAGAGCTGGTGCTGGACGTGGCCCTGAAGCTGGGCAAGCTGCTGGAAGATAAACTTGGCGCTGAAGTGGTTTATACCCGCGACGATGACACGTTCATCCCGCTGGAGACGCGCACCGCAATCGCCAACAAAGAACAGGCTGACCTGTTCATCTCTATTCACGCCAATTCGTCAGACGATCCTACAGCGCGCGGCGTTGAAACCTATTACCTGAACTTCACCAGCCGGGCCGACGCGCTGGAAGTGGCGGCGCGCGAAAACGCCGTATCGGAAAAATCAATCCATGAGTTGCAGGACCTGGTGAAGAAGATCGCGCTCAAAGAGAAGATAGGCGAGTCGCGCGAATTTGCTTCTGACGTTCAGCGGTCACTCTATGCCGGACTGAGCGCCAAGAGTCCCAACCTGCGCAACCGCGGGGTGAAGAAAGCGCCGTTTGTCGTGCTGATCGGGGCGAACATGCCGTCCATCCTGGCCGAGATTTCTTTTGTCAGCAATCCTGACGATGCCAAAAAGTTGAAGACCAATGATTATCGCCAGCGCATCGCCGACTCACTCTATAAAGGCGTTTTCAAATACGTGAACAGCCTGAGCGGGGTAAAAGTCGCATCCAAGAACAACGGTTCCGGCTTTATCGGGGACGAAACAACATCCGTAGCAGCGGCGAAGTAAATCCATCTTTGCGTCAAAAGCTCTTCAGGTCTGGCTGTAACCAGGTCTCTCGCGCTGCCTTCGACTCAATGCGCTCCCGGCTGTAATATTCAAATGCCAGGTTCTTGTCACTCAATTGCTCTCGAACCTTCCTCACCGATTCTGACAGGCAATCGCCGCGATCCAATCGCTGCTCCACCTGTAACAGCCAGAACTGCGTCAACGTCTCGTGATAGAGCCCGGTCACATTATGATGCGCGGCAAAGCGCCTCAAGCTGCTGCGCATGCGATCCATTGCCGATTCGAGATCAGATGCGTACAGGTATACCACCGCCGTAGTCAGGTGGTCGCGATGATGAAATTCTTCTTTCCTCAATAGACAGCGCTCAAGGCGGTCAACCAACGTAAGAATCTCGGAGTCCGTCATTTCCATTGCTCCAAAAGGAAAATGCCCGCCGGCAAAAACCGACGGGCGTGTTTGTGTGCTCAATTACAGAATAGCCAAGAAGCCAGCGGCGATCAAGCGCGTGGCGAGCTAGAGAACGTCGCCAGCCGGGCTCCTTTCTTCTTTAGGAAAGCAGAGCGTTTGAGGAGCCATCAGGCAGAACACGCGTCCTCGCGCGGCCGGGTGTTAAGCTGTTTTCCTATGACCAAACGCTTGCTTGCTGCTTTTTTGCTCTGTGCTCTCTTTCTAACCGCTTTTGGCTTTCCAGCGCATGCTCAAAACATGGAAGCTGCCGGCCCGGACATTGTGATTCACGGCGGCCGCATCATCGATGGCACGGGCAATCCGTGGTATGTGGGCGACATTGCCATTACAGATGGCCGCATTGTCGCCATGGGAAAGATTCCTGGCGGAATTGCCAAGCGCGTGATCGAGGCAAACGGCATGGTGGTTGCGCCCGGATTTATTGACATGCTTGGCCAGTCTGAGACGGCGCTGCTTATCGACAATCGTTCAGTAAGCAAGCTGGCGCAGGGCATCACATCTGAGATCACAGGCGAAGGCGGCTCGATCGCTCCGCAGAACGCGCTGACCATCGCGGCGGCCCAGCCCTCGCTCGATCCTTATCACCTGAAAATCGACTGGACGACATTAGATGAATATTGGCAGCGGCTCGCGAAGAAAGGCACGCCTATCAACATTGGAACGTACGTAGGCGCGGCGCAGGTGCGGGAGGCCGTGCTGGGCGATGTGAATCGCGCGCCTACCGCGGAAGAACTGGAAAAGATGAAGGCGCTGGTGGAGCAGGCCATGCAGCAAGGCGCGTTGGGAGTTTCCACGGCGCTGATTTATCCGCCAGGACATTACGCGAAGACAGAAGAGCTGATTGAGTTGGCCAAGGTGGCCGCGCGCTATGGCGGCATTTATGCCACGCACATGCGCAGTGAAGGACAGAACGAAGTGGCTGCGGTGCGCGAGGCATTGCGAATCGGCGAAGAAGCTGGGCTGCCGGTAGAAATATTTCATTTAAAAGTCAGCGGCAAGTCTCGCGCGGGAAAGATGATTGACATCGTGCGCATGATTCAGCAGGCGCGAGACCGCGGCCAGGACGTAACTGCCGACATGTATCCGTATCTGGCCGGCGCAACCGCGCTCGCTTCCAGCCTGCCGCCGTGGGTGGCCGATGGCGGCCAGAACAAATTGCTGGAACGCCTTCACGATCCTGCGGTGCGCCAGCGGATCAAAACGGAAATGTCCGCCACGGGCGAGCGCACCTGGGAGAATTTGTATCTCGATTCCGGCGGAGCTTCAGGCGTGATGGTTGCGTCGGTGGTGAATCCGGAGCTGAAGCAATATACCGGCAAGACTGTAGCTGAGATCGCGCAGGCACAAAAGAAAGATCCACTGGACGCTTTGATGGACTTTGTGCTGGCGGATAAAGGCCTTTCGGGCGCGCTCTATTTCATAGCCAGTGAAGAAGACCTGCAAACTGGATTGCGGCAACCGTGGACCAGCATCGGCCTGGACGCGAATGAGCTCTCGCTGGATGGGCCGCTGTTTGAGCCGCACATTCATCCCCGCTCTTTCGGCAGTATGCCGCGATTTCTAGGGCATTACATTCGCGATCTGCAATTGATGCCGCTGGAACAGGCGATCCGCAAGATCACTTCCCTGCCCGCGCAACGCGAGCACCTGACCGGACGCGGTCTGATCAAAGAAGGCTTCTTCGCCGATATCACGATCTTTGATCCTGACAGCATCATCGACAAAGCCACTTACACTCAGCCAGCACAATTAGCAGAAGGCGTGAAGTACGTGATTGTGAACGGGCAAGTGGCATTCGAAAACGGAAAGGCCACTGGAGCGATGGCAGGAAAGGCGTTAATGGGACAGGGGGCGAAGTAAACGTCCCCTAACAGAATTGTGTGGTATAACAGTTATACCATATGAGATTCGACTTCGACCTACGCAAGGGTAAACGGTTGAGGTCCAATCCCAGACGTGGGATCGGATTCGAAGAGGCACAAGAGATATTTGCACACCGTTTTATCTCGATCAGCGTCTCGAAATTCCGGAACAGCAGCGCGCGATCGGGTGGGTTGGTGGACAACTATATACCCTCATTTTTGAAGTTGGGGAAGATCGCGAGGGCGAGTACTACCATCTGGCTACCTTATGGAAAGCAACGAGGCAGGAGCAGCAGCTTTATGAAGAATACGCGTAAGCCAGGGAAAATAGTATCGGCAGAACAGATTGCTCGCATGGCGGAACGGGGTACCGATGTTTCCCGCTTTTTCAGCAACACCGGCAGCATGATGGGACCGATTCAACGTGTGAATGTCGATTTCACATTGCCGATGTTGCAGGAGCTGGATACTGCAGCCAAAGACCTGAATATCAGCCGGCAGGCGCTCATTAAGACCCTGATCCGTCAGGCGCTTGATCAGCGATATCTGGCGACAAGCGCGCGTAAGAAAGTGAAGAGAGCTTAGAAATACGCGTTGCAAACTCCTGCATCTCCGGCTGTTACCACCCAGGTCTTTTTAACAATTATTTACAAAATCAAGTGTTGTAACCCTCTGATTTAACGTCAAATAGAATAGCTGGTGCAGTGAGCTCCGAATCGGCACATTCCTAGCGGTACCGGCCCCCGCCGGCAACCGGCAATTGCTGAAAAATAGAAGTCTGTTAGGATTTCAGATTTCCAAGATCCTGCCCTGAGAGGACAGATGTCAAAACCTTTACGCCACAAACTGGCCGTCCGAGCGCTGATATGTGCATGCTTCGCGTTAATTCTAAGCGGCTGCGGCCATACCAGCGCCGATTCCAAACAGAAAGGCGGCGGAGGCAAGGGCGGCCGTGGTGGCGGCGCTCAAATGACTATCCCAGTCGCGGTGGCCAAGGCTGAGGTCCGCGATCTGCCCATCCTGCTGAATGGGTTGGGATCGGTGGAAGCCTACAACACGGTTGCGGTCAAGAGCCGGCTTGATGGCCAATTGGATAAAGTAAACTTTCGCGAGGGGCAGGAAGTAAAGCAGGGCGAACTGCTGGCGGAGATTGATCCACGTCCTTATGAAGTACAGCTGAGCCAGACGCAGGCGACCCTCTTCAAAGACCAGGCCGCGCTGAAAGATGCCCGGCTGAACCTTGAACGGTTTCAGCAGCTCTATAAAGATGGCGTAATTTCCAAGCAACAGCTTGATACTCAGGGCTCGCTTGAGGCCCAGCTTGATGGCGCAGTTCGCGCCGACCAGGCGCAGGTAGATACGGTAAAACTCAACTTGACATATACGCGCATCACGGCGCCGGTGAGTGGCAGGATCGGACTGCGCCAGATCGACGTTGGAAACATGGTGCACGCATCTGATCCCAACGGCCTGCTGGTGATCACGCAGTTGCAGCCGATTGCGGTAATCTTTAGTCTGCCGCAGGACAATCTGCAAGCGGTTTCCCAGCACATGCGCAATGGCAAGCTTGCAGTGGATGCTTACAGCCGCGATGACCAGACAAGGATTGCCACGGGATTCCTGACCACCATCGACAATCAGATTGATACCACCACTGGCACGGGAAAGCTGAAAGCAGTGTTTGAAAATCGCGACCGCTCCCTCTGGCCCAATCAGTTTGTGAATGTGCATCTGCTGCTGGAAGTAAAAAAGAACAATATCGTGGTACCGTCAGCGGCAATTCAGAGGGGGCCGCAGGGCACATATGTGTTTACGGTAAAGCCCGACAAGACAGCAGAGATGCGTAATGTCACGGCATCCATCAGCCAGGGAAATTTGACGGCCATCTCACAAGGCTTGCAGCCCGGCGACACCGTTGTGACCGACGGACAAGACAAACTTCAGCCCGGCACAAAGGTTGAGATTCGCGGCGAGCCTGGACAAAACGGCGGTTCCAGGCAAGCAAACGGCGGACAGGCGAACGGAGCCCAAACGCAGTGAAGCGCGCGGCGGCGCGTTCCAAGTCAATCGAAAAAAGCGATCAGGAAGACAAAAGGCGTTGAGCAAACATCATGCCTAACGGCGGCCCATCAAAATTATTTATCCTGCGTCCAGTAGCTACGTCGCTGCTGATGATCGGAGTGTTGCTGGTAGGCGCCGTTGCATACCTGCAACTCCCGGTCTCTGCTCTTCCTCAGGTGGACTATCCCACCATACAAGTCATCACATTTTATCCGGGCGCCGGGCCGGAGGTGATGGCGTCATCAGTAACCGCGCCGATGGAACGGCAGTTTGGCCAGGTTCCCGGACTGAGCCAGATGACTTCAACCAGTTCCTTTGGCAGCTCAGTCATCACGCTGCAATTTAATCTGGAACAGAGCATCGATATTGCGGAGCAGGAAGTGCAGGCGGCCATCAACGCTGCTACCACGTTCCTGCCGCGCGACCTGCCCAACCCACCGATCTACAGCAAAGTGAATCCCGCGGACGCGCCAATTCTTACGCTGGCGCTGACTTCAGACAGCTTGCCGCTTTCCAAAGTTGAAGATCTGGCTGACACTACGCTGGCGCAGAAAATTTCCCAGCTCACCGGCGTCGGTATGGTCTCGATCAGTGGCGGCCAGAAGCCTGCGGTGCGAATCCAGGCCAATCCCACCGCGATGGCCTCTTACGGTCTTAGCCTGGAAGACCTGCGCACGGTGCTGGGGCAGGCCAACGTGGACCAGGCCAAAGGCATTCTGGAAAATGAGCGACAGGCGTTCACCATCGCAACGAATGATCAGTTGCTTTCCGGCAATGAATATAAAGACGTAATCATTGCTTATCGCAATGGCGCTCCGGTGCGGCTGCGCGACGTGGCTACAGTGATTGATGGCGCGGAGAATGCAAAACAAGCTGCGTGGATGGGAACAACTCAAAGTGGCCAGGCCATACTTGCCCCGGCGGTCATCGTTAACATTCAGCGCCAGCCCGGGGCCAACATTATTAGCGTGGTGGACCGCATCAAGAAAGTCCTGCCGCAGCTTCAGGGCGGCCTGCCGAGTTCGGTGAAGGTCGCGATCCTGACTGACCGGACAGAAACCATTCGCGCGTCAGTAAAAGACGTTGAGTTTGAAATGATGCTCACCATCTGCCTGGTAGTGATGGTGATATTTCTTTTCCTGAGAAATCTTTCAGCCACCATCATTCCGGCGGTGGCTGTGCCGCTTTCCATCGTCGGCACGTTTGCGGTGATGTATCTGCTGGGCTATAGCCTGGACAACCTCTCACTGATGGCGCTCACCATCTCCACCGGCTTTGTGGTGGACGATGCCATTGTGATGATTGAAAACATCGATCGCTTCCTGGAAGAAGGTCACTCGCCGATGGAAGCAGCGCTTCAAGGCGCAGGACAGATTGGCTTTACCATCATCTCGCTGACAGTTTCACTGATTGCCGTTTTGATCCCGTTGCTGTTCATGGGCGATATCGTTGGCCGGCTCTTCCGCGAGTTTGCCGTGACGCTAGCGGTGACAATCGTAATTTCTGCGCTGGTTTCACTTTCTCTTACGCCGATGATGGCCGCACGGCTGCTCAAAAATCCTAAGCAGGCCAAGCATGGCCGCTTTTACCAGGCCACTGAACACGCTTACGAGCGCGTGATTGAGTGGTACGGAACAACACTGCGCTGGGTGCTGAAACACCAGACCATCACGCTGTTGGCTACAGCCGGCGCGCTGGCTTTGACCGTGTATCTGTACTTCATCGTGCCCAAGGGATTTTTCCCGGTGCAGGATACGGGCGTAATTCTGGGCATTTCAGAAGGGCCGGAAAATGTGTCGTTTGCTTCCATGTCTGAACGGCAGCAGAAGCTGGCCAAGGTGATCCTGGAAGATCCGGATGTGGCCAGCCTGTCGTCATTTATTGGCATTGATGGCACCAACACCACGCAGAACAGCGGACGCATACAGATCAACCTGAAGCCGCATGAAGACCGCAGCGACACTGCGTCCGATATTATCCGGCGGCTGCAGCCGGAAGTAGCCAAGGTGGAAGGCATTACCTTATATATGCAGCCGGTGCAGGACCTGACGGTAGAAGATCGCGTGAGCCGCACGCAATTTCAATACTCTCTGGAAGATGCCGATGCCAACGAACTGAATGACTGGTCAAACCGCATTCTCGCCAAGCTGCGCACGCTGCCGGAATTGCGTGACGTGGCCAGCGACCAGCAGAACGGCGGACTGAAGGCTGATCTGGTGATTGATCGGGATACAGCGGCGCGATTTGGCATCTTGCCGCAGAACATTGACGACACGCTGTATGACGCCTTCGGCCAGCGACAGGTCTCAACGATTTTCACGCAGCTGAATCAATATCACGTGGTGCTGGAGGTGGGGCCGCAATTCCAGAATGATCCCAGCGATCTAAGCAGCATTTACGTAAAGTCCTCCACGGGGCAACAGGTACCGCTCTCAACTTTTAGCCACTTTGTGACATCGCCGACGCCGCTGGCCATTAATCACCAGGGACAGTTTCCCGTTGTGACCATCTCTTTCAACCTTGCGCCCGGAGAGTCGTTAGGCAAAGCCACCAAGGCCATCGCGCAAGCGGAACAGGAAATGGGAATGCCCGTCAGCATCCATCCCAGCTTCCAGGGAACGGCGGCGGCGTTCCAGAATTCTTTGGCATCGGAGCCGTGGCTGATCCTGGCAGCACTGATCACGGTCTACATTGTGCTGGGCGTGTTGTACGAAAGCTATATCCATCCGGTAACAATTCTTTCCACGCTTCCCTCAGCCGGCGTAGGCGCGATTCTCGCAATGATCCTGACGCGCAATGACCTGACAGTGGTGGCGCTGATAGGAATTATTTTGTTGATCGGCATTGTGAAAAAGAACGCCATCATGATGATCGATTTTGCCCTGGATGCGGAGCGCAACCAGGGCAAGCCGCCGGAAGAAGCCATCTATCAGGCCAGTCTGCTGCGCTTCCGCCCAATCATGATGACTACCATGGCCGCGCTGCTGGGCGCTGTGCCGCTGGCGCTGGGGCGCGGCACGGGATCAGAGCTGCGACATCCGCTGGGCATCACCATCATCGGTGGACTGCTGCTCAGCCAGGCATTCACGCTCTACACCACGCCGGTAATCTATATCTGGTTTGACAAGCTGGCGAGCAGGTTCTCAAAATTCCAACTGGGCAATGAGATCACGCCGCAGGAAGAGCCGACCGGGGCGGACTGATCTCAAGTCCCGAACGCCGCAGGCGGAGGGACCGCTTTAGCAAAAACGACGCTGTGCTATGACGATGATCGCTAAAACGACGCGAAAGATTTATTGCTCCTGGCAAGAGCCAGATCTGTTTCAAGATCGGTGTAAACCAAGAGGTCAGAAACATGTGGCGCAAACACTCTTGTCTGTGCCTGCATCCTCCACGGCCATCATCGGACACAGGCGAGAGTGCCTGTGCCACACAAGTCAGATTGCCACTCCTCCGACCATAAAGAAATCGTGTAAGCGAGTGGGGATCCCTCGCTCCGCTCGGGATGGGGGAAGATGAACATCTCTGCTCCATTTATCCGGCGGCCCGTTGCCACGTCATTGTTGGCGATGGGACTTTTAATGGCGGGGATTCTCGCTTATTTCCGCCTGCCGGTGGCGCCGATCCCCCAGGTTGAATATCCCGTCATCAG
>C688J18823_10000022_pt1 | contig 105059 bp, 97 predicted proteins | sample HopSoiMetagenom1_FD_18823 | JGI IMG/M metagenome (IMG submission 18823)
TGAAGGGCGAGGCCGATCACGCGCCGAGCCCGCCGCAGCAAGGCCTTCATAGATTAGTAAATCAGATTACGGTGAAGCGGTTTGGAGCGAAGCGACACGAAAATCAGATGCTCATCGCTGTACGTAACGGCTGTACGGAAACCGCTGACTTGCTCAGCTTGGCTGTAATGGTGCAATTGCGACCTTTGGCTTTTGCTTTGTAGAGTGCCTGATCGGCCATGCGAAGCACTTCTGCTGGCGCAAGCTTGTCGCCGTTGGTCGCGGCCAGTCCGATGCTTACTGTGACGTTGGTTTGTTTCTTGGCTCCCCGACCTATCCCGCTCTTCCCTTTTCTGCGCCGGTCCGCGCCACGCACAGTGAATACGGATCGCTCAATCACATGCCGCATCCGGTCAAGATAGACGAACACTTCTTCTGAAGACTTGTTCGGAAAGACGATGGCGAACTCTTCACCGCCATAGCGATAGGCTTTTCCGCCGCCGGTGATATGTGATAGTCGCGATGCCACCAGCCGCAGAGCCTGATCACCCGACTCATGCCCATAACTGTCATTAAACTTTTTGAAATGGTCAATGTCGAGCATGGCGATGGAATATGTGTCGCCAAGCTTCATCAGAGCTTCATTCAATGAGCGGCGGCTGGGAAGCTGCGTAAGCTCGTCGAGGTATGCCATGGCGTAGGACGTTTCAATCAATGCCACAATCAGCGCCTGGCCGCCCGCAGCGAAATAAACTCCATCCAGATGGCTGGCGCCTGCCGCGCGCAGCGCGATAAACGCCGCAACCACGCTCCACAACAAGCTGCTCTCCACTGCTTTATAACGGCGCAACAGCAGGACCGTCATTATGGCCATTGCCAGGATAAAGGCCAGCAGCGCCGGCTGTGACAGCCCGCTCCACTGTGAAAACATTAATGGGATAAATGGGCGCCTGAGCTGCGCGGCAATATGTGCTACGGCAGGCATGCACAGAATAGCCACACTCATCACCTGCAAGGCGATCATCGCCAGACGGCGGCGGCCGGCAGGCGAAACGATTCCGCGCTCACGCAGAAACGCCAGCACCAGCAGGTTGAGCGGCAGCAGGATGGCAATTGCGTTACCGACAATCCTGGCGGAATCCGCTGACAAACGCGGCATCACCCAAGAAAATGCGCTTTGTGCCAGCGCCAACGCCAGCAAGGCAAAAAACAACCGGCTGCGACGGAAAAATGCGCTCAACGCCAGCCCTATGCCGAAAACTACTACGGGAAAAAACTTAACCAGCGGCGTTTGCGGATCGGCCAGCACTCCTACTCGGATCAGCAGCGCAGAAAACACCAAAAGAAGGCTTCCCGGCAAAGTCAGCCGGTAGAGAATCGTGAAGATTTTTCTATTGACCTTGATCACTGCGCCGCGCTCCCGGTTTGCAGATTGAAGGGGTACAGATTGAGCCGTGCCGATTGAAGCCAGACCTTTGCTAAGCCACTTACAATTCAATGGCTTGCGTCCAATACATCCATGCCTGATAGAAAAACTATATGAGAGCGCTGTATTCCCGGACAGATGCCAACAGTGCCATGGCCTTTTTCTATCCTGCATTCAACCCTTGGGTACCTTGTGCCGGTTCCAAAGCGGATACACGCCGTTAGTGCGGCACCAACCCGGATACGTGCCAAAACAACTTCTGCCATGTAGAATTCCGCTGACATTTCAAACAGATACTTGTAGATCGAATCTGCGGTAAAACTGTCATGCCTTGCCACGGAGTGCTGCGGATAAAGCCGTGACAGCAATTTCCCTAGAGGTGAAAGTCATGAAATATGCTGCGGAGTTGTTGGGCACATTCGTTCTGGTCTTCGCCGGGTTGACCACAGCCGTGATCGCTGGCGGAAAAGTTGGCAATGTTGGCGTTGCCATGGCATTTGGACTCTCTCTGCTGGCTATGGCATTTGCCGTGGGTCCAATTTCCGGCTGCCATATCAATCCCGCTGTCACGCTGGGAATGGTAGTGAGCCGCCGCATGGGGATCAAAGAAGCAGCCGGCTACTGGGTGGCGCAGTGCATCGGCGCGATTATCGCCTCTGCTGTAGTGCTATTCATTGCCAGCGGCGCTCCCGGCGGATCCATGGCTTCTTTGGCTGGCGCGGCCAACGGCTTTGGCGAACATTCTCCGGCTAACTACTCCATGGCCGCGGCTTTTGTGGCGGAAATGTTTCTCACTATGCTGCTGGTCTTCACCGTGCTCGGCGCAACCGACGATCGCGCACCAGCGGGCTTTGCCGCAATTCCCATCGGCCTGATCCTGACCGTTATTATTCTGGCTGGAATTCCTATCACCAATGGATCGTTTAATCCCGCCCGCAGTATTGGACCCGCAGTTCTGGTGGGCGGCTGGGCCATACAGCAGCTTTGGCTGTTCATTGTCGCGCCGATGTGCGGCGGCGTAATCGCTGCATTACTTTACATGTCAATCCGCGTGCCCGGCCCACTCATTTCGGCCAAACAGGCGGAGCAGGCATTGCCGAGCCATCGGGAAGAACGGCGCCAGAACAAGCCCTGACGCCATAGTTAGAGCTACTCATTCCTGGAATTCGTAAACGTAGAGACGCAGCATCGCTGCGTCTCTTTTACATTTTCACTAACTCAACTCTTCGATTTTTTGCCCGACCGTCGTCTGTCCCATTGTCAGCAACTGGCTTGGTAGCTCCAAAGCCCTTGGCCGCCAATCGCGATGCGGCAATTCCCTTTCCCGTGAGCCACGCCACCACTGCCTGTGCGCGCTTCTCTGATAGCGCCTGGTTCGCCGCCGTATTACCTTGATTGTCTGTATGACCTTCAACGCGCAGCTTGAGATCCGGGTTTTCCTGCAAGAGCTTTACAATCTCGCCCAGAACATTCGCCGAATCCGGCTGAATTGTCGCTTTGGCGGTATCGAACTGAATGCCATAAACAGCCACATGGCCTGATTTGTTAAGCTCGTCAGAGAGGCTGGATGCATCGGCTGTCACTTCCTGCGCCATCTGTTTTTCCATGACGATGGTCTGGTAGTAATATGACCCGCTGTTTTCCAGCATGTACCATGTCTTGCCTTTGTGCGCGGTAATGGTCCCCGGCGACTCTTCGTAATCCAGCGTGAACCCGGCTTTTTTCAACGCCGTTTCAAAATTGCGGAACACCTGGATGTCGCTTACCCCTTCGCGCGTGCCATAGTCCCAGGAGTGAAAGTCGCCTTCCACTGTTTTCTCTTTCAAGTTGCCATCCTGGTCCTTTGAAATCGGCATCTTTTTCTGGTCATATTCCTTGTTTTCACAGGAGTGAATCGTGCTGCCGGGCATGCGAGTAATAATCGGCGAATCCTTGCAGCCTTCGGCGTCCTGGTCTTGCGCGCGCAGATTCGCGGCGCTTAATGACAGCGCACTGCCAACCAATAAACAGAGCATCAGTTTCATCGGTTTTCGTCCCCTTACGAAATAGATTTCGGAACATGGTATCGGAAACTCGCGATTGGGTCACTCCCAGCGCTGGCATTTGGGGACTGGCCAACCCTTTCGTTATTTTGCTGTGCTGCTACTAATAACACTTGCCGCAGCCGCAGCCACATTCCTGCGCACGCGACGGCGTCGCCCGCATCGATCCGCATCGACCCTGCGCTCTGAATAACAAAATGACCGGCGAAATCGTGCAGTTCACCGGTCATCAATTCAGGTCATTAGAGACAGCCGTTGCATGTCACCATCTGGGTAGTAACGACGCCCGTCGAAGAGATGGTATGGACCGTATAGCCAACCTGTGCTCCCGTCCCGATGGCGTATGCCACAGCTGGAGCCATGCGCAAATCCAGAGTGAATGAACCGGACGTGGCAGTAAAGTTCCGCTGATTGTGCCAGTGCCCGGCGAGCATGGTGTGAATGTTCAGCGCGGTCAGCGCATTGATTTCCTCAGTGCGGTATTGGTGATGGATATTGGTGTCATTTTGCACGTCATAAATGGCCCAGTAAGGATTGGTGGAAGGATAAGTGCCGCCGCCGGAGAGCGACTGCGGAAACACGGGAATGTGCTGCACCCCGATCTCATTGGAAACTGCCGTCTGGCGTCCCAACCATGCCAGCATACTGTCTGACTCAGTCTGCACCGCGGCAGGCAAGGGCGCTACGCTGGCTGGGGTTGCGCTGCTGTTAAAGGTGTCATAGTCGCCCAGCAGCTGCGAATCTATCACCATAAAAGTAATGTTGTTGATCTTGAAACTGTAATAATCGTTGCCAAAGTACTGGCGATAGGTGGAGATGTTGGTGGTATGGATATCATGATTTCCGGGACAAAAGTAAACTGTCGCCTTCAGGCCGGCGAGCGTATTTTTGGCCGTCGTCCAGGCGCTTGTGGTCTCGCCGATGTCGCCCGTGAGAATCACCGCATCCGGCTGCGGCGACATGGCATTGATCTGGGTTACTACGGTTTGTAAATGTTGGAGCGCATTCGGCGCGGTGCTCAGGCCGATGTGCGTGTCGCTGATCTGGACGATCGTCGCCTGCGCGAATGCGGCTGGAGACCATAGCAGGAACGCCAGCAAAAGCCTTACTGAACGTTGACGTAAACAATGCTGTTCCATGTTTTTGCTCCTGTGGTTGAATTCGAGATCAGAACAAAGGTAAAACGGTGCTTGCCGCTCGTGAGCGTGACCGGTAGCGGTCCGGTCAGCGTGTTTGTAGTGCTGTTCATATATTTCGTGCCATCTACCCAGAGCTGCAGGCTCGTGAGGGTATCTTGCGGCGGCGTTCCGCTTGCTGACACCTGAACAGGATTGGTGACGGACGTCTCATGAAACGGCGAGCAGATATTAATCATGGCGAGCACCGGCACCGGGCACGATGTTTGCGCAGAGCCAGCCGTGAATCCAGTGAGCGCGATGGCAGTAACAAGAACACTACGAAAAAGTCGCATAAGACCTTCCTTTTTTCGATTTGAAAATTGTTAGTCTTTCGGAGATAAGTCGGAGCCCTTCACAATGAAGATACGGCTCAATTTTGTAGGTTTCCTTGGTTTGTCTATTTCTGTCGAGCGGGGTCATGCTCTAGATAGGATGATGTCGAGCAGCTTTGGAGCGAAGCAAGGCAAAACAAAAAGGCGGCCGAAGCCGCCTTTGTTGTTAGAAAACTTTTAGACTAGAGAGCGCGAACGTTCTCTGCCTGCCAGCCCTTCTTTCCTTTGGTCACAGTGAATTCAACCGCCTGGCCGTCTTGCAGGCTGCGGTATCCGTCAGACTGGATAGCCGAGAAATGTACGAATACATCTTCTCCGTTTTGGCGTGAGATAAAACCAAATCCTTTTGCGGCGTTGAACCACTTAACTGTTCCTTGTTCCATTTTGCTTTTTTCCTAATTTATTGATTTTTTTGACGCTGGAAAGATTTATCGATTTTCGGCAGGTAGCAGAGCTCTTGCAGAAGATTCAACAATTCTATTTCTAACGCGCTTCTAAGGTATCATACCGTGCAGCAATTTGCATCACCTTAGTTTTAGCCCTCAGAACTCCATTTTTCACACTGATTATAAAGGACTAAGGCATCTTCACGTCGCCTTCTCCTGTTTGACCGGTTTCCGATTTTGCTGGCTACTTAGCTCCGCAAGCGTACAATTCTTGCAACGGATCCCCATTTTGCGAGAGCTGCCGCCTACTACTATCATCGGGCCCACATTGATGTATAAACGCGCCAAGAGCGGTAGAGCGCTTTTTCTGCTCGCGATGCGGGCTGATTTCGCCACTACAGACCCTCTGGAGGCTTTCCAGGGCTTTGCCCACCATCAGCATGAATGCGCTTCCGCGCCTAGGGCGCGCAAGACCAGAGCTGCTGGCTAGTCAGATTTCGCGGCCGGGAAATCGAGCTTCGGTATTCACAAAAAAGAGTTGGTAATAGTTCCTGAAGTCGGACTTGGTGGATTACTGCCACCGAACTTACGTCGCTCTGGCGTCTGTTGACTGATGTCTTTGCAAAGCGGCAATCGACTCAGCAAATGCCCGGCGCACTTCCGGGTCAGTTTCCTGCAGCATGGCCAAGTGCAATTTTTCCATCAGCCTTTGCCTTTCCGCAGCTGGGTTCCCATACACCAGTTCGCGGATTGTCAAATGATAAGGTCCTCGTGAAGGCCTTTCACGATAGGACACAAAATTGATGGCGACCAGCCAAAAGAACATGCTGTAGCGGTTTGCCACACCTCGGTCGTAACTGTAAAGCAGGCCAAAGGCAGCCGCGACCATCAAGGCCAGCAACACCCGTAACCTGCGCCGCATTATGCCGGGTATAAGAAGGCTGGCAAAATAAACCGCCGTGATCACTGCCCTGTCTATTGATTGGCTTGCGAAGGTTGGAGCGGGCTCCCGGATGAATGAAGTCAGCCACCATCCCAGAAGGGCTGAAACCAGCAGCGGGCGAATCAACCTGCGCCACCGTACCGCCGCCAGAACCTGGCGCCAATACCATGCCTTCGACCGGCCTTGGAAAGCCTCATTCAGATCACCGGCCAGTGCTTCCTGGTTAAGCTCGGGGCCAAACTCCTGCAGGATCCGTGCCGCCAGACGAGGTGGCTTCTCTGAATTCATGAACTTGCTCCTTCCAGCTCAGGCAGTCCACGCCACAGTTTAATAAGCGCCTGCCGTGTCTCGCGCGTTTTGCGCAACCCATTTGACGTTACGCGGAAATATCGCTTGGCTTTCCCGCCACGCTCGGCAGTCGGCTTGCCCAGATAGGACGAGACCAAGCCTCGAGTTTCCAGCCGCTCTAGCGTGGCATACACGCTGCCCAGCGCGACCTCGCGGCCGGATTGCAGCTCGATTTCCCGTGAGATGGGCACGCCATAGGCATCGTCGCCCAGGCGCATCAGCGCCAGCATCACCATCAGTTCAAAATCGCCGAGATTAGTCCTCTTTGGCATTTCTTCAATTATGATGAATTAATCAGCGTTGCGCAAGGGCTTTTCCGTCCATTACCGCGCTCAATTCCTTTGACCGTTTCCTTTGCGTCCTTTTGCGTCCTTAGCGGCCTTTGCGGTGAGACGTCTTACGATCATCGTAAACATGCTCTGAATCGCCCCGGCTCGTGCGCTCATCTAATGTTTTGATCGGCATCTAGCTTCTGCTATGGTAGAGACTGGTCTTCAGGAACAAACGATCTTTGACAACAGGACTGGCCACAGTCCTTTCCGTAACAAATGGGGGCGTCACGGCTTCGACGGAAATGCTTGCGGCCAAGAGGCATACCGGGGCGCATTCCCCCGTAAGTGGTGCAAAAACAATAATTGCCAACTCTAACCAGTTTGCATACGCTGCTTAATTAAATAAGTAGCCGCTCTACACGGCTTTGTCTACGGGCTGTGCAAGGGCGTCACACAGTGGGCTGGTCTTCTTTGCTAAGCCAGGGCGGGAGGACGAGAAATACGGGCTAGCGTTTTGCGTTTCTTGTCCGTTCTAAGCGCAACGCGCGAATCTGGCGGGGTAATTCCCGTCGGGTGAACTGGACTAAGTATGTAGGCTCTTGACCAGTGACGTTTTCGGACGTGGGTTCAACTCCCACCGCCTCCACCAATCTTTTCTGAAATCCCGACCCAGCGCTTGTCGAAGGGGAGGGATCGCCCACCATTCAAATTAATAAGTTACCTACAAGTACGCTTGCACGGAAATCGCTCGATTGCAAAGACGCCGCCGTGAAGCCTAAAAAATTAAAGATCTGCATAAGAGATCAGCTCTATCTGATGATCAGCAAGCGCCTTCCTTGTATCTGCTGAAGTCAGAGCTGAAAGCTCAATCTCTCTCGATTGCGTGAGCCGCGTGCCCGCTGCCTGCAAGTCTGAATCTGAATATCCAGGATGGCAGACCAGTTCCCAGGTGCCATCGGGCAACGCTTCGAGAATCTGCAAGAGCTTTTTTGGGTTCAGTAGACCAGTGACAGCAATGCCTACCGTGCCATCGGTAGAAACCATTCCCTCTTCTTTCATTAGGCGGCGGAACTCCGCCGCAAACATCTGGAATGTCATAACACCAGCCGAGCGCAGCCAGAGCCCCGGACTTCCAAACACCATTCCGGCGGGCCAGCAGCGCATAGGCTCAAATGGATTCCTTACGGCGCGAACGCCACAGGCTTTCGCCGCTCGCACCAGCGGTCGCAAGATATGCGGGAACATGTGGGTGTGCTTATGGCTATCAAGATGCGTCAAGGTAATTCCGCGCGACTGGAGCTTGCGAATCTGCGCCTCTACTTCGCGCTGGATTTCGTCCGCCGCGATCTGCCCGCGAACTGCAGCGAAGGCAAACTGCTTCAGGCTGCTGCGGAAACGTTGGGAACTTTCTGTCAATGAAGAAAGATTTGCCGTGAGCGGAACACCATCGATCAGGACGACGTGGCATCCAGTCTTCAGGCTTGGCTGGGACTTGGCCAGATCGATTGCGAGCTCCGTGGCCTTTGCATTGGCCATGAGCGTGGCTGAAGTCACAATGCCGGATCGATTGCCCTCAACAATCGCACGGTTTACGCCCGAGGTCAGGCCGAAATCATCTGCGTTGACAATGAGGCGACGCACTGGGTGAGTCTAACAAAAGACAGCTGAACCACAGAGGGCACAGAGAACACGGAGGAATTCTGGTTTGGTATGGTCGACATCTACAAAGGATTGAAATGATCAGAAAACTCTACGGACAGTAGACCACGCCGAGTCCCTGTTCCTTCGTGTCCTTTGTGGTTGATCCTAAGCTGTTTTTACTTCCTGCGCGCGGGGCTCTCTTTCACCCAGGAACATTTTGATTTTTTCCAGAAGCGCGGGAAAGAGATCTTCTTTTTGCAGGCAGGCAGCAACGTCTTTGCCGCCCTCAATTGGACCGTAGCCGGTCACAATAATCACAGGAACATCGGGATTTTTTTCGTGTACCTTTTTGGCCAGTTCAACGCCGTTCATACCGTCCATGCGGAAGTCGGTCACCAGAATGTCAAAATCTTCTTCGTCGAACTTCTTCAGGGCTTCCGTCCCATTATAAGCACTCACCGCACGATAGCCCTGCATTTCCAGAATTTCGCAGCTCAACCGCGCCAGCACTTCATGGTCGTCAACGAAAAGGATCGCACGCATGGATGACTCCTTGTGGCAACAAACGGATGGGAGCAATTACAAAAAGACCAGAAAAATCCGACCAGCAGCTTCGGCCTCAATGCTTTGTTTCATAATACGCCTGAAAAGATGCCTGCTGACTATAGTATTTTTAGGCCAAGCAGACACTTTTAAGGTACTTAACCGTATATTAACCAACAGGTTACTCGCCCTCCGGAGGCAAATAGAGCGCCGGAGTGTTGCTGTTCTTCATGGCTTCGTTGAATGCAGGCACGTCCGTAGACATAAGCTGCTTCCACGCCGCCAGTTGCTCGTCCAACTGGTTCCGCAGCATTTTAAAAACCTCATATTGCTGTTGCGACGGCGCGCTGTCGCCCGCCTGCACAATGGAGCTAAAACTATCCAACTGCTCATTCAACATGTTGGGGAAAGCCAGATTCGCCTCCGATCCTTTCATGTTGACCTGGATGAGGCGTTCCTCCACCGGGGCCATCTTTTTGTCCAGTGCGGCGGCTTGTTCAAGTAAAGGTTTCATCTTCGGATCGTCATCAAAACGCTGCTGGACGGCTTTGATTTCAGCCCTCATGGTGCGCACTTGGTTCACCGCACGATGCAAATCGGTATTCGCCTGATTCACCTGCAACGCCAGTTCAAATTGCTTGCGCAGATCATCGGGATTGACGTTCTTGACCCGAGGATCCAGCACGATTTCCAAAGGCTGCGAAAGGCTTTGCTTTCCTGCCGTCAATTTGATTGTGTATTGCCCCGGCTGCACCAACGGTCCTTGCGGACCGATGCCGCTGTAAAACGCGCCTGGGATTTTTACCGGCGGCTCCCAGCGCAGGTTCCAGGCATAGCGGTTCATGCCCGCCGAAGCGGGAATCGTGGTGACTTCCTTCACCTGGTCCGGCCATTCCGGTGGCTGCTCATCGCCTTTCTTCTCCTTACTGGAAAGCGTGCGGACCGCTTTTCCTGACGAATCGACAATTTCAAGCTTTACCTCATTCTTTGGCGCATCTTTGAAGTAATAATTGATGATGGCTCCCGGCGGCGGATTGTCTCCAACCGGCCCTCGCCGTTCGATGTCCGTCGGCAGGTGCAGGCGTAACGCAGTTTCCGGCTTGAACAAAACCATCTCTGCAGTCGAAGAGACTGAGTCCAGCTGCCGCAACGGAGTAATGTCATCCAGCACCCAGAAGGCGCGTCCATGGGTGGCGGCAATCAGATCGTCGCCATGAACCTCAAGATCATGAATCGGAACAGCCGGCAAATTCAGCTTTAATGGTTGCCAGTGGCCGCCATCATCCACGGAAAAGTAAACGCCGGTTTCCGTTCCGGCATAGAGCAAGCCTTTGCGCTTAGGATCTTCACGTACGGAACGCACATAAGAGCCGTCCGGAATTCCGTTAGCTGTAAGGATCCAGCTCTTGCCGTTGTCTCTGGTACGGAAAATCAGCGGACGAAAATCATCCAGCTTGTGCCGATCAACAGCCACATACGCCGTGTTTGGATCGTGATGTGACGCCTCAATAATGCTGATCATGCTCCATTCCGGCATGTCTTTAGGCGTCACGTTGGCCCAGTGCTGCCCGCCATCTGTGGTGAGTTGAATCAAGCCGTCATCGGTGCCGGCCCAGATGGTGTCTTTCTTGAGCGGCGACTCGGCCAGCGCGAAGATGGTGTCATAGTATTCAACACTGGTGATGTCCAGCGTGATGGGGCCGCCAGAAGGCTTCTGCTTGGATTTATCGTTGCGGGTCAGATCGCCGCTGATCGCGGTCCAGCTCTGTCCGGCATTGGTGGACTTAAACACCATCTCGCTGGCCGTATACAGCGTATTGGGATCGTGCGGTGAAATCATCAGTGGCGATGTCCAGTTGAAGCGGTGCAGTAATTTTTCCGCGCCGTTTCCAGAAACATCGAGCGGCCAGACTGAAATATCCACCACTTGCTCCGTACGCTTATCAAAGCGAGACGTAAACGCTTCGGCGTTGGCGAACGTGATGTTAGAATCCGTCGGATAGGGCGCAATATATCCGCTCTCTCCGCCGCCTACCGGATACCAATCCTGCCGTCCAATCACGCCATCATCGTCATAGCTCTTGATGGCGATCGTTGAATTGTCCTGCTGCGCGCCATAAATGTAATACGGCCAGCGATTGTCGGTAATCACGTGGTAGAACTGCGCTGTCGGCTGGTTATATTGCGTTGACCATGTGCGTCCGCCGTCGAGTGATACCGTTGCGCCGCCATCATTGCCATTGATCAGATGATCAGGATTATCAGGATCAATCCACAAGCCATGATGGTCACCGTGCGGCGCGGGCAGCAGACCGAAAGTACGTCCACCATCCGTGGAGCGGAACATGCCGGTATTCAGGACGTAAACCGTGTCCGGCGATTTGGGATCGGCAAAGATATGGCTGAAATACCAGGCGCGCTGGCGCAGGCGGCCATCTTCATTCATGCGAATCCAGCTGTCGCCGCCATCGTCTGAGCGATACAGACCGCCTTCTTTCGATTCCACCATGGCGTAAATTTTGTTTGAGTCCGCACCGGAAACTGAAACGCCAATCCGCCCCATGATCCCCGCAGGCAAGCCATGGCCTTCAATGTGCGTCCACGTAGAACCACCGTCGATGGATTTATAGAGTCCGCTGCCCGGCCCGCCGCTGTTCAGGCTCCACGGATTTCGATAGACCTCCCACAGCGACGCAAACAGCGTGGTGGAATTATTGGGATCAAACACCACGTCAATGGCGCCGGTCTTATTGTCCTTATATAAGACCTTCTGCCATGTAGCGCCGCCGTCAGTCGTGCGGAAAACGCCGCGCTCTTCGTTTTGTCCATAAGCGTGGCCCAGCGCGGCAACAAAAACGATATTGGGATTTTTGGGATCGATAATCAAAGCGCCGATATGCTGCGTATCTTTCAGGCCGACGTTCTTCCACGTCTTGCCCGCGTCCACTGACTTGTAAACGCCGTTGCCGTAAGAGATGTTGCCGCGAATGCAGGCTTCGCCTGAGCCTACATAAATTACGTTGTGGTCAGACTGCGCCACGGCAATTGCGCCGATCGATGCAATGGGCTGCTTATCAAACAACGGCTGCCAGTTGGTGCCTGCGTCAACGCTCTTCCACACGCCGCTGGAAGCTCCGCCAAAATAGAAAACATTTGGCTCACCTGGCACGCCGGTCACGGCCAACACGCGTCCACCACGAAATGGCCCAACCTGTCGCCAGCGCATGGCGCCAAAAACTTTTTCGTCAATCTGTCCGGCAGCTGGCGGCGGAGTCTTGGCCGGAGCCACGGTTTTGGCGGCCGACTTTTTAGCCTGTGCGCCGGTAGGCTTTTTTCCCTGCTTGTCTTCAGATGTCTGAGGGTTCTTGGGTGATTGAGCAAATACGGTGGAGAAAAGACAGATCAAAAATAAAACAAATACACGACTGCGGAAGATCATAGCGGGACGCTGCTCCTTATGTGGGCCAAGCGGGTAATGATACGGCTATCGGAGAGCAAGTTGCAATTTAGTCCCTGAATTCTCGCTTAACAATCTTCACCCGCTGCTTAACTTTATGTGTTTCTTCAAAATGCTTCGCTATTTTGTTGCGTCCGCGTTCGCCGCGGGATTATAAAACTAACGGGCCACGCCGGTGCTTCTAACACCGAACGCAGCCCTAACCAAAAATCACCTTCACTAGAAAGGCGACCCATGGCTGACACTGATTTTATCAGCGCACAGAAACCGCACGTCTACGATCTCTTCCACCGTCTTAACGTATCTTTCGCCCGCGTTCATCGCAACATGGAAGCATTGGAACAGGTCGGCATTTTCGACCCGCTCATGATGCAGGCGCTTAACCGCCAGTCTGAGAAGCTTTGGGCAGGCGTCAATTACCATCTGCTCGAAACCATGCGCGGCATTGAAGAACGCGACCGGGAGTGATTCTCGGAAACCAGCAAGTGAGCGAAACGGCAAATCCTAAGCGACCCGCCAGCAGTGGCGGGTTTTTATGGATGCAAAAATATGCCCTACTCATTAAAATCGTCATCCCGACAGCCGTTAAGCGAGCACGCGCAGTCTTCAGCGTGCGAGTAGGCAGGAAGTTACTTCCCCGTGAACTGCACCAACCCATCACGATAATCGATCGTCAGCTTCATGTTTTCCATGGCGCTGAAGCCAATCTGCCCGGAGACTTCTATTCCCAGGTCTTTGCTCACGGAATGAAGATCGAGCGTGCTGATGCGGTCGCTGCGGTTCACCTTGGCGAACCGTAGAGGTGCATCGTCGGCAATGAAAGCGCTGTTCACTACGCCGCTGGCCCCAGACATGGGCGAATTGAAGGCCCGCATCTCCGGAATCGATCTTGCCAGCTCGGGTGAAATGGTATTCGCATTAGAGCCGCTATCGATCACGAACAGCCCAGCGGCTTTCTTGCCTACTTCAGTCGGTAACAGTAGAAAATGCCCGACAGTAAACGCCTGAGTTAAAGCATCTTTTTGCGCGGACGGGCCGTCGTTGCTTCGGGCCGGCATTGGCTCCAGGCGAAGCTTGCGTGCAGGCAGGTCCAGCGTGACCAGATATTGCGAGAAGACATCCATGCCAATGATGCCATCCACTTCGGCAATCTCTCGCGGCGTGGCGTGAACAAAGCAATCATGAAATTCAAGGTCGCCAATCACAACTTTATCCACCCAGGCCTTGTAGCCGACTGCCGGACCCGATTTGCCTACGCCTTCAAGCGCCTGCTCAGCCAGCTTGCGCGCACCAATTTTTTCCGCCAGCTTCCGCGTGATGGTGATGCCTGATGATCCAGTATCGACCAGCAATGTCACCGTGGCGCGGTCATTCAGCCGCGCACGCAGACCGTAACCGCGCAACACCATGCGAGCGCCCACGGTCAGCGCGTCCATTTTCATTTCCGTGCGCTCCACTTCGCGCGACAATATCCAGGTCTTGCGGCCAGACAGGGCTTTTACAAAGTCTTTGTATTCGCGCTCATGCCGTTCTTCTTCCGCATCATTGTGGAACTCAGCCAGATGGCGCTCCAGGGCCGCAACATTCTCCGGGTAGGCCAGGCGGATAGCCCATTCGTAAAACGCGTCGCTATCCTGGGGATCAAGATCATGGGCCTTGGCAACGGCTGCTTTGGACTGGCTACGTCGCGCATAAACGGTGTCAACCTTCCCCTGCCCCAGCCACCCGCGGGCGCATTTCTCGTCGAATTTAAGCGCCGCCCGGTATTCCTCTTCAGCTTGTGGGATCAAGCCACGACGATAGTCAACGTCACCGCGCTCGGCATGGATGATGGCTGATTCAGGAAAAGCGGCCAGCGCTTTTTGCGAGCTTTCTTCGCCACCCTTAACGTCGTCCGCTTTCAACAGGCTGCGGACGAGTCCAGCGTATGCTTCATCGGACGGCTTGGCATCCACAATCTTGCGGAACGCAGCTGCCGCGCCGCGAAAGTCGGCCTGGCGAAACAGACGATGCGCATTCGCCAGCGCCGCGCTATTGTCCGTCGCGGGCAAAGTCTGCGCCAGCGACAGCGGAGCCAGCATAACCAGTAGCAAAAACCAGAGTGTGCTCACAACCACAGAACGCATCGCTTGAGAATACTTGCCCCGATTCCTAAAGGCAAAAGACGATTTACAATAGAAGCTGCTCACGTGCGAAAGTGGCGGAATTGGCAGACGCACCAGACTTAGGATCTGGCGCCGTAAGGCGTGGGGGTTCGAGTCCCCCCTTTCGCACCAGTAAGTTGTACCCAGGAAAGGAAGATTTGGGGCACTGACCGTGAACTGCGAGCAGCGTGGGATCTGGCCGCACCAAGCGGATTCAGGTAGTTATATACCAACTCCGAATCGTCACTTTTTGGAAGCATGGAAGCTTCGTGCTGCTAGCCGACGTACAATCTCGCGGAGAGAATCGAGCTCTGATTGAAGTTTTTTCATACGTGTGATGTGAACGCCCATCTCGTTGTAAATATTCTCGATGCTCCGGTCAATGTAGTGGACTTGTTGTGCCACATCTTTAAGAGTTCCGCCCTTCCCCGCAGGGCCTGTAGCGCCTTCTCTGCCCTTCCGCCCTGCAGGTCCTGTAGCGCCTTCACTGCCTTTTAAACCAGTCTTACCCCTCAGCCCTTGTTTGCCTTGGGAACCAGTTTCGCCTTGCAGCCCAATCGAACCCGCAGGACCAGGAGGCCCGGGAAGTCCAGGCAGGCCGCGTTCTCCTGCTGATTTTTTCCTTCGTTTTCCCACTTTCACAGTTCGCATCCTGAAACCTCTCCCATACACAGCTCACAGACCAGCAAGTGTTCATAATAAATGTTACTACCACTCTGCCCAAAGCATCGAGGGTACGCGCCAGTCCCGACACGCTGTTTATTCTTTGATTCAATGGCGTTCTAAGGCTTGTAGTCGCGATGAAATGCTGGATCCGAGTTGTACTATGTAAACCTAAAAGTGACAGAGGATGGGCTTCGGCAGAAGGGCTAGAATTATTCAAAGGAGGGCATTCTCATGAAGCGCAGAATTTCTCTCTGGGCAATCGTCGGTTTTGTCGTGGCTTACTGCTGGTTCATTTATTCGACAGCCACAGCGCCCAATCCGAACCTTGCGCGTTGGACAATAGTTGCCGTCACCGCTCCAGCGTCCTTGATCGGTCGCGCAATGCCACTTGCCTACTATTGGTTCATCCTCCTTAATGCTGCGATTTACGCTCTGGTCGGACTCGCAACCGAGGTGTTGCGCCGACCCTTCACACGTCAGTTTGCAAGCTAAATATGCCGCTTGCCGCGATTCCCAATTTCGCGTCTTACCCTTTATACTGTTGCCATGTCGGTTTTCAGCGATATCTTCGGCATCGCCAAAGGAATGTCAGTAACCCTGCGGGAGATGTTTGCTCCCACAGTTGTTGAGGATTATCCCAACAAAAAGCTGCCCAATGATGGCGCGGTTTTTCAAGAGCGTTTCCGCGGACTGCATGAGCTGCAGCGCGACGAAAATGGCCTGGAGAAGTGCGTCGCCTGTTTTCTATGCGCCGCCGCGTGCCCCTCAAACTGCATTTATATTGAAGCGGCTGAAAACACGGAAGAGAACCGCATCAGCGGCGCCGAACGTTACGCCAAGATCTATAACATCGACTACAACCGCTGCATTTTCTGCGGATACTGCGTTGAAGCCTGCCCCACGGACGCGATCACACACGGCCATGGTTTTGAGCTGGCCACGTTCAACGCCAGCAACCTGGTTTATCGCAAAGAAGCTCTGCTGGTTCCCGTTCCTGCCAATGCCGGCCAGCCGCTTGCTCCCCAAGAGCCAGTGATGGTCCCGGAAAAGCGAGTTTAAAGAAGATCTGGCGATCGGCCAGATGAGTTTGGTTGGACTATTGCAGCCTGATCCTTCAGAAACCTAAAAGCTACTTCTCTTCCTCGTCCTTCGGCCTTGCTGGATTCACTGACTGCGCCATATAACGCATGCCCTCAAATGTTGCACGAACGAGCACTTCGCGCCCGACACCCAGTTCATCTCTATGTGAAACTGCGGACGGAGCAAAGTGGATCTCATAATTCTTGTCGTCGGTGGCGTTCTGCACCGCGATGAGGCCGCGATGTAGATCAAGAAACGTGACTTTGCCTGCAAAGGTAAAAGTCGATCCGGGCACGGCGATGATGCTCACCTCGCGCGCCAGGCCACGGTTGGGGCTGGAAGCGGCAAAGCGAACATGCACCAGCGTTCCTGACTTTACATCTTTGAAAGCCGCCGGAGTCTGGCCGTTGCTGATGCGGGTTTCCGGGTCCACGGCGAAGCGCACTGGCACGGAATTAAGCGTGTCGCGCAACGTGAGTTCGTTGTGCTTGGCGTCAATAGCGATGATCTGGCCATCGGCGTCCGCAGGCAGCTCAGCCACGCCCACGCGTATGTTGCGGGCAAAAATATCGTGCTTATTATTGTCGAGCTGCGTGTCAACGTAAACGCGCTCGCCCTTTTTGATGGCGAGCTGGGTGGTTTCTCTGCCGTTGTGGAAGATGTGTGTGCGCTCGTCAAAGTTGACGGTCCAGTGCCCGCCGCCAAAAACGTGCACGGTCATCTTGTTGCGTAGTCGATCGACTCCGGTGATGGTGCCTCCTACCATGGTAGTTGTTGTACGCGGCATGGGCGCAGCATCAAGAATGGGATCGTGCCCGTCTGTTACCAGCGCGCCAGACGTGGCGGAGCTATCAAGAATGTCAGTCTTGGGTTGCGCCTGGGGGATCGGAGTTGGCGTACCCGTGGGCTGAGGCGTGGTGGTGTTTTTCTGGTCGCCCGATTTATGGTCGGCCGAGCGTTGATCAGCAGATCTCTGGTCCGCAGCCTTTTGTTCGGCAGTCTTTTGGACGTCTGAAGTTGAGTCCGCTGTCGAGTTTTTCTGGTCTGTAGAGGCAGGCTGACTCTGGTTTTTTGGGCTCTGCTGGCTGCTAGCCGGGGCTGCCGGCTGGCCTGCCGATTTTGGCTGATCGGGCGCTGCCGTGGAAGGCGCCGTATCAGGAGTGGTGGCGGGCGGCTGCGCCGGCGCGGTGTTCGGGACAGGCGTTTGCGGTACGCCGGAACCGGGGCTCGGCGTGGCCGGGTTGTTCTGCGCCCAGCTGCAAAGACCAAACATCATGGCAAGAAAAAAGAGCGGCGCTTTAGGGGAACGATGCATAAAGCTCAGGGGACTCCAGGGACAAACGTTTCCGAAAATACTGGTTCTAAAACAATAAGGTTCTGAACAATCACTTGGATGCAGACAGCAGCAACTCAGATGGCAGGCAATCCAAAATCAGATCAGCCCAACCTGAGAGAGGGTTTTGCCATCCAACTGAAAAGCAGAGCTACTGCCCTGTGGCCCGTGGTGTAAGCAAGAGGGCCAGGGCTCGAGGATTTGAAAACCCATGCGTTCCCCATTCGCCAGCGTTCTAGCGCCTTCCGTTCTAGCTTTGTCTCTTGGTTTGTCTCTAATATCCGGCGGTTTCCCTGCCCACGCCCAGCAGCTGCGTATCCCGCTGCCCAAGAAGAGCAAGTTCACTCCGGTACAGCAGCTCAACCGCGATGGCGTGACAGCGCTTAAGAAGCATGACATCAGGAAAGCCAAGCGCCTCTTTTATAAGGCATACCTCATTGACCCCAATGATCCGTTTACGCTGAATAATCTGGGATATGTTTCTGAACTGGAAGGCAGCCTGGAACGCGCACAGCGCTATTACGATCAGGCCAAGGCAAACACGTCAGAGGCCGTAATCGACCGCTCCACATCGCAAGACGCCCAGGGCAAAACCGTGGCCAGCGTTGCCGGACACACCGCTGAAGGTCCAATGAAAGTGAACGAGCTGAATAGCGAAGCACTGGGATTGCTGAACCGCGATCGCGCACCGGAAGCCGACGTGGTGCTGCAAGCGGCGCTCAAGATAGATCCTAAAAACCCGTTCACGCTGAACAACATGGGATTTGCCAAAGAAAAAGAAGGCGAACTGGAATCGGCAATCCGTTATTACGATAGCTCCGCCGCCACGGGTTCACGCGAGCCGATTGTAATTGCCTTTAACAAGAGCTGGCGCGGCAAGCCGATCAGCGAAGTGGCCCAGCAAAACGCCGAAAAGAGCCGCAAAGAGCTAAGCAAGGCGCAAGACATGCAGGCCCGCGTTGCGCGGTTGAATCTGCGCGGTGTTTCTGCCATGAACCGGAATGACCGCAAGATCGCGCGAGAGAATTTTGAGCAGGCTTACAAGATGGATCCTAAAAATTCTTTTGCGTTGAACAACATGGGTTACCTGGCCGAGTTGGAAGGCGACACGGAAACCGCGCAATCGTTTTATGAACAGGCGCAACGCGCCGAACGCGCACGGCAGAAGGTAATGGTTTCAACCCGGCCTGAAGTGGAAGGCCAAACCGTGGGCCATGTAGCGGAAGAGAGCACCACGCTGGTGGAATCACGCTTTGAGGCGAAGGCGGAAGCGAGACGCCGCAGCGGTGCTCCTCCGGCGCTGAAGACGCGCGACAATCGCATTATCGTAGAACCAAAAACCAAGCCTCCCAGCACTAATACCACGCCTCCGGAATTCCGCAACCCGCCGCAGGGACAGGAAGAGCCGGCGGTTTCGGCGCCGCAGTCGGATCAGCCGCAGCAGAATCAGCCTCCGGCAAACAACGAGCCGCAGTTGAAGACACGTCCGACTCAGCAGTCGCCGGATGCACAACAGCCTGCGGATTCACAGCAGAATGCACCGCAACAGCAGAACGCGCCGCAGCAACAAAACAATCGGCCACCGCAGAATTAGGGTTGGTCGATTTCCCAATAGCTAGACCACTGGCCCAATACCCTTGCCTATCGGCGGAGCCTTACGCAGCGCGCTCTCCACATAATGCTTTGCAGCTTTGGCGGCGACGAGCAGATCATTCCCTTTCGCCAGAGAGCACGCCAGCGCTGTTGAAAAAGCGCAGCCCGTGCCGTGCGTCGATTGGCCAGGAATCTTAGCGCCTTCAAGAATGGTAATAGGCCGGCCTTCCTGGCTCACAAGATCGTGCGGCGGATCAAGATGTCCGCCAGTGATGATCACGTTGCGCGCTCCCATCTCATGCAGTCGCACGGCGGCAAGCTGCATTTCATCCATTGTGGTTACGGCAAGACCTGTGAGCGCGGCGGCTTCATCAATGTTCGGGGTGATTACGCTTGCGCGGCCGAAGATGCGATCTTTCATCACCTGCAGGCCATCGCGTGAGATGAGTTCTGCGCCGGAGCTGGAGCGAATAATGGGATCAAGCACCACGTGCCGTATGGAATAGCGCTTAAGGAAAGCCGCGACACACTTTGCCGCTTCCGCCGATCCCAGCATGCCAATTTTTATTGCGGCAACTTCCAGGTCATCCATCAACTGCTCAAGCGCTTCAGTAATAATTCTGCCTTCAACGGGATCCATGCGCTTCACCCCGCGCGTGGATTGCACGGTAAGCGCCGTGATACATGTAACGCCGTAACAGCCATGCGCCGCAATGGTCTTAATGTCCGCAGTGATTCCCGCGCCGGATGAGGGATCGTGGCCGGCAATGGAAAGCACTACAGGAAATTGGGCTCTTTTGTGCTGCATGACCAATGAACCGAGTCGTCTCCACTGGTATTTTAAAGGTCATGGTGGCAAACACAACTTGGCTATGGAACTTTTCGCTCTTCGGAATATCACGAGTTCTCGGCGATGAGTTGGCGGTCAGAATTCTGCGCGCTACTTGTGCGCGGTTCCGATTGCTGCAACACTAGAGTCGGCAGTCATTCGCCCTTTGATGATTATCTTTGGCATTCATGCTGTAGAAGAAGCTTTATCGGCGCACCAGCGTGGCTTTGACTATGTAGCCGTTGCGCCAGGGCGCGGCGATGCGCGCATTCAGAAGATCGCGCAGCTCTGCCGCAGCGCTGGAGTTCCCTTGCGTACCATGCCGCGCGAGCAGCTTACGCGACTGGCTCGCGCAGCCAATCACCAGGGCGTCGTCGCTGTGACGGCGGAAAAGCAATACAACGACGTCGATGACATCCTGGCCGGCAAGCGTGGCCAGCACAGTTTTCTTCTGCTGCTGGACGGCATTGAAGATCCGCACAATCTTGGCGCGATTATTCGCACCGCGGAAGGCGCTGGCGCTGATGGCATCATTATTCCTGAGCGACGCGCTGCGGGCGTTACGGGAACCGTGGTCAAGGCCTCAGCCGGAGCATCAGAATATCTGCCGATTGCCCGCGTTACCAACGCTGGACGCGCGCTTGAAGAGCTGAAGTCGCGCAATATATGGACTGTTGGCCTGGACGAGCGTGGCGACAAACTCTATGACCAGATCGATTACAAAATGGATTGCGCGCTCGTGCTCGGTGCTGAAGGGCACGGCCTGCACGAACAGATCCGCAAGAAATGCGACTTTCTGGTAAAGATTCCCATGGCCGGGAAAGTGCCGTCGCTCAATGTGTCTGTGGCAGCGGCAATAGTGATGTATGAAGTGGCGCGACAGCGGCGCAAATAGCTATCGCATACCTCAGCAAACGCCGTCACTGTTATGGCTTGATCGCCGCAGGCCGTTTCTTCGCTTTGATCACAATGGCCAAATTGCCATTGCGAGTATTGGTGAAGCGCAGCTTGATTCGTCCTTCTTCATCCAGCGTGATCACCGCAGGCGTATTCACTTCAGTCAACATCCATCCCGCTGGAAGCGTCACATAGTTTAGTGGACGCCCCAGCGTCCGTGTCCAGGTCAGCTCTCCGTCTTTCATTACATAGCCAACTGGATCGGTGTAGGTTTCCTGCACGCGCACCCGCGTTGACTGTCCTTCGCCAACCGGATGTTCAAGGTCGCCCTGCACAGCCACTGAATCCGGTTCCACCGGCTCTGGATAATAGCCGAGCGTGTTCACGTCTTTGCCCGCGACTGTTGAAGTCTTCAGCGGCTTACCGGTATCCAGATCGGTCATCTTGGCGTCCGGCGCAACCACGCTTCCCTTGCGAACAAAGCTGTGGACCGATTTCTGCCCAACTCGCGTCACCGTAAAGTCATGCGAGATGCGGAATTGATGCGTGAAAGGCTCAAGCAGCCAATAGCTGATCTCGCGGTCCTGCTCCGCCCGATGAAAAGATTCATCCTGCGCCAGCATCACAGCCGCCAATAAAAGAAGACACGCTAGGACAATTCTCTTCACGGCAGCCTCCGGGCAATGATCTTTACCGGAAGCTGATCGTCACGATCATTGAGAAAGCTGACGCGAATCCGTCCATCTGCATCGGTTGAAACAATTCCGGGTGACGCGCACTCCACCAGCTCCCAATCTTTGGGCAGCACCACCACGTTGCGCTTGATGCCAAGCGGTCGCGTAAAAACCAGCTTTCCGTCAGTCAAAGTATAAGACGGCGCATCGGTGTAAGTCTTAAAGATGCGGATTCGCGTTTCCCCGCCTTTCGGCACCGGTCCCGGCAAATGGATTTTGATGAATTCCGCTTTGTCGGATGTGTCGGGTGGAACAAGGCCGGTTGCTTTCGCGTCTTTGCCGTTCACCGTTTCAAATTTCAGCTCTTTGCCGCTGCTGCGTTCGATCACGCGCTCCTTCGTCGCCACAGACCCAGGACGAATGGGATTGAAGAAGAATCGCGCGCCTTCGCGCGCTTCGGTTACATCATAAGTTATCGCGAATTGGTGTGTTTCCGGCGGTTGCAATTCGTACAGGGTAAACTCATCGGCGGCTACCAGCGGCACACTGAGCAGGCTGAGCATCAACAGGATCTTTGGCAACATAGCGGGCGGAGTTTATCACAGTAGCCGCCAAAAATGGCATCACGCATTGCATATTGCAATCTCGGAGCAGGCGCGGCCCACACAAGTTATTACAAATCTGCGATGTCATCTTCTGCATATAATTGGAGACGAATGGCTCACAGCAGAATTTGGCAGGCAACAAGATGCGTTTGGGCGCTGGTCTGCCTTGCCACCGCGCTTTCCGCCGAGCCAATCAAACAACTCAAGCCCACCGGATACGTGAATGACTTCGCCGGCGTGCTTGACGCGTCGTCCTCCGAGTCGATCACTAATATCTGCCGGCAGGTCGATCAAAAAGCCCATGCTCAAATTGCGATCGTTACCATCCATTCGCTGGACGGCGCAGACATTGAAAGCTATGCTTCTGATCTCTACAAAGCCTGGGGCATCGGGCCAAAATCCAGCAATCGCGGCGTTTTGATCCTGTTGGCAATCAATGATCGCCAGCGCCGCATTGAGGTGGGCTATGGGCTGGAGCCGATCCTGCCTGACGGGAAAGTAGGTGGCTTTGGCCGTGAAGCCGTTTTTTTCCTCAAGCAGAATCAATACGGGCCTGCTGTGCTGTTGATGACTCAGCGCGTAGCCGGGGTAATCGCCGCAGATGCCGGCATTAAACTTGAAGGCCCGGAACCACCACGTCCACCGCCAGACGATCGTCCGACAGGTGGACTGTCTGCCGGAGCCATTCTTTTTGGAATTGTTATAGTCCTGATTGTCCTCTCCATATTGTCCAGGACAGGCGGAGGAGGCTTGATTTGGTTCTTGCTCGGCATGTTCATGAATAGCGGAGGCAGAGGCGGCGGCAGTAGCTGGGGCGGTGGCGGCGGATTTGGTGGCGGTGGCGGTTTTGGTGGTTTTGGCGGCGGCAGTTCTGGAGGAGGTGGCGCAAGCGGCAGCTGGTAGCCGCGAAGATGCCATATAACTTATGGAAGCAGAAAAACAGATCACGGATCTTGTAAATAGCCTCAAACAGGCGGCTGGCGCGAACCTGGAGTGTGTGGCGCTTTTCGGATCGGCTGCATCCGGAGAATTCCATGCTGATTATTCTGATCTCAACATCCTGTGTGTGGTGCGTGAGCTTTCCGCTCCGGTGCTTGCCGCCCTGGCCCCGGCTATCGCTGGTTGGACCAAAAGCAAGTTCCCAGCACCACTGGTCTTCTCGCGCGCTGAATTAGAGCAATCCACGGATGTGTTTGCCATCGAGATGCTTGATATCCGCCAACGGCACCGAATATTGCATGGCGAAGATATTTTTACCGGCATAAATGTCCCTATGGACCGTCATCGCGTTCAGCTGGAGCATGAGCTGCGCACCAAACTGCTTACGTTGCGGCAAAGCTATGTTCAGGCTGCGGGCGACGACAAACGCGTTCGGCGTTTGATGCTTGATTCCATTTCCGCTTTCAGCACGCTGTTCCGGCATACGCTCATCGCCATGGGAGAACAACCTGCACCCCACAAGGCGGAAAACATCATACGGCTGGCAGCGCGGACCGCGTTTGATCCCGGTATTTTTCTTAAGTTGTTGCAGGTGCGCGAGCGCAAGGCAAATGAAAATGAGATTGAGGCCGCGTCAGCATTCGCAGAGTATCTGAATGGGATCGACGCAGTGATCCAGGCAGTTGATGCGCTTTAATCGCAAGACAGTTAAGGCTCGAAGGTAAACGGAGGAGAAGATGAAGGTTTGGATAGCGATAGGAATCATTGTATTGCTGCTGATTGTGGGATTCAGCAGTTATGTAGGCGCAAAAAATCAGATGGTCACAAAGAATGAGACCGTAAAGGCCGCATGGTCGCAAGTCGATATCGTGCTGCAACGCCGTGCTGATCTGATTCCCAACTTAGTTGAGACAGTGAAGGGCTTTGCTTTGCAAGAGCAGACTGTCTTTGGAGACATTGCCAAAGCGCGTTCACGTTTGCTTTCCGCCAATACTCCGTCGGATAAAATTGCCGCCAACCAGCAACTGGATGGCGCTATGGGCCGTCTTCTGGTGGTCGTGGAGAACTATCCCGAACTTAAGTCTAATGAAAACTTTTTGCGATTGCAGGATGAACTGGCCGGAACTGAGAACCGTATAGCCGTCGAGCGCAAGCGCTACAACGACGCCTTGCAGGACTACAACACTTTCATTGGCCTGTTTCCCAACAGCATTTGGGCCGGCATGGCCGGATTCAAGCGCAATGACGCGTACTTTGCCGCGAGTGAAGGTTCCAGGACTGCGCCGAAAGTAGATTTCTCCGGCGTAAAACCTACACCGCCCGCGCAAGCCACACCGCAACCGGCACATTAATGCCATTTGGGCCGTGGCTACGGCTGCGGCCCAGCTATATCAGCTACACCAGCCCAATCCTGCGGATCAAATCCTGGAATCTGGGATCTGATCGCACATCATCAAGCATGGGTTCAACATTGAGCCAGGTCAGGCCGTCTGCACGATCGTCATAGGCTTTTTCCAGCCATATCATGGCTTTGTCTTTATCGCCAAGACCGGCGAATAACATTCCGAAATATGTAGGCGGTATGTAACGCTTTTTTGCCGCTGACTTGAACGCTTCGGCCAGCTTCATGGTCTCAGTTTTCTTGCCGCTCACGGCGTAGGCCAGGCCCAGCGCCGCATCCATCAGGGGCATGTCGCCGGTTTCCGTGCGCGCCTGCTTCAAATGCGCAATTGCCTTGGCATGCTCGTTCAAGCGCATGTAAGCGCGGCCCGCAATAAAGTGCAGCATAAAATATCCCGGGTCCAACTGCTTTGCCTTCTCGCATTCATCCACCGCTCGCCGATATTCACGGCCAAAATAATAAGCGGCCGCGCGCGTTGTGTGAACAGCCACCAGCCGGTGCGGATCTGTCTCTTGCACAATGCTCATCGTCTGCTCTATCTCATCAAACGCCGCGTCGCGTCTTCCCAGCGCCAGCAGCAGCCATGAGTACCACAGGTGTGTGTCGGCGTGGTCCGGGTTCAGCTCGATCCCCAGCTCGTAGCCGGCCGCAGCTTCTTCCCATTTCCAGTGGTAGTGGTGGTTCACCAGTGCCAGCGCCGTATGCGCTTCCGCGAATGCGCTGTCCAATTCCAGCGCTTTGCGTGCTGCTTTCTCCGCTTTCGGCATGGCTTCACGCGGCGGCAACAGATCAAACGGCGCTATCGCCAGCAAGGCATACGCGCTGGCCAGTCCGGCGTATGCTGGAGCATATTTTTCGTCGAGTTGGATGGCCCGCTCGAAGTCTTCAATGCTTTTGCTGATCGCCCCTGGAGTCATCTGGTGCAGGTTATAACGCGCTTTCAGGTAAGCATCGTATGCCGCGGGCTGCACTTGTGCATGGCCCTTTTGCAGATCAGAAAGGCGCGTGCTTTGCGATAGATTCAGCGCCAGGTTGATCTCGCGCGCAATCGCCTCGGCGATATCAGCCTGCACGCTCAGCACGTCGCTCAAATCGCGCTCATAGGTTTCTGCCCAGAGCTGCGTCTGGTCTTTCAGTTGGATGAGTTGCGCCGTAATGCGGACTCGGTTGCCGCCACGCCTTACTTTGCCTTCCAGAACATAGCCTACTCCTAAATCTTTTTTCATCTGGTCGAGTGACTTGCTGCTGGAATCGTAGTGTTCCGCGGTGGTTCGCGCGATCACGGCCAGCTCCGATGCCTGCAGCCGCGTGATCTGCGTAATCATCTCTTCTGTAAGGCCGTCGCTAAAGTAGTCGTCTTCTTTCGTGCCACTCAGATTGCCAAATGGCAGGACCGCCAGCTTGATCTTATCTGCCGGCCCTTCATCTCGATTGCCGCTCGCGCCTGTCGCGCCGGATTGCTGGCGCGTAGTAAACCACGCCGTCAGCTCATTGCGGTACGCGTAGATCGACCCAAGTTTGTCATGCAGGTGGCGATACACGGGCAACCCTTCTTTTTTCTCCCAGCGCTGGACGGTGCGCACGTCCCGCCGCAGATAAGAAGCAATCTCTTTCCAGGAATCTAGCCGGTCTGTCGGGTTGCCAGTGGTCATGGTTTGTGTTCGCCCTGTCTCTGTCGATATGTACCGCACGACATTCAGCGGCATCGCCCTTCTGCCGCGCCTTGTCGCTTGAGAGCCAATTCTACCGGGAGATAGAGTCGGATTCGAAGTGAAAAGAGTGAGGGCAATCATGATCCGGCTTGACGCGAAAAAGACTTCCCTGCTCCTTGCAATCGTAATGCTAGCCAAACTCGCTTCGGCACAAGGCTTGCCGTGGCTTGACGATCCGCCGCTGCATAGGGCTCTTGCCAAAGACACCGGACCTGAGCAAGCGCAGATTCTTCAAACTATGGCGCCGCAGGTTGCAACCACAACCGCTCCTTCCACGGTGACCATACCCGCAGGGACCCGGGTGCTTATGGTCCTGAAGAGCCCGCTGCATACCACGTCGGGAACAGCGGGCTCTGGTCTTTATCTTGAAACTCTCTATCCTGTGGTGCAAGGCAACGGCGTCGTGATTCCCGCACACACCCAGGTGCAGGGCGTGGTGGAATCCGATGAACGCCCCGGACACTTGAAACGCACGTCAGAATTCCGCTTCCGCTTCACCGCCCTGATTTTTCCTAACAATCTTGTAGTGCCAATCAACGGTGTGCTGCAGAGCATTCCCGGTGCCCGCAACATCCGCACGCGGAGCGAAGATAGACAGCTTGAGCCGGTTGATCAGGTAGAAAAAGTAATCACTCCCACGGCTGCAGGTGCCGTTGGAGGTGCGATTATCGGCTCGCATCGCAGCTTCGGCATCGGTTTGCTGCCTGGAGCCGGACTGGGCGCTGCTCTGGGACTTGGAGCCGTCCTGCTGAAACGCGGTGATGAGATCAATCTGCCGCAAGGGACCAGCGTCGAAATGATTCTGGCGGCTCCATTTAGTTTGGACCAATCACAGATGGCGGCAAACGCGCGCTACATCCGTCCATCGCAGGCATTGATTGACACACAACAGGCCGTTGGTGGCGATGACAGGCCAAAGCGCAGGAAACGTCAGCGCGCCGCATTCGGAACCATCAACCCATTCAATATTCTTGTCCCCTAAAAGCATTCAAGGGCCTCCGTATCAAGCAAAGAAAGGAACTAAGCAATGAAAGCATGCCGCCTTGCAATCATCGTTGTCACAATTCTCAGCGCAGTGAACGCCCTCGCCCTGCAAGCCGCTTCCAACAATACTTGTGGCGACTGCGATGCCCAACCGCCGCGATTCGAACTGGGAGTGGCCGCAAGTGGAATACATCTTTCAGACAATAACAATTTTGGCGTCGGCGCACGCGCTGTCTTTAATCTCAATTCGTTCTTTTCGCTTGAAGGCGAAGGAAATTTCTTCCTCAATAATGCATCACCAAAATTATTCAGCGGTGGACGCGCGGTAGAAGGACTATTTGGTCCCAAGATTGGCCTCAGAACGGAAAACGTAGGCATCTTTGCCAAAGTGCGCCCCGGAGTCATCAGCTTTTCCAACACGATCCAGGGAATCACAATCAATCCCACTGTGCCTTTTTCGTTTTCAGTCCAGACGGGCCGCCTGACCGCGCCGGCGCTCGACTTGGGAACGGTGGTTGAGTTTTATCCAGCCAGGCATTGGGCCTGGCGTACTGATATTGGTGACACGATGGTGTTTTATCGTTCATCCTCCTTCTCAAGCATTCGGGTTCCGGGAACCACAAGAAGTAATTTCCAGTTCAATACGGGCCTTCAGTATCGCTTTTAAATGCGAAAAAGGCCCACTCGCGCAGGCCTTCATTGTCCTTTAAGGAGAGCGCCTACTCATATCGCAGGGCAATTATGGGATCCACCTTCGACGCCCGGTACGCGGGGATATAGCATGCCAGCAAGGAAACAACTGCAACGATCCCCACCACCGCGGAAAACGTTACCGCGTCAGTAGGTTTAATTCCGAACAAAAGGCTGCTGAACGACGTAGCAAACTTGGCCGCAATGAATGAAAGAACCAGTCCCGCTGCCACTCCGATTCCGGTAAGTTGCAGGCCCGACTTCAACACCATCTGCACCACCTGCGAACGGGATGCGCCGAGCGTCATGCGGACGCCAATCTCCCTGGTTCGCTGCGCGACTGTATAGGAAATAACTCCATATAGGCCTACTGCAGTCAGCAGCAACGCGAGTCCACCAAACGCCTGCAGCAGCGTGGATTGAAAACGAGGCGTGGTCAACGTGGCTGCCAGATACTCGTCCATTGTTTTAACGTCATAGATAGGTAAATCCCGATCCATAGAAGCCAGCACGCTGCGCACTGAAGACAAAATACTGTGGGGCTCCACGCTGGTGCGCAGGCAGACGGTCATGGAGCCGAAATTAAGTTGCGTATCGGGAATGTAGTATTCGGTTCTATCTTCCATGTCTAGCCGCTGGCTTTTGACATTGCCGACAATTCCGACTATCTCTCGCGGTTGGGGCTTGCCGTGATTGGAAGCGCCCGGCGTAATGTGTTTCCCAATAGGATTCTCATTGGGAAAATAGCGCAACGCAAACGCTTCATTCACTATGACCACACCTGGAGATTTGTCATTATCGTGATCAGTAAAGTCTCGACCGCTCTTGATGGGAATGTTGAATGTATGAAAATAGTCGGGCGTTACCACCTTAATGTCGGCGGATGGTTCTTCTGCTTTCGGTACGGGATGCCCTTCAATTTCAAAGGTGATAATGGAAGCATTTCCGCTTAACGGCAACGGGGTAACGGCAGCCGCGGAAACCACGCCGGGAAGCGCTCGCATTCGTGAAAGAAGCTGAGTGTAGAAATCAGTCTGCTGTTGCTCAGAATACGATTTCTCCGGCAAATCAAAATTCAGCGTGAGCACATTGTGCGGGTTCATTCCAGGATCGACAGAAAGGATACGGTGAAAGCTTCGCAACAAAAGTCCAGCCACAACCAGCAGAGTAAGACCTAGCGTGGTTTCGGCCACCACCAGCATTCCGCGCAGCCAGTTATGTGAAGCACCTGCCGTGGTGCTGCGGCCTTCCTTCATAAACTCATTAAGGTTAGGGCTGGAAGCACGCAACGCCGGCACCAGACCAAAGATGATGCTGGTGAGAACGGTGATCGCGACAGTAAAGGCGAGCACCGAACCGTCAAGCTCAGCGCCCTGAATGCGGCGCATGTTGGCATTCAGGTTGATAAAAATCTTGAGCGCCCACAAGGCAAGAGGTATTGCCAGCAGCGCGCCCGCCAATCCCAGCACCATGCTCTCAGTGAGCATCTGCCGGATCACACGGGTACGACTCGCCCCCAGGGCGGCCCGCAGTGCAATCTCTTTGCCGCGCGCACTGGCACGCACCAGCAGCAGGTTGGCAACATTTAGACACGCAATCAACAAGACCACCGCTACGGAAACCAGCAGGATGACCAGTTGCGTACGATTCCTGCCCACCAGATGCTCAAGTTCCGTGATGACCGTGGCGGCAGGAAATTTCTTGTTTGTATCTGGATATTGCGCGGCCAGATTGCGCGTAATCAGGCTCAGTTCTTCACGCGCAGTTTCCAATGAGACGCCCGGCTTTAATCTGGCGATTCCCTGCAGGAAATGAGCGCCCCGTTGCGTCGTAATCGGCTGCTCTTTGGGGTCCGATGTTTCTCCATCCACGGCAGTTGTGCGCCACAGTTCTGGTGGATCACCCTCCATGGGTAAGATAAATCCGGCGGGCATGACTCCCACAACCGTGTAACTCTGCTTATCCAGTGTGATATTGCGACCTACGATGCTCTCGTCGCCTTGGAAGGCGGAGTTCCATAGATGATAGCTAAGAACGGCAACGCGCGATCCTGGTTTCTCCTCATCGCGCGTGAACCCGCGGCCCAGAAGAGGCTGCTTCCCTATGACACTGAAGAAATCACCGGAAACGCTAACTCCGTTGATGTGGAGAGGCTGCGCCAGTCCCGTAAGAGTGAAGCTGTCGCCATGGTAAGCGGCAAGGCTAGTCAATGACTTTGCCGCAGCGCGCATGTCCAGGAAGTCAGGATAAGACATGGCGAACGGGCGGTTAACGTCCTTTTGATTTGAGAACGCGGAGGTCACATACAGCAGATGGTCCGGTTCCGGCACCGGCAATGGCTTGAGCAGCACCGCATTCACAATGCTGAAGATGGCTGTATTAGCGCCAATGCCAAGGGCAAGAGTAACAATAGCGACAATGGTGAAGCCGGGCGATTTCGAAAGGGTGCGCAACCCATAGCGAACGTCCTGAATGAAGGTAAACACACGTCACCTCTAGTGCGCCTTGGCGCATTCGATTCACTGAATTTAGAGAATGAAGCGGGCTTACGCCATCTCTGCTGTTTGCTGCGCGGCTTCCGTTTCTTCGACCACTTTGCCGTCAAAGAGATGAATGTTCCGCTCAGCATGCTTGGCAAAGCGCGCGTCGTGCGTCACCATGCAGATGGTTGCGCCTTCACGATGCAGGCTCTGCAGCAGTTCCATCACGGCTTCGCCATTTCGCGAGTCCAGGTTTCCCGTAGGCTCGTCCGCCAGCAGGATGGAAGGAGATCCGCCCAATGCGCGGGCTACGGCAACACGCTGCTGTTGACCGCCAGAGAGCTGTGAGGGATAGTGGCGCATGCGGTGCGCCATGCCTACTTTCTCCAGCGCTTCCTGCACGCGCTTTTTGCGTTCAGGCGACGACATGGAGCGATACGTCAGCGGCAGCTCAACGTTCTCATACACGGTGAGATCGCCGATGAGGTTGAAGCTCTGGAAAATAAATCCAATTTCCTGGTTACGAATGCGGGCGCGGTCTGAAAAATCCAAGCCTTGCACAGCGCGGCCATTCAGTACATAGGAGCCATCCGTAGGGGAATCCAGCAGGCCAATAATCGAGAGCAGCGTCGATTTGCCGCAGCCTGACGGTCCGGCAATGGCAACATACTCGCCCTTCTTGATATCCAAATGGATGCCGGAGAGCGCATGCGTCTCAACTTCATCGGTATAGAAAATTTTGGTTACGTTTTCCAGATTGATTAAAGTTTGTCCGCTGCTTGCCACGTTGGTATTCTCCTCCAAAAATTTGTTGTTGCTTTCAGCTGTTTATCTACTTATCGAGCTTGATTCGGTCCTGGTTATCATACCGCGACATATCGGAAAGGATTACTTTATCGCCTTCCTTGAGTCCGCCCACAATTTCAATCGTGTTCACAGAGCTGCGTCCCAGTTCCACTTTAACTCTGGTTGCGGTTTTTTCGTCCGGATCAAGCTTGAACATTCCTACCGTGCTCTTTTCCTGTCCAAAAGCCGGCCTGCCGACATAAAGCACGTTTTCCAGCTTCTCCTGCGTGATCGTTCCATCCACGCTCAGGTCGGGGCGGGCGCCTTTGGGCGGCGGACCATCCAGTTTAACGTCCACTGTAACTGTGCCGGCCTGTACCGCGGGATCAATCCGTGAAACCGTGCCTTCAACCACGCCGTTGTGAGTATCGATCTCTGCCTTTTGACCGATGATTATATCTTTCGCCTGCGTTTCAGGAATCTTCAACTCAGCCTGAAGATGTTCCGGCTGCACCACTTTCGCCAGGATCGTGCCCTGCGTCACCCGTTGTCCAACCTGTACAGGCACTTCCTGCAGGACTCCGGGGATGCCGGCGCGAACTTTTAGCGCATCTTTCTGGCGATGCTTTAGCGCCGCCAACGCTTTCTTCTGGTCGATGGTCGCCTGTTGCACCGCAAGTTGGGTCTCAATAGCCTTAGTGCTTTCGACAATCCGGTCCTGCTCAATCTTGTAGCGCGTGGCCAGCTCTTTTTCCTTGCTCAAGGAAGTCTTTAAGACTGAGTCAGAAACTACGCCAACCTTTTTCAGTTCCCTATTCTGGTCGGCATCGCGCTTGGCATTCTCATAGTCTGCTTCAACTGTTGCCGCGCCGGCGCGTAGACTCGCCAGGTCGCTATCGATCTTTGCCTTGGTGTTGTGATATTCAGCCTCTGCCGAGCGCAAATCCAGATCCGCATTCAGGGCTTCCTGCTCCACTTGCGGATTTGAAAGCTCCATGATCATGGAGTCTGCCTTTACCGGCGTGCCCGGTAAGATCACGATTCGCTCAACCCGAACATCTGTCTCCGCCGGAATTAGACGGACATCGTCCGGAATTGGCACCAGCGATCCCAGGCCACGGACCTGCCGCAGCATTGAGCCGCGCTTTACCGTGTCAGGCCAAATGGTCCCTGCATCAACACTTTGCAAGGCTGGCTTGAGTCTGGAAACACCTAACGTAGCGCCAAGGATCGCAATCACAGCCACCACAATCATGGCCGCCTGCTTCTGGCGCTTTCTCTTCTTCACCGATTCGTCGCGTACTATATCCATTGCACTATTAGTGTATGCACAAGCAGTGCCAAAATCCAAGGCGCACGTAAACTACTGGTAAATAAGCCACAATCTGGGTATTCCAGAACCATTTTGGAACCCGGACTGTCCATTCCCGCAAACTAACTGTTCGAAAACGCACAGTAGAGGTCTTCGGTCAAAATCCCCAATATCCTTATAATAATATATAGACCGCGCTGCTTTCTTTTGGTTATGGAGAAAAATACCTCTCGACCCCGAATCTTTTCCACTGATCAATATAAGATTACGCTTCCGGAAGGTCATAAGTTCCCAATATTAAAGTACGGCATGCTCCGCCAAGCCATCGAAAAAGAAGGCCTTTTTCAGCTGGAGCAGTCCTCTCTCGCCGACGCTGAAACGGTCTCACTGGCCCATGACCCTGCTTACGTAGCCGAATTTACTGCTGGCACGCTTCCAGCTGCAGCCATGCGGCGCATCGGCCTTCCCTGGTCAGAAGTCCTTGTAAACCGGGCATTTGCATCTGTGGGAGGAACGGTAAGCGCTGCTCTTGAAGCTTTGAAACACGGCTGGGGAGCCACGCTGGGCGGAGGAACACACCATGCCTTTCGTTCTGAAGGCGCAGGATTCTGTGTGTTCAATGACATTGCTGTCGCCATCCAGTTCCTGAGAAAACGCGGCCTCATCCGCCGCGCCGCAGTCATCGATCTTGATGTCCATCAGGGTGATGGCACAGCAGAAATTTTCCTGGACGATCCTGATGTCTTCACGCTCTCCATCCACGGAGAAAGCAATTTCCCCTTCCGCAAGAAGAAGAGCCGCCTTGATGTGCCGTTGCCGGATGGAGTTGAAGACGCTGCTTATCTTCGCCGTCTCGATGAAGTTCTTCCTGCCGCTTTCGGCTTTCGTCCGGACATTGTCTTCTACCAATCCGGCGTCGATCCTCTGGCTTCCGATGTTCTCGGGCGCCTCTCCCTCACCCATGAAGGACTCATCGCGCGCGACCGCATGGTTTTTTCAGCCGCGATCCGCTTCGGCGCGCCGTTTGTTCTAACCTCCGGCGGCGGCTATTCGCGACCCATTGAACATAGCGCTGAAGCGCATGCCAACACTTATCGCACGGCGTTGGAGATGTTTAGCGGTATTTAACGCCGGGGCCGATCGTCAGTTTGAAAAGAGTAGCGCAGGACCTGCTTAGCCGCGCTGCATCGGAACTCGCCTGTCCCATGATGCTGAAAAAAACTGCAGCCAAATCGACATAGAGGAAATCGAATCCCTGTCGAAGATTGATTAAGGAGCACAGGGTCTAGTGCGCCGACGTTATATCATTGTGCTTTCAGAATAAAAGAGAAGTTGTGAGAGGGCTTGCATGCCGCGTTACGAATACCGCAACATTCAGCCGCTGCCAGCGGCGGAAAAAGCGTTCCTGGACTGGATTCAGAAGCTCGATGAGCAGTTTGCTAACCGCAATGTCGAGCATCGCTGTCTCGTGGTCCGCAATACGCTGCATGAACTCTATCTGGGACAGCCCTATGCCGATCCAGCACCCAATGCCCCGCTGGCGGAGCAGGCATTGGTTCACAGCTTTGATCCACGCAACGCTTCCCTGGAGCCTGAATATTACGGCGATGTGGACGCGCAAAAATATGCCGAACGCAAACCCCTGATCTGGTTTTGGATGATGTTTGATCGATCGCCCATCGGACTCGACCACTGGCTTGGGTTTCGCATGCGCGCCATGATTGCAAAGCACGTGCTCAAGCACATCGGAAAAAACGTAAAGATTTTCCATGGCGTAGAAGTTTCTTACGGCTACAACCTCACGATTGAAGATAACTGCACGATCCACAAGTACGTGCTCCTGGACGACCGGGGAGAAATCATTATCCATGAAGGCAGCTCGGTTTCTGATTACGCCAATGTATATTCCCATGATCACGACCTGAATGACGGAATGATCGTGACCAACCGGAAGACTGAGATCGGCCCGCGTGCGCGTATTACCTATCACGCAACGGTAATGAGCGGTGTCCGAGTGCATGAACATGGCCTGCTCGGATCGATGGGAGTAGCGACGAAAGATATCGATCCGTTTACGATTTCGGTCGGCATCCCGGCAAAACCGGTGAAGGTGAAAACGATTGCGCCACAAACGAAGGCTGCTGGAGATAAGACGGGGACGTAGGTAACCGGAATTTTTCACCGCAAAGGACGCGAAGGGTCGCAAAGAAAGATTCTAAAAGCATGTCTTTGCGTCCTTGCGGTTCACCCTAGCTAGCCAATTTCTGACTGCCCGTTTTGCTAAACTGCTAGTGTCGGCCGATAAGTTTTGCCGCGCTTCATACAAATGACAGATCAACCAACGCAAAACTCAGTTTCACGTGTCCTCAGCGGTATGCGCCCCACGGGCAAATTGCATCTAGGAAATTACGTTGGAGCCTTAAAAAATTGGGTTTACCTCCAAAGCAGACACGATTGCTTTTTCATGATCGCAGATTGGCATGCATTGACTACTGATTATGAAAACACACGCCACCTTGCTGATAATACACGGGAAGTTCTGCTTGATTGGCTCGCCGCGGGTCTCGATCCGGCAAAGTGTACGATGTTCGTCCAATCCCACGTGCTGCAGCATTCCGAGTTACACGTACTCCTCTCAATGATTACTCCATTAGGCGAGCTTGAACGGGTTCCTAGCTACAAAGATCAGCAGCAAAATTTAGCCTCGAAAGATTTAACATCTTATGGCTTTCTAGGTTACCCCTTGCTTCAAGCCGCGGATATTCTTGTTTATCGGGCGAATTGGGTGCCAGTTGGCGAAGATCAAGTTGCTCATGTTGAGTTGACGCGTACCATCGCTAGGCGATTCAATTCATTCTTCCCCAAAGGCGGAGTCTCAGCCACATTTGCAGGGCCTTACGGTGGCGATCCAAGAAGCCTGACAGATAAAGTATTAATCGAGCCGAAAGAACTTTTGACATCTACGCCAAAGCTCCTTGGCACTGATGGCCGAAAAATGTCGAAGTCCTACGGAAATTCGATTCTATTGAGTGAAGAATCAGACAGTCTCGAACACAACATCAGAAACTCCAAAACTGATCGGCCGACGCTTACTCAACCTGGCAACCCGGATCGCTGCCCAGTCGGAAACTTGCACCAAATTTTTAGTGATCCAGAAACTTTTCCCGGAAGATTAGATGAAATTACAGTCGGTTGCACTACGGCTACCATCACTTGTGTTCAATGCAAAAGCTTGGCAATTGAAAGTGTTGAGACAAAGCTGAGGCCAATACGTGAAAAGCGGCGGCGATTCGCCGAAGACCCAAAGTTTTTGTTGGAAGTCATTCGAAAAGGTGCACAAACAGCTGCCAAAACGGCGGAAACGACAATGAAAGATGTACGTAGCGCCATAGGTCTTCTACCCAAAGCTTCCATTAAGAGCCTCTCGCATAACGCTGGGGATAATTTTTTGCTGCGCGTTCCAGCGTCTATATCGAGGACCCATGGAGATGAGCAAAGATGGGAAATTCGAAGTAATTTGTGGCTTGAGAAAGTGCAACAGTATTCGTTGACAAAACTCAAGGATAAGCCGCGCGTGTTCATTACTCGCAAAAACAAGAAAGTTGGGATTTATGATGCGGCGGAAAGCAGCAGCGGTGAATGGGTCTTTGGATTAAAAGACCAGCCTCTGAACGTGTTAGTGCTACTCGCTCAAGACCGACAGCGCAATCTGCATGATTACGTTTTGCCCCAAGCATTTCTGCAAGAACACTGGAAACAATTTGAACGAACTGATAATACAGTTGAAATCCATCTTAGAAAGATTGACGATGTCGCATCACTCTTACTTAAGGATCAGACTTTACCGATCCAGCAGTATGAGGGCGATTACAGCGCGTTGCAATAGCCGCGATTAGAATCTGGTGAGAACTCCCTGAATCTGCCTGGCAGCGGAAAGGTTCTCGGGGTCCTTCGACGCGCCCTCGCTCCCTCCGGTCGCTCAGCCTTGCTCAGGATGACAGGGAGAGGCGGCTCTGACTGCCGATAAGGTCCTCGTCGAGCATGCATAATCCGCAAAAAGGACCAGTAATCCACAGTCCACGTTCCGCAAGACCTGCCAATACGATTTAGAATTGTTAGTGTACACACTGACTTTGTATGTGTGTACACCCGTGACACAAATAGGGAAGGAGTAAACGGAGTTTTGAACTTGGAATTCGAAAATCCTCCGCTTCCTCAGTTCCTCCGTGTTTCAAAGGTTTTGTTTTTTTAATGGCAGAAACTTCACAATCCGCGAAGCCGCAGACGAACGAATTCCCGTTCTCGGTAAGCGTTGGCCAGGTCTATGACGGCCCGCTCGATCTCCTGCTGGACCTTGTCCGCAAGCAGGACATCGATATTTATGACATTCCCATCGCCAAGATTACGGCGCAGTATCTTGGGTATGTCGAGAACTTGAAGCACCTGGACGTGGACATTGCGGCAGAGTTCATCTACATGGCTTCCCTGCTGATCCACATCAAGAGCAAGATGCTGCTGCCGCGCGATCCTGAAGCCGCCGAGGGCGACCAGGAAGATCCGCGTGAAGAACTGGTACAGCGGCTGCTGGAGCATGAAAAATTCAAAAACGCCGCGCAGATGCTGATGCAGAAACAGCAGATTGAAGAAGCGGTCGTCAGCAATCCTTCGATGAAGGAATTTAAAGACGCCGAAGGCACTGAGCCAGAGCTAGCTGCCGATGTGGTTGACCTGGTGCGCACGTTTCAGCAGATTCTCGACCGCGCCAAGTCGCGGCCGATTCTGCAGGTAGACGAAGAAACGGTCACCGTCGGGCAGATGATTGAATTTTTTCGGCGGCGCTTGTTGATGGAAGATCGTCCGATTCCGCTGAAACGGCTTTTGCAGCACATCACTTCACGCCATGCTCTCATCTCATCTTTTTTGGCGCTGCTCGAACTCGTACGCCTGCAAGCCATCCTGCTGCGGCAGGAAAGAGTTTTTGGCGAGGTCCTGATCAAGAAACACGCGATGTTTGATACCGTAATGGGTGAAGGGACCGCGGTGAGAGATGATTGGAGATAAAACGGTATTTAGTACTTGGTATTCGGCAAATGATCGTGGCGCACACAGATTTTATAGCTGACGCGAACAGATGCGTGTACAAATGCCCAGCTAAATACCAAGTACTAAAAACTAACTACTGATGTCCATCAAAGCTAAACTCGAAGCGATTATTTACGCGGCGGAAGATCCCATCACGCTGGACCAGATGGCAGCGCTGCTCAAAGACGATCTGCTGGCACTGAAAACCGCGCCAGGGGCAACTCCGGAATCCGGCGTGCCACAGCAAGCCACGGTGCCGATTCCTGATTCGTTCGAAAATCATTTAGGCGCGGTAGAAGAATCCGCACCGCAGCCGCCGAAGAAAATCAAAGAGAAATCAGAGAAGGTCGAATTGCGCGGGCTTTTGCGGCCCTATCTTGACGAAATTGTAGCCGACTACGCGAACCCGGAGCGCGGAATTGAAATTCGGGAAGTTGCAAGCGGCTACCGGATGTCGACCAAGCCCGAGCATCATGATGTGGTGCGGGCGTTTTCAAAGAGTTTGAAGCCGCCTATCCGTCTCTCTTTGCAGGCGCTGGAGACCCTTGCTGTGATCGCGTACAAGCAGCCGGTAACGGTCCCGGAAATCAGCGATATCCGCGGCGTGGACGCAGCCGGCGTGATCGGCACTCTGCTTGAACGCAAGCTCATTACCACCGCGGGAAGAAAAGCCGTGGTCGGGCGGCCGATGTTGTACAAGACGACCAAAGATTTCCTGATGCGCTTTGGACTTCGCGATCTGAGCGAATTGCCCAGCCTGGAAGAATTTGAAAAGCTGGCAGCGGGCGAACTCCAGGACGAACTCTTTGACTCCGCTGACAGCCCGGTTGCTGTGGCAGACGCAACCGGCACACCCGGTGAAGATGGCGGCGTGGAGCAACTGGAAGAAGACAAAGCTGAGGTCCCGCAGAATGTGACTGAGCCGACTGTCTCTTCTGACCCTGAGCACAACAAAGCCGACGAACAGGTGGCCGACCAGATTGCTTCTGAAAGCACAGGCGGCTAAGAATGGCTCCACAGCGTTTACAGAAGATCATTGCTGCCGCAGGCGTTACCTCGCGACGCAAAGCGGAAGACTTGATCACGCAAGGCCGCGTCAGCGTAAACGGCCAGACTGTGACAGAACTCGGCAGCAAGGCCGATCTGCAGAAAGACCACATCAAGGTCGATGGCAAGCTTTTGCAAGGCGCCGAGCGACACGTCTATCTGCTACTCAACAAACCTAAAGGTTATGTAACCACTGTGACCGATCCTGAGCGCCGTCCCACGGTGATGGACCTTATTAAAGGTGTGGGCGCGCGCATTTATCCCGTGGGCAGGCTGGACTGGTCAAGCGAAGGCCTGCTGCTGCTAACCAATGACGGAGAGCTTGCCGCCAAGCTCACGCACGCTTCATCGCACGTACCCAAGACGTATCTGGTAAAGGTCGCCGGACGCGCCAAGGAAGAAGAAATCGAAAAGCTGCGGCGCGGGATCAAGATCGGCGCCAAGCCGGGCCCACGACGCATGGAAATAATCCACACCGCGCCGGCGCAAATCCGCCTGATGAAAGACGCCGACAATCCTTGGTATGAAGTGACTTTGATTGAGGGCAAGAACCGCCAGATACGCCGCATGTTTGAAGAGATTGGCCATCACGTGGAGAAGATCAAGCGCGTGCGTTACGGGCCGCTCACGCTGGATGTTGAGCCAGGCCAGTTTCGCGAATTGAAACCCGGAGAAATTGCGGCACTCAGGCGTGCGGGACGAGGCGACAAGGCGCAACCAACTGAACGCAAACCGCCATCGAGGAAACAAGCCAGCGCCAGGCGCGGCGAACACCGCAGAGAACGAAGACCCAGCCGGTAATGTTCCTCACGACCAAAGATAAACTATCAACCCGCGACCTGCGGACATAGCGAAGCAACTCTGCTTGTGGTACAAACTTCTGTTATCCCTTCTTCTCCGATGAAAAAGACTGTCCTCGATCAAATTCCGGAACACATACGAGCGCTGGTTGGATACGTGCCGGGAAAACCTTTGCGCCAGGCGCAGTTGGAATCCGGCGTGGCGATGATTAAGCTGGCGTCGAATGAAAATCCATTCGGGCCTTCTCCGCTGGCGCTGGAGGCCATTCGAGAAGCGGCAGCCGAGGTCAATCTCTATCCGGACAACGACGCCAGTGAGTTGCGGGAGGCGCTGGCGGCGCGTCATCAACTGGCGGCGGAGCAGATTTTTATTGCCGATGGCTCGCTGGGAATTCTGGATGTTGTGGCGCGGACGTTGCTTGTACCGGGGACGAACTGCATCAGCAGCGAACGGTCGTTTATCAGCTATCCGGTGATCACGCGCAGCATAGGCGCACGGTTTATTGAAATTCCCATGCGGAATGATGCCTACGATCTGGACGCGATTGCAGCGGCCATCGACGAACAGACACGCGTGGTGATCCTGGCAAACCCGAACAATCCCACAGGTACGATGTTTGATGCCGATGCGACGGAAGCGTTTCTAAAACGCATTCCTGAAAGCGTGCTGGTAATTCTGGATGAAGCGTACTCCGATTTTGCCGAGTATTTTGCGCGGCAACGCGGCATTACGTATTCGCGATCGTTTGAGTATGTACGGGCCGGCAAATCGAACGTGCTGGTGCTCCGTACGTTTTCCAAAGCGCATGGACTGGCAGGCGTTCGGTTGGGATATGCCTGCGGAGATCCGGAGCTGCTGCGATATTTTGCTCGGGTACGAAATTCATTTTCCGTCTCCATAGTGGCGGAAGCAGCGGGACTAGCTGCAATCCGCGACGTGAACCACATCCGCAAGACGGTGGAAAACAATGCAGTGGGAGCGGTGTGGCTGCTGGAGCGATTCAAAGAGCTCGGAGTCAAAGCCATACCGACAAGTGCGAACTTTATCCACTTTACGGTAGATGAAGACGCTGGCGCATTCACCAAACGTATGCAGGCGGAAGGCGTGATCGTGCGATCACTGGTGCCGTGGGGCGCACCGAATGCGATACGCGTGAGCATTGGGACGCCAGAACAGAATGAAACGTTCATCCGCGCACTCAAGAAAGTGGTTCGGCAGACCGTGACGCCGTAACTTTTCAACCACAAAGGACACGAAGGAACACGAAGAAGAGCAGTGTGTGTTTACTGTCCTAATTAAATCAGGATAGTTATAAGATTTTTCTCCTTTGTGACCTTCGTGTCCTTTGTGGTTAACTTGAGCCGATGGCTTCCTCCACATGGAACACCGCAGCGACGCTGGGAAGGCGCAACGTGCTTGCGTCCATCGGGATGGTGCTGGTGGCGGTGTTCGTGGTTTTTGCGCTGTTCGCGCCGTGGATCGCTCCGCAAAATCCCAGCAACATTGATTTGCCTTCTCGACTGCAGCCGCCCAGCGGCGCCCACTGGTTCGGCACGGACGAACTGGGCCGCGATATCTTTTCGCGTGTGATTTACGGGGCACGCATCTCCATGCTGGTGGGCAGCAGCGTGGTGGCAGGGTCGCTGCTGCTGGGGCTGGTTTTGGGCTCCATTGCTGGATATTACGGCGGTCTGGCTGATAGGTTTTTTAACGTGATCGTGATGAATGCTTTCCTGTCTTTTCCCGGTATCCTGCTGGCGATTGCGTTTGTGGCGTTCCTGGGACCGGGAATCTTCAATCTGATCCTGGCGCTCTGCATCGGCGGATGGGTCGGGTACGCCCGGCTGGTCCGCGCGCAGGTGCTGGCGGTAAAAGAAAAGGAATTTGTGGAAGCTGCGCGGGCGCTGGGCGCGAGCGACTGGCGCATTGTCACGCGGCACATCTTACCGAACATTATTCAACCGGTAATCGTGCAAGCAGCAATTGGGATGGCGGGAGCCGTGCTGGCTGAAGCTACCATGAGCTTTCTGGGGCTGGGCGTTCCGCCACCGACGGCGAGCTGGGGATCGATGCTGAACGACGGCCGCGCACATCTCTTTGACGCGCCGCACCTTGTGCTCTTCCCTGCTCTGGCGGTGATGCTGGCAGTGCTGTCATTCAATTTTATTGGCGATGCGCTGCGGGATTACATGGATCCGAGATCACGGATTGAAGCAGGACTGTAAACCTACCACGGAGACACAGAGACACGGAGAAGACCAAAAGCCAAATGATTGTCGGCGTCATCTCCGATACTCACGGGCTGCTTCGGCCTGAAGCAGTCGAATTGCTGCGGGGATCGGAGCACATCATTCATGCCGGCGATATCGGCGCGCCGGAAATCATTCCAGAACTGGAGAAGATTGCGCCGGTCACGGCAATCCGCGGCAATGTGGACACGCAGGCATGGGCGCGCAAATTTGCGGAAACGGAAGTGGTCGAGCTGTGCGGGGTCTTTCTCTATGTGATTCATGATGCGAACGCGATCGATCTCAATCCTAAAGCCGCAGGCTTTGCAGCAGTGATCAGCGGGCACTCGCACAAACCGTCGCAGCAAGTGAGGGACGGCGTGCTGTATTTCAATCCGGGCAGCGCAGGGCCAAGAAGATTCAAGCTGCCCATCAGCGTGGGGAGACTGGTGATCGCTGACGGGAAGGTGAGCGCGGAAATTCTGGAAATTTAATTTTCACCACGGAGGCACGGAGACGCGGAGAAAACCAGAAAACAAAATTTAGAGGCGAATTCTTTGTGCCTGACAATCCTCTTAAGCAATAGGCTCCCCAGCTATGCTAGGGGGCAAAAAGCTATTGCCTGATTCTGGGATTAGCCAGCGAGTAGAAAAAGTCGGTCATGAAGTTCACGACGACGTACGTCAAGCCAATCATGAGGATGCAGCCCTGGACGAGATAATAGTCGCGGCTGCTGATGGCGTTGATAGTAAGACGACCGATGCCGGGCCAGGAGAAGATCGTTTCCGTCACGATGGCGCCAGCGAGCAGCGCGCCGAACTGAAGTCCCACGACGGTCAACACAGGCACCAGGGCATTACGCAGTGCGTGCTTATATACGACCACATTTTCTGACAATCCTTTGGCGCGGGCCGTGCGAATATAGTCCTGCCCCAGTTCTTCCAGCATCGCAGTGCGCACCATGCGGGTAAGGATCGCAGCCAGCGCGCCGCCCATGGTGATCGCCGGCAAGACCAGGTGAGCGAAGGTGCCGTAGCCAGAGACCGGCAGCAATCCCAGGCGAATGGCGAAAAATAAAATCAAGATGGGCCCCAGGGCGAAGTTGGGGAACGAGAGTCCCCATAGGCTGACAAAGCTGAGCAGGCGGTCGTCCCAGCGATTGCGGCGGCGCGCAGATCGCACCCCTGCGGGAATGGAGATGAGGAGAGCGACAATCATGGACGCGACAGTCAACAGCAAAGTCTTGGGATAACGCTGTAGGATCACGCCTGTGACCGGCCGATCAAAGCGGAGAGAGCCGCCAAGGTCTCCGCGCAGCACGCCTTTCCAGTAATTGACATATTGTTGCGGCAGCGGGACATCGAGTCCATAGGCGTGGCGGGCAGCTTGAACATCAGCACTGGCCGCGCCTTCACCCAGCATCTGCTGAATAGGATCGCCGGGAACAAGATGGATCAGCAGAAAAACTACCGACACGACGAGCCAGATGACCGGAACCATGTAAAGCAGGCGGGTTGAAATGTAGCGGAGCATGGAGAAAGAGTATGGTAGCAAATGAGGTTGCCGAGATCGGAAAGACAAGCTCACCGCGGAGGCGCAGAGACGCGGAGAAGAAAGGAATCAGGGCATCGAAAGATAAGACATCGTCATCGCTGAGAATTGGAAAGGAAAATCTCACCACGGAGACGCGGAGGCACGGAGAAACCCAGATTATGTCTTCAGAAAATCCGACAGCCGGTTGTACCAGTCTGTCTGATCGGCGAGAGTGAAGTGGGCGTTGGCGGGGCTGGGGTTCGGCACCACAAAAAGCCGCGTGTCTCCGATGCGCTCCAGCTGCGCGCCTAAAGCTGGTACGCCGGGGGATTTCAGGGCGATGGTGCGGAAGGGCCGATACGCCGTGAGACCGTGAAAGCAGGCGCCCCGCGGCGCATATCGATGAAGCTTCTGCAGCAGGATGGGTACCCAGATGGTGAAATCCTGCAGCGTAAGTTCTGATGCATTGGCGGATGGACGCTTCACCACGTCGGTAAGGCCGATCCCGAAGCGCGGAAGCTGGGTGTCGTGTTCAGGAAGCAGTTTCTCCAGCTTCAGCTCACGCCGCATCCGCTGGCTCAGCTTTGATCTGGAGAACGCCGGCCAAAAACGGCTGGTGGTGCGGGCAAAATAATGTCCGCGGCGAAGTGAATAGAGGCCCGGGTTGATGCCGATGAAAACGAGATCGAGACCAGGCTGGAGATAGTCAGGCAGGGTCTCGAAATCAAGGGCTTGATTCATGGGCTCCTGTAACCAAGCATAATCCTTCAACAAGTTTCCGAAAGGTCAGGAATCAAAATCTCACGCGGAGACAAGGAGGAGACAAGAATCGGGAAATCGCCGTGATAGACCCTCACATATCAGGAAAAGTCAGATTGCCTGTTCCAGCGGCGCGGGCGGATTGAGGCTTTCAATCTTTACGCGGGCGATGCGGTGGCCTTCCATTTGGAGGACGGTGTAGCGGCGGTTATCGAATTCAAAGCGCTCGCCGCCTTTGGGGATTTTGCCGAGTTGCGACATCACGAAGCCGGCCAGAGTCTCAAAACCTTCTTCGCGCGGAAGAGCGATGTCATATTGGGTTTCAAGGTCGCGCAGATTGAAGCCGCCATCGAGCACCACTGCGCCGGAAGCGAGGGCGATCTCGGGACGCTGGGCAACGTCAAATTCGTCTTCCAGCTCGCCGACGATTTGCTCAAGAACGTCTTCCACGGTGACCAGGCCGCTGATGGAGCCAAATTCATCGACCACGACGGCGAGGTGGCGTTTGCGTTTCTGAAATTCGACCAGAAGATCGTCTAGCGTTTTGCTTTCTGGAACGAACAGCACTTCACGCATGATGTGGCGAACCTTGAGGTCGCCCGAGCGCTGGGCCAAAACGTCGCGGGCGGAAAGACGCATCTGCATGAGGCGGGAAAGGTCTTTCGAATAAAGCAGGCCGACAATGTTTTCACGGCCCTTCTCTGAATCGTAAACGGGAACGCGGGAGTGCTGCTCGTCCACCACCTTGGCCATGGCTTCATCGAGCGGCATGTCAGCCGGAAGAGAGAAGATTTTGTGCCGTGGAACCATGATTTCGCGCACCGTGACATTGCCGAGATCAAGTGCGTTGTGGATCATTTCTTCTTCGGCGTCAGGCAGCAGACCCAGGCGTCGGCTAGCCGTAACGATCAGCTTTAGTTCGTCTGGGGAGTGAGCGCCGCCATCGCGACGGAGCCGCGATCCAAAGCCGCGCAGAACAAGATTGGCTGACCGATTCATGAGCATAAGGAAAGGATGCGAGATGGTCATGAAAACGTCCATGGGGCCGGCGACGGCAAGAGCGACACGCTCCGCGCGCTCCAGAGCCAGCGATTTGGGAACAAGTTCACCCAGGATGATGAGCGAATAGGTGATAGCAAGAAAAGCCAGCGTTGCTGAAAGTCCGTGGGCGTAAACACGAGCGTAAGGAATGTTGCCGAGCCATGGAGCGATGACCGCGGCAAGCGTTCCTTCACCTACCCAGCCCAGGCCTAGGCTGGCCAAGGTGACACCAAACTGGACGGCCGGGAGAAATTCGTCGAGATGCTGCTGAATCTTGCGGACAGTACGAGCGCCAATGCGGCGCTGCTCAATCAGCTGCTGGATGCGCGTATCGCGAACGCTGACCATGGCAAATTCCGCGGCAACGAAAAAGGCGTTCGCTGCCACAAGAAGAACCACCAGGATGATCCTCAGGAGGACCAGGGTGACCATGGACTCCAATCATATACTGGCGAGGCCTTTAGGCAGAAAACGCAAAAGGACAAGGACGCGGGCGGCTTTTGGCCGCTTTGAGTAAGCAAATCGGTGAGCAAGGATTTTTTAGATCGGCGTTCTTGTATAGGTAAACGCAGGCAGCGATCCAAAAATGCGATACTAGCTAAAGAAAATCAGCGGAAGAACCGCAAGATCGACCACTGAATTCACTTAGCGTGAAATTAGCAGCGGAACCTTAGGCCCCAAGTACCATAGGGCCAGGAAGTTTGCTTTCTTTTGTAGCGATTTCCGGTCTAAGGCTGTTGGCTGTACAGAATAAGTGTGTCTTTTCGGGAACTTCTTTCCTTTATCCGGCGTATTTACCAGTGGCATATTTCAAGAGGGTCTTTTTATGGCAAACGGCAAGAAAAAGAGCAAACGAGCCATTTATATATTGAGCGCATTCGCGCTCGTCGTCGTTATTGTTGTGGTATTGGTGGCGGCAACGCGTGGCAGTACCAAGATTGACCCTTCCAAGCTCGCGAAAGTGGAACGCGGTGACTTGGCCAAAAGCGTGGTGGCCACAGGAAAAATTGAGCCAATTACCAAGGTCGAAGTAAAGTCGAAAGCCAGCGGAATCGTACAAAAGCTGCTGGTCGATTATGGCGAAAAAGTTAAAAAAGACCAGGTCCTGGCCGAGCTGGACAAAGAAGAAATCCTGGCCCAGGTGAACCAGCAGAAAGCGTCATTGCAAGCGTCTGAAGCTGCCGCACGGGCGGCAGAAGCCGATCTTGAGCGCGCCAAAGTAGACGCTGAAGGCCCCGATATCCCCATGCTGAAACGCGCTTATGAGCGCGCACAGCGCATGGCCAAGGATGGCGTGGTTTCTGAATCGGCGCTGGACGACGCGCAAAAAAACTATGAATTAGCCGTTAACAAGCAGCAATTGAGCAAGGCGAACGTGGTCACCGCCACATCGAAGCTGAAACAGGCTGAAGCACAGGTGGCGCAGTCCCGCGCACTGCTTGCCCAGGTAGAAAGGGAGTATCAGAACTCAACCATCGTGTCGCCGATTGATGGCGTGGTGCTTTCTCACGACGTTGAAGTTGGTACGGCCGTCAGCTCCATCCTGGTGCTGGGATCTTCCGCTACGCTGGTCATGACGCTGGGCGATACTCGCGAAGTTTATGTTAAAGGCAAAGTCGACGAGTCCGACATCGGCAAGGTCTATATCGGTCAGGCTGCGCGCATTAAGGTTGAGTCCTACAAAGACCGCACATTTTCCGGCAAAGTAACCAAGATATCGCCCATGGGTGTGGAAAAAGATAACGTCACCACTTTTGAAGTGCGCGTCTCCATTGATAACGCAAAGGGCGAGTTGAAGTCGCAAATGACGGCCAACGCCGAGGTCCTGCTGGAAGAGCATAAGGGAATCCTTATGGTCCCGGAAGGCGCGCTGATTTACGACAAAGACCGCAAAGCTTCCGTCGAAGTTCCCGAGCCGAGCGCAAAAGACGGACGCAAAAAACTGCCTGTGACCGTGGGAATCTCGAACGGATCCAAGACTGAATTGCTTTCCGGCCTGAATGAAGGCCAGCAGGTCATCCTGCAATAACCTCGATTTAAATTTGGAGGCAAACATGAAATCAGTGAAATTTCTGGCGCTGGGGATTTGCGCGTGCATAGTGCTTCCGTTGAACGCCGCCACAACCGGCCATTTTGAACGGACCCTGCAGGTGAGCGGAACGGTGGAACTGGAAGTAACTTCCGGCTCAGGCAATATTAGTATCCACCAGGGCGGAGCGGGAACAGTAGCCGTGACGGCCAAAATTCATGGCAACAATGGGACTTCATGGCTGTTCGGCAGTGGCAACATAGAGGAGCGGATTCACAAGATCGAACAGAACCCACCGATTACGCAAACCGGCAATATCATCCACATTGGCCGGTTTGAAGATCGCGACCTGGCCAGAAACGTTTCTATCGATTATGACGTTACTGTTCCGCCGCAAACACGGCTCACGTCGCATACGGGCTCCGGCGACCAGACAATCAGCGGCCTGCAATTACCCATGACGGCAAAAACCGGCTCCGGCAATGTGACTGTGGATCGCATTTCTGGCGAAACACGGGTCAGTTCAGGCTCTGGAGATTTGAAGATCAACTCAGTCAAAGGCATTTTGTATGCTGACACCGGCAGCGGCAATATTCACGCCGACGATATCTCTGGCGACGTATTCGTCAATACAGGCAGCGGCGATGTGGAAGTCCGGCAGAGCGCCGGCGGAAGCGTGAAGGCGCAGACAGGGTCGGGCAACATCCGGCTGCACGGAGTAAAAGGTGGCCTGCGCGCCGATGCTGGCAGCGGCGATATCCAGGCTGAAGGCGAACCAACTTCTGACTGGCGGCTGGGCGCGGGCTCCGGCAACATTACCCTAAGAGTCCCTTCGCAAGCATCTTTTAACCTTGATGCCCGCACTTCTTCAGGAACGCTCCGATTCAATAACCACCAGGTTACAACTCAAGGCACCCTGGTCAAAAACCACATTCAAGGCAAGGTGGGAAACGGCGGTGTGCTGTTGGACATCCATACTGGGTCGGGCGATATCGAGCTTCAATAAGGTCTTTAGGTTGCACCGCCTTTAGCTGATTTGGCCGGATTTCTAAGGCCAAACAGCCATTCACGGCGGTGCAATCGAAAGCCAAAAATGCTGACCTTAGCCATAATTGAAGCTATGACTGATATTGCAGGATGAGAGAAACCAGCCATCTCTTCTGCCTATGGGTGCCATTTAAAAGACGAAACCTGAGTTCATAGTCCAAAACTATGGCTTGCATCAAGAAAATCACTGATTCTGAGAAGTTCTAATTTTGTTCCAACTCTCCTCTAATCCTCCGGCCTCATTCTGGCTTTGTTCGGCGGATTACTTTAGTAACCAGCAGACCCTGTCTTAAACCATAGGGCCAGCCTATATCACTCAAAGTTCCCGCTCCGGGCAATCAGGCTACGCAGGCTGGTTGTATAGGGCACTTAAGAGTCCAGGGATTCGTGTGCAAAGACAAGGCGAGTATTGCTCTGTGTCTTCGCTTGCGATAACCCGCTCTTTCCAACCCCATCAACATTGCAGCTGCCATGTAGCAAGTGGATACAGGGCCGGCTTTTCGCGCCCGCAAATCACCTTGCGGATGCGCGGGGAGACGTTCGTCCAAAAATCCCGCCTGATCACAATGCAGACGGAAAGGATTAGGACGATGGATCTCCGGGAAAACAGATTCACAGAGCAAACGATCGCGAGGCGAATCGGCGAATGGTCAGAATCGCCGGCTTTAACCATTGAGGCTCCTGGCGCACGCGATTATCTGGCTGGGTTGATGCGCGCAGTCGCACAAACTCTGTCGCCATCGTCTGTTCGCAGCTTCTTTAGTGAACTGGATGCCACTGATCCAGTGCTTTCCCGTCTGGGCTGGGGCCTTCTGCTGGTAGTGCCGGTCTTCGCGGCACTGGCATTCTTTGTTCCGGGAGCGGCCCTCGTGAATCCGTGGATCAAGCCCATTAAATTCGCAATGTCTTTTTCGACTTTTGCTTCCACCATAAGCCTGTTATTGCTGGCATTGCGGATACCAAAATGGCAGCTCACGCTGGCTCGGCGCGCCATTGCGGCAAGCGTTTCGCTGGAAATCCTGAGCTTGGCTGCGCAGGCGTGGCGCAGCGCTTACCACATTTCAGGACAATCGTTCTTGGACACTTCCCTTGCCCAATTGACCAACAGCATGGTCATGTTCAACACAGCAATCGTATGCTGGATGCTGGCGCTGTTCTGCGCCAACCGCGTACAGACGGACCGGATCGATTGGCCCATGGTTGCTGCGATTCGATACAGCATTATGATTTTCCTGGCCGGCAACGCTATTGGGGGATATATGCTGGCGCGCGGCTCACACACCGTTGGCGTTGCCGATGGCGGTCCGGGACTTCTTTTTGTGAATTGGAGCATTATTGGCGGCGATCTGCGCATTGCGCATTTCATTGCCATTCACGCGATTCAGATTGTGCCGCTGTTCGCTTATCTCCTGTCGCAAATGTCGCCAATTCTGCCGGTTAAGCACCGCAGGATAGCAGCCGGCACATTAGCATTGGCTGTAAGCATCGCCGTGGGAGCAACGTTTGTTCAGGCAGCATTGGGACATCCGCTGCTTTCGCTTCGGTAATGATCGCAACGGCAACTGAGAGTTACCGGCGTCATAAATTAAACGCGAAATTCACAGCGCCTCAGACGTACTAAAACCAAAGGGGGCATCCTTGCCCCTCCAACTCCGTCTTCGCCAGTGAAAAGCTCTCAGAAGACTGGGAGGGCGGCCTTGCGCGATTGCTCTTCTTTCCCTAACATGTTATAAAAGCAAGTTTTACTGGACTGGCCAGGACAACGGAAGCAGGGCTTCTGCAAGGGCCAGCCAATGATTCCAACGCGGCCAAGCCTCAAACCACTTGTTCTTGATGTGGAAGCGCGATTCGGGAATTGCCGGTAAAACGTGGTTAATCGATAAAGTCCACATTACTTAGACTCTTTGGAGGATTTACATATGCACACCTGGCTCGCAACGGGCCTGATGGGCCGCGTAATCCGCTCGCGCCGGACCCTGGCGTTGGTGGTCGTGTTGGCCGTTCTAGCATTCGCCCTTCCCGTGGCATTTGCCCAGCAGGGGCAGGCCGCGTCGCCAGCTTCGCAGGTTGCAGCCGCTGTAACCCCGCAGGCCGGCGCTGCAACTCAGGAAACCGCTCCTGCCAAACCCGTCTCGGAAGCCGCCGGAGAGGCCAATCTCAAGCTGCCGGACATGAAGGGTGTTTCTTTCTTGGGTGATTCCACCAGCGGCTATAACCTTTTGAGGATCGGGTTAATCTTTTGCGGACTGGGTCTGCTCTTTGGACTGACCATCTACATGCAGCTGAAAAACGCGCCGGTCCATCGCTCGATGCGTGAAATTTCCGAGCTGATCTATGAGACCTGCAAAACCTATCTGGTCACGCAGGGCAAATTCATTCTGATCCTGGAAGCATTCATCGCGGTTGTGATTGTTCTTTACTTTGGCGTCCTGCAACACAACGATGCGTCCAGGGTCGTGATCATCCTGCTATTCAGCCTGGTGGGAATCGCCGGCAGTTATGGCGTGGCATGGTTCGGCATCCGCGTGAACACATTCGCCAATTCGCGGACGGCGTTTGCCGGGCTGCGCGGCAAGCCCTATCCGATCTATGCCATCCCGCTCAAGGCTGGCATGAGTATCGGAATGATGCTGATCAGCGTTGAATTGCTGATCATGCTCTGCATTCTGCTTTTTATTCCGGGTAGCCTTGCGGGGGCCTGCTTCATCGGCTTCGCGATCGGCGAGTCCCTGGGCGCGGCGGCCCTGCGTATTGCTGGCGGCATCTTCACCAAGATCGCCGATATCGGCTCCGATCTGATGAAGATCGTTTTCAAAATTAAGGAAGATGACGCCCGCAACCCCGGCGTGATCGCGGATTGCACTGGCGACAACGCCGGCGACTCTGTTGGCCCCAGCGCTGATGGCTTTGAGACGTATGGCGTGACTGGCGTGGCCCTGATTACTTTCATTCTCCTGGGCGTCCATGATCCCAAGGTGCAGGTCCAGCTTCTGGTCTGGATCTTCGTCATGCGCATCATGATGCTGGTATCGAGCGCGGTTTCTTATTTTGCCAATGAGGCTTTCGCCAAGGCAAAGTACGGCAACTCTGACGTAATGAACTTTGAAGCGCCTCTGACTTCGCTGGTTTGGCTCACTTCAATTGTTTCGATTGTCCTTACGTTTGTGGTTTCCAAAATGATTATTCCCGAGCTGGGTGGAAACGATACTCTGTGGTGGAAGCTTGCTGCCATCATTTCCTGCGGCACGCTTGCCGGCGCTATTATCCCCGAACTGGTCAAAGTGTTTACCTCAACCAGTTCAGCTCACGTGAAGGAAGTAGTTACGTCTTCGGAAGAAGGCGGGCCATCACTGAACATTCTTTCCGGGCTTGTGGCCGGCAACTTCTCCGCCTATTGGCTGGGAATCAGTATCGTCGCCCTGATGGCAATTGGCTTTTACATCAGTAACTACGGTCTTGGTGCAATGTATCACGGAGCCCCGCTCATGTTGGCACCTGCGGTGTTTGCCTTTGGCCTGGTTGCCTTCGGCTTCCTCGGCATGGGGCCGGTAACCATCGCAGTCGATTCCTACGGTCCAGTAACGGACAACGCGCAGTCAGTATATGAGCTGTCGTTAATCGAACACGTGCCCAATGTCGCTGCCGAAATAAAAAAAGAGCACGGCTTTGACCTGAACTTTGAGCGGGCCAAACATCTGCTGGAAGAGAATGACGGCGCCGGCAATACGTTTAAGGCCACGGCAAAACCCGTGCTGATCGGGACGGCCGTAGTGGGCGCGACCACCATGATTTTTGCCATTATGATGTCGCTCACAGACGGGCTCACCCGGCACACGGAAAATCTATCACTGCTGCATGCGCCATTCGTTCTTGGCCTGATCACCGGTGGCGCAATTATCTACTGGTTTACCGGGGCTTCCACGCAGGCGGTGACCACGGGTGCATACCGCGCAGTGGAATTCATTAAGAAAAATATCAAGCTGGAAGGCGTGGAGAAAGCCTCTGTTGAAGACAGCAAGAAAGTCGTGGAGATCTGCACCAAGTACGCGCAGAAGGGCATGTTCAATATTTTCCTGACTGTGTTCTTCGCCACGCTGGCTTTTGCCTTCATTGAGCCGTTTTTCTTTATCGGCTACCTGATTTCCATCGCGGTCTTTGGTCTCTACCAAGCCATCTTCATGGCGAACGCCGGCGGCGCCTGGGACAATGCCAAGAAAATCGTGGAAGTGGTGCTAAAGCAGAAGGGCACGCCGCTGCACGACGCTACGGTAGTAGGAGACACAGTGGGCGATCCGTTTAAAGATACGTCTTCCGTGGCGCTGAACCCGATTATCAAATTCACCACGCTTTTCGGCCTTCTGGCTGTGGAGTTGGCAGTGAAGATGACGGCGGAAAACGGCAGCACGCTCACGACGGTCCTTGCTGCTGTGTTCTTCCTGGTATCAGTAGTCTTTGTGTTGCGGTCTTTCTATGCCATGCGTATTGGCACGGAAAAAGACTCGCGTGCTTCCAAGGCTGCGGCCTAAGCGCTTGCAGAAATAAAAAGCCCGCCGGCAAAAACGGCGGGCTTTTTTATCCAAATATTTTTATCCAAATATTAATGTGGGTAAGGCGGAACGGGGGTGGGGAGTTCCTGCTTTACCGGTTGTCCTACGGACTCTTTCATCTTTTCTTTCACTTTTTTCGCCAGCTTCTCAACGTCTTCGGCTTTGCGAACTACTTCAAGCGACAACAGATTTTCATTGCTCTTGTCCACTGCGGCTTTCAGCTCAGTGGCAAGCTGAAAAAGCTTTTCAGTATCGTTGCGAATATCCTGCTGTCTTTTTTTATTGGCTTCGCGCGCCATCCGGTCCTGCATTTCTTTTTGCGCCGGATCCTGCCTTGTTTCAATCTGCGGACCGGCAGCGGGCGCCGGAGTTGCCGCTAAAAGCATGCCAGACATGACCAGGACAAAGCTGCCGGCGGTGATTATTTTTCCCAACACAAGAGTGACCTCTTTCAGGATTTAAGACTTAGCCGCGATTATAAAATTATCCCAGGCCTCATGCTTCATGGAATGCAGATAGTTAATGGGCCCCGCCCCTGAGCATACTGTCATTCAGGCGATGGCGAACCCGTCTGGCCAGCTTCTCCAGTTCATTTGCTTTGCGCACAGCTTCGGGCGGCAGCGATGATCCATCAGCGGCTTCGGCATATTGCTTTAATTCGGCTGCCAGAGAAACCATCTTCTGCATGTCATCACTGTTGTCGCGGTGCATCCGTTCATTTGCTTCCTTCTGGCGCAGCAGTTCAAATCGTCGCTCTACGCGCGGATTAACGTTCGGAATATTGATCTGGGCTCCGGGCGCGGCTCCTGAACCGCCGGCTTCAGCAGTGGTCGTAGAGATAGACAGGCACAGGGAAATGCACAGGCCCACTAGCCAGGTAGGGTTAAGCCCCATAATGTCCCCCACGGAAAAATAATGGCGGCATTATAGGACAGATTCCCTCGGCTATAATCCAGAATTAATCGGCATGGAAGAAAAATTCAGTAGCATCTGGCACGAGTGGCACAACTACCTGGTCGCCTGGACCCGTGATCGCGCTCCTAAGTTGCTGGTAATCCTGGTGATGGCGTTTATTTTCGTGCGCCTGCTCGGATTGATTACCCGCAAGCTGGTAGCGCTCACCGAGAAAAGCTCTCATGGGCCGGTCCGGGCGCAGCAGGTTCGCACGATCACGGGAGTGGTCCGCAGCGTGGGCGTTTTTCTGATCGTGTTCTTCACTGGCATGACCGCGCTCAAAGACGCCTTCAATATCAATATTGAACCGCTGCTTGCCAGCGCAGGCATTGCCGGACTCGCCATTGGTTTTGGTGCGCAAACACTGGTAAAAGACGTAATAAACGGCTTTTTTATCCTCATTGAAGACCAGTTTGAGGTAGGCGACACCATCCGCGCGGCAGGCGTAACCGGAGCTGTGGAAGAAATCACAATGCGTCGAACCACGCTGCGTGATAGCGATGGCACGCTGCACATTGTCCCGAACAGCGCGATTCAGATCGTCAGCAACATGACACGAGATTGGTCCCAGGTGACTCTCCATGTGGCGACCGATTACACCGAAAACAGCGACCATGTGGTTAGTGTGCTGGAGGAAGTGGCGCAAGAGTTTTATAACGATCCGGCTTTCAAAGCCGATCTAGTCGCAGAACCGCAGGTTCCAGGAATTGAACGCGTACGGGGCAATGAGGTCGACTACGTGATGCTGGTAAAGGTCCATCCGGGAAAGCAATACAACGTGGCGCGGGAACTGCGCCGCAGGATCAAGGTCTGCTTCGAAAAAAACAACATCAAGGCCGGCGCGCCCGCACAGGTTTACATTGGACAGATGCCGGCGAATAAGCAAGCTTGATTACGAAACAAGGAAATTAATCATGGATCTTGGACTAAAAGGCCGGGGGGTGATCGTTGCTGCATCCAGCCAGGGAATCGGGTTGGCGACTGCCGAAGCGTTTGCCCGCGAAGGCGCTCAGGTGGCCATGTGCGCTCGCACGGAAAAGACTCTCGTCGAGGCTGCTGATAAACTGCGCAGCCAGACCGGCGCGGAAGTTTACGCTGAAGCGCTGGATGTGACTGATGCCAACGCAGTCCAGCGCTTTACTGAGCAGGTGGCCAAGCGGTTCGGCCGGATCGATGTATGCGTGGCCAACGCAGGCGGGCCACCGGCCAAGAATTTCCTTTCGATTTCCGCCGAGGAATGGCATAAAGCTGTTGACCTTAACCTGATGAGCACCGTGCATCTCGCCAAAGCGGTGATTCCCTACATGCAGCGCCATCGCTGGGGCAGGATCATTACGATCACATCGATTTCCGTAAAGCAGCCCATCGCTGATTTGGTGCTTTCGAATTCGGTGCGTGCGGCGGTAGTAGGACTCGTAAAGAGCCTGTCGAATGAGTTTGGCAAAGACGGAATTCTGGTCAATAACGTTGCGCCAGGCTATACGGCAACAGAGCGGCTACAGGAGCTGGCGCAGGTCCGTGCGCTGGCTGCCGGCCGCTCATCCCAGGAGATATGCGATACATGGGCTGCGGAAACGCCGGTTAAAAGGCTGGGCAATCCCAAAGAGATTGCAGAGGTTATCGTGTGGCTGGCGTCGGAACGAGCATCCTACGTGACCGGTCAAACCATTTTAGCCGATGGCGGCATCTACCGGGGCTTGTAGCGGCCCTGCCGTTCCCAAAACAGAACTGCCTCTACTCAAAATCGGTTGTAACGTGCTCATTTATTTACATCTGAGAGCCTGTGGAAATGCATCTCACTCCAAGAATGGCCATCCTATTTGTAACTGCGGTCGCGTTTATCGCGCTGTTTACCACGTGGTACGTCGTCTCATTGCGCCGCAAGCGTGAGAAGGCCAGGGAAATTCTGCGCTGGATTCAGGCTTCACTGGCGGGACGGGGCCACGTCGTCGGCATTTCATGGACGGCAGCATCTCGCTTTCGCGTCCCGTTGCGGCTCACGTGCGGTGTCTTTCGGAGCGCATGGGTTCTTGTGGAAATGCGAACGCACGAAACTCCGGTACACTGGCTGATCCAGAAAATCAGCAGCCCGCGGGAGGTACTCACTTTCCAGGCCGATCTGGATTTTCCTCCCACGTTTTCTCTTGAGATGCAGAATTTCCGCTGGTTTGCGCGCAGCAGCCGCAAAGCGGAAATCGAGCGGCCAGGATGGCAATTCGAACGTTTGCCGTCTGTGATGATCACCACAAAGCCAGAAAGCCAAAGAGAAATCGCCAGCACCATGACGACACTCAGCCGGGGCGACAACGGCGAGTTCCTTGAAGTAAGGTTCCAGCGCAGCTCACCTCATTTTTCCGCCACTCTCCCCTTAGACGCGCTGGCCCCGGGCGCTCCGGCCCGGACCTATATACTGGATGCAATGAGAGAGATGGCCGGCAGCGCGGCGTTTTCTTAGGAATTCGCCGTCTTTCATAACCGAGTTCCTCACGCTTCCGATACAGCACCGCTCAGCGCGCGACGAGCTATTTCGCCGTGGCTTGGAGTCCCGTTGGGTGCGACGAACAAAATCCGGTGGTTGACTCCAGAGGAAAGGCACAAATGCAGCCGGTGGAGCAAGGTTTCACACTGCTGCAGCTTCCTTTACAAGCGGCAAACCCCCTGCTTTCCGTGCTTAGCTGACGCGCAGAAACCGTTCCCGCACACAGAACGACAGTAACGATTGCTGCCAGCAACGTATTCTTGATAATCCTCTTATTGCGCATGTTTGATTTCCTTTCATGTTCCGGTGTGCGCCAGACAGGCACAACTGTGGGACAAATCCGTCCTTTTGATCTTCTTACCTGATCGCTCCGGTTCTTTTTCCAAGCTGAACCATTAGCCAGCTATCTTCCCGGCTTGGCTGCGATGAAATTACATGTGCCTGACGTGAATCCGGGCTGAATGACGCATCCGCAGCCCAGAATATTAGGGCAAGGGTGTTTCTTATTGTCGCAGAAGCCGCGACAGGTAGTGGTCTGAACATTCAGGGATAACTGGCGGGCGGAAACGCTCCCCGCGCCGAGAACGCCCATGACCAATACGCTGAAAAGCGTTGTTTTGATCTTCTTGTTCATGGTTGTTCCTTGTTCAATTACCGGACGGGAGACTTGACGGTTTGGCTGCAATGAACCCGCATACGCCTGTGGTGGCGCTGGGGTTGTTGAAGACGCATCCGCAGCCCAGAACGTTGGGGCAGGGTGATGTCCTGGTGCAGAAATGGTGCTGGCAAGTCGTGTCCTGAACATTCAGAGACAACTGCCGAGCGGAAACAGTTCCCACGCAGAGAACAGCGGTGACAATGGCTGCCAGAAACGTGTTCTTGATGGTCTTGTACGTCATAAATTTGCACTCCTTCGACGAGATTTAAAATGTCGCGCGCTGCTGGATGCTGAAGCAATTTTGCCGCCGCCCGTACGCTGTTTCAGGTCGGCAACGGCGGAGTCAGTCATCACCCCTGTCCAGACCTTCTCTACTTTTCCAGCAGGATCAAGAAGAATGGTCTGCGGCGTCAGTTGAAAGTGGTAATTCAACATCACATGGGGTTCGACTTTTTCAAAAACCGGCAGCTCTGTGAGCTGGTGCTGGGAAAGAAACGGAGCCTTTGAAGTTGAGGTCACATCCACTCCCACCGGGCGGACTGCCGAATGATCCAGCGCCGAAATCACCTGCTCCCACTTTGGCCAGTTTTGTTCACAGAAAGGGCACGTTGGAGAAAAAACCAGTACCAAAACTTTCCTCGGGTCTTTTCCGTAGAGCACTTCAACCGGCTTTCCTTCGGCATCAAAGCCCCGCAAGTCCGGCATCTGTGTACCGGTAGCAAGCTCCAGGGCGGGTGGAGGTTGTGAGAGCTGCGCTTTCAATTGCCGGTTCTGATGGATCAGGGCTATGTTTGCCGCCAGCAACACAACACAACAAGCCGATATCGCAACATTCCACTTCATGTTCTGTTTCCTCGCGAAGTCATGAGGGGAAAAGTTATTGCCAACCCGGTTTGAATCTTAGCAAGTTTTGAATCGTGCATGACCGAATCAGCTGAAAAAATCGAGTAACTTAGTTCCAATTTGGCACGAATGGATGGAGTATCGGAAGCATCGGGGCCGTCGCTCGTTTTCTTGCACGATAATCAGCAATGGACCTGCTACTTGGTGCCACTGACATCAAAATATTCCGCACACCTGGCAATTGAAACGCGCCGTTCTGCAATAGCGGCGTTGCCAGTGACAAGAAACACTTTAGGACAGCGTCCAATTCGTTCGGCCTTGTCCTTCCGGCCCGACGATTACACAAGTATTACAATCCGTCCGCCCCCCGGCTGGTAGGCTTGAATCAAATGATTAAGGCAGGCACGAACCACCAAGGAGACTCACACTCGTGAATTTTTTCAAGCGGGATAGAACGTTTCGGGAACCCATCGGGAAGCTCACCACTTTTTTCATGGTCGCATTTCACATAGGCGCGGTGGCAGCGCTTTTCATGTTTACCTGGAAGGCCTTTTTCATCTCGCTGTTTTTGTGGTGGGTTGCCGGCAGTCTCGGCATTGGCATTGCTTATCACCGGCTGCTTACGCACCGCGGTTTCAAGACCTATAAGTGGTTCGAATATTTCATCACGTTCTGCGCCACGCTGGCGCTGGAAGGCGGCCCGTTTTTCTGGGTAGCGACGCACCGTGTCCATCACCAGAATACTGACGTGGAAGGCGATCCGCACTCGCCGCGCGATGGCGGCTTCTGGGCGCACATGGGCTGGATCATTACCGGGCGCACGCTGCACAACCATTCCGCCGCGCTGCTTCCTTATATTCCCGATCTCCGCAAAGATAAGTTCCACACGTTCATCAGCAAGTGGCATTGGGTTCCGATCACCGCACTTGGTATCGGCCTGGCGATATTCGGCGGCTGGTCTGTAATGTTCTGGGGTATTTTCTTTCGCACAGTGATGGGCTTGCATTTTACCTGGTTGGTGAATTCCGCCACGCATATGTGGGGCTCACAGCGTTTCCTAACCGGAGACACCTCGAAAAACAGCTTCTGGGTCGCGCTCCTTACGTTTGGCGAAGGCTGGCACAACAATCATCATGCTCATCCTCAGGCGGCCCGCCACGGGCTGGCGTGGTATGAAATCGACCTGAACTGGTACGGCATCTGCGCCCTGCGCGCCATGGGCCTTATTTGGGACGTGAAAGCGCCCAAGCTCAAAGATGCGGTAAAGATCAAGCCCGCCAAAGTGCCGCTGGAAACATTCTCCGCGACCGCTTCAGGCGACGATTAAAACCGGCTCTTGGTACTTGGTATTTGGCATCGTCCGAACCTGGACACCGTCAAACCAAGTACCGATTACCAAGTACCCGACCTTCAAGAATCCATCCTTCTTTCTGACAGGCTGCTTCCTTTACAATTTCTTCAGCCACCATGCGCATCAGAAGCCGCGCCAGGACAATTGCGTTCTTTATCACGCTGGGCTCATGCCTGGTAGGGCTGGCCATTTATCTCAACATTGTCTGGCTGGTGCATAACTGGCGCAATGTGGTGCCGATGGTGCTGGGCATCATCTTCTTCAGCCTGATTATTGCCGGGCTGGTGCTCTACACCATCTTTCTTGTTCGAGAAATCCGCCGCAGCGAGCAACAGGATAGCTTCCTGAATGCCGTTACTCACGAGCTGAAGACGCCCATCACGTCCATCCGCCTTTATCTGCAAACGCTGGAGCGCCGAACGCTGAGTGAAGACCAGCGACGCGATTTTTACCGTCTGATGTTGGATGACACTGACCGTCTTATGGGAACGGTGGACCAGGTGCTGCGAGCCGGTGAAATTCGCCAGCGCCGTTCGCGCGATCACTGGAAAGACGTGAACTTCACGGCCATCGTGGAAGAAAGCCTGGAACTCGCCCGGCTTCGCCATCACCTTTCTTCCGATGCACTGCGTTTTGGCGATGTGCCGCCGGAGCCGATCACGCTCCTCGGCAATTCTGAAGAATTGCGGACAGCGGTGGGCAATCTGATTGAGAATGCGGTGAAATATTCCGGCCAACAGCCTTCCATCAGCGTGGACGTAACAACACCAAATATTGATACGGTGATCCTGCGCATTCACGACGAGGGAATCGGGATACCGCGCAACGAATTGAAGCGTATTTTCAAGCGCTTCTATCGTGTGCATAGCCAGGCTACCGGCCAGGTTAAAGGAACCGGGCTGGGACTGTTCATTGTTCGTTCCATTGCGCGCCGCCATGGCGGTGAAGCATTCGCGGAAAGCGAAGGCGAGGGCCGCGGCAGCACATTCACTCTTCGCCTGCCACGGGTGTATCACGTATGAGCCGTATCCTGGTGGTGGAAGATGAATCACACATTGCCGAGGGACTGCGCTTCAACCTCGAAGCGGAAGGTCATTCCGTGGAGATTGCGGGCGATGGTGAAGATGCCCTGGATCGCATGCTGGTCAAGAACCAACCTTTTGATCTGGTGTTGCTGGACGTGATGCTTCCCGGCATGGATGGATTCGCTGTTGCACACGAGCTGCGTCAACGGCAAAATTTTGCGCCGATTATGATGCTGACGGCACGGGGCCGTCCGGAAGACGTGTTGAAGGGGTTTGAATCCGGCGCAGACGACTATCTGCCCAAACCTTTTAATCTGGATATCCTTGTGGCGCGTGTAGGCGGGCTGCTGCGGCGAAAGAATTGGCTGCAGACGGTGAGCGAACCTACGCCACAATCCCCTGCGGACGAATTTACCTTTGCAGGCAAGACGGTCGATTTCCAAAAACTGCAGTTACGCAATGGCAAGCAGGTATTCCAGCTCACATTGATGGAAACAGAGCTGCTCCGCTACCTCATCCGCAACGCTGGGCGTCCGGTTACGCGACGGGAAATTCTGGAGCAGGTCTGGAACCTGAAAGAAGACACCGATACCCGCGCGATCGATAACTTTATCGTTCGCCTGCGCCGCTACATTGAAACTGATCCCACCAAACCGAAGCACCTGATTACCGTCCGTGGACTCGGCTACCAATTCGTCGATAAACCGAATAATACCTAGATTGATGGCCTAATTTGACGTTTTCTGCATCTATTCCTAATAACACCAGCCTCAACCCCCGTTGTGACTGGGGTGTTGGTTTTCGGCCCAGGAGAGCACGTGACCCAGCGAGTCGGATTTGCCCCTTTTGTTCTAATCATCTTGTTCGTTTCCGTCTGCGCATTTTCTCAAAGCCTTCCAGATATAGGATCAGTGAAAGATTTACCTGCGACTCAATCGCCGTCACCTAAGTATCAGCGGCTTGCTCCACTCTCCATTAATTCGCAAGCTGCTGGTGGCCGCGCTGCCACGATTCAACAAGGGACGTTCGGCCTTCCTTTTAGCCGCGCAAATGTTATTTCAGTTCCGACTTTTGCAGCGTCATTCATCAGCCGCGGCAAAACCTGGCAACTCAACATGATGGGGACGGCTCCGTGGAATGGGGCTTCAACCACTATTCCGGCAAAGATTGTGGCCGTTTCGCTCCGGTTGCAAAACGCGAATCTTGTTACGTTCACCAATGTTTCAGTTGCGCCGTTCATAACGCCTACTCTAAATTCACCTAACTTCCAGGCCGCCAATTATTCCAGTGGCGCCGGCATCCAGTTTGCCGACGCCGTGCAGCGCGCCGAATTCTTCCGCAAGATGAAAGCCGGCTGGCATACCAACCTGCGTCCGGCCGCTGTCGTCCACAGCATTACCATCACCGTGCCGCGCTTTATCACCGTGAATGTAAATGGCTTCAGCACGCAGGTGCAGACCTATTTCACAGAAAAAGCCAGCGACGGCCACACGGCGGTTTTTCTTCTGGACCAGTTTTTCAATCAGCAGATTTCCAACATCGTAGCCAATGAAATCAATGCTGGACGATTCAGCACCAACGCGCTCAACATCGCGCTGTTTCCCAATACCTTCCTCTTCTCTCTCAATCCAGAGGGCGGTGTGGGAGCCTGCTGCACCCTTGGATTCCACACGTTCTTTACTGATTCGGGAGTGCCAAAAGAATCGCGCTGGATATTTGCTTTTGCCAGCTGGATCTCTCCCGGCGTCTTCACCGGATTCCAGGATGTGACCGCGCTCAGCCATGAGATTTCTGAGTCGCTCAACGATCCATTCGTCGATAATCAGGTTCCGGCGTGGCAGTTTCCCAACGAATCCGGCACCTGCCAGGACAACCTTGAAACTGGCGATCCGGTTGAAGTGCTTTCAAATCCAAGTTTCCCAGTGCACGTCTCCGGCATGACTTATCATCCACAGACGGAAGCGCTGTTGCAATGGTTTGAACAGAAATCCACTTCCACGGCCATCAATAACGCGTTCAGCTATCCCAATACGGAAACACTCACGCGAGGCGCAACAGCATTTGGTCCGCTTACTTGTCCCTAGAGTTGGAAGCGGTCAGGCTTTCACGGCCACAGCAAGTCCATCTCTTAATGGCAGGATAGTGGTAAAGAAATCTTTCATCGCATACAAGCGTTGGTTGAATTCCTGAATGGCCTTGGTCGTTTCGTCTTTTGGTTCGGACTGCGTCACGAGCCCGGACCAGAGGACATTATCGGTAATGAAAAGGCCGCCGTGGCGAAGATGGTTCGGAACCATATCCAGCACACGCGGGTAATATTCCTTGTCCACGTCATTAAATATGATGTCGAACTCGCGCTGGCGTTGCGCCAGCTGCTCCAGCGCATCACCCACGCCAATGTGGATTCTTTCCGCCATGCCTGCCCGGCGAAAATATCCATTGGCCTCGTCGGCATTTTTGGGATCGCCGTCGGTATAGAAAACTTCTCCGCCCTCGCCCACGGCACGCGCAAACCACAGCGTGGAGTATCCAATGGCCGAACCCAACTCAAAGACTTTCTTGGCATTGATAAGCCGCGCATATTGGAATAGCACGCGACCTACCGCCGGTCCGACGATAGGAATATCGCGCTTGGCGGCCTGCGCTTCCATCTCCTGCAGCACAGAATCGCGCGGTGGGAGAATGGAAAGCATGTACTCATCGACTGCGGATTCAGTGATTCCGGGCATGGCCACGCTCCAAAACGTAGAGACCTAGCATGCTACGTCTCTACTCTTATCAATTTTGTGATCTCTACGAAATCGTCTCTCCCGGCTTCATCGTGATCAACTCTGTCGTTACGCCGCGGGCCTTCAGTTCCTTCTGAAAGGCCTCTGGCGTACCGGTGAGTAGTGGGAACGTTCCATAGTGCATTGGGATGACCGCCTTGGGCTTGAGCAGAGTGCATGCATAAGCAGCTTCGCGCGGGCCCATGGTAAAAAGATCACCGATTGGCAGCATGCAAAGGTCAGGCGCATACAATTCGCGGATAATGGCCATATCGCCAAAGACGCAGGTGTCGCCGGCGTGATAAAGCTTGAGACCGTTTTCAAATTCGATAACGTAACCGCAAGGCTCGCCGCCGGGAACTGACGTTCCGCCATCGTCGATTGTGTTGGAGTGATGGGCATTGACCATGGTGACTTTGATATCGCCCACCTGCTGAGTGCCGCCCTTGTTCATGGGCGCAATCTGCTTGGCGCCCTTCTGCTGTACAAAGGTGCAGAGCTCGTAAATGCTCACAACCTTAGGATTATGTTTCTTGGCCAGTTCCACAGCGTCGCCAAAGTGGTCACTGTGTCCGTGTGAAATCAGCATGTAGTCAAGCTTGTCGATTTTCTTTTTGTCAGCTGGCGTGGAGGGATTGCCGGTAACCCAGGGATCGAGAATCACCGTTTTGCCGCCGGGGGTTACCACCAGAAATGTTGCGTGTCCGAGCCATGTAATTTTGATTCCGTTCAGGTTCATGGATGCGTCCTTTGATATGAAGCTGGAATTTTAGAACAGGTATTTTGTATTTGGTACTTGGCTGTCTGCGGTGGCCGCACTCAGTATGGATCGAATTGGATATGAATGCGATGCCTTGGAAAATCACGAATATGCGAAAATATTTGGCCAAATACCAGTACTAAATACCCGGCGCTAGCCGCCGCCCTTCCACCCCTTATACCCGCCGGCCAGTGACATCACATTCTTGAACCCCATCTTTTTCAATGACTGCGCTGCCAGGGCGGAGCGTCCACCACCGCCGCAATAGCAAACAATGGGCTGGTTCTTGTCAGTGGTAATGGTATCGATCTTGTATTCGAGTTGGCCGCGCGGCAGCGGTTTCGATCCGGCAATCGCGCCTTCAGCCACCTCGTCCGGCTCGCGGACGTCCAGGAGCGTGAAGTTCTGCTTTTCGGCTTGCATGCGTTTCAGCTCGGCGGGATCGATTTCTTTGATTTCGCGCTTAGCTTCGTCAACAAGTTGTTTGTATTCAGGCAGTGGCATGGGGAAATTCTAAAACAGCTTCTAGCTACTGGCTACTAGCTGCTAGGCAGATCACGACCCTGGCGATTTTAAGCGTTTCGGCTCGGCTTGCACTTCGATATCGGGCAGAGGCAAACCGCGAATCTCAGCATTGCATAATTGGATTTAACGCTGCGCCAGACAATCCTAGGCAGCTTGTCTGATTAGCAGCCAGCGGCTAGGAGCAGCAGTTTTTTTGGCTAGCAGCCAGCGGCTAGCAGCTTTTTGATACAATCCCTCTTCCCCTGATGCCGACCAACATGAAAATCCTGATCTCTCGCACGCAGATTGCTGACGGAGTGGCCCGCATCGGCCAGCAGATTACCAGCGATTTTGCCGGAGAATCCGTCATACTGGTTGGCGTGCTTAAGGGCGCCTGTTTGTTCTTGAGCGATCTGGCCCGCCAGATCGAGCTTGATGCTACGTTTGATTTCATCGCCGTGCGCAGTTATGGCACGCAAAAAGAAAGCGCCGGCGAAGTCCAACTCATCAAGGATGTAACCACGCCGCTAGAAGATAAAAACGTGATCCTGGTGGAAGACATTCTCGATACCGGGCTGACCTTCAGCTTCCTCAGAAAGTTACTGATGGCACGCAAGCCGCGGACGCTCAAGTTCGCCGCGCTGCTGGACAAGCCCTCGCGCCGCCAGTTGCCCGTGCAGGCAGATTACACAGGCTTTAAGATTCCGGACGAATTTGTCGTCGGCTACGGGCTGGATTACGCAGAGCGCTTCCGTAACCTGCCGGACATATGCGTCTTTTCCGAAGATACGGCAAAGTAAAGACCAGTGAAGTAGTGATACAATCCATTCTGGATGTCACAGGTCCTGACAGATCCTCAGGTTTCCCTTCGGAACTGGCAAACGGTTGCCGGCTTCATTGACCATACCCTACTCAAATCAGAAACCACTGCAGATCAGATCGTGCGCCTGTGTGAGGAAGCGGCATGCTTCAACTTTGCGGCTGTTTGCGTCAATCCCTGGTGGATTGGCCTGGCTGTCTCAGTGCTGCATGGGACGCCGGTAAAGATTGCCGCCACCATTGGCTTTCCTCTGGGCGCAAACCACACCACGGTAAAACGCTTTGAGGCCGCCGAAGCCGTCCGCCTGGGCGCTAACGAAATTGATATGGTCATGAATATCGGCGCACTGAAATCAGGGGATCGGCAAGCCGTAATGAATGACATTGTGGCCGTGGCGGAAGTTGCGCATGGCAGCGGCGCCATTGTCAAAGTAATCCTGGAAACTCCGCTGCTTACGCTGGAAGAAAAAATTCTTAGCTGCCAGCTCAGTCTCGCCGCGAAGGCCGACTTCGTTAAGACCGCTACAGGCTTCTTCGGCTCGGCCACCCCGGAAGATGTTTCTCTGATGCGCGGTGTTGTTGGCGATCAGGCGGGCGTAAAAGCTTCCGGCGGCATTCGCACGGCTGCCACTGCCAACACAATGATCGATGCCGGGGCCAATCGCATCGGCGCCAGCGCCGGCGTGGCGATTGTCCGCGAACTCGGCGCACCAGAATTTACGCCCAAAGTGAAGACTTAGCACACAGCAAATTTGTCCTTTCGACGTATCCCATCCGTAACGGATTAAGGATATTTTTCTCAACTTTTTCTGCGCTGCTCCGTCACAATAGAAGCTCAATAATTTGCAGGAGGCATTACCGCAAGATGCGCAAGATTGTTGTCCTATTTACTTTTCTACTTTTCTCTATTGGCAGCTGGGCACAGAAAACCCGCGATATGAGCCATGAAGGCTCATCCGGCGATGTCTTTATTGGCTATTCGCTTCTCAACGGCGACACGCTCTCGCACGGCAGCGGATGGGAGGCCGCGCTGACCGGCAATCTGAACGACTGGTTCGGCCTGAAGGCTGATCTTGGCGGCAATTACAAATCATTTGCCGGCGGATCCGCGCGCGAGTACAACATTTTGTTTGGCCCACAACTCTCGCACCACGTAGATAGATTCAATGTATTCGTCCACGGATTGTTGGGCGTTGCTCATGCCAGCGCAGACGGCGGCCCCAGCAGCACCGGCGCGGGCTGGGTCCTCGGCGGTGGCGCGGATTACAACCTGAACTCCAACTTCGCCATCCGTCCGGTGCAGCTTGATTATCACGGCGCGCATCTCTTTTCCAATACTCAGAAAGACGCACGCTATTCCGTGGGCATCGTCTATCGATTCAAATAATTATTTGCTGCTGAACTCCACATCATCTCCAATCGCCCGGAAAAAATATCGCATTCCGGGCGATTGTCTTCTTCGGGCGGTGTTTTCCACCGTCTCGCGGGCAGCGCCTAACTGTTATCATCATGGATGGACCCAATGGCCACAACCACACCACCACCGCAGCGTGTTGACGTTGAAGCACTTCTAATTGAAGTGGCGGACGTTCTGAATACCACGCTTGATCTCGACACGCTCCTGCAGCGTGTGGCCGAGGTGGTGAAGCGCGTCATCGATTATGAAATTTTCTCCATTCTTTTGTTGAATGAGCGGGCACAGGAGCTGCGTTTCCGCTTTCAGATTGGCCATCTGCCTGAAGTTGCGGAGCGTATCCGCGTAAAAGTAGGCGAAGGCGTGACTGGCCGCGCCGCGCAGGAGCGCCAGGCCATTCTGGTCGATGACGTTTCCAAAGACACGGACTACATTGAGGCGGTTCCCCGCGTACGCTCAGAGCTGGCCGTGCCGTTGATCAACAAGAACCGCGTTATCGGCGTAATGGACCTGGAAGCACGAGAGCGCGGCTATTTTAAGGAAGAACATGCGCGGCTGCTCACGCTGATTGCTTCACGCATCGCGGTAAGCATTGAAAATGCGCGTCTGTACACACGGGTCGTCAAGCAGGCCGGCACTTTGGCATTGCTTAATGAGATTAGCCGCGATCTCACGTCGATCCTGAATGTTGATCAATTGCTCAAGCGCATCGGGGATCTGCTATTAAAAGTCATCGATTACCACATGTTTTCTATTCTGCTGCTGGACGCGACCAAGCAGAAGCTGGTGCACCGTTTTTCCGTCCGCTTTAAGGAAAACGTCCAGATTAAGCATGACATTCCGCTCGGTCGCGGACTGGTAGGCGCAGCGGCGCAAAGCAAAAAACCGGTGCTGGCACCGGATGTCGCTCGCGATCCGCGTTATATAAAGGCGAATCCTGAGACGCGTTCTGAACTTTGTGTCCCTCTTATATATAAGGACGAGGTCATCGGCGTTCTTGATCTGGAACACACACGCCGAGGTTACTTCACTGAAGACCATTTGCGCACTGTAAGCACCTTGGCGGCGCAGGTTGCTATCGCGATTGAGAATGCGACTCTGTATGAGCGCATCGCGCGTGAAGAGCAGCGCATGGAGCGCGATCTGGCCATGGCGCGGGAAGTACAGCACCATCTGCTTCCGCCAACGTGTCCCAGCATGCAGGGCGCAGAGCTAGCGGCGCGGTTCAATCCTGCGCATGCCATCGGCGGCGATCTCTATGATTTTCTCGATTACACGCTGCCTCGCGCCTGCATTGTGGTGGGCGACGTTAGCGGCAAAGGCGCGCCTGCTGCGCTTTACGCGGCTTTAGTTAGTGGTATTCTGCGCAGCCTGGCCCGCGACGAACCTTATCCCGCGGACATGCTGAATGCCGTTAATCGCTCGCTGAATCATCGTCGCCTGGACGCGCAGTACCTCGTCCTGACCTGTGCGCTTTGGGACGACGAGAAGCGCACGTTGCGCGTGGCCAACTCAGGAAATCCCCGCCCCATTTATTGCCATGATGGACATGCCCATATGCTGGAGGCGGCCGGCCTTCCATTAGGCATGTTTGAAGACGTCTCCCACGACGAAGTCACAATTCATGCCCAGCCGGGAGATATATTCGCCTTTTTTAGCGATGGCATTGTCGATGCCAGCAATTCAAAAGATGAACCGTTTGGCCGCAGCCGCGTCGAGCACGTGATTGCAAAGCACGCAGGCGGCACCGCGCGAGAGATTGTGGACGCAATCTTCAAAGCAACAGATGAATTCGCCGCCGGGGCTGAGGTCTTTGACGATCAGACCATGGTCGTTCTTAAAGTGAAGTAGACTGCCCGTTAAATATTCCCCATGACAGTGAATGGACGAGTTTCTAGTAAATGAGACGGTACTCCTTCTCATAGATTCACTCTCAACCAAGCAGTTCGTCCGCTGTCACGTCGTAATACCGAATCCAAACTTAAGCGCGGCGCTGTTCCAAGCCTCTTTGCGGGACGCAAGATCATAGGGTATTCTCCTCTATCCGCATCTCCAGGAGGGTACCGTGGATTCTTTCCAGCGTTGGGTCGTAGCTTTAGCGGCTCTGTGTTCGTTGTGGACAACATTCGTGAAAGCACAGACAGGCTCGCAGGTGGCAGGCAAGAAACATTCTGCACCAACGCTTATCGCGCAATTAGCAAATGCACGGACAAAGGCTGTTCGGTCAACGCCCCAGTCGCAACTTCCTGAATCTTCTTCTCTCCCTCCCGCCCTCCTTTCCTCCCTCCACTGGCGCTCCATTGGCCCGTACCGTGGCGGACGCACACGCGGCGTCGCTGGCGTGTCCAGCCAGCCCAACGTGTTTTACATAGGCGTGTGCAATGGCGGAGTGTGGAAGACCAACGACTACGGTCGTACCTGGCAGCCGATTTTTGACGACCAGCCCACCGGCTCCATCGGTGCGATTGCTGTCGCGGCGTCAGACCCCAATATCGTCTATGTCGGCAGCGGTGAGGGGCTGCATCGGCCGGACTTGTCGGTTGGCGATGGCATTTACAAATCGACCGACGCGGGCAAGACCTGGACGCACCTTGGCCTGCGCGATGGTCAGCAGATTCCGCAGCTCGCCGTCGATCCGCGCGATCCCAACAAGGTCTTTGCCGCAGTGGCGGGCCATCCGTACGGCCCAAACAAGGAGCGCGGCGTTTATCGCTCAACTGACGGCGGCCAGAACTTCCAGAAAGTCCTGCCCGCAGCCGACGACGAAAACATCGGCGCTTCAGATGTCCTGATCGATCCCAGCAATCCGGAAACCGTTTACGCCACGCTGTGGGAAGCGCGTGAAGGCCCGTGGGAAAATGGCGCGTGGAACGGCACAGGCGGCGGCATCTTCAAATCCACGGACGGCGGCCAGACGTTTACGCAGCTCGCCGGCGGCCTGCCCAAGGACATCATCCAGGCGCATATCGCCATTGCAGAAAGCAATCCTAACCGCCTGATCGCTTCGGTTGCGTCCAAGCCAAACAGTCTCGGGCTTTATCGTTCAGACGATGCCGGCGCAACATGGGCGCAGATCACCACGGACCCGCGCCCGGCGGGCAGAATCGGCGGCGGAGATCTTTCAGTGCCCCGCTTCAATCCCAAAGATGCTGACATGGTGATCGTCACCAGCACGGTCACGTGGAAATCGACCGACGGTGGCAAGACGTGGACAGGCTTTCGCGGCGCGCCCGGCGGCGACGACTACCAGAATCTCTGGATCAATCCCAACAATCCGCAAACCATGATCATGGTCAGCGATCAGGGCGCCATCGTTACGGTAAACGGCGGTGAGACCTGGAGCTCATGGTACAACCAGCCTACCGCGCAGATGTACCACGCGAATGCTGACAACGCTTTCCCTTATCGCGTGTGCGGCGGCCAGCAGGAAAGCGGTTCTGCATGCATTTCCAGCCGCGGGAATGATGGCGAGATCACCTTCCGCGACTGGCACCCGGTCGCAGCGGAAGAGTATGGTTACGTCGTCCCTGATCCGCTCGATCCCGACGTTGTCTATGGCGGCAAGCTTTCGCGCTATAACCGTCGCACCAATCAGGCGCAGAACGTTGTGCCCAGGCCTTTCCGCGCGCCGGATTATCGCGTGCTGCGCACTGAGCCTATCGTGTTCTCGCCGGTCAACCCGCACATCCTTTATTTCGCCGCCAATACTTTGTGGAAGACGATGAACGGCGGCCAGAGCTGGCAGCCGATTTCTCCTGACCTCACTCGCCCGACGTTTGAAGTTCCTGTGAGCGTCGGCAAATATCGCAACGAAGAAACGGCCAAGCCCATGCAGCGCGGCGTAATTTATGCGGTAGCGCCTTCTCCGCTCGATATCAACCGCATTTGGGCCGGCACGGACGACGGACGCATCCATCTCACTAGTGACGGCGGTAAGAAGTGGAATGAAGTCACGCCGCCAAATATGACCGCGTTCCAGAAAGTCTCCATCATTGAAGCCAGCCATTTTGACGCGCAGACCGCGTATGCGGCCATCAACACGCTTCGGCTGGATGACTTACGCCCACACATTCTGCGCACGCACGATGGCGGCAAGAGTTGGACAGAAATCGTCAACGGGATTCCCGCCGATGAAAATGTGAATGCCGTGCGTGAAGATCCTGTGCGCCGTGGAATGCTCTTTGCCGCAACAGAGCGCGCTGTCTATGTTTCCTTTGATGATGGCGATCACTGGCAATCGCTCCGCCTGAACATGGCTGCAAGCTCCGTGCGTGACGTGATTATTAAAGATGACGATCTGGTGGCAGCCACGCATGGCCGCGGCTTCTGGATTCTCGACAACATCACGCCGCTGCGCCAGCTCGATCAGAAAGTTACGTCGGCAAATGCATTCCTGTTTAAGCCGCAAACTGCCATTCGCGTCCGCTGGAACATGAATACTGACACGCCGCTGCCTCCGGACTTCCCTGCCGGTGAGAATCCTCCAGACGGCGCCGTGATTGATTACTACCTGCAATCGGCTTCGTCCAGCGCGGTAACGCTGGAGATCAAAGACAGCGCCGGCAAGAGCGTCCGTAAATATTCCAGCGCTGATAAACCCGCGCCGCCAGATCCCATGCTCGCCATCCCCACATACTGGGTGCGTCCGCCGCAGACTCTCTCCGCCGCAGCAGGCATGCACCGCTTCTTGTGGGACATGCATTATCCTGATGTGCCCGGCGTTGAGGCTGAATATCCCATCGCGGCAATTCCTCACAACACCGCCCCGCAGCCAAGCGGCCCGTGGGCTTTGCCGGGTCAATATACGGTTGTGCTAACGGCGAATGGCAAGAGCTATTCGCAGCCACTCACCATCAAGATGGATCCGCGAGTCAAGACTTCGCTGGCGGGATTGCAACAGCAATTCAACCTGTCCAACGATCTCTATACACAATTGCTCACGCTTTCTCCTGCCGCTGAAGAAGCCGGCGCGCTACGCAAACAGTTGAAAGACCTTCAACCTAAGGCTACAGGCGAGGCCTTGGCGGCCATCAAAGCTTTCGATCAGAAATTGCAGGCCCTTGCCGGCGGTGCAACTCGCAGGCCCGGCGCAGGTACCGAGCCGCCAACTCTGGGCGGTCTAAAAACAAAGTTCCTCACGCTATTCGGGGTCTTTCAGGAAGCTGACGTTGCCCCCAGTACACAGGCCGCAGACGCCGTTGCCGATCTGCAAAAGCAACTGCCGCCGCTCATGGATCGCTGGAAGGCCATGCAGGCGCAGGATATTCCCGCGCTTAACCAGCAGCTGAAAAACGCGAACCTGCCAGAGCTAAAACTGGAGAGCGCTTTGGAACTTCCGGCGCGAGCAACCGTTTCATCGAAGGACGAAGATTAGGACGCTTCAAAATTCATGTCTGTTGACGCTTTGACTCGCGTTGCGCGTTGAATGGACTGCAATAATTTAGAATTGTGTTCTGCGATCAAGCAATTTGCAATCCTGTAGCTCTGGATTGATGGATGGAAGCTGCAACCTTATATTTTCACTATCCGTGTTTTGATGGGCTCGTGTCCGCAGCGTTGGCTTGGGAGTTCCTGGAGGCGCAAAAGGGCTGGCGGGTGGGTGAACTCTGCCCGGTCAACTACACAGTTCGCAACACTTGGCTTAACGGCGAACTGGGGCATCCGTGCGCGATTGTAGATTTCCTCTACCATCCCAGCGCGGATTTCTGGGCCGACCATCATGCCACCTCGATGCTGACCAAAGAGGTTGAAACCGACTATCAACGGCGACGGGCAAACTCCTGCCTATTCTTTGACGAGCAGGCGGGCTCCTGTGCATCTCTTCTTTTTCGCCACCTGGGTGCGGCGTCGGCAGGCAAGCCGCATTTCAAAGAGATGGTCGCCTGGGCGGACAAGATCGACTCCGCCCGATATGCGTCAGTGGAAGAGGCGATCCTGGGCGAAGCTGCCGCCCTCAAGATCAATCGCAGCATCCTGCTCGAGCCGGGCGCGGACTACGCGCGCTTTCTGTGCAAGGAGTTGCGCACTCACGATCTTGATTATGTGGCTGCGCTGGACGAAGTAAAGATCCGCCAGGACGAGGTAGAGCAGCGGATCCGCACCGGGTTGAAGCATGTGGAAGGACAGATCAGGATGGAACCAGGTGCAGTAGCGACCTTTGAGGCGGAACCGGGCAAGGATGAAATGATCAACCGTTATTCCGCCTATTATTATGCGCCCGATGCGCGCTACTCCGTGGGGATCATCCACTCGGAAGAGGGGACTGCGATCACCGCCATGCGCAACCCGTGGCGCGAATTTCCCAGCGTGGCCATCGGTAGAATCTTCTCCCAATTCGGCGGCGGTGGACACCAGCGAGTAGGCTCCATCTTCATTCCAAAAAATGAGTCACAACGCGTTCCCGATGTGATAAAGTCCCTGCTTTCCCAGTTGTCATTGGCCGGCCCTGAAGTGAACGTGTGATCGCTTGATCGAAAAATTCAACTTCTACGATATTTATGGCTACCTGCTGCCGGGCGCAGTCGTGCTCCTGCTGTTCTGGCTGCCTATCGGCATGGCGCAGCACAAGTTGCCGTCCGGCGATTGGACTTCCGCTCTGCTTGGCGCTGCGATAGCGTATGTCACCGGCATTTTATTGCAGACCTTTGCCGATAAGGTCTTGCGATCCACTGCGGCAAAGAGCCAGGGCGGAAACCAGACCTACGACCGCTTTCCCTCGCAACAGCTCCTCGATGCCGGTGGACCGCTCTCCACTGCTGTAAAAGCGGGGGTTGCAGACGCGGTGCAGGATAAATTCGGGATCAAGAAAGAAAACCTGGCAGTAGACCAAACACCGACTAAGACGCAGGATGTGCACCGAAATGATGCGTTTTTGCTCGCGCGTCACTTTCTGGTCGCCGCGAAGGAAGCATCTTATGTCGAGCAATACGAGGGGATGTATGCTCTTACGCGCGGCTTGGCCGCCGCGCTAGGGTTGGCTGGGATTTATTACCTTGGTTGGGCCCTAAGTTTTCTGGGTGGACGCTGGACCTCCACGGTCTGCTACCTCGCTGTATGTCTGGGAGTTGTTCTCGCACTTTTTACGACTGTGGTCCTGATCCTGCGAAAAATACATGGCTCGGGATTGGAGTGGGTGGCAGCGTCAGGCCTGCTTTTGGCCGCCATGGGTCTGGGATTCGGCATGGGATACCATTATGAGCACGCGGCGCGACTACCTGCACTGCTCTTGCTATGTGCACTGGCAACGTTCCTCGCGAGCTTGCGCGCTTACCGCTTCTATAAGGAATTCACGGTGACCTTTGCCGTAACGGTATGGCGTGACTTTTTTGTTGCGGGTAGGAAGAAACCGGATTCGCCGGCAGGCCAGCAACCAGGCGGAAGCGGCGTGTGAATCATGATTGATCAAAACCAGGAAAAGTCCGAACAAATCGGCAATCAGAAGAAGGACACCCCAGAACCTATTCAACCCGGCTCGAAGCTTCCTCTGATGTTCTTTATTTGGGTGCTAGTGGCTATCCTCGGGCTGGCAGGTTTGCTGTTGCTAAACAACCGTGGAACTCAAGAAGTCTTCGCGCCCAAGGAAGCCAAATTCATTCCGCCTGAAAAAGATACTTGGCGTTTCATTGTTTCAGGCGATTCACGCAACTGTGGAGATGTGGTAATGCCCACAATTGCGGCGCACAGCGCGCAACGATATCAACCCACATTTTACTGGCACCTGGGCGACCTGCGCGCCATTTACAAGATTGATGAAGATATAGCGGCCGCTGCGCAACAATCCGGCCAATCCCTGAGTTGCAAAATATATTTCGAGCGTGCTTGGCCTGACTTCATCGACAATCAGATCAGGCCTTTTGGCAATACGCGTTTTTATTTGGGCATTGGCAATCATGAGGTAATCAAGCCTATGACGCGCGACCAGTTCTCTATTGAGTTCGAAGACTGGCTTGCTACCCCGCGTCGATTGATGGAGAGAATTGAGGCGCAGCAGATCGCCAGTGCCAAGAGCGGCCCTTGCGTCGAGATAGCCAATAAACCTTACGTTACGAACTTGCCTTATTACCACTTCATCCAGGGCGCGGTTGATTTCATCTATCTCGATAACGCATCTGGGAGCTTCTCCTATTCGATGGAAAAGCCGATCGGCTCCTACTCACGTGACCAGGTGGCTTGGTTTGATTGCATCCTTGATCGGGCGACGAACAATCCCTCAGTCGCAAGTGTAGTGGTGGGCATGCATGAGGCCTTGCCGTACAGCCGGGCCAATGACCATTCCATGTGTGACGACCCTACGCAGAAAACCGAAGGATGCGAGACAGGCAAGCACGTTTACGAAGCGCTTCTCAAGCTACGCGAGAAAAAAAATGTTTACGTATTAGCCAGCCATTCCCATTTTTATATGGATAAGCTGTTCGACGATCAACCGCTTGGCCACCGTTTGCCTGGCTGGATTGTCGGAACAGCAGGCGCTATACGATATCGTCTTCCACCAAATGTGCATCCTGGCCCCGGAGCACAGCGGGACGTATATGGATACTTGCTGGCAACCGTAAAACCAAACGCCGAGATTGATTTTGATTTTAAGGAAGTGAAAGAAACTGATGTTCCCGCCTGGGTACGCAAGCGCTATCCTTCCGTATTTCCGGGGTGGTGCTTTGCCCACAATTCACAAAACAATGACCCGATCTCAGAGGAGACGACGAATCGGTGCGTCGGGCCTGTTGTGCCTTCCAATGTCAGCCAAAAGGCAGAATCCAGCACAAATAAACCTTAGGATTCGCGCCTATTTGTCCTGATCAGCGATCATCTGCGGCAATAAGCTTTCCTGCTTTCTTGAACACATCCAGAAACATCTTCTCCGTCAACTTACCGGTGAGCGTGTTTTGCAATGAAGGATGGTAGGAGCACAGCAGCATGCGCCCGTTCGGCAGCTTGTATGTTTCGCCGTGGCCAAAGAGGATTCCGCTTTTTGATTTCAACTCTCCTCGACGCTTCAGGTAATTCAGGTAGGCATCAAAGGCGATCTTGCCCAGCACAACCACCACTTTCACGTTGGTCAGTGCGGCAAATTCGCGATCGAGAAATACAGCGCAATTTCCAATCTCTTCCGGCGACGGCTTGTTTTCCGGCGGTGCGCAGCGCACAGCGGCGGTAATGTAGGCATCGATAAGCTGGAGCCCGTCTTCGCGACGAATAGCAGTTGGCTGGGAAGCAAATCCTGCTTTGTGCAGGATGGGATACATAAAGTTGCCGGAGCCGTCACCGGTAAAAGGGCGGCCTGTGCGGTTGGATCCATGCGCGCCCGGCGCGAGACCAAGAATCAGCAGGCGCGCGTTGGGATCGCCAAAGCCGGGGACAGGTTTGGCCCAGTAGTCCCAGTCAAGGTAAGCGCGGCGCTTGATCTCGCCGACTTTGCGGCAATGCGCGATCAGCCGCGGACAGCGCGTGCAGGCAATGATCTCCTCATTCAGCGAATCAAGATTCACTGACAAAGGACCGTGAGTTGTATGGAATCTCTGGGTTGAACGAGGCGGCATCTACTAAAAGTTTATCAGCGTTCGTTTATCAGCGTTTGCGGATCACGTTCAGGGCTCAGGCGTGGCGATGGTCGCGCTGCATCAAGGAGGCTAGAGCATCCAGGAACGCTTCCGGCCCATCCAGTGGATTTACGTGAAGCTCAGATTCGTCTTCGTCCCTCTGGTCGTAAGGATCAAGCACCACGGAAGGAACGTGCTGACTGTGCCCTTCAGAACAGACGCGGCGACGTTCCGGTATGGGCACGGAATTAGCAATCACAATCGCACAGACATGTCGTAAGCGAAGAATTTTTAGCGCAGCCTCGACCGTGGAGACCGGTATCACCCCATATCCGGCATGCGCCAAAACGGCATTTCGGATGGGAGCCAACACCCTCTCCGCGGAGATAGAAAGGACTGATGGACGCATAATTTTGTCCCGTCGACTAATCCTGACATTTTTCGTTCTGGTACTTGAAGTATTGTTCCCAAATGCGAACGAAAGCAAGTAAAAAAAGCTTAATTTTGTGAAGAGCCGCGGCTGCTCCGAATGGGCTCCACCCTTTCCATGGCAATAAGCACTTGTTTTCGTGGCGATTGCTGCGTTTGGCGTTCCGGCGGATAATGGCTACGTTGGGATGAACAAAAGCTTTCAATTCCGTGACTTGGCCGACCTTTTTGCCAAAGCGAATGAAGAAAAGTCCGGCGACCAACTGGCCGGGCTGGTCGCCCAATCTGAGCAGGAGCGTGTGGCAGCCAAGTTCGCGCTGGCTGATCTGCCGCTTGAACAAATTGTCGCCAATCCGCTTATTCCGCCTGAGCAGGATGACGTCACGCGCCTGATTCTTGAGACCCATGACCGTGAGAGCTTCTCAACAATCAAGAGCATGACGGTCGGTGAGTTTCGCGAATTCATCCTCAGCGACCAGACCGATGAAACCATGTTGAAAGCCCTGCACTGGGCCATCACACCGGAAATTGCTGCCGCCGTGACCAAACTAATGAGCAACAAAGACCTTGTGCTCGGCGCGAACAAAATCCGCGTGATCACGTACAGCCGCAATACCATGGGTCAGCGCGGCGTGCTGGGCATTCGCCTTCAACCCAACCATCCGGCAGACGACGCAGCTGGAATCCTGCTCTCGGCATTTGATGGCCTGCTCTATGGTTGTGGCGATGCCGTCATTGGTGTAAATCCCGCGACTGAGTCGGTAGAGAGGGTCAGCGCCATTCTCCATGCGCTGCAACGGCTAATCGACGCTTACAACATTCCCACGCAAAGTTGCTGCCTGGCCCACATCTCTACGCAGCTCAAGGCCATGGAGCGCGGAGCGCCGCTGGATTTGCTGTTTCAGTCCGTGGCCGGGACGCAGAAAGCGAATGAAAGTTTTGGCATCACGTTGAACATGTTGCGCGAAGGACGCGCACGCGTCCTGGAACATAAGGAACGAAGAATTTCACCACTGATTAACACTGAAAACACTGATCGGACGGTGGACCAAAAGCCAAGAGCCAAAAGCCAAGAGCCAAAAGCTAATTGCATGTATTTTGAAACCGGCCAGGGCAGCGCACTTTCCGCTGATGCTCATCACGGTGTCGATCAGCTTACCCTGGAAGCTCGCGCCTACGGTGTGGCCCGGGTCTTTGAGCCATTTCTGGTGAACAGCGTAGTGGGATTCATTGGGCCGGAATATCTTTATGATGAGCGCCAGATCGTCCGCGCCGGACTGGAAGACCATTTCATGGGCAAGCTGCTTGGCTTGCCCATGGGTTGCGACGTCTGCTATACCAACCACGCAGCAGCCGACCAGAACTCCGCCGACAACTTGCTGATGCTGCTCACCGCCGCCGGCTGCAATTACTTTATGGGAGTTCCCTGCTCAGACGATGTGATGCTGAACTATCAATCCACCAGCTTTCATGACGCGCTGGCCGTCCGCCGCCTGTTCAACCTGCGTCCCGCACCGGAGTTCATGGCGTGGCTCCACGAGATGGGCATATATAAGGATGGCGAGCCAGCAAGGATCGAAGCAGGTGCGCGACGACAACTGGTTGCAGGGTTGGATAAAGTATTGAAATGAGATTGTTCGAAAGGACAAAAGCGTGCGCTTGGAGAAGAGAGCAAAGAGAATCGTATGGTGGTGTTTTGAAATTGGAATTGCTCTACTGGTGGTCGCACTTTGTTATTTCCTGGCTGTAGAGAAGCCACCTTTTCTTTTTCCAATCAAGTGGCTCGGCTTGGCGATGTCGACTCTTATTCTTTTTGGCTACCTCATTAATTGGCAGCGCGGCCATCTGTCAAGCGGCAAATTTTGGCTTTATTGGTGTGGATCTTTATGCATGCACCTCATTGTGATTGGGTTGTTGGTGAGCATGCTTCACAAAGTTCCTCTGGTTCTATTTGCGTTCATTACCCTGATCGAGGCCTCTTTGATTATCCCGGCGTTCATTAAACTCCAAGCGCGCGTACTGCCCAAGGATCGGTCTGCACGGAATTAAGAATTGCTCTTCGCAAAAGAGGCAATTCCAGCTCACTTCACCCAGTTCGCTGGCGGTAGCTCTTCTTTGATTTTCACACCGCTGGTTTGGCATTGCATCATCTGCGCTGCTAGATCGATGATTCGTGAGGCTGCTGCTTCCGTACTCACGCCACGAGCATGAATATTTGAGATCAGGTTGCGATTGGAATCGTTGTGGCCCGCGCGTGGCTGATATGCCATATACGCGGAAAGGCTCTCCGCAGTCGCCAGACCTGGACGTTCGCCGATGAGCAATACCAACACTTTTGGCTGAAGCAGTTCGCCCACATCATTCATCACTCCAACGCGACAGTACTGAACCGCGAAGGGCTGGCCCAGCATCCATCCGCGAAGTCGAGCCTTCTCTGCGAGCAAAGGAAGCAACGCCGGGACCTGAGTTGAAACAGCTGTAACGGAAAGGCCATCGCCAATCACAATCTGCAGATCGGCATTCAAAACGCAGTGCGACGCCAAAAGATCACGCGCGTTTGCATCCAGCCGCCGGCCCAGATCAGGGCGGCGCAAATATTCTTCCTTGGATGCAGCCATGGTTGAAACACTGAAGAGCTTCCATCGCTCGACAAATTCTGCGCCCAGATCTATTTCCAATTCAAACTCAGCGCGGACGGCATCGCGTGCCGCGGCGTGGTCCTGGCGCAACTGTAACTGCGTGGCGGTGCGATATGCCGATCCCGTGCGATCAGCCAGAACGCGCGCGGGCGTGCGCGCTCGGATCTTCTCAATCAGATCCGGCCAGATACTAAGATCAGAATTGTTGCCATCAGCCATTTGCTTAAGTGTATTTGAGTGTGCTCAAACCGCATAGTAACGCGGGATTCAGTTCCTCGCTGATTTCCTCGTCAATCCTTACTTCCCTTCCCGGAAAATAAAATTTTCCAAATCTCTTGACGTGACCATACAGTTACGTTATTATTTACTCACGTAATAAATATTTAAGGAGATAAACAGCATGAAACTGGAAGATCTGACACTCGACGTTGAGCAGCAAATCGACATCAAAGCGCCCCCGGAAAAGGTATTTCCCGCCGTACTGGAAAGGTTCGGAAAGAAAAATACCCGGCCAGATGGCGAGTCTCTAGACCTTCAGATTGAAGCCAATCCCGGCGGACGCTGGTATCGGGACCGCGGCAATGGCGTTGGACACCTTTGGGGCTTTGTCCAGGTCATCAAGCCTCCCAGCCTATTGGAGTTGAGCGGCCCAATGTTTATGTCATACCCGGCCCAGAACCACGTTGAGATCAAGGTGGAAAAGACGGCTGGCGGCAGCCGGGTTACGCTGCGGCATCGCGCACTGGGCATGATCGATCCTGAACACCGCAAAGGCGTCAGCACGGGATGGGGTCACATGCTGGCTGAACTAAAAAAGGACGCTGAGTAAACACGTGCCCAGGATGAAGACGGCTTCAGGCCCCAAGGACAAGCTGGATCCGGTGTGGAAAGCGTTGGCGGACCCGACGCGGCGCTCGATTCTCGATCTGCTGCGCGACCGGCCGCTCACCACAACGGAGATTGTGGACGCCTTCCCTCATCTCACGCGCTTTGGGGTGATGAAGCATCTGGACGGATTGCGTGAAGCCGGGCTGGTCCACACGCGGGAAGAAGGCCGGCAACGGGTGAACTCATTAAATGTTTTTCCCATTCGCCAGATTTATGAGCGATGGGTCAGCCCCTTCCAGGAAGTCTGGTCAAGCCACCTGCTGGGGATCAAGGAACTTGCTGAAGAAGAAGGCCCTGACACCGGAACTAATTCAAAAAAGAAGAAAAAGAATTAGGCCGCCTAACTACAACGCCGGCCCGCACCTCAGCGGACCCTTAACAACAAATGATTTTTAGGAGAAATGATCATGGCAGAACTGACAGTACAAAACGCAATTGAAGACCACCAGGTTGTTTCCAGCGTAGAGTGGCTTGCCGCCCGCAAGGAACTCTTGTGCAAAGAAAAAGAATTTACACACCAGCGCGATCAAATAAGCGCGATGCGGCGGGAGTTGCCCTGGGTGAAAGTCGAAAAGAACTATGTTTTTGACGGACCCAGCGGCAAAGAAACTCTGGCTGATCTTTTCGGCGGCAAGAGCCAGCTGATCGTCTATCACTTCATGTTTGGCCCCGGATGGGAAGAAGGCTGCCCCAGCTGCTCATTCCTGGCCGACCACTTTGAAGGCAGCCTGGTGCACCTTGCCAATCGCGACGTGAGTTTTGTGGTGGTTTCGCGCGCGCCACTGGCTCAGATTGAGGCATTCAAGAAGCGGATGGGCTGGCGCTTTAAGTGGGTGTCGTCTTTCGGAAACGACTTCAACTATGACTACAACGTTTCGTTCAAGCCAGACGACATCACGCAGCACAAAACCTATTACAACTACCAGACTCAGGACTTCCCGCGTGAAGAAGCTCCGGGTGCCAGCGTGTTTTACAAGAACGCGGCTGGAAATCTCTTCCATACCTATTCAACCTACGGGCGCGGTCTGGACATTCTTGTTGGGGCTTACAACTTTCTTGACATGGCGCCCAAGGGGCGTGACGAAGACGGCCTGGACTTTACCATGTCGTGGGTCCGCCATCATGATCGCTACCCCGAAGAGAAGGCTGCGGCGGCGCAGAAAGGAGCTGCGTCCTGCTGCGGGAATGAGAGTCACCGATGAACAAATCAAGCTGCTGCACTGTCACAACCAGCGCGGCACGCAACACTCCAATCAAGGCGGCGGATGGGAAAGCCCATCCGTCGTCCGTTAAGCGACGCAGGTTTACCCTGGCAAGGTTTTCTCTGCCCACGCTCATTCTGGTGTTGCTGCCAAAGTGTCCGGCTTGCTTTGCTGCCTATGTGGCCTTGGGAACGGGAATCTCTGTATCCGTGACGTCTGCGTCAATTCTCAGGACGCTACTCATAGCGATATGCGTAGCATCTCTGGTTTGGATCTTCGCCAGTGCTTTCCGCTCGGCGCCGACGAACCGGCTGCGTCCAGATAGCCGTCTCTACTAAACGGTCTTTAGACTTCATCTTTTAATCAGGATTAAGGGCGTCAGCAAGACGCCCTTAATCTTCGGGAAAGAAACTGCAATTTTTTGTTAAGCACAGGAATTGTCCGCTTACCGTAAGAGCGCCTCAGGAGACAAATGTATACTACTTAATAAACAAAGGCGTATCGAAAGTCCGCCTGCCTAGAGGTTCCCCATTGAAGTCCCTTCCCTTCTCTATTGCGTTTAGATTGTTCCTGCTTTGCTCAATCGCCCTGCAGGCGCAAACCACTGGAGGCCGGCAGCAAGCGCCAGCGAATCCGCAGCTGCTTCAGCGTCCTGCCACGCCTGCAATCGAGGACCATCCGACCGAAAATGCGGCAACTTCGCAGAAAATAGAACTAACGGTGCCGGCTGGTACACCGATCCGAATCGCGCTCTCTAAGAAAGTGCGTATTGCCAAGGCGGGAGCGCCAGTTAGCGGGAAGGTCACCGACACGGTGTACGCATTTGATCAGGCAGTCATTCCTGCGGGCAGCGAGGTTCGCGGGCATGTGGCGCGAGTCGCGCCCATATCGAAATTGCGCCGCACCATGGCGTTTGCAGATGCAGATTTCAGCCCTGCACACCAGTACACCGTTACGTTTGACAAGATCATTCTGCGCGATGGGCGGCAGTTGCGTATGGCAACTACTGCAACGCAAGGCACGCAATATATGATTCACCTTACAAGCGATCCGGCGCGAGCCGCAAAAAGAAGAAACGCCGCAACCAAAGCTATTGACAACGCAAAGCAGCAGGTGAAGGACACGTACCATCGAGCTATGACCGAGATTAAATCGCCGGGCAAAATGCATCGCGCCGAGCAATACCTGCTGGCGCGGCTTCCCTATCGCCGGCAATATCTGGAGCCCGGAACATGCTTTAACGCCGATCTGGAAAGGCCGATTGATTTTGGGCGGGCGACACGAGTGCCTGAACAGCTTGGCTCGCTTGGCATGGAACCTGCGCCGGATACGCCGCTACACGCGAGGCTTACAACTGAGGTCAGTTCAGCCACGGCAAGTCACGGCACTCCGATTGAAGCCGTACTGACTCAGCCGGTGTTTAACGCTAAACATCAGCTCCTGCTGCCCGCCAATAGCCGCATTATTGGTGAAGTAATGCAGGCCAAACCGGCAGGCAAACTGCACCATAATGGTGAATTGCGTGTTGTGTTTGAAAAAATAGAGACTCCTGAAGGCCAGATGCAAGCTATGCATGGAAGCCTGGAGGGTGTTGAGGTGAATAGTGCCGCAAATATGAAGCTGGATAGTGAAGGCGGCGCTCACACCACTGACAGCAAGTCGCGCTATCTTTCCACCGGACTTGCAATTCTGGGCGCCGCTGCCGCTTCGCATCCTGAGAGCGACTCGGGCGCTTCAGACGGCATTGCCGATCCCGCGGCACGAAGCGTTGCAGGCGGCTCCGGTTTCAAACTGGTGGGCGCGATCTTGAGCCTGACTACAGATTCAAAAACATTCTCGTCTGCAATGGGTTTTTATGGCGCAGGAATGTCAGTCTATTCACATTTTCTTTCTCGCGGAAAGGACGTAGTTTTCCCCAAGGACACTCCGGTGGAAATCACTTTCGAACGAGGTCACACAGGACGAAAGCCCGCGCAGTAAATCGCGGATAAGAATGTAAGATAGGTGACTCAGAGAAATTTCAATAGCGCGTCCATGGTCTCTTTGGGATTTTCTTCCATCATCCAGTGACCAGTATTTTTCAGCACGATCACAGTTGCGTCGTTTGACACCAGCTTCATCTGGTTTCCCAGTAGAACGCCGTTAGCCTTCTCACCGCCAATCGACAGTACCGGCATCGGCAGTTTGGTTTTAGCTAGCTCCGTAAAATCCTTGGCAGCCTGCGAGAAGGAAACAAAGTAAGCCCAGCCTGCGCGCATTCGTCCTGGGCGGCCGTATGCTGCGGCGTAAATTCTGCGTTCAGCTTCAGGGATTGAGTGGGTTTTGTCGGCGGCAAAGTCATTCCAGTAGTGCTCAAAGTAGGTGCGCTCACGGCCTTTGACCAGAAGCTCCGGAATTGGCCCGTTGAACCGGAAATGCCATACGCCGGGATTGTTGTACACGTCTTCCCATCCGGCGACGCCGGGAAGAAAAGCGTCCATCACAACCAGCTTGGTGACTTCAGAAGGAAATTGCGCGGCATAAGCATAGGCCACCATCAGCCCAATATCGTGGCCCACAACTTCAGCTTTCTGTACGCCCAGCGAACGCACAAGCGCGTGAACACTCGTGGCGGCATTCTTCATATCGAGACCGCCGGTGGGAATGGAAGAATCACCGATGCCAGGCAGGTCCGGAGCGATCACAGTAAAGCGTTGCGCCAGCAGCGGAATAATCGGCTTCCACATCAATGAGGTTTCCGCGTAGCCATGGATCAGGACAACCGCGGGGCCTTTGCCTGCGATCATGTAATGGAATTGAACGCCGTTAACATCCGCACTACGTGACGCGATGTTTTGGCTTGTAGCGTTGGCCTGCGCGAAGCATGAAAGCGAAGCCACAAGCAATAGCACAACGATTAAAGCCAAGCGGTTGCGGACGCAAGCATAATTCATAAAGCGCTCCTCGGAAAAGATAGTTGGGTGAGGCGGATCGTCGATCATTCTGAGCTGCTCGTCGATCTTCTGATCGGTGGCTAACCCACTCGACCAGACACAGCCCCAAGTTCGGTACCCGGCAAAGGTTCGTTTGGTTTCATCCAGTAGGCCATGATCGCGCCAAACAGAAGTAGGCCGATGCTGCCCAGGAACGGCAGGTCCCAATTGTTGGTCTTCTGAATCACGTAGCCCGCCACGAGTGGTGATACGGCAGCGGCAAGCGCTGAACCAACATTCATCAAGCCGCTGGCGGAACCTGAAAATCGCGGAGCGATGTCCATTGGGATCGCCCAGAATGGTCCGATCGTAAATTCGGCAAAGAAGAAGGCTGCGCTTAGGCATCCCGCAACAATTGTGAGGTTATGCGATCGCAAAACCGGAATCATGAACAACAGTGACAGCACGAAACCGAAAATCACTAGATTGCGCCGCGCCTTGTTGCGATCTCCGGTTTTGATGAGAATTCTGTCGCTAACCAAGCCGCCCACGGTGTCACCGATCACGCCTGCAAAGAACACGCCACTGGTAAACAGCGCGGAATTCTTGAGGTTGAGCTTGTAGCCATGCATGAAGAATTGCGGCAGCCATGTGAGGTAGAGCCAGAGTGTCCAGCCGTAACAGAAGTAAACCAGCGTGACCGGCGCCATGCGGAAGGTGAGCGCCTTCCATGGCACAGGATCTTTTTTTCTATCTTTTTTCGCTGCGTAATCGGGGACGAGCGCTAGTTCTTCCTGTGTGATGCCGCGATGCGTCGCCGGATTATCACGGAAATAAAACCACCAGACTACAGACCAAAGCAGGCTCACTGCACCCAGAACCACAAAAGAGAGCCGCCAGGAACCGAGGCCGATAAAAAATGCGACCAATGTTGGAGTGAAGAAATTCCCCAATCGGGCAAAAGAATGCGTTATGCCCTGGGTAAAACCGCGTTTTTCCGCGGGGAACCAATCCGCCAGCGCACGTGTAGCCGTGGGAAAAGTCGCGCCTTCACCCAGGCCGAGAATCACGCGGCACACGATCAATGCAGCAAAACTGCCGACGAGACCAATCAGCATGGTGGAGCCGGCCCATATGATTCCGCAGGCAGTGAGTGTGATTCGAGCACCGAATTTGTCACTCAGCCATCCGCCCCAGACCTGCAATGCCAGATATGCCCACCCGAATGCGGAGAACACCCAGCCGAGTTGAACAGTGCTGAGATGCAAGTCGCGCTGAATAGACGGACCCGCGGTGTTCACGTTGATCCGGTCAATATAGGTAAGCCCGTACATCAGGCAGACCATAAAGAGCACGAGATTGGTAGAGGAAAAAATCCTCTGCAAAGGGCTCCACGTATCGGCAGGAGAGAGTTTAGTATTGGGGGTGGCCATATGAGTGCCGCCAGTTTTATCAGGAAAGCGGCCCTGCGGCAATGATCTTCTTGTGTTCGCCTAGACAGCGCTACCGTTTCGATTAAGGCACGTATAGATCGATTGGCGTATACCCTGCACCCCCTAATATCCCAAGCAACATCCAGCTACTTAGCGTGCATCATACTGTTTTACGCCACTCGTCAAAAATCCGAGAAAAGAGACCCCATTGCCCCAAACGCTGGTATTTAAAAAGCCCGGAAAAGCATTGCCACAACCAACTCTGGCAGCCGTGAAGAACGAAATCAGGCCCAAAAAGTCTGCCGCGATGTTTGCGGGCATGGCCGAAGCTGAAGTTATCCGCAGGGCCCAGGCGGGCGACGCAGCTTGTTTTGAAGCGCTTTATAACCATCACAAGCGGCGTGTCTTTTCTCTCTGTCTGCGCATGACCAATAATTACGCCCAGGCGGAAGACTTTACGCAAGAAGCTTTTCTTCAGCTCTATCGCAAGATCGGTTCATTCCGGGGGGAATCGGCTTTTTCAACGTGGCTGCATCGCCTCTCGGTGAATATTATCCTGATGCACTGGCGCAAGAAGGGGCTTAACGAGGTTTCACTGGAAGAGACTTTAGATCCGCAATCGGAAGATGCTCCCAGAAGAGACATTGGCAAGCGCGACGAGTCGCTCCACGGCTCAGTCGATCGCATGACGCTGGAAAATGCCATCTCCAGTTTGGCTCCCGGCTACCGCATTATTTTTGTGCTGCATGACGTGGAAGGCTACGAGCACAATGAGATCGCGGAAATGCTGGGCTGCTCGATTGGAAACAGCAAATCCCAACTGCACAAAGCACGCATGAAATTGCGGACTTTGCTGCCACGCGCCGGAAGCGCGAAGAACATCAACATCGAAACGCCGGAAGTGGCTGTAGCCGCTTAGCTTCGCGCAGTAAAATTGCTTTAAGGAAATGAAAGCTCGCCGACTGCACATCTCAGTCCGGCGAGTTTTTCATTTCATCTCACCCGCTTGATGAATGGCAATAGCGCTGCGATCAGTCCTTGCTTGGTTTTTTTGGCTTCAAATCGCAAGCCTGCCTCACTCGGGCCAGATCAAGACCGGCGGGCGAGAACTCCGCGATTTCCGGGCCTCGTGGTCCGGGAATTTGCACCTTGAAGATGCGCGCTCCCATCAGCTCGCGGGTGGTGCCTTTATCCATGGAGAGGAAGCGGCCACGAATCCAGTTCCAGCCGTGATAATGATGCGTGTCATCCACGCGGACCATGACTTCAACCTGGGGCTGTCCCCAGAAGCCGGGACGATTGGGCGGGCCCAGCGGCATGCCGGGATTAAAATCGGCGTAAGTGTATTTGCGATTGGTGCAGACCATTTCAATGCGCGGCTTATAGTCAGGACTCAGGCTCAGATAATTGTCCGCTTGAAGTTCAAAGCGAACTTTTTTGGCGGCGGTCATCTTATCTTCGGAACGAAACTCGACCCATTTGCCGCCGACGCTTACGCCGTCACCTTCTCCCTGGTAAGGACTTGGCACCATGCGTTGAGCGCTGCACGAAAGTGCGGCTACGCCCAGGAACGTGAAAATCGCAATGAATGCTTTGATCGTCTGGTAAGGACGGTAGATATTAAAGATGCCGCTGAAAAATTGCGCTGCTTTCAAGTTCGCCTCCGAACAGAAATTAGTCTTGCAGTCCGTGAAAAAGAATAAAAATAAATGCATTTGAGCAGTATACAAATGCACGTTATGGGCCAACTGGCGATCGCCATATCCGCTGATTTTATTTGCTTATTCTTATCGAGCAATAAAAAGTGGTGGTTTTCAACCAGAAGAATGGCTGTTTTGGGCCAGACACAAGCGTTTGGTCATTGCGAAATGACTGGCTTAAGACGGACAGCAGCATGCCAAGGCAAGACGATACTTTGTGAAGTTTCTGTAAATTGTGTCTCACAGATTACGGACGAGAAAATAGAGCAGCAACAGCTCCGATATATAACGCATCAATTCAGAACAGCAGCAGCTTGCGCCTCTGTTCCCCCGCACGTGATTGCTAAACAACACACAGGGGTCACAACTATGCATTCGCGTCTCTTCGTTCTTGCCCTACTTGTCTGCGCCTTTGGACTCGGTACGATCGCCTCAGCCCAAACAACTTTTGTTTATACAGCTGACACGCTCGGCAGCGGTATTTCCATTTACAAAATGAATACAACCACAGGATCCCTTACTCAAACCGGCGGGTCGCCATTTCTCAATGACCAGCCAGATTATCTGGCGTCCACCGCAGGCGGAAAATTCCTGGTCGTAAGTGGCGGGCAATGTCCTGGATGCGGACTGCAAACTTTTGCCATCAATCCCAGCACAGGCGCCTTAACGTTTTCGCATTCTTACGAGCAGATTGGAGCGGTCACCTTCCAGGCCACACAGATCGCAAGCGACGCCACCGGAACTACAATCTACGCGCAGGGTCCAATCCAGAACGGCACATTTACCACCGCATTGGATGCTCTTCGCGTAAATGCGGACGGATCGCTCACGCAGGTTGGCACTCCGTTTTCTTTTGCCGCAGGATTCAATACAAGCGGTGAGGCGCCATTGGCCGTTGATCCCAAAGGACGCTGGGTTTTTGCCTTGGTGGCCGATAGCAATAATCAGCAGCAGCTTGTTTCCATTGCGCGCCATACAGATGGATCGCTGGGCAACGTTGGCAACGGAGCAAGTCTCTTCAACCAGAAATGCAATAGCAATCTGGTGTTGCCGAACATAGCCATTGATCCACAAGGGAAAAACCTATTTATCTCTTGCAATCCTCTGGGAGCTGCGACCTTTGAAGGTATCCAGGTATATGGAATCAACCAAACCACCGGGGTGCCCGAGCGGGTAAATTCATTTGCGACGCAGCATCTGTTTGAAGCCCTGTCCTCTGACCGGCAGGGATGGCGCGTGTTTGCCACAAGCGAAGAAACCAATCTGATTGAGCCGTTCGACTTCAATCGCAACGTGGATGCCATCCAACTTCTCAACGGCGGGATTCTCTATCACACCGGTACGCAGCCAAACGGTGTGGCTGTGGATCCGAGCAATAAGTTTGTCTATGTCACGAACGGGAGCTTCTGTTTTCCCAAGCAGATGGCCAATGGGAACTGCACGAACTCCTCTTCCAATAACATCAGCGGTTATGCGTTCAACTACACGCAAGGCACTCTGACAACGCTAGCCGGATCGCCGTTCCCCAGCGGGGCCGGTACTCGCTCTATGATCTTTGTCCAGGTGCCGTAACCAGCTACCCTGGATCGTCGAGAAAGTCTCGTCAGAAAAAGAAGGGGCGCCAAGATGTGCCCCTTCTTTCCTGAGTATACTTCCCTTCCGAATTATGGCCGACGCAACTCGTCACTAACCGGGTTCATCCTATTTAATGAATTTCGCTTATAAATCACGTAATATTGAGCGCAGATGTCGTCCGTTCTGCTAGTTGATCCCGAGCCAAGCGTGATTGTGACGCTCAAGATGATTCTTGAACGCGATGGCTACCAGGTGAGTACCGCAAGTTCCTATACCGAGGGAACGGCCCTGCTGCATAACGAGAGCTGGGACATTCTGATTACAGAGCTCGACCTGGAAGCAGAAGCTCTGGGATTGCGCCTGGCAGCCGAAGCCAAGTCTCTGCAGGTTCGGCCTGCGATCTTTGTTTACGCTTCATATCCGAATGTTGAGCGTTTGCGCGCCGCTCTTGCCTTGCACGTGGATTATTGTGGGTTCAAACCGCTGGACGTGGAAGAGATACGCAACGTGGTCCGATTGCTGGTTGCACGCAACTGCGCCAGCAGACACCATCGGCTGCAAGCTTCACGGAAAAGATAGTTCGTTCGGCCGCAGTTTGAGATTCCAGAGGAGTACAATTGAGGTAAAGCTCCAGAGAAACACTCTTCCATGTCTCAGCAGCCTTCTCTCCTCATCGTCGATGATGAAGCCAATGTGGCCCTCACACTGCAGATGGTCTTTGAGAGAGAAGGATACGCCGTACGCACCGCAAATAGTTGCGCCGGTGCCCTGAAGCTTTTGGCGAATGGGCACGTCTTTGACGCGGTGATTACCGATCTCAACATGGAGAAAGAAAATATCGGGCTGGAAGTTGCGCGAGCAGCTTTAAAACTGCATCCCAAGCCAGCAGTGGTTTTGTGCACTGGATACGCGAGCATAGATAATTCCGCAGCCGCCTTGCAGATGAAAGTGGATTATCTGGCCACCAAACCCGTGGATCTTGACGAACTGAAACGCGCAGTCAGCCGATTGATGGCATTTCGGGATCAATCGGGCCAGGAAAATGAAAAGCAATGAATGAGATCCTCAAAACGACGAAGACAGCGCTGATCGTTCATTCGGACATGAGCGTGCTTTCGGCTTTTCAAAGCTCCTTTGTCAGCAAAGGATACGTTGCTATTCTGGCCCGTGATCTGCCAACCGCGCTGCTGGCGCTTACACAACATTTTTTTGATGTTGCAGTTATCTCTTCCCGGCTCGCAGAAGGCGGTGATGGCTGGCCGCTGGCGGGCGTCGTCCACTTGATTTTTCCCAAAGCCTTTGTTGGAGTTCTCACGCCTGAAACTAGCGTGCTCACGTTGCAAGCCGCCATCAACAACGGCGTGACGCAGATCTTTGATGCCGCCAGCAATCCGGACCATGTGGTAAATACATCGTTGGGCAGCCAGCAAACGGGCTCGACTAAACCTTCCGCCGAGCCTGGAGCGTCCATTCAATAGAGATCAGTTCAGCAGAAAAATACATCTGCAAAACTGTCCTCGCTTTCCTCGCGGGTCGATGGCTCAGTAAATGAAGATTTTTCCTCGCGACAAAAACAAACTGCCAGAGCCACAAGCTCTCAGGCGGGTTGGAGCCAATGAACAGAAATTACAAATAGCGCTCGCGTGAGATCTCGGGCTGGACGGCCGGCGCGGGAATCGTCTGGGCGCCCTCTTCCGGAAATTCCGGCAGCGGCGTTTCCAGCGCGATCTTCAATACCTCGTCCATACTTTCTACAAAGTGAACCTTCATCTGGCCGCGGATATTTTCCGGCACATCAGCAAGGTCTTTTTCGTTTTCTTTCGGGATGATCGCTTCCTTGATCCCGGCGCGCAGCGCCGCTAGCAGCTTCTCTTTCAATCCGCCGATGGGCAGCACCTTGCCGCGCAGCGTAATCTCGCCGGTCATCGCAATATCACGACGCACAGGAATCTTGCTCAACGCGCTGGAGATTGCCGTAGCCATTGTGATGCCGGCAGAAGGACCGTCTTTGGGGATAGCGCCTTCAGGCACGTGAATGTGAATATCGAAGTTGCGGTAGAAGTCCTTGGGAATGCCGAGCCTCAGGGCGCGTGAGCGCACATACGACATCGCGGCATGCGCCGACTCTTGCATCACATCGCCTAACTGGCCGGTGATGGTGAGCTTGCCCTTGCCGTCTACGATTGCGACTTCAATGCTTAGAATCGAGCCGCCGACTTCTGTCCACGCCAGTCCAGTGACCAGGCCGACTTCACTCTTCTCATTGGCCAGCGTGTCGCGGAATTTGGTCACGCCCAGGAACTCGTTGACTTTCTCAGCGGTCAAAGCAACTGTGTACGTGGTATCTTTCACCACTTTGCGCGCCACCTTGCGAGAGATGTTTCCAATTTCGCGCTCAAGGTTGCGAACGCCCGCTTCACGTGTATACGAGCGGATGATTTCGCGCAAAGCGTCATCACCAAATGTAAGCTGCTGTTCCGTCAGGCCAGTGGCTTCACGTTGCTTGCGCACCAGGAACTGCTTGGCGATCTCAACTTTTTCCAGCTCGGTGTAGCCATGCAGCCGCAGAACTTCCATGCGGTCTTGCAACGCGGCGGGAATCGTGTGCAGCACGTTGGCCGTCGCGACGAAAAATACCTGTGACAGATCGTATTCCACGTCAAGGTAATGGTCCTGGAACATCCAGTTCTGCTCAGGGTCAAGAACTTCAAGCAGCGCAGACGAAGGATCGCCGCGGAAGTCAGAAGCCATCTTGTCCACTTCGTCCAGCATAAAGACCGGGTTCTTGGTGCCGGCTTTCTTCATCATCTGGATAATCTGCCCCGGCAGCGCGCCGATATATGTGCGGCGGTGCCCACGAATTTCAGCCTCATCACGCACGCCACCCAGCGACATGCGGACAAATTTGCGGCCCGTAGCTTTCGCAATCGACATACCGAGCGAAGTCTTGCCTACGCCCGGAGGGCCAACAAAGCAGAGAATCGAGCCCTTGGGATTTTTCACCAACTGGCGCACAGCCAGGAACTCAAGGATGCGGTCTTTGATTTTCTCCAGACCGTAGTGGTCCTGGTTCAGGATTTTTTCTGCGTGCTCAATGTTGCGGATCTCTTTGGACTTCTTTTTCCACGGCACGGCCAGCAGCCAGTCAAGGTAGTTGCGGGAAACCGTTGACTCAGCCGACATCGGCGGCATGGCTTCCAGCTTCTTCAATTCCTGGATGGCCTTCTCATGCACTTCTTTGGGCATGCCGGCGGTATCAATCTTCTTTTTCAGCTCGTCAAACTCGCTCTTTTCGCCGCGCCCCAGTTCTTTCTGGATGGCCTTGATCTTCTCGTTAAGGTAATACTCTTTTTGCGCGCGCTCCATCTGGCGCTTCACCCGCGTCTGGATAGTGCGGTCCATGTTCAGCTTTTCAATTTCAATGTCCAGCACGTCGGCAATGCGGTTAAGCCGCTCCGCCGGATCAAAAATATCCAGCAGCTCCTGTTTTTCTTCAATGGAAAGTTGCAGGTTCTGGGCGATCGTATCGCTCAGCTTCGCCGGATCGCTCATCCCGGTAATGATCACGGGCTCAAGATTCAAGCTCTGGCAGAGCTTTACATACTGGTCAAAAAGGTTATGCACGCGCTGCATCGCAGATTCCAGCGCCTTGGTGGGATCCGGGGGATATTTCACCGTCCGGACTTCTGCCTCAAAATAGCCGTCAGTATTGGTCAGCTTCAGGATCCTGCCGCGCTCCACGCCCTCCACCAGCACCTTAATATTGCCGTCCGGCAGCTTCAGGTTCTGTACGATATTGGCAATCGTGCCTACCTGGTAAATCTCATTCGGCTTGGGCTCGTCAATGCTCGCGTCGTGCTGGGTGGCCAGAAAGATCTTGCGATCAGAGGCAAGAGCTTCTTCCAGGGCACGCACGCTGGACTCGCGGCCCACGATAAACGGGGTCATCATGTACGGGAAGATGACCACATCGCGTATGGGCATCATCGGGAGCTTGCGAGTTTCGAATTTTTCCTTGATTTGGGTCACTCAGTCGCCTTTTCTCTCGTTTTACTGGGATGGTTTCCACCATCTTGCTACTTTTAAGAATATCACGCAACGCAAGCGCCCGTGCTGTGAGTATTTCTGTGTGATTTCGAAACTTCTGCCGAGTGAAATCAATAAGTTAAGCCACGCGGCGCAAAACCGCCGCGTCTCAAACTGTCATCGTGAGCGAGCGGCGGAGTTTGCCGGGAGCCGAACGATCTAAGTCGCGCAGCCTCCAATCCCATATCTGTGTCGATTCTCCTTTGCGTCCTCTGTGGTAAAGATTTGGGTTTGCCGATCACGCGCGATTCCGGCGATCACGGCATCCCGCTACCCCCTCCCCGGTCAACCCACCGCATCCCAGATTGGCGTGACTTTGTCCCCATTGAACTCCTAAAACCCTCGTCATCCCGAACCCCGCCAATTGAGGGCGCGTTCTTTTCAGCGCCCGAATAGGGGTGAGGAACTGTGCTTTGGGTTTGTGAAGACCCACCGCTTTTCCCTCCCACCGTAGGAAGATAGATGTTCGGAGCTTTTGAACAAACTTCGACCATTCTGCATCTTAATCCAAATGATCCAGCAAATAAAGCGCGAAACCGGTCATGTTCATTTTCGCGTGCTGAGAATTCACGCACTGGCCAAAATTCTTTGCAACTTTCCAGCAGTACAGCTGCCCATGCGCTCTCGAAAACGCGTCATCGGTTTGTGGTTACGAAGTACTTATTGAAGGCGAAAAAGCAAATTGCCAAAGCGCACTGATCGCTTTGGCTTTACTGACCTGCTAGTTAGCTACTTTGAATTTCACATGATCCGGCACGCAAATCTCACCAAGGAAAATCGCGGTACACTTGTGCGGCTTCAAATCGCCTTGGATTTTTGATGTGACCCAGCATCGCTTCTTGCCTGCACCGTCTTTGCGGCTTCAAAGGTAAAGCGGGCAACACCAGGCACCCAATTCACAAATGGATCATTCGCTAGATCCACTCCTTCTAGAATGGCACTTTGCGATTCATCCATACGGAGATGATTTCGTATGACGGTTCGCCAAGTGTTGTCGCCTTTTTGGGCCTGCAGGATTTCTGGAAACAGATCCATTGCTTCTCGAGAAAAGCGAATTGCTATTCCCAACAGCAGCATAGCAGCCTGAAATTCTCCCGGATTTTCCGACGTTCCCTCAAATGCAGCCAATTCCTTCTTCGTCAGCGGAGCCTTCAAGATTCGGTAGGTATTAGTAAAGCGCTTCGCGGCTCGGGGAGTCGGAATGAACGGGAACATGGTTACTGCAAAAGTCCGTTCCCAACTCCTGATGATGAGAGCTTCCGGATCAAGATCCCGATCTTCGTTGATATCGGCTGATTCAGTGGGTTGTTGTTTTTCCACCTCTTGAACACCTTCTCCGGCAACATCTTCTCCTTTGCGCTCGGTATTGACCAAGCCTATGTCTCCAGCTTTGTTGTCTTCCTGTGGGCCCCCTTTCACCGCCGTTTCAACTGGTTGGGACATATTTGCTGAGTCAACTTTAGCTTCCGGCATAAGCACTGAAATCAGCTTTTCGTATCCTGGCTCCTGCATCGGGTGGAGTGTAAAAGGAATTTGGAATATCTTTTCAAGGTAATTTTGAGGATCGGTCACCCATTCAGGCCTTGGAGATCTGCCCGCGGCAGTCCGGCTGTTGCCGGCTTGGAACGCAGTGTACTGCTGATCAAGTGAATGAAGTAACCAGCGCAAATCCACACCTACAACGGCTACAAATAGTGGAAGAGCTAAGAGAAGGTGAATTGCTTGCAAAACATCCACTACTTTGTCAGCTGGACACCGATCCAGGTCATCCACATACAGAATGATCCGTCCGACCTTTTCCAAGCCTTCTTCCCCACGAGTGAGTAAATAATTAAGTCTCTCGAAATCTTTTCTGATTACTGAAATCAGGCCGAGGTGTTTGCGGTAATCTTCTGCTTGTACTCGCTCTAGTAGAAATTTCGAGAGGCTGCGGCCTTCCTTGATATCAGCGAGTTTTTGCTCAACCTCACGCACTTTTGCGTCCGCTTCGCTAACCCGATTTCGTGCTGCATCTTCTGCAGCCTGGAGACTCTCCAATTTTTGCCGCAGAGCCAATTCTTCTTCAGAAACCTCATTTCTCTTCTTGTCTAGCAACTGGAGAACGTTGTTTCGTTTCGCTTCGAATTTTGCTAAAAGGTCCGACACCACGGACAGACCTTTTTTAAAGGATGCTGCCACAGCTCCTATGGTGAGCGCAGCATCCGCAATGAGCGCACTCAAAGCAGCAATTCCTGGGGAATGCGAGAGTTTTTCAATGCCCCAACTGGCAAGTGGGAAAAATAATACGGCTAACACTAGAAGAGCCAGCACCGCCTTGGGGTTTGCCGAGCGCCAAATCGAAACTATGGCAGCCTGGATTCGTCCACCTAGTGTAAACGCTTGTTTATAAATACCATTGAGTTCGTCAACACTATTCAAAGCTGAAGGAAAGCCCAAACCGTCCAGCACACCCTGGAGTTGTTCTTTTAGCTGATCTTGTTCAGGCCCCGTTAGTACATCTGCCAAATCCGGAAGGCGCAAACGTGAAAGTTGAACTTGGCTTTTCTCGCGTTCTTCTCGTATTTCCTCTAAAGAATTCTTTGCGAGATTTCTTTCACTAACTGCTCGTTTTTGCTCTTCCTCGGCTTCAACCCGTGCTTGCTTAGCCGACTCAAGTTGCACCAATAATTTTTTCTTAGTCTCTTCCGGGTCTTCCTCCGGACTTACCTCTTTTGAGAGCTCGTCAAAGATATGAGTTACCAAGCTAGCCCACAAGCTGGAATCAGCATAGTGCCAGGCATTGAATCTGATTTGAACAACTTTCGAATGGTAAGCTGTTTTTGAAGCTTTGGCGGCACGTCTCGAGAGGTCCTTTATTTCCCAGTACATCTTTTGCATGAAGTAGCTTTTTCCAGTTCCCCAATCTCCAAAAAGCCCTACCGCCAGGGGAGGTTTGACTTGGTATGCGAGTAAAACAGAGCAAAGCGTTTTTACATCGTTCCTGATTCCGAGTTCATCCTCCAGGTCTTGATTGGATTCTGGAATCGAATCTGATATGTACCCTGCAACTGGAGGAATCTCGTTGACATCAATTGCAAAACTCGGGTCAAGATAACCCAAGAGTTCCTGCCCCACAGAAGCTATGGCCTGATTTCGCGATTCAGCAGAATCCTGCAATAGCGCTCTTGTAGCCGCTGCGGGCATGCAAGCAAGCAGGCGCGAAAATCTCTTCCTGTATGCATGATTAGAATCCAACAGGGTATACACCACATAATTAACAACGCGTTCCAGGCCGAGTACTTTCATTAATTCCTCGGCCGAGACTTCCAAAACTTCTTCGTTGGTTAGCGCCTGAAGAGTCTCATAGGGAATTACATTTCCCCGTTCGATCTTTTGTCGTTGGAGCAAACCACAAAGTAAGGGAACCAGTTCGGGGAAGGGAACGATGCGTAAGGCCCGCAGAATGCCCCAGACGGTATCGGGAGGCCCATCCTGCAATGCTCGGAAAAAGAGTTTTGGTGTTTGTCCCTGTCGCTTTGCTCGGAGCGCCTCGGCAAGAGCTACGATAGATTTGTCGTCTCCAAGAAGCTTCACTTCGGTCGGGAATTCCTGCGTCAACCGCCAAAAGGCGGCCACACTCCAGAAGCGGACGCTCTCGTTGGGCTCGACGTCCGGATGTACTAAACGCCGTAGAGTATCCGTTACCACCGAGTCACCGTGACCGATTAGGCCCAAAGCACTGGCCATCCACGAGCGGACCGACGCGGTCTCATCGCGGCTTCTGGATCTTGGATCTGGCGGAGAAAATGTCGAAGCTAAGTCCGTAATTAATTGACGCCGAAGTTCGCCATAGTCGAGTGCATTTGCGCTGTTTGCAATCTCATCAATGACGACTTGCCGTTCGTCATCGTTCCCAGTGATCAGGATTGCTCGAATTCTTTCAGCATCAGCAGGTGGGAAGGCTTCGTCTGATTGCCGTGCTTGCGCGGGTGCCTGACTCACTTCCGACTTCCAGGTGCCCCTCCCCCGTCTTGCATCGTCCTCAGCAATTTCAGCTTCCACCATTTCCTTTTTTATGCCCAACCCCTGCAGGCGCTGGACGACAGTACATTCCGGTACCGATAAGACCCCCACCAAGAGATCTCTTGAACGAATGGATTTACCGCCTCTTTTAATCCGGAATTCGTTAGCGCTACGCATAGCCTCTAGAGCGTGCCGCGAAAAGTGCACCGGGTGGCGCATTGGTGGGGGTGTAGTGATGACTCTCCGCGGCACGTCGAACTTTGATAATTCGGACTCAAACCGTTTTCGGGTTATCTTCAAGTGATTAAGTACGAGAGTTGTGATGGTGGTTTTGAGATCTACGAGCGCAAAAACAAGGTGCTCCATGTGTATAACACCAAGTCGCTCGGAGTAGAGTTGGGCCAGATTAATTACCTGCTTCCCTCGCGGGGTGAGTAGGCGCAGATAGCGGACTAAACTGTCGTCGGGGAATTCAGCGGCCATAGATGTCTTACCTTGCAGTATGTGCAGAGTGCCTAAAAATACACAAAAAAGCAAGGCGAAAACGCAAAATGCCACGTCTTTCCGCGCCCGCTAAATAGGAGGTGGGAACCTATCACGCATAATCTCGATTCACAAACAAAGTGTCAGGGCACGGCTTCAGTCGTGCCGCAAACGCGTACGAACAAAATCCTTTCCTTGCGCCGCAGGCCATCGGCAGCGTCAGCAGAGCGACAAAGCATGCTTCCCTCAATCAACACTCTTAGAAAAGCTTTAGCTTCCGCATAGCTCGATTCCGATAAGATTAGCAGCGGAGAAAATAACTATGGCCAACGTTTACGTAGAAGCGCGTCCCAAGGGCCGCCCTGAAGGAACGCACATTGACGATTATGTGGTCGAAACCGATAAAGATCACGTGCTCGGCACTTTCAAAACTCAGAAAGAAGCAATCGATTGGGCGACGAAAAATGGTCACCTCCCCTTGTCGCCCGCGTCCGGCACCTCAACGACAAGAAAAATCCTGACCATTGGCGGAAGGCTTAAGGCCAATTGCCGACTGCCCGGGTTGTTTTTCCATTTAACTTCGCCCCCATAGAGCAATCGCGCATTTGTGCCTGGAAGTTCTTACTGTGTGTACCGGCATTCTTTTTGTTGGCACGGTTGCTGTCACGGAGAGCAGCAGCTCACTCGGAGTCAGAGCGGCATTTGAATTGCACTCCTTCAATCCAGAACAGCCCTGGTTAGAAGGAGTTTTTATGTCTGTAAGTCAACGCCTCTTGGGGCTGCTGACGGTTCTCTGTCTTCTTTCCGGCGCGGGCTGGGCGCAACTCACTTATAAAACCACTTCAGAAACCAATTTCTCTGGCAATCCTGACGGGCTGGCGGTGGCCGATATCAACCGCGACGGGCTGCCTGACGTCGCGGTGATCGCAGACTCAACTCTTTCCGTCATGTTCAACCACGGCGGAGGCGTTTTTGGCCCGCCGCATAATACGGCGCTGCCGGCGGGATCGACCTCCCTACAAATGCTGGCGGCCGACATGAATAATGACGGCAAGATCGATCTGGTCATTGCCCAGGTACAGCCGATGCAGGTTCTGGTACTGCTGGGAAATGGCGATGGAACTTTCCGCACACCGCTGGTCCTCCCGCTGGTGAATCCTCCGCATGGAATCACGCTGGGAGACTTTAACCGCGACGGTAAGATCGACTTGGCCGTAGAAGAGTGCCAAACCAATACCAGCAACTGCGATGTTGCCATCTTTCTGGGCAACGGTACCGGGACGTTCAACCCGGGCAGCATCCTGCCAACGTCCGGCAGCGCGGCGCTGAGCCAGAGCGTAGTGGCCACCGACCTGAATAGGGACGGCAAGATCGATCTGGCAGTCGCCAACCTGGGCGGATCGAGCACGGCGCCGACGGCCAACTTCATGGTGTTCTTCGGCAACGGCGATGGCACATTCCGCACTCCTGTAACTGTGCCCGTGCCATTTACGATTCCAGCCAATTCCATCGCGTCTCAGCCCAGCATTGTGGCTGGAGACTTCAACGGCGACGCCACACCCGACATAGGCGTGGAAACGGGATCCTTTTGCGGCGGCTCCGCCTGTGGACAATCGGAGATGAACATCTTCATCAACAACGGCGCGGGCGGTTTTACCCTCAAGCAAACCTTCGCTACCTCCAGCGATGAAGGCCCAGACGCCTGGGTGGCGGCCGATCTGAATAATGACCGCAAAATCGACCTAATACGTTTCAGCGGAAACATCCGAACCGGAGGCGTCCAGACCTGGTTGAATAACGGAAGCGGCTTCTTCACCACGGTTTCCAATTCCCTCGCCGGCTTGGAGGCCGCGCGTCTCGATATACGCGACATCGACCTGGATGGCCGGCACGACCTTATCAGCGATGCCGGTGGCCTGGGCATGAGCGCCGCAATCATGGCGCTCAATTCCAACGGCACCGTGAATTGTGCGCCGCCGCCTTCGGGCGCGATCCACGCCAAGCTCTGCACTCCGGGCGCCACCACGAGCTCAACGGCGTTTACCGTGAGAGCGTCAGGGAACTCGCCGGTGGGAATCCAGCGGTTGGAGCTGTGGGTGGATGGTACCAAGCGGGCGCAGATCCTGAACGATCAGTTGCTCACGACGCTCACGCTGTCTGTGGGCACGCACCAGATAACCATCGTTGCGGTGGACCGGTACATCGGGATATCCAAGACCACTCGCACGGTAACCGTACAGTAAACGCAGTAAGCAAATCGTCGCGGCAGAGATCTGAATTAGGAGGGTCTCTGCCGTTCTTTTTTCCGCTCGCACAAAAAAGGCGTACCTTTGTGCGCCTGCCGGGTGTTCCGTCCTTTCGCGTTCTTTGCGAAAGGTTGGGATTAGACACGGTTTCCTTCTGGTGTTTCGGCCCACGAAACAAGTGTCAGGGCACGGCTTCAGCCGTGCCGTAAAGCGCACAAAAAAGTTCTTCCTTTCTACCGTAGGCTGGCGCGCAGCGTAGGCGAAGCGCAAAGTACCGTTGTAAACTCCTCCTTGTGAACTCCAACTGTCAGATCAACTATGAAATCTCCGAGCAGGATTATTGCGTGTAGAAACCACCCCAGAACACTCACACGGGTGGTCTACCGAATCCTGCCTTACTGGGGACTGCTCGTTGGTGTGGGTGTTGTCTTGCTTATGTTTGGCCAAGGCTTCCACTGGGATTCGCTTATGATCCTGCCATTGGCCTTCGCAGTTTTTGCCCTGACGAGGCCGCTGCTGTTCAAACGGGCGGTAAAGGCGGCGTACCGGAAGACCCGATCACTGCACGGCCCGCTCTCCATGGCGGTGGGCGAACAGGGGATGAGCTTTGAAGGCCCTGACTTCTCATCTCAGCTTAAGTGGCCATTCTTTCTGAAGTTTGCTGAAGACGATAAGAATTTCGTTATATATCAGACCAATCAGTTGTTTTTCTGCATACCCAAGCGCCAGCTCTCTCAGCAGGAAATTTCGAACATCCGCGAAGCGCTGACTCAACACATTCCGAAAATAAAATAGCCTTCTGTACGGGATCGTACCCAGCCCTGGCATCTTCCCCTTTGTTCCCAATTCGGGAATCGCGGACAGACTTTTCTGTGCAACATCTTTACACGCCAGCGCAGGTAATCTATATTAAATCGATTCAATAAACATTAGCGAGAACCGTGTTCGCTAATTTCTCCATCTCTGGCCCACACAGCTGCTCTGTAAGAAAGGAAGTCCCGCGATGCGATATGTATTGTCTGCTCTCACAAACAAACGGTCTTCACTCCTGTTGGCATTGCTTCTCATCAGCACCGCAGCAGTCGCCACGCCACTTCAGATTTATGGCGCATGGCATTGCGGTAACGATGCCTGTACATGGGGCACTGTCCGCAACATGACTGACTTCGACGCCAAAAATCATTGGATGATCGACCGTGGCGACGGTTCGCCGTCAGTCAATCTCATCGTGCTGTCATTTGTTAATCCGCTGAAGCTGCTCAACAAGACCAATGACGCTCAAACCGTGAATGGCGCGCCGCTGGGGATGAATCAACAAGTGGTCAGCTACTTCACCAGCCACAATGTGCGCGTCATGTTGTCCATTGGCGGGATCACCTTTGTGAATGACTGGGACACGGCTCTCTCTACCAATCCAACGCAATTGGGGCTGAACGCCGCTGCGTTGGCCAAGAGCCTGGGCGTGGGCATTGAGATCGATTATGAAGAAAACATCACGCCCAACCTGACGGGAATGCAGGCTTTCATCACCGCCTATCGCTCGCAGTTGCCTTATGATGCCACCGGAGCCAATGCTGCGGCGCGCTTGACGATAGATGTCGGAGCCGGAGATCGTTTCTTAATCGACCTGGACCGCAAAGCGACCAGTGACTGGCTGACGTCCGCCAATCCGGTAGTCGATTACGCCAATGCCATGGTGCCAAACAAGCAGCCGAATACGGCTGCCGCCGAAGGCAACTGGCAGGAACACGTGTCCGGCAAATCGAACTTTGCTCCGCCCATCCTGCCGCTGGCACCGGCCAAGTTTACCGGCAGCATCTATCTCACCAGTGGGCACAATCCCCTTCCCGAGTGTACAAATTTCAGTTCATCGCTGGAAGATTCAACCGGAAGCTACGTGCAGACGGTTGCGCCCAACGGCGCAGGCACAACCGCCGGCATGCTTGGCTATATGTTCTGGGCGGCGGAGTGTCCTTCCACCATGAATGCCTGTACTACGCCGCCGAATGCTTGCCAGGGAGGAGTCGGAGTAGGCGCAAAGACCTACAACATCCCTTTGCCAATGCCGCCACTGCGACAACAATAGCCGCCTGTCACGACCTGACCGGATCCGCACAAGCAGGCTTCAAAGTTAAGGTTCAGATCTCAAGGGGCGGAGCCAAAAAGCATCGCGGGATCTGCTCTACCCGGAGGGATACGGCAATTCGAAAGGATATGACAATCGGAGGACTGCGGGTTTTGGTGCAACAGAACCAAATAGGAGGTAGAGAAACATGGCAAGCTTTACAGCAGATGGCTGATTGAGCCAGCTTCTGGAAACTATCGAACCATTGCAGATCGTAATTCAGGCGGTCGACAACTACAACATTCTAGAGACTGCTTCAATGGTCTCTCTATACCGGCGCGGCATTTCCTCAACTTGCGCTGATATGGCCTTTTCAGGGAGTTTCTCCTCACCCCAAAAAACCCCCAACCACCATGCCATTGTAAGGAATTCAGCAGCCATCGCAACCTGGTTGGCAATCATCGCAGTACTACGAGAGAACCGCATCGAGATAAAAAAACAGATAACTGAAGCGGTAAGATAAAAAATGAACCCGACGGCAATTCCCGCGACTCGCGGACGCCAGGTGAATCCCAGAGATCGCGAATAGATACATAGAGCGCAGAAGGTGGCCCACAATGCCAGATTCATAACCTCGCTAACGGTCTCCGTCGTTCTAGTCAAGGAGCCGCCGTTTCTCGCCGTTAATAGACTTCCAATCATAATCGCCATGGCCACCGATACCGAAATGATGATCACCACGTGCCGCCGCCCCCATGCAAAAAGGCCAATTCTCGGGTCACAAATCTTGTGATACAGCTCAAGAGCAACCGCAAACGCGATCAGGTCCCCCAGGATGATGGCCACATAGTAGGTGTAGAAGTAATACATAGGTGGTGCAAAGCGGGCAAGGAGCAGAGCGACCGTCCCCCCGACGGCCTGCCACGTCAAATAGACGCTCATGACCGGATAACTCTTCCATGCGTCCCAGCGGAGAAGCATGATGGCAAGAAAACACTCAAGGGCCGTGATGCCGATCAACATGATGCGTGAATAGAGAGGAAGGGCATGAAAAAACATAAGGCTGAACCTTCTTGCGGTAAATTGGTGCAGGCCAAGCCTATCGTATCTTGGCCTGTAGTTAAAGCCCTAGTGTGTTTCACCGGGAGGGCAAAGCGGTGGACAGGGTGGAGCGCAGCAATCGGCTGCCCTGATCGTTGCCAAACTCATGGGCTTTTTGTTAGCGTCTCCAACTGTTATTGCTGCTGTCAGCAGCACCAAGGAAGTTATAACGGTGTGCGTGATTTTCATCTGCGATCTCCTAACGCACGAAGGGGCGATGGCGTGAATCTAGCATGTTGGCGGAATTGTACTCACCTCCAATTTGCGAAGTTATGTTTTTGGAAATCACGAGTGTTTACTAGAAACTTACGAGCTTTCCCAATTTGAAACTGTCTCTCTCCAACAAAATCCGGTGGTTCCCTTCNTCGGCGCTTCCATCGCACACAACACAAATGGATGCGCTCAGGGCACGACTTTCGAGTTTGACCAAACAGAAAACGGGCCGGCATAGTGCCAGCCCTCAAGTGTTCTGTTTACCGTCGCGGTGCGAAAATTAGGGTGTAACGGTAAGCGTACCGTTAGAAATTGTCACCGCATAATTGCTGATCTTACCGGATGCGTCCTTCAGCGTGGGAACGATGGGATATGTTCCCGCTTCGCTGCCGACCGTGGCCGGGCTGTCATGGGTTGCGGTAATGTCATCGCCGTTCTTCACTCCTGATACCGTTCCAGTGAAGGCGGGGTTCGGCTGGCCGGCGGCGCGCGCGGTATCATCAGCAACAATGCTCAGCGGCGCAGGCGTAATCGTTAGAGTGCCAATGTTGGTGACCACGGTGTAGTTGCTCAGCTTGTTGTCTGGGTCAACCAGGGTAGCAACGATTGAGTAATCGCCTACCGCACTGCCGGGATTAGCAACGGTGGTGTAAATTGCCGTGATGTTATCACCGCTCTTCAGGCCGGCAATGGTTCCAGTGAATTCCGGGTTCGAATCACCATAGAACCGGCCGGCATTCAGCGGGGTTACCACAAGCGTAGCTGTCTGCGCACGCGCGGCAATAGAACCAGCCAGCCTTTTAATTTTTGAGATGGCGCCGGACATGCGTGTTCAGTACCCACCCAAACAAAACCGCCTGCTTGCGGCAGGCGGTTCAAGAAAAATGCTTGAAGTTGTTATCCCGCTTTTTCCATCGCTGGCAGAGACACGTCGCGGCGTTCAACCATCTCTTTGGTGACTTCAAACTCCTTGACGCGCTTCTGGCTGGGCAGGTGATACATCAGGTCCAGCATCAGCTCTTCCAGAATCATGCGCAGACCGCGAGCGCCGACTTTGCGCTGCATGGCTTCACGGGCGATGGCAGCCAGGGATCCATCCGAGAAGCGCAGCTTCACGTTCTCAAATTCAAACATGCGCTGGTACTGCTTGACGATGGCGTTGCGCGGACGGGTAAGGATTTCAATCAGCGCGGCTTCGTCAAGATCGTTGAGAATGCCGACGACCGGCAGGCGACCGACGAATTCAGGAATCAGGCCAAAGCGGACAAGGTCCTGGGGCTCGGCTTTTTGCAGCAATTCAGTGTCACGCTTGCTGGCTTCAGTAAACTCTTTTTCCTTGGCTTCACTGGTGCGGAAGCCCATCGATTTCTTGCCGATGCGGCGCGCCACAATCTTTTCCAGGCCAACAAATGCGCCGCCGCAGATAAAGAGAATGTTGGTGGTATCCACCGGGGTAAATTCCTGGTGGGGATGCTTGCGTCCGCCCTGCGGAGGAACATTAGCTACAGTGCCTTCAAGGATCTTGAGCAGCGCCTGCTGTACACCTTCACCACTTACGTCGCGCGTAATGGAAGGGTTCTCATCCTTGCGGCCAATCTTGTCGATTTCGTCGATATAGATAATGCCCGTTTGTGCGCGGCCTACATCGCCATCGGCGGCCTGCAACAGTTTCAGAACGATGTTTTCCACGTCCTCACCCACATAGCCCGCTTCAGTGAGCGTGGTGGCGTCAACAATGGCAAAAGGCACGTCGAGCATGCGGGCCAGGGTCTGGGCCAGCAGAGTTTTGCCGGTGCCCGTGGGGCCGATCAGCATGATGTTGGATTTTGTCAGCTCCACTTCACCGGACTTGGTGCGGTTCATGTGGATGCGCTTGTAGTGGTTATAGACCGCGACGGAAAGCTTCTTCTTGGTCTGGTCCTGCCCGATCACGTACTCATCGAGGAACGTCTTGACCTCTTGCGGCTTGGGTAGATGGTTAGGAGCGGCTGCGGCATGCGATTCCGTGCGGTCGTCTTCCAGGATGGAATTGCAGACGGCCACGCACTCATCGCAAATGTAAGCCCGGGGATAGTCGCTGGGTGACGAGATGAGCTTGGCAACGGCGTCCTGCGATTTATGGCAGAACGAGCAACGAAGAGTTTCTTCGGGCGTCCTCGGCTTCACAATCTTGCTCCTTGGTTCAGT